>MDTA01178773.1_pt1 | contig 49022 bp, 49 predicted proteins | sample 811151 | NCBI WGS metagenome assembly MDTA01 (sample SAMN05326648, study PRJNA326480) | marine metagenome | isolation source: seawater | place: Indian Ocean: South | collected 2010
CCTACAGAGTTATCTCCTTGTAAAATGCAACTCGGGTATTTCCAAGTTATTGCCGAGCCTGTCTCAACTTGTGTCCAAGAGATTTTTGAATTTTTTCCTCTGCAAGCTCCTCTTTTAGTTACAAAATTATAAATACCACCAACACCGTCTTTATCTCCTGGATACCAATTTTGAACTGTCGAATATTTGATTTCTGCATCATCTAAAGCGACTAATTCTACATTAGCTGCGTGCAGCTGATTTTCATCTCTCATAGGAGCTGTACAACCTTCTAAATAGCTAACATAACTTCCTTTATCAGCAATAATTAAAGTTCTTTCAAATTGACCTGTCTCTGATGCGTTAATTCTAAAATATGTAGAAAGTTCCATTGGACATCTAGTATTAGGCGGGATGTAAACAAATGACCCATCAGTAAACACTGCCGAGTTAAGTGTTGCGAAATAATGATCGCTAATAGGAATAACAGAACCTATATATTTCTTTACCAATTCTGGATGTTTTTTAATAGCTTCGGAGATAGGACAAAAAATTATTCCCTTTTTATCAAGCTCTCCTTTAAAAGTTGTAGCTACAGAAACAGAGTCAAAAACTGCATCAACTGCCACTCCACTCAATCTTTTTTGTTCATTAAGAGGAATTCCTAGTTTATTATACGTTTCTATAAGTTTTGGATCTACTTCCTTCAAACTTTTTGGTTTATCTTTCATACTTTTTGGAGCTGAATAGTAATATAAATCTTGATAATTAATTTTTGGATATTTTGGTTTTTGCCAATTAGGCTCTTTCAAAACTTTTAATCTATTAAATGCCTTCAATCTCCAATCAAGCATCCATTTAGGTTCTTTCTTTATTTCAGATATAAGTCTTATAGTTTTTTCTGAAAGCCCTTTAGGAGCTTTGAAGTTTTCGATCTCCGTAGTGAAACCGTACTTATAATCCTGATTTTTTAATTCTTCACTTTTCATTGTTCCTTTTGACTTATTTTAGCGAGGTCTTGTAATTTTACCTTTTCAAAAAAACCATTTATGTGTTGATCTAATTGATCCCAGAGATTATGGGTGATACATTTTACAGATTTATTATTACATCCTCTTTTTGAATTTTTTTTACAATTCAATGTTTTTATCTCTTCGTCAACAGCATAAATAATATTAGATAATTTAATTTCTGAAGCTGGTTTATCTAAAACATACCCCCCTGCAGCACCTCTTGAGCTTTTTACCAATTTATTACTTTTTAACTTTAAAAAAATCTGTTCTAAATAGGCCAAAGAAATATTTTGTCTTAAAGATATTTCTGCAAGACTTATAGGACCTTCTTTAGCATTAGAAGCCAAGTCAGCCATTGCCATTACAGCGTATCTTCCTTTATTTGTTAATTTCATAATTTAAGGTTGTAATATAATAGTTTTAAGAGAATTCCTACTTATTTAGTCAGGATTAAAAAAAAATATTTGTCGCATGAAAACATGATATAAATCTATACTTTTTTTTTTAATAATAATCATTATCAATTATGAAACCAAAAAGTTTAGAAATCTTCATACCTGGACCAGCTGGAAGACTTGAAGCAAAGTATTACAAAAATCCGAAATTTGGTTCTCCAGTTGCGATAGTTTTACATCCTCATCCTCAGTATGGAGGTACAATGAATAATAAAGTTGTCCAATTAATGTACAATATTTTTTTAAAAAACGGTTTTTCAGTTATTAAAGTAAATTTTAGAGGAGTAGGAAAAAGTGACGGGGTTTTTGATAATGGACAAGGAGAATTATCAGATGCCGCAGCTGCGTTGGATTGGATAGAAAGACAAAATTTAGATTATAGCCAATGCTGGGTTTCTGGTTTTTCATTTGGATCTTTAATTTGTATGCAACTAATTATGAGAAGGCCAGAAGTAAATAATTTTATAGCAGTATCTCCGCAACCTAATGTTTACGATTTTTCGTTTTTAGCTCCATGCCCAACTTCAGGACAAGTTATTTGTGGAGAAAACGATGAGCTTGTTACTAAAGAAAGTATAGATGATCTTGATGCAAGAATTAAAAGTCAAAAAGGGGTAGAGGTTGTTTTTTCAAAGATTAAAAACTCAAATCATTTTTTTAAAAATAAAGAAAAAGAATTATCAATAGAAATGGAAAAATATCTTAAAGAAAAAACTGCTTTAATTTAATCAAATTACATTACCGCCAACACAAGGTTTATTACATCCTGTAGTCGTAGGAAAAGATAAAGGTAAATTTAAAATTGACCTTATTGCTAAAAATGCAAAAGCCTGGGACTCTATATAATCTCCGTCAATTCCAAAACTATCAATCGACTCAAATTCAACATTAGATGAAATATTATTTTTAATTTTTTCTATTAAAATTTTATTTTTTCTACCTCCGCCACATAATAAAACTTTTTTAATATTAAATTTCTTTATTTCGTCAAATAGTGCAACACTGATTAACTCTCCGGTAAATTCTGTTAGTGTAGCTACTCCATCCTGCAAAGATAGGCCTCTAGCGAAAGAAATATCAAAGTCACCTACATCAAAAGACAATTTATTTTTATTTAATCTATTTGAGTAAAGCTCTTGTGCTTGTTCTAAAATAATTTGATTTATAGTTCCAGTTTTTGCTAGATTACCGCCTTTATCAAATCTTTCATTAGAATTTTTTCTTACCCAATTATCAATCAAACAATTTCCAGGTCCAAGGTCTCTGCTTTTTATTTCACTAAAATTATTTAAATTTATAATTGATGTAATATTACTAATTCCACCAATATTAAGAATACAAACAGGAGTTTTTATCTTATTTTTTAAAACAATTAATTTATGAAAAATAGGTGTAAGAGGTGCTCCCTGCCCACCATTTAATATATCATTTTTTCTAAAATTATAAACAATCTTCTTTTTGACAAGTTGACTTAATAATTTTGCGTCACCCAATTGAAATGAAATTTTTTCTTGTGCATTATGGTAAATAGTCTGACCATGAAAACCGACTATAAAATCTTTATATTTTTGATTTATATCATTAACAATTTTTGCATGAAAAAGTGTGATTTCTCTCTCTAAATTCCATAACTCTTTTTGATATTTATCCAAGTCTTCATATTTGTTTATTTTATCTTTTACGCTATGTATTTTTTTATAAGTACTTTTCTCATACTCAAAATATTTATCAAGAATTAACTCATATTGATCTACCCCGTTTGATTGAATAATTGAAGCATCAACACCATCCGCTGAAGTGCCGCTCATTAATCCCAAAGATAAAATTTTTTTTTGCATATTTTTATTTATTTATAACTAAATTTGTATAATAGTAGATTTATCAGATTGCGCTATGAAAAATAATTTTTTACTAGAAATGAAATCACGTGGATTTATTAGTCAGTGTACTAATTTGGAAGGTCTAGAAAAATTATGTAATAACCAATCTATTAATGGATATATAGGATTTGATTGTACAGCAAGTAGTTTACATGTTGGTAGTTTATTACAAATAATGATCTTAAGATTGATGCAAAAACATGGTCATCGTCCAATCGTACTTTTAGGAGGTGGAACAACATTGATTGGAGATCCTTCTGGTAAGGACTCTACAAGAAAGATTTTAGATCAGAAACAAATTAAAAAAAATATTAAAAACATAAAAAAAGTTTTTGAAAAAACCTTAAATACAAAAAATAAAAGTACAAAACCAATTTTTGTTGACAATTCTAAGTGGTTAACAAAGCTTAATTATATAAAATTTCTTAGAGATATCGGAAAACATTTTACAATAAATAAAATGCTTACTTTTGAAAGTGTAAAATTAAGATTGGAGAGGGAGCAATCTTTAAGTTATATGGAATTTAACTATATGATTTTACAAGCATATGATTTTTACCAACTATTTAGAAAGAATAATTGTATTTTGCAAATTGGGGGATCGGACCAATGGGGCAATATTTTAAATGGAGTTGAGCTTATAAGAAGAATATTACAAAAAGACTCTTTTGGTTTAACAACGCCTTTAATAACTTTGTCGTCTGGAGCAAAAATGGGAAAAACCGAGAAAGGAGCCGTTTGGTTAAATGAAGATTTATATTCACCATATGATTATTGGCAATTTTGGAGAAATTCGAACGATAATGATGTAAAAAGATTTTTAAATTTTTTTACAGATATAAAATCTGAGGAAATTGAAAAACTTTTTATTAATGAAAAAAACATTAACAATTTAAAAATTCTTTTAGCTAACGAGGCAACAAAAATTCTTCACGGAAAAACAGCATCAATCAAATCAGAGAAAACTGCAAAAGCAACATTTAATGATAATAGAGGTGTAGGCCTAAATCTTCCTGAAATCAAGATTAAATCATTACAATTAAATAAAGGTATAAAACTTATAGATATATTATCTAATTATAATATTTTAAAATCCAAAAGCGAGGCTAGAAGAACAATTTTAAACAGAGGCATTAAAATGGATAATAAAATTATTATTGATGCTAACAAAATAATCGATAAAAAAGATTTTAAAAATGATTTTTTAAAAATTTCTTTTGGTAAAAAGAAACATTATATTATTAGAATTATTTAGAATTTTTTTTTCTATCAATAATTTTTTGAATAAATCTGGGTGTTATAGTTCTAATAGGATTTATAGTGGTTTTAACTTTTCCCTTTGGACCTTTAATTTTAAAACTAATTCCAAACAAACCTTCTCCGACTTCTTTTGGTACAACTATTTCACCAATGACTGGAATTTTGGAAATTAATTTATTTAGATTTTTGGCTGGCACTAGAGTTCCTCTAAGACTTGTTAAGCCATTTCTCTCCTGATATCCATCCATTAGAACCGATATGCTAGGGCCGACAGCAAATATTTCATCAAATTTTGTTAAGTTTTTTTCTTTTGAAATGCTAATTTCAAGAACATCAAATGAAAGCCCCTCTCCTCTGGTTAAATCAGCTAAACCACCTAAATCTGCTAATGACAAAAGTTTAATCATTCCAGGGGCATTTTTAACTTTAAAATTTTCTATTTTTAATTTTGAGTTTGAAGATATTTCATCAAAAACAGAGGTGAATAAAAGTGTTCCACCAGTTAAACCTTTAAAAAAATTATATTCAGTTAAAAGCGGTTGAGGTAAATCTGAAAAAACTTCTAAGTATTTTTTGTTCGCTTCATCTTTTAAAGAAATATCTAAGTATCTTTTATTTCCAAAATCTCCCTTTGCTGACAATTTTTTAAATTTTCCTTTTTTAATAAATCCTATTAGTTTGAAATTTTTTAAATTATCAGAAAGAGGGGCAATCACATTTTTAATATCGATTGCTATTTCTTTATTTAAATTTTTAAATTGATTATTGTTATTTTTTTTATTAAAAATTTTTGAAAGGTTCGAAGCATCAAAATGAGAACCAGAAATAACAATTTTTTTTCCAATATTAATTTTAAAATCATTATTTTTTTTTTTGTCCTTGTAGGTTTTTACAATTAAGTCTTCAATTGATATAAAGTTTAAATCTTTAAATTTAAGGTTTTTTATTTCCAGAGAATTTTTATTTTCAATTAATTTAAATTTTTTAATTAAAAAAGATTCATTTTTTTTGATAATTTCAGAAGAAATTTTTGAGGGTGATCCATCAGACTTCAAATAGTTTAAAAAATCAAGATTGATTACGTTATAATAATCTAAGTCAAATTTTATAATATTTGAATTCTTAGAAATTTGGTTTTTAAAATAAAAATTTTGATAGTCTTTATCATTAATAGTATATTTACCCTCAATATCCATACCACTATTTTGGGAACTATAATTTGATTTGAGCTTTGAATTGATTATTTTTAATGTTTTGATGTCATTTTTGAGAACCTCACTACTAATGGGATTTTTAAATTTATAATTTAAAATACTCACTTCTCCCTCACTTGAAAAATTAAACTTTTTAATTTTCAATGTCTCGTCAAAATTCATCGATAAATTATTGCTTAATATAGTTTCTAATTTTGTTATATTTTTTATAAACTCATTTTTTTTAAAAATTGAATAATATTTTTTCGCTAATTGTTGATTCAATTTTAATTCTGTTGTGAAATTTGATTGAAGTCTAATTTCATTGGATAATTTTACTCTTAAGTCGCCTTCTAGAATTTTTATCTTATCAATTTCTCCGAAAACATTTTTAATTAGAATGTCTTGGTTATCAGCAAAATAATTAAGATTTATTTTATTTATAATAAGGTCATCTTTTATTTTAAGGGCAGCTTCTAAAATATCTCCTTTTGCTATAAAGTTATAAATATTATTATTGTCATCAAAATAAAATTCTACATCTGAAGAAAACTTTCCTTTTTTAATATTATTATTTATTAAACTTTTAAAATTTGATGGTTTAAAAACAGTTGCTATTTTTTTTAATTGTAAAATATCTAAATTACTTACAGAAAAATTAATTTTTTTTATTTTTAATTTTTGTAATATTAAGTCCTTAAAATCAATGTAAACTTTTATGTTATCAGTAGGTATAATTACTTCTTTATATCTTAAATTTGGATTTTGAGTTTCTAAAAATAAACTTAATTCTTTAATATCTAACTTAAAATTTATTTTATTTAAATTTAAATTAATATCTTTATTCGATTGTTCAATTTTTTCAGTTATTAAATTATTGAATTTTTTTGTGTTTATACCAATTGTAGATAATAAAATTATCAAAATACTTGTTATGAAAATCAAAAATAGAATTAATTTAAAAAATACATTTTTCATTATCTATTTTTAATTCCTTCTTCTATAAATTGATCAATATTTCCATCCAAAACACTTTTAGGATTGGTATTTTCTGTTTTATTTCTTAGGTCCTTAACCAACTGATAAGGTTGTAAAACGTATGATCTAATTTGATGGCCCCATCCAATATCGGTTTTGGAATTAATTTCCTCTTTTGTCTTTTCATCTCTTTTTTGAATTTCATGTTCATAAAGTCTAGCTTTTAACATTTTATAGCAGGTCTCTTTATTTTTATGCTGCGATCTCTCATTTTGACACTGAACAACTATTTTTGTAGGTAAATGAGTAATTCTTACTGCACTGTCAGTAGTATTCACATGCTGACCACCAGCTCCACTAGATCTATAGGTATCTACTCTTAAATCCTTTTCATCAATTTTAATATCAATTTCATTATCGATTGCTGGATAAACCCAAACACTCGCAAAGCTTGTATGTCTCCTTGCACCACTATCGAAAGGAGAAATTCTTACTAATCTATGAACACCAGACTCAGCTCTTAATAAACCATAAAGATGATCGCCATCAACTTTTACTGTCGAGGATTTTATACCTGCCTCTTCTCCTTTATGCTCACTTATTATCTCATATTTAAATTTTTTTTTATCGAACCACCTTAAATACATTCTTCTTAACATATCAGCCCAATCTTGACTTTCAGTTCCACCTGCACCTGCATGTATTTCAAGATAAATATTAAATTGATCATTTTCTCCAGATAAAAAACAACTAATTTCTAGTTTTTTTATATTTGATAGAATCTTTCCAATTTTATTATTACAGTCTTCTAAAATTTCTTCATTCTTTTCTTGATAAGCCAAATTAAATAAGTCTTCCAAATTATTAATATCTTTTAAAGACTCGTTAAATGAATTGTTAATATTCTCTAAGGTGTTTTTTTGCCTTACAATTTTTTGAGCTGAATTTTTATCTTTCCAGAAATTTTCTTGTAAAAGTGTTTTTTCAAATTGTTTGATTTGTTCTTCAACCTTATTTTTATCAAAGATACCCCCTGATATTTTTAAGGGTTTTTTTTGCTAACTCTAAATTATTCTCAAAATTTAACATTAATAAAATTGTCTGAATTTAACTAGGTTATCACGTCCATTGATCAAAATTAAATCATTATTATTTATGTTGTTAATATCTTTTAATTTTAAAGCTTCAATAATTGTATTTTTATCATCTATTGAAGATTTTAACCCTGTGTCATAATTTAAAGATGTTAAATAAATTTTTTCAGGTACATCAAAATCATTAAAGTCCTCTTTAAAAAGTGCGTTTTCAACAAAATTTTTAAAAATTGGTAGAACTGCTTTAGAACCAGTTTCAAATTTTCCAAGAGATCTAGGGTTATCAAAGCCTATGTAAACACCAATAACTAAATTTGATGTGTACCCTATAAACCAAGCATCAAAATTATTATTTGTAGTTCCAGTTTTGCCAGCTAAAGGAACTTTTAAAGATTTTAATTTTTTAGCTGTTCCTCTTTCTACAGCACCTTCTAAAATTGAAGTAATTTGATAAGCAGTCTCCTCGCTTATAACGCTTTCATTAGTATTCTCAATTATTGGATAATTTTTTGAGTTCGTAAAAAACTTATCACATCCAATACATTTTCTGCTCTTTACTTTAAAAATTGTTTTTCCTCTTCTATCCTGAATCCTAGAGATTAGATTAGGTTCAATTTTTTTACCTCCGTTAAGAAATGGGGCGTAAGCAGCTGTCAAATTAATAAGTGTTGTTTCCGCGGCTCCTAATGAGACAGAAAGTAGCTCAGGTATATCCTCATAAATCTCTAATTTTTTTGATAAATCTAAAATCTTATTTAACCCTAAAATTTTTGCTATTCTTATGGTCATAAGATTTCTAGAATATTCGATACCTTTTCTAAATGTAGATGGACCATAAAATTTTTTTCCATAATTTTCTGGTTTCCAATTTTTTAAACCTTCTCCTTGGCTTTCTACAAAAGGTGCATCTAAAATGATTGAATTTGGTGAAAATCCATTTTCTAACGCTGCAGCATACACAATAGGTTTAAAAGCTGAACCTGGTTGTCTTTTAGCTTGGGTAACTCTATTAAATTCGCTGGATTTAAAATCAAAGCCTCCAACTAAAGCTTTTACATCGCCGGTAAAAGGATCTAGAGCAATTATTCCGCCGTTTACTTTAGGGTATTGTTTTAATTTCCATTCACTATTTTCTTTTTTAACAAAAATTATATCGCCTACTTTATGACGATCACTAATGGATTGGTTTTTTTTTAAAGACCATTTTACGTTTTTTAACTTTAATTCACCCTGTGAATTTTTTTTTGTCTTTTTTAGTAGATTAAATTTTATATTAGAATCATTTACATCAATTATCTCAGCAAATTTCCAATTGAGAGTTGGATCCATTTTCAATTTATTAATTTTATTCTTCCAATTATTATTTTGATTTTTGTTTGTGATCGGCCCTCTCCAACCATGTCTTCTATCATAATCTTCAATACCTTTTCTTAGAGATTTAATAGCTTCAATTTGATAATTTACATTTAATGGAGTTCTAATACTAAGTCCTTGTGAGTAGAGTTTTTTAAAACCATAATTCTCTTTTACCGATCTTCTTACTTCCTCTGTATATGAGTTTGCCTCATTTAATATTTCAATTTTTCTTTTTTTTAAATTAAGTTCTAATTTTTTAAATTCATTTAGTTTTTTTTTTGATATAAACTTATTTTGTTCAAGATTTTGAAGAACTAAATTTCTTCTAAACTTAGCTACTTTGGGATGCTTATAAGGATTATATTTACTTGGGGCTTTTGGTAATGCCGCAAGTAAAGATGCTTCAGGATAACCTAATTGTTTCACAGATTTATCAAAATATTCTAAGCTAGCAGCTGCTATCCCGTATGTTCCTTGACCTAAATAAATTTGGTTTAGATATAATTCAAGAATTCTCTCTTTTGAGTATGCTCTTTCAATTCTAAATGCAAGGATTGCTTCTTTGATTTTCCTCTTCATTGAGATTTCATTAGTTAATAAAAAATTTTTTGCAACTTGTTGTGTTATTGTAGAGGCTCCTTCTAATCTTTTGTTTTGTGAAATATTCTTAATATTATTAATTAAAGCTCTTAAAATACCTTTTGCATCTACACCAGGGTGATCAAAAAAATTTTTGTCCTCAGCTGACAAAAATGAATTAATTACCACTTTAGGAATAGAGTCATAAGGTATAAATAATCTTTTTTGCAATGCATACTCTGCAATCAATTTTCCGTCTTGTGAATAAACCCTGCTTGAAATAGGAGGTTGATAATTTGATAATTTTTTGTAATCAGGTAAACCAATAGAAAAATACCATAATGTTGAAAGAGAGAACCCAATTAAAACTAACAAAAAAATTAACGTAAATTTTAAAGAAAAATTAAGAAATTTAAACATTTTATCATTTTATCATGAATAATTTTGACTTTCTTTAGGCATTAATAGCTTAAAAAAGTGCATTTATTAATAAAATTGTATAAAATGATACAATGTCAAATTTCAAATTAAACAGTTTTAATCAATTAAAAGGAATTCTTTCAAAATGGAAAAAAATTTATACATCGATGCATCGCATCCTAATGAAACACGTATTGTGCTTAAATCAGATAATTCAATTGAAGAATATGAATTTGAAGACAAAAATAATTTAAATTTTAAAAACAATATATATCTTGGAACTATAAGTAGAGTTGAACCGTCTCTACAAGCTGCGTTTGTTAATTTTGGTAGAGAAAGACATGGTTTTCTTGCATTTAATGATATTCAATCTGATTATTACCAAATTCCATCAGAGGATAAAGAAAAAATTAAAATTGCCGAGGAAAAAATTAGAGAGGATTTAAAAAATAAGAATATAGAATCCTCTCAAGAAAATAGCAATAACGAAGAAAATAACAATTTGAATGGAGAAAATAATAATTTTGACAAAAATAATGATCAGGAAAAAAAAGAATTTAGAGAAGAAATAAAATCAAATTTTGGAATTAAAAGATATAAAATACAAGAAGTTATAAAACCTGGACAAGTAATTCTGATACAAGTAATTAAAGAAGAGAGAGGTCAAAAAGGTGCTGCACTCACTAGCTTTATATCTCTGGCTGGAAAATATATGGTTTTAATGCCCAACACTCCAAAAGGTGGTGGAATATCACGTAAAATTTTTAATTCATCTGACAGACAAAAAATTAGGTCAATTTTAGGAGAGATTAATATTCCTAAAAGTATGGGAGTTATCGTCAGAACAGCAGGAGCTAACAAAACTAAAAACGAAATTGAAAAGGACTTTCATAATACATTGAAAACATGGGAAGATATTAGAGATAATGCATTAAATTCAAACGCTCCATCTTTAGTTTATAAAGAAGGAGACATTATTAAAAGGACTTTACGAGATATTTACGACAACGAAACAAAAAATATTTATATTGAAGGAAATGAAGCCTATCAAAAAGCAAAAAAATTTATGAAACAATTAATGCCAAAATCAGTAAAAAATATAAAAAAATACAGAGGTAAAATTCCTTTATTTCATGACGCTAATATTGAGAAAGAGCTTAATAATATTTTTGAACCAACAGTCAAACTTAAATCAGGTGGTTATATTGTAATCAATCCAACAGAAGCGTTAGTTTCAATTGATATTAATTCGGGACAGTCAACTAAGCAAACAAATATTGAAAAAACTGCATTAAATACAAATTTAGAGGCAGCCGAGGCAATAGCACATCAAATTAAGTTAAGAGATTTGTCGGGTTTAATAGTGATTGATTTTATCGACATGATGAATTTCTATAATAGACGCACTGTAGAAAAAAAAATGAGAGAAAGTATAAGAAAAGATAGAGCGAGAATTCAAATAGGAAGAATAAGTAATTTCGGTTTGCTTGAAATGACTCGACAAAGATTGCGTGAAGGTTCGATAAAATGGGAAACGCAGTTATCTTTAGAGTCCTTTTCACAAAAAATTATAAAGAAAATACAGCATTTGGCATTTAATGATAAAGTAAAAGTAATTAAAGCTTTTATTCCTGAAAAAGTGAAAGAATTTATTGGGATTAATCTTAAAGATGAATTAAAATATTTCGAAAAAAAATATCAATTTAAGATTGAGATTGTTTCAAAAGAAAATTTAATTATCCCTGAATATAAGATTGAATTAATTAATAAAACCAAAAAAGTACTAAATGTTTTTGAAAATATAAATAATATAATAGAATTTAAAAATCCTAAAAGAGATTTAAAAGAAAAAAAAGTTGTAAAAAAAAATAAGAGAGAAATTAAAAAACCAAAAATTAAAAAAAACTTACGTACACTTTGGGTCCGAAGAAAAAAAATAGTTAGATAAGTCCTTTAAAAGTAGAACTTGGATTTGCATACTTCCTTTTTTTCATTCTTCCAGCCAAAAAAGAGTTCCTTCCTGATATAACGGCATCTCTAAATGCTTTTGCCATCAATATAGGTTTGCTAGCTTTTGCTATAGCCGTGTTTATTAAAACTCCATCACAACCCAATTCCATAGCAATAGTAGCATCAGACGCTGTCCCAATCCCAGCATCAACTATTACTGGTATCTTAGATTGCTGAACTATAATTGAAATATTTATTTTGTTTTGAAGACCTAAACCAGAACCTATCGGAGATGCTAAAGGCATTATCGCTGATGCCCCATAATCTTCTAACTGTTTAGCAAACAATGGATCGTCAGAACAATAAACCATTACTTTAAATCCCTCTTTAACTAAGATTTTTGTTGAATTTAAAGTTTCTATCATATTTGGAAAAAGAGTTTTTCTATCTCCTAAAACTTCTAATTTTACCAATTTCCATCCACCCATCTCCCTCGCTAATCTTAAAGTTCTTAAAGCTTCCTTAGAATTAAAGCATCCCGCTGTATTAGGTAAAAGTATAATTTTCTTTTTTAAATAGTCAGTTAAAATTGGTTTTTTTTTATTTGTAATATTCACTCTTCTTACTGCTACTGTAACCATGTCGGCTCCTGAAGCTTCAATAGCTTTAGCTGTCTCAAAAAAACTTTTATACTTTCCAGTGCCTACAATTAATCTTGACTTTAATTTTAAATTAGCAACTTTAAAAATATCTTTTCTCAAACTATCCTCCGCCAATAAAATGTACTATTTCAACTTTATCGTTATTTTTTAAATATTTTTTTTTATACTTTATTTTTGGCAAAATCGAACCATTATATTCAATAGCAATTTTTTTATTATCCAACTTGTATTTCTTCAAGAGATCTAATACCGAAAAATTTGATCTAATTGTAATTTTTTTTCCATTTAATTGTATTTTTGCCATAATTCAGTTAATCAATGGTAATAATTAAAATATGATGAAAAAAATTATAATTGTTAATGGTCCAAATCTCAACCTTTTAGGTGAAAGAGAAAAAAATCAATATGGAAATTTTACACTTAAAGATATCGAAAAAATTTGTATGGAATTTGCTAAAAAAAACAATTTTAAGTTAACGCTATTCCAGTCAAATATTGAGGGTGAAATTATAGAAAAAATACAAAATTCAAGAAATAACCATGACGGATTGATTATTAACGCAGGTGGATACACACATACATCTGTAGCAATCCATGATGCTTTAAAAATTCTTAAAATACCCATTATTGAATTGCATATAAGTAACATTTATAATAGAGAAGATTTCAGACATAAATCGATTATTAGTAAAGTTGCTAAGGGTATAATTTGTGGTTTTGGCTCTGAAGGATATATAATGGCTTTAAAAGCAATGAAAAATTTATATAAAAATGAAAATTGATAAAAAATTAATAAAAGAGTTAGTTGAAAATTTAAAAGATTTTAATTTGACTGAACTTGAGTATCAAGAAGGCCAAACAAGAATTAAAGTCTCCAGAGCATCGAAAACAATAGAGGCTCCAATCACAAGTGCAGTTGTTTCTCAAAATAAAGCAGTTTTAAAAAATTCAGACGACGGTGACGGTATAAGAGTAAAATCACCAATAATAGGAACAGCATATCTAGCTCCCGAGCCAGGCGCAAAAAAATTTGTAAACGTAGGAGACAAAATTAAAAAAGGTCAAACAATCATGATAGTAGAGGCCATGAAAACAATGAACCATGTCCCCTCGACTAGTGATGGTGAAGTAAAAAAAATTCTTGTTGAAGACGGTCAACCTGTAGAATTTGGCCAGACGTTAATTCTTCTAAAATAAAAAGATGTTTAAAAAAGTTTTGATTGCTAACAGAGGTGAAATAGCAGTTAGGATAATCCGAGCTTGTAAAGAATGGGGAATAAACACAGTCGCAGTTCATTCAAACGTTGACTCGGATGCGATGCATGTAAGATTAGCTGATGAAAGTGTTTGTATAGGTTCTCATCAACCTCAAAATAGTTATTTAAATATTTCCTCAATTATGTCAGCCGTAGATTTAACTGGAGCGGAGGCAATTCACCCTGGGTACGGTTTTTTGTCAGAAAATGCTAAATTCTCTGAAATAGTAAATAAACATGGGATTAAGTTTGTAGGCCCAAGAGCTGAAATTATTTCAAAAATGGGAGACAAAATTGAAGCGAAAAAAATTGCAAAAAAATTTGGTTTGCCTGTTATTGAAGGATCAGAAGGAGCAGTAAAATCTTTTTCTGAAGCAAAAACAGTATGTAAAGAAATAGGTTACCCAATTCTAATAAAAGCTGCTGGTGGAGGTGGAGGTAAAGGAATGAAAATTGTTGAGGAAGAAAATAAACTTGAAGAATTATTTTTGACAGCAAAAACTGAAGCAAAAAAATTTTTTGGTAACGATGATCTTTATATTGAAAAATATTTTAAAAATCCAAGACACATCGAGGTACAAATAATGTCTGGAAAAAATAGAACAGTTCATTTAGGTGAGCGAGATTGTTCTGTCCAAAGGCGGCACCAAAAACTTATTGAAGAAACTCCAAGCCCAGTAATTTCAGATGAGCAAAGAAAAAGTTTATTAGATAAAACTGTCAAAATGGTCGAGCAAATTAATTATGAGGGAGCTGGCACAGTAGAATTTATCTATGAAAGTGGAAAATTTTATTTTTTAGAAATGAATACCAGAGTTCAAGTTGAACATCCTGTTACAGAGGTTCAGACTGGAATTGATATTGTTAAAGAGCAATTGTGGATAGCCTACACTGGCGATACGGCTCTTAAACAAAGCGATATTAACCCAAGAGGTCATTCGATTGAATGTAGAATTAATGCTGAGGATCCTGCTTTAAATTTTCAACCAAGTCCAGGAACTATAAGTGTTTGTCACCAACCATCTGGCTTCAGGACAAGAGTTGATGGTTCAATTTTTCAAGGATGCAAGATAACTCCTTATTATGACAGTTTAATTGCCAAGGTAATTTGTAAAGGCAGAAATAGAAAAGAAGCTATTCAAAGGACTATAAGATCTCTTGATGAGTTTGTACTTGAGGGTATTACAACTACAATTGATTTGCACAAAAAAATATTAAACCACAAAAAGTTCATAAACTCAGATTTTGATACTAATTGGCTAGGAAAAGAAAAATTTTATTAAGCATTATAACAATTTAATAATTGTAAATCATATATAGCATGATCGAATGGTTTTAAACTTGGGTCAGATGAGAATGTCCAACCATTAAATATGTAAACTTTTTCATTCTCATTTTTCGTAAGGTCTTTTACTTGCATGTATGCAACATCGTTGATCTTATTATTTGCTTTTACCTGACCGCATTTTAAAATTTTTATTTCTAAAGGACCAAATTTTTTAATTTCATTTAAGTTTACAATTATTTTTGAAGATTTAGCGGTGATTTTATCTAAGCCGATTAAAATTGCGTGAGATGAGGAAGATAATTTCGTTTTTTTCTTTTTTGCTTTAATTTTTTTGAGGCTGGTAAAATTTTCATTTTTTTCATCTACCTCTTCAAAACTTGGTTGTATATTTTCAATATTAAGTAGTTGAGAGCTAGTAATTTCATCTTGTGCAAACGTTTTAGAAATTAAAGATAAAAAAATTATTAATATCCAGTTAGTTTTTTTTCCAAGTTTCATATTTTTTTTTAATATTATCTTTTTTAATTTTTATGGGTCTAAAGCTCTCTTTAGTTCCTGTTTTATTTTCTTTATGTTTTTTTTGCCAAGAATATTTTTTTAGTTCTTTATAGTCTGGAATTTTATTAATAGTATGATGCATCCACAAGTACCATTCTGAAGTAATTTTTGTTGCCTCAACATCTTTTGAATAAATTACCCATCTTTCATCTTTTTTATTTTTATAATATTTATTGCCGAATTCATCTGTTCCGACAAATTTACCTGTAAATAACGTTTTAAGAAAAGTTCCAAACGTTTGTTTGTTCCACCAAGTAAAAATTACTTTTAAGCTCATTATGAAATTTTAAATCCACACAATTTTAAATTGTATGATTATACAATAGACACTTATAATATTTTATATATATGTTCAATATAGACTTACCAGATATATGAAAAAATTTATTGTCGAAACTTACTATACTTGTACATTCAAAACTGTTCATGTTTTGGATGATTTAAATGATAAAGAGCTTGCAAAAATAGATCAAAGAAATGACGGTAAAGTAGAAGTAATAGACGTTAAACTAAATAATAGAAAAACTAAAAAGATAGGTGATTCTAATAAGAAAGATGACAAAAAAATTAAGATAGATCAATCTATTTCTGAAAATATTGAAAATAAATTAATTAAATCAAAAAATTTAGAGAGAAATAACAATTTAAAAGTAAAAAATAATTCTCGATTTAAAATGCCCGATAGACGGAAAGGTTATATTCAAAAAGCACAGATTGGTGATCATAAAGTTTACCTGCATACGGGTGAGTATGAGGATGGTAAAATTGGTGAGATATTTATTGATACCAATAAAGAGGGTGAATTAGTTAAAGCTATGATGAATAACTTCGCGATAGCGATATCATTAGGTTTACAATACGGTGTTCCTCTTGAAGAATATGTTGACGCTTTTATAGATACCAAGTTTGAACCTTCTGGTAACGTAATAGGTAACGACAGAATTTTAAGTGCTTCATCAATTTTGGATTATGTATTTAGAGAATTAGCAATTTCTTATCTTGGTAAAGAGGAATTGGCTCATACTCCATCAATTGCGAGCACAAAGACTGTTGATGGTGAGGCTGGAGATGACAGGATTCTTAAGATCGTGAAGAATATAACTTCTAAAGGCTTTGTAAGAAGTAATTTAGAGGAAAAATTAATAGATCTATCTGATGTAAGAATCAACCTTAAGACTAAAAATTAATTTTTATTTTTAACATCAATTTTTAAAGATAGCTCTTTTAAATGTTTTTCCTCTACTTTTGCAGGAGCTTTCATCATTAAGTCTTGAGCATTTTGATTCATTGGAAATAGCGTTACTTCTCTTATATTCTGTTTTCCAGCTAACAACATTACAATTCGATCTACTCCAGGTGCAATTCCGCCGTGCGGTGGTGCACCGTAGCTAAGAGCGTTAATCATACCGCTAAATTTTTGATCTACATCTTTTTTGCTATATCCTGCAACAGAAAATAATTTGTACATTAATTTAGGTATATGGTTTCTTATTGCTCCTGAGGAAAGCTCGACTCCATTACAAACTATGTCGTATTGATATGCTTTAATCTCTAGAGGATTGTCATAATTTAATTCATCAATTTTTCCTTGAGGCATAGAGAAAGGGTTGTGGCTAAAAATAATTTTATTTGTTTTTTCGTCCAATTCGAACATTGGGTAATCAACAATCCAACAGAATGCAAATTCGTTTTCATTAATTAAATTTAAATCTTTTCCAATTTTATTTCTTGCAATTGATAGAAATTTGGTCATCTCTTTCTCTTCTCCACATGCTAAAAATATACTATCTCCTATCGATGCGTTGCAAATTTTCATTATCTCTTTCAAAGCATTTTCACTAAAAAACTTTCCAATTGGTCCTTTGCCACTAATTTTGCTATCTTTTTCAAAAGTAAAATATGCTAATCCTGAAGCCCCATTTTCTTTTGCCCATTTATCAATATTATCAAAAAAACTTCTTGGTTTATCTTTTGTATTTTTTGTTACTATTGCTTTTACCTTACTTCCTTTTTTGACTAATTTTTTAAAGATAGAAAAGGTGACATCATCGCGTGTAAAAATATTTGTAATTTCATTAATAATTAGAGGGTTTCTCAAATCAGGTTTATCTGTTCCATATTTCATTAAAGAATCATAAAATGATATTCTTGGAAATTTAGAGAAGGTGATTTTTTTTTTAGAAAAATTTTTGAAAACATTTATCATTAGCTTTTCCACTACCTGAAAGATATCCTCTTGTTCTACAAACGACATTTCTAGGTCTAACTGATAAAATTCTCCAGGGCTTCTATCTGCCCTTGCATCCTCATCTCTAAAACATGGAGCAATTTGAAAGTATTTATCAAAACCTGATACCATAATTAATTGTTTAAATTGTTGTGGAGCCTGCGGAAGAGCATAAAATTTCCCAGGGTTTAATCTACTTGGAACTAAAAAATCTCTAGCTCCTTCAGGACTAGAGGAAGTTAAAATTGGAGTTTGATATTCTAAAAAACCTAATTTTAGCATTTCAGATCTAATAAAAGAGATTACTTTTGATCTTAAAATTATATTTTTGTGCATTTCCTCTCTTCTTAAATCAAGGAATCTGAATTTTAACCTTAGATCTTCTGGGTATTCTTGCTCACCAAAAACAGGGATGGGTAATTCTTTTGCGTCGGATAAAATTTCTACTGATTGAATAGTTACTTCTATTTTTCCAGTTTTTAAATCTTTATTCTCTGTACCCTCAGTTCTTTTAACTACTTTACCTGAAATTTTTAAAACTGACTCGGGTTTTGTGCTTTCTAAAATTGGAAAAAATTTGTTATTGTTTTCAATAACACATTGAGTAATTCCAAAATGATCTCTTAAATCAATAAATAACAAATTCCCATGATCTCTTTTGCGATGAAGCCATCCAGATAATGTTACAACTTTATTAATTTCTTTTTCACTTAATTCTATACAATTATGTGTTCTATATTTATTCATTTTTTTCTAATACTTTTTTTATTAGATTAATATTAATTGATTTTCCAGAAGATAAAGACAATTCATCTATATCCCTTAATAATTTAAAGATTTTTTCATAGGATCTTTCAACATTTTTAATTATATATTCTGTTATTTTTGGATTAAGTTTTATCTGTCTCTCAGATAAAGATTTTGAAATTATTACCTCCAAGAGATCGTCAGTTGGGAGATCAATACCTATAAGAACAAAGCTATTAGCTCTAGACTGTAAATCTTTTAAACTAAACAAATTTTTTTTAATTGGTAAAATACTATTTATCACTACAAAGTTATCAAGTTGTTTAGATTGATTTAGAATTGAGTATAATATTTTTTCTTCAGTAAGATTTTTAAAATTATCGATAATCAAACACTCATAATTATTTAAATTTTGTATAGTTAAATCATTAATATTTTGTTCATCTATTATTTTTGTTTTATCGATTTTTTTTTCAAGTATTTTGGATAAGTGTGTTTTTCCGGAACCAGAGGCACCATAAATATTCAACCATTTCCCTGACCAGTTCGGCCAGCTTTCAATTAATTTATAAGCAGAAAAGTTATTGCTAGAAACATAAAAATCTTGTTCATAGTATTTTGTCTTAAATGGAAATTTAAATACTAATTGACTCATTATAAGATTTTGATACTCCATTGCTCATTCATTAATCTAAGAATTATTTTTTGATCTTGAAGCTGGTTAATGATCTTTTCTAACTTACCTAGGTATTTTATCTTTAATAAAATATAATCGTGATTTAATTCTTGGACAAAAAATTTCTCAATTAATCCTACATCTTTGAATCTTCTATTCAATTCTGCTAAATTATTTTTTTTATCGGTGAAAAGTTTTACATTAAGGAATGATGGAGTTCTAACATCCACTAAATTCTGTGACTTAATAATATCAATTATTTCATTATTTACAGATTTAATTATTTCTTCATAATATATGTTTTTATCTGGAATTTTTTTTATGATCAAATTTTTATCAATATTTTTTGATAGAATTTTTGTTCTAATGTAAATTTTTCCCTCATTTGAGTCTGTTTCATCTATAAAAACTAATGCTAGATTTTTATTTGTATACTCTTGAAATATGTTTCTTAAATCTAAGTCGAATAAATTATTTTTATTTGAATTAATATATTGCACCAGCTCTATATTCTCTATAGGTAATATCATTTCGATTAATTCATTATCGGTAATTTCATTCCATTTTTCATAAAAAAAATTTCGGTTGAAAATAAAAAGCTCGTCGTTTGTTTTTAGTAATGGTAACAAATAAAATTCTCTTTTTGATATTTCTGAATATGAAATATTTTTATCATAGAATAATTTGTGCATTTTTTCTTTGTCAAAAAATATATTAAATTTGAGAGTATTTTTTTTATTTTCTTGATTATCTAATCTTAGAATTTGATAATAAGATACCAAGTCATTAATTTCGGAAATATTTAATGAAGATAATTTATTAATATCCTCCTCTAGCAGCAATTTTTTTTTAAGATCATTAAACCCCTTTAGAATAGCTTGATTAGTTAATTCTTTGTTGGAAGCATTTGTTTTTTTTACAACCTCTATATTATTAACATTAAAAATACTCTCGGACGATAAAACATTTCCAGTTTTACTGAAAATAACTAAAATTAAAAATATTAATTTAAAAAATTTCATAAAACTAATAATTATTCTTATAAATGAAAAAAATACAAAATAGTTACAAAAAAAGTGGTGTGAACATTTCATTAGCTAATAAGTTGGTAAATCACATATCAAAAGTATCGGGGAAAAATGTCAAAAAAAGGAAATATTCAAAAGATGCAGATATAATTGGGGGATTCGGTTCTCTTTATGATTTGAGCAATTCTAAGATTAAAGATCCAGTAATTGTTTCTTGCACTGACGGAGTAGGAACAAAATTAGAGTTAGCAAATAAATTTAAAAAATTTAATACAATAGGAATTGATTTAGTAGCTATGTGCGTAAATGATTTGATAGTTCAGGGTGCAAAACCATTATTTTTTTTAGACTATATTGCTGTTGGAAAATTAAATTTAAAAAAAACGAAAAGTATTTTAAGTGGTATTTTTAAAGGTTGTGAATTAGCAGATTGTAAACTTGTTGGTGGCGAAACTGCAGAAATGCCAGGCACATATTCGTTTGATAAATTTGATATCGCGGGTTTTAGTGTAGGAATTGTTTCAAAAAAAAAAATATTAAGTAAAAAAAAAGTGAGAGATAAAGATATTGTTTTAGCTATTCCTTCTAATGGTATTCATTCAAATGGTTACTCCTTGATAAGAACAATATTAAAAAATAATAAAATAAATAATTATTTAAGAAAAGAACTTTTAAAACCAACCAAAATATATACTAGGGAGATATTAAAATTAGCTAATATGAGTTTGATAAATTCTGCAGCTCATATTACTGGAGGCGGGTTAATTGAAAATTTACTTAGGTCAATTCCAGAAAATCTTTCACTTAATATTGATTTAAGTAAGATAAAAGTAAAAAAAATTTTTAAATGGATAAAACAAAATAGAATTACCGAAAAAGAAATGCTAAAAACTTTTAATTGTGGAATTGGATTTTGTATAATTGCTCCAAAAATAAACATAAATAAAATTAAAAAATGTTTTTCAAAAAAATATCAACCTTACGAAATTGGAACTATTACGAAAAATAAAACAAAAGTACTCTTGAACAACTCCATAAAATGGTAAAAAAAAGAGCAAGTATTTTTATATCTGGTAAAGGTTCAAATTTAAAAAATTTAATTATAAAATCTAGAGAATATAATTTTCCTATTAGTATTAATCTCGTAGTATGTAATAATCCCAACTCAGAGGGAATACTATACGCAAAAAAAAATTCTATTCCTCTTTTAATAATTGATACAAAAAAAAGAAATTTTGAAAATAAAATTTTATTATATTTAAAAAAATATAAAATTTCTTTAATTTGTTTAGCAGGTTATATGAAAATTTTATCTAAAAAATTTCTAAATAATTATAAAAATATAATAATAAATATTCATCCATCTTTACTTCCAAAATTCAAAGGATTGAATACGTTTTCGAGAATATTAGAAAATAAAGAGATTAAAACAGGATGTACTGTTCATTATGTTAGTGAAAAACTAGATGATGGTAATATTATTTCACAAAAATATTTTTACATTAACAAAAATGATAATGAGCTTATTATTAAACATAAAACACAAATACAAGAATATCTAGCTTTTCCAGAAGCTATAATTAAAATCTATAGATATAATTAATTTTTAAAAAAAAATTTAATTTCTTTTTTTGCGTTATCAATAGAGTCTGAACCATGAACTGAATTTTTATCTATTGAGATACCATACTTTTTTCTGATTGTATTTTCCTCAGCATTTTTTGGATCTGTTGCTCCCATTAATTTTCTATTTAAAAGTACGGCATTATCTCCCTCTAAAATCATCACAACAATTGGTCCTGAAGACAAATAAGAACATAAATCATTATAAAATGGTTTTGTTTGATGTACCTTATAAAATTCTGCAGCTTCATCTTTGGTTACATGAATTTTTTTACTGTCTTTTATTTTTAATTTGTTATTAATAAAAAAATTTTTTATTTCATCTGTTAAGTTTCTCTCGACAGCATCAGGTTTTATAATTGATAAGGTTTGTTCAATTTTATTCATAATTATCTTCGATTAGTTGATTCAATAATCTTACGCCAAATCCCGTCGCTCCGCCTGAATTCAATGCTCCTCCGTATTTTGAGAATGCCATACCAGCAATATCTAAATGCGCCCAAGGAGTTTTGTTCAAAATAAATCTTTGCAAAAATTGTGCTGCAGTTGTTGAGCCTGCTCCACCAACATAATTAATATTCTGAACATCAGCATTTTTAGAGTTCATTAATTTATCGTAATTTTTGTGCAAAGGCATTCTCCAAACTTTTTCTTCCACATTTTCACCTGCATTAAAAATTTGTTTTGATAATTTATCATCATTGGAAAATAATCCAGCATATTCGGATCCTAGACAAACTATTATAGCTCCTGTCAAAGTAGCTAAATCAATTATAAATTTTGGTTTAAATTTTTTTTCTGTAAAAGTTAAAGCATCAGCTAAAACTAATCGCCCCTCTGCATCAGTATTTAATATTTCAATTGTTTTTCCACTATAAGACTTTACTATATCTCCAGGTCTTTGAGCATTTCCACTTACCATATTCTCTACAAGACCAACAACCCCAACGGCATTTATCTTTGCTTTTCTCAAGGCTAAGTTTTTCATTAAACCTACGACGGCAGCTGAACCAGCCATATCATAAGTCATGTCTTCCATAAATTTTGCTGGTTTTAATGAATAACCTCCAGTGTCAAAACAAACCCCTTTGCCTACAAATGCAACTGGTTTTGAATTGTTTCTGAGACCATTCCATTCCATTGTAACTAAATAAGAACCTCTGACACTTCCCTGGCCAACTCCAAGTAAAGAATACATTCCAAGTTTTTTTAATTTTTTTTCGTCATAGATATTTATTTTCAGACCATCCTTTTTAAGAGAGTTTAATCTTCTTGCGTATTCATCTGGGTGTAAAATATTTCCAGGCTCTGAAACTAAATCCCTAGCATAAAAAGTTCCTTCCTCTAAAGCCTTAAATCTTAATTGAGTTGAAATAGATGGTTTATTTTTTACCCCAGTCACACTCAATGTAATTAATCTTTTTTCCTTTTTTGATTTATATTTTTTAAATTCATAAGATTTTAGTTTCACTCCATGTAGGAAGTATCCTAGAAAATTATTAATTTTACTTGTTATGCTATCTGCTGCTATTATATACTGACTATCTTTTCCTTGATTAATACGTCCGTAAAATTCAGCCCCCAAACTTTCCACATCAGAAGTTTTAATATTGTTTTTAATTGATACTAGTACTATTTTTCTCTTCGAGTTAATTTCAAAAATTTGTAGATTTTTTTTAACGTCACTAGTTTTTAAAATATCGTTAATATACAAAAGTTCACTGCTTGAAATGAACTTTTTAATGTTATTTGTATTAAATTTTTCATTTACAAAAATCACAATGTGTGAAATTTTTTTATTTTTAAAAGCGTTAGAATAATTTATTTTTATAGTCATATATATTTGATTATTAATTAAGCGTTTGAATGGTATATATGGCCAAATATGTTAGATTTCAACGGTAAATTTATCATTGTTCACTCAAAAGTTGAATTTATTTGATGGATGAATTATTTATATACCAAAAAAACAAATGCTTAATAATAAAATTTATCGCAATTTTTTTATAGAAATTCTAAAAACTTTTTTAGTTATTTTGTTCGGATTATCTTTAATAGCTCTTACAGTCAGAGCGGTTAATTTTTTAGATTTAATTGTAGATAATGGGTACCCAGTTTTTACTTATTTTCAATACTCATTTTTAAATCTTTTTGGAATTGCTCCTAAATTTATCCCATTAGCATTTCTACTTTCATTAATTATTTTTATTTTAAAACATTTAGATGATAGTGAATTTGTAATTTTGTGGACATCTGGAGTAAGAAAAATTGAGGTAGTAAACTTATTTTTATACGTTTCACTATTTATTTTTATTTTTTACATTGTCTTCTCAATTTTGCTTACCCCGCTAGCGCTTAATAAATCAAGAAACCTTTTGAGTAAAGACCAGTTTAATTCCTTTTTGCCAACTATAAGATCTCAACAATTTACAGATTCATTCAAGGGTTTTACATTTATTGTTGATAAAAAGATTAATAATGAAATTGAGAATATATTTTTACATGACAGTGGAAATAATCTAAAAAATTTATCTAGTGATAGTACCGACTCTAGTAGTACAACTATTATAGCTGAAAAAGGAATGATTGATTTAAGAAAAATGTTATTATTTAATGGTCAGATCATTTCAACAAAAACCAATAAAACTGAAAGTGAATTTATTAAATTTGAGCAACTCAATATCGATTTAAGTGATTTAGTAACAACAACAATAAAAAGTCCAAAATTACAAGAAACAAATACCTTTAAATTATTAGGTTGTTTTTTTTCAGATAGGCCAGATATGGAAATATGCAAGAAAGATTCTAATAAAGAGATTTTACCTATTCTAATAAGAAGGTTAGTTATGCCATTTTATATACCTGTGATAACACTTATTTGTTCATTTCTTTTATTTAAAAATCAAAAAATATATATGAATAAAATTTCAATTTTTATTTATTCATTTTCAATTCTTTTATTCACAGAACTAATAATAAGATATACTGGATTAAATGATTTTCTTAGATGGCTATATATTGCAACACCCTTTGCTTTATTGATAACATTTTATTTATTTTTAAAACTAAAATTTTCAAATGAATTGAGAAAAACATGAGCAAAGTTTTAATTTACTATCTTCTTCGAAACTTTCTTAAAACACTTTTAATAGTGATTCTAGTAATTTATGCATTTGGAATAATCTTAAATTTATTTGAAGAAATTGAATTTTTTAAAAACGAAACAGTAAATTTATTTTTGCCTCTGATGCTTACTAGCATATTTGTACCTAGTATAATAATAAAACTTCTTCCTTTTATAATTTTTGTTGCAAGTATGTGGTTTATGGTTAAAATTAGAAATAATAAAGATCTTCTAACTCTTAAAGTTTTTGGATTTTCAAATTTAAAAATTTTTTTTATTCTTGCCTGTTCATCTTTTATTGTTGGTTTACTTATTTTATTTATTGTAAGTCAGGTTACTTCTTCAATGGTAAAATATTACGAGCAAACTAAATCTAGATATGCTAGAGACATTGACCATTTAGTAACTTATAATTCGAATGGTTTATGGATTAAAGAAAACTTAAAAAACGGTCAAAGAGTTATTACAGCACTTCGGCCGGAAGGATTTAATTTAGTTGATGTAACCATATTTCACTTTGATAAAAATTTTAATTTAGATGAAAAAATTTTCTCGAAAAATGTAAACGTTGAGTCTAATAAATGGAGATTGAATGACGTTACTATTTTTAAAATTAAAGATGGAATATTTAAAAAAAGAAATTTCAAAAATTTCGAGATAACATCTATTTATAATTATGAAAAAATAAATAGTCTTTTTAACAACGCAGATACAATTTCTTTTTTAGATCTTATTACGGACTATGAAAATTTGCTCAATAATGGCTATAATAAAAGATTTCTCAATCAAAGCCTGCACACTATGCTAACTTTGCCTTTCTTGTTGTTCTTAATGACTTCTCTTGCTGCAATTGTAACAATGTACACTTTGAAGAGGTCTGACAATCTTAAGTTTATAGTGTTAGGCTTAATAATAAGTATTTTTGTTTATTATTTCAAAGATCTATCTATAGCTTTGGGTCAGACAGATAGAATACCTCTAGTTCTTGCTATATGGTCACCAGTTATAGCTTTAAGTTTGTTTACATTCATAGGAGTTCTTCAAATAAATGAAAAATAATTTTATTTTAATTGTTTTATATTTTTTATTTTGCACCCATTCTATCGCTGAAAATGTATTTATAGAAGCAAAAAATATAATTTTAGATAAAGACAAAGTAACATCTATCTTTGAAAATGAAGTAGTTGTGAAAACCAAAGAAAAAACAATAACTAGCGATTACGTAAAATATAATAAAAATAACGGTACTTTAATTATAAAAGAAAATGTTTTAGCTAAAGATAACAAAAATAATTTGATCGAAACAAATTATGCAGAATACTCTGAAAAAAATAAGATTTTTAAAACAGTTGGACCAGCAAAAATAATAACTACCGATAAATATGTTATTAACGGAAAAAATATAATTCTAGATAATGATAAAAGAATAATTTATTCAAAAGAAAAATCTGTTATTCAAGACCAAGAAAATAATTTTATTTATTTACAAAATTTTGAATATATTATCGAAAAGAATATTTTTAAATCTATTGGTTTAATTAAAATAAAGGATAAGAATGATAATTCTTATGAATTTTCTCAAATATATATAGATACCAAAAAGAAAGAAATACTAGGAACAGATATAAGGACTTTCTTTAACCAAAATGATTTTAAGATTGATAAAAGAAACAAACCAAGAGTATTTGCTAATACTATCAAAATAAATCAGAATAAAAACTCATTTAATAAAAGTATTTTTACTCTTTGCGATTATAGGAAAAATGATAAGTGTCCTCCATGGTCTATCCAAGCTTCTGAAATGCTTCATGATAATAAAAAAAAAACAATTTACTATAATAATGCAGTTGTAAAAATATATGACATTCCAATCTTTTATTTTCCTAAATTATCACATCCAGACCCTACTGTAGATAGAAGATCTGGATTTCTGCCAGCGTCAATTTCTAGCTCAAAGAATTTAGGTGAAGGCGTATCAATCCCTTATTTCTTTGCAATTAATAAAGATAAAAACTTTACTTTAACCAGTAGAATTTACGGGTCTGAAAATCCTCTTTTCTTGGGTGAATACCATCAAGTGTTTAAAACATTTAATTTTTTAACAGACTTTGGATTTACTGAAGGCTACAAAAAAACATCAGCAACTAAAAAACCCGGTCAGAAATCTCATTTTTTTTAAAAAATTGTAAAAAATTTTAAAGGTGAAGCTGGGTCTGATAACACTTTTAGAATGTCTGTTCAAAACACATCTAATGATAAATATTTAAAGCTTTATAAAATCAAATCAAACTTAGTAGATTATAATAGTGATACTTTAGAAAATTCCATAGACTTTACTCACGAAAAAGATGATCTATTTTTCGGCTTAAATGCCAGTATTTTCGAAACTTTAAAAGAGGATTATGAAGATAAATATGAATATATTTTGCCAGAAATTACTTTAGACAAAAATCTTTTCAATAGTGAAAGATACGGTAATTTAGATCTACAATCTAATTTAAAAGTTCATAATTATGAAACCAATAAACTTGAAAATTTCTTTATAAACGACTTTAATTGGAGTTCGAAGGATATTAATTCTCAATTAGGTTTTAACACAAAGGTCTTAGGTAATTTAAGAAATATAAATTATGAAACCAAAAATGTAAATTTATACAAGGATGATACTACAAGCGAATTTTTTGGTGCTTTAGGGTTATTTTCTAAATTGAATTTAGAAAAAAACATAAATAATTCAACACAATTACTAACCCCTAAAGTATTGTTAAGATTGTCCCCAGGTAGCATGAGAAAAGAAGACTCTGGTTCTAGACTAGACCCGATAAAAGCGTTTAGCTTGAATAGATTAGACAATTCAAACAATTACGAAACTGGAATTAGCGGCACTTTGGGTTTTGATTATAAAATGAAAACTAATTACAGCAGTTATGATTTTTCTGTAGCCCAGATTGTCAATGAAAAGGAAAATAAAAAAATGGCTTCAAAAACAAGCTTAGATGAAAAACTCTCTGATTTAGTTGGGTCAGCTAATTTAAATTTAAGTAACAAATTTAAAATTAATTATAATTTTGCTTTAGATCAAAATTACAATGATTTAAATTATAATGAGATAGGATCTAAAATCAACTTTGGTTCTGTTGATTTTGACTTTAGTTACTTACAAGAGAAAAAACACATAGGTAATCTAGATTATTTCAAAACTAAAATTGATTATAATAACCAAAAAAACGGTTTAATATCATTTGAGACAAAACGAGACTTAATTACTAATTCAGCAGAATATTACAATTTAAGTTATGAATATATAAACGATTGTTTAAAAGCAGGTTTAGTTTACAGAAGAGAGTTTTATAATGACTCTGAAATTGAGTCAGAGAATTCTTTAATGTTTAAAATTACTTTGGTGCCCTTTGGAAGTATTAACTCACCAACAATGAGTCGATGAAGAAAATTTATTTTATAATTTTCTTATCATTATATATCATAAGTTTTTTTCAAAACGTTTTTGCAAAAATTGAAAACAAAATAGTTCTTAAAGTTGAAAATGAAATTATTACAACTTATGAGATAAGAAATAAAATACTAAGAACATTATTTTTTACCAACGAAGAAATTAATCAAAAAAATATTGATAGATTAAAAAGAAGTTCGTTGGAATCATTAATTCAGTTACAATTAAAAGAAATCGAATTAAAAAAGTATAACATTAAAGCAGATCAAAAAATTATTAATAACTATTTAAAGTCAATTACCTCAGAGAATATATTTGATCTAGAAAAAAAATTTGAAAAAAACAATTTAGACTTTGAATTATTTTTAAACGAAATTGAAGTTGAAACTCGATGGCAAGAACTAATCTATAATACTTTTTCGAAAAAAATTCAATTCGATGAAAGTATTATTAATAACGATCTTGCTAATGCTATAAAAAATAATTCAAATATTATAGAATTTAATCTTTCAGAAATTGAAATTTTAAAAGATGAAAAAAAATCTATAAACGAAATTTTTACAAATTTATCAAACGAAATTAAACAAAGTGGTTTCGAGACAATAGCATTCAAAAAAAGTATCTCATCTACTAAACAAAAAAAAGGATATTTAGGCTGGATAAACTCAAAATCATTATCCAGGCAAATTTTTGAAATAGTAAATAAAATGGAAGTTGGTGACATTTCTATTCCAATAAAAGTACAAAATAATATTCTTGTTTTAAGATTAAACGATAAAAGGATCTCAAAGGTAGAAGATATTAATATACCAAAATTAAAAGAACGATTAATAAACCAGAAAAAAAATGAACTATTTAATTTACACTCTAGGAGCTATTTGTCGAAATTAAGAAACACAATTTTAATAGAATATTATGAAAAATAAAATAATTTTGTTAAGCGGGGATCCAAATAGTATAAATTCAGAGATAATTTATAAAACTTGGAAAAAACTAAATAACTCTCAAAAAAAAAGAATATTTTTAATAGCAAATTACAACTTAATTCGTGAACAATTTAAAAAATTAAAATATTATATAAAAATAAAAAAAGTAAAAGGAATTAGTGACACAAGCACTGTAAAATGTCTAAAAATTATTGATATAAATTTTAAGTTTAAAGACTCTTTTAAAACACCTAAAAATGCTACTACTAAATTTATTAAAAAATCTTTAAATCTTGGTCATAAATTAGCTTTAAAAAATGATGTTACAGGTCTTATAAATTGCGCAATTGATAAAAAACTCATTAATAAAAAAGGTTATGGTGTAACAGAGTATTTAGCTTCAAAATGTGAATTACAAGATAACAGTGAAGCTATGTTGATATATAACAATTCTCTCTCAGTCAGTCCTTTAACAACTCACATTGATATCAAAAATATTTCAAGGAAAATTGTTGCAAAAACAATAATTAGTAAAGTTAATACTATTAATAAATGGTTTAAAAAAGTTAAGAAAAGAAAACCTAAAATTGGATTACTAGGCCTTAATCCTCATAATGCAGAGTATAGGAAAAATTCAGAAGAAAAAAAAATAATTATACCAAGTATTAGAAAAATGAAAAATTCTAACATTAACATAAATGGACCATTAGTCGCTGATACAGTTTTCATAAAAGATTACAAGAAATATGATGTATTGGTTGGAATGTATCATGACCAAGTTTTAGCGCCTTTCAAAAGCATTTTTAAATTTGATGCAATTAATATAACATTAGGTTTAAAGTATTTAAGAGTTTCACCTGATCACGGAACAGCTAAAAATTTAATTAAAAAAAATAAAGCGAATCCAAAAAGTTTGATCAAATGTATTAATTTTATCGATAAATTTAAAAAATGAGTTTTTTTAAAAAATCGCTTGGACAAAATTTTCTGATCGATAAAAATGTAATTAAAAAGATTGTAAACTTAGCAGTCATAAAAAATAAGAATGTTATAGAGATAGGGCCTGGAAAAGGTGCTCTTACCGATGAAATTTTAAACAAAAGTCCAAAAAGTTTATATTTGATTGAAAAAGATAGAAAATTATTTGAATATTTGAAAAAAAAATATTCAAAGATTAATTCAGTTAAAATTTTTAATGATGATATTTTAAATTTTAATGTCGTAGATATTCTTAAAAAAAACTCAATAATATTTGGTAATTTACCGTACAATATTTCTTCTCAGATATTAGTTAAAATATTAAAAATTTGGCCTGTGGGATACACTGATGTAATATTTATGTTTCAAAAAGAGTTAGGTGAAAAAATTATAAGTAAATTCCCCTCTCCTAATTATGGGAGATTGTCAATATTGACTTATTTAAGATTAAAAGTATTGAAAAAATTTTTAGTTTCAGAAAATTGTTTTTCTCCTAAACCAAGGGTGATTTCAATGGTAGTTCATTTTCTCCCGAAAAAAAATATGAATTATAAAATTGATAATTTAAAAAATTTAGAAAAAATTACTAATATTCTTTTTTCGAATAAAAGAAAGATGATAAGAAAAAATATCAATAAAATTTTAAATAAGTATGAAATAGAAAATTTTAGAGAATTAAAATTAAACTTAAGACCAGCTCAAATTAAACCTGAAACTTACTATAAAATTACTGAATTGTACGAGAAGAAATAACCAAATTTGACTTAGATAAACTGATTATGCTCTCTATTTGTTTAAAGCATATATCTAAATTTTTATTGACAATAATATAATCATAATCGTACCAATGTTTGATATCTTCATCGAAAGATTTAAATCTTTTTTCTATTTCATCATTTGTATTCTGGTTCCTTTTTATTAATCTATTTTTCAATTCTTCTTTGTTATCCGTAATTAGATAAATCTTTATTAATTTTAAATTTTTGAATTTTGAAAGTTGTTTTGTTCCTTGCCAATCAATATCAAATAAAATATCGTTATTTTTAATTACCTTATCTACATTTTCTTTTAATGTGCCATAGTAATTTTCGAAAATTTTTGCATATTCATAAAATTTATTTTTATTTATTAATTCTTCAAATTTTTTCTTCGAAACAAAATGATAGTCTACACCATTAACCTCGTTTGAACGCGGTGTTCTTGTGGTATGAGAGACTGATATTTTGAAGTTAGGATATTTTTGTTGAATTTTTTTCGTTAAAGTTGTTTTTCCAGCACCAGAGGGAGATGATAATATTAACATTATATTCTCTCCATTACTCATTAAAATTATAAATAAGTTCTTTAGCTAGACTTACTTTCGATGAATTTGATTGCATCACCAACAGTTAAGATTTTCTCAGCTTCACTATCAGAAATTTCAGATCCAAATTCTTCCTCAAATGCCATTACCAATTCAACTGTATCTAAACTATCTGCTCCTAAATCATCAATAAAACTTGCTTCTTCAGTCACTTTTTCTTCCTCTATACCTAAGTGATCTGCTACTATCTTTTTAATTTTAGCTTTTATATCTTCTGACATGAATTCCTTTCTTGATTATAATTTCTTATTAGATGATTAATCAGAATTGTCAAGCCATATACATTCCACCATTAACATGTATGGTTTCGCCATTGATGTAATTGGCCATATCGGAAGCTAAAAAAGCAACACAATTTGAAACGTCTTCTCCTGTACCAAGACACCCAGATGGAATTTTACTTATTAATGTTTTTTTAAACTCTTCATTAATCTTATCAGTCATCTCAGTTTTTATGAAACCTGGTGAGACACAATTAATATTTATATTTTTCTTTGCGTACTCAATCGCTAGAGTTTTTGAGAAAGCTATAATTCCAGCTTTTGACGCAGCGTAATTGGCCTGGCCTAAGTTTCCAGTATGTCCAACGATAGATGTAATATTTATTATCTTTCCATATTTTTTTTTTAGCATTTTCTTGATAACAAATTTACACATTAAAAAGGTTGAAGTTAAATTAATATCCAAAACTTTTTTCCAATTTTCTTGTGTTAGTCTTATAGATAAATTGTCCAGAGTAATCCCGGCATTATTTACAAGAATGTCTATACCATCGAGTTTTTTATCAACTTTTTCAATAAACTCTTCAATTTTTTCATGCTCATCTAACTTAAAACTCTCTGTAATTATATTTTTAAATTTACTTTTTAGACCTTGAAGTTTCTCGTGGTTAGTTCCTGTTGCTAAAATAATAGAACCAAAATTATCAAATTTTTCAACTAAGAAGCTCCCTATTCCACCTGTTGCTCCTGTTATCAATACTTTTTTATTTTTTAAGTTCATTTTTCAAATTTTTAATATCAGCTATTGAGTTGATTGAAAAGCATTTAGAATTTTTAATTGTTCTTTTTACCATTCCAGTTAAAACTTTTCCAGGACCTATTTCAACATAATTATTTATTCCAGAATTTGACATATGAATCAGGCTTTCACGCCATTTTACTGTAGCACAAATTTGGCTAATCAAGAGATCTTTTATTTTTTTTGGCTCAATAACTGGTTCAGCTGTAACATTATTTATTATTTCAAAAACAGGTTTTTGGAATTCTGTATTTAATATTTTTTCTCTCATGTTGTTAGCTGCCTTTTTCATAAGAGAGCAATGAAATGGTGCACTAACTTTCAAAGGTATTGATTTTATTTTTTTTTCTTTTAAAAAATTTTGAAATAAATTGATAGTAATTTTATCGCCACTCACAATTACTTGACCTTCTGCATTGTCGTTGGCTATTTCACAAATGCCTTTTTGATTATTTAAATTTTTAATCATTTCTTTAACATCCTCGACTTTTGCACCAAGTATGGCTAACATTTTACCTTCACCTAATGGAACTGCTTCTTGCATTGACTTTCCTCTCTCGTGAAGTAAATACAACGCATCATTAAAATCTAAAGAACCAGCACAAACTAAAGCACAGTATTCACCTAAAGAGTGTCCTGCAAAATATTTGAAATTTTTTAAATCAAAATTGAATTCTTTTGTTAATACTTTAAAAATTGAGTAACTTACAGTTAATATTGCGGGTTGAGTATTTTTTGTCAGCTGTAAATCTTCTTCAGGACCTTTAAGAATTATTTTTGAAATAGGAAGTTTTAATTTTTCGTCTGCTTGATGAAATATTTTTTTTACTATTTCAAAATTATCATAAAATTCGGATCCCATTCCAACTGATTGCGATCCCTGACCTGGGAATAATAAAACACTCATTTTGTACTATTTATTATAAAATATTAGTATTGCTATAATTCTTCATTATAGTATAAACCAGAATTTACAAATTATTTTTGAAGATAAATTAACAGAAAACAATGGCTTTTTACGAAAATACAATAGTTGCTAGACAGGATTTAGCTGCAAAAGAATTAAAGGCAATAAAAGATAAATATAATGATATAATTATTAAATCCTCAGGCAAGGTTGTAAAAATTGAAGAATGGGGATTAATAAATTTAGCACAAAAGATAAAAAACTATAAAAAGGGATTTTATATTCATTATAAATTTGAAGGTAATAACTCAACTTTAGGTGAAATTGAAAAAAAAATTAAAGTAGACAGCTCTATTATAAGACATTTAACAGTTAAGTATAAAAAATTAGATGTTAAAAATGAATTTTTTAAAAAAGATAAGTAATAATAATGAAGAGAAAAAATAAAAAATTTAATAAAAAAAGCCCAAGTTCATTAAATAAATTAAGTCTTTTTCAAAAAAATGATAATAAGTTTGGTAAAAAGTGTCCTCTATCAATCAAAAATGCTCCAGTAATAGATTACAAAAATATTAATTTGTTAAGAAAATATGTATCTGATAATGGAAAAATTATTTCTTCAAAAATAACATCTGTTTCCTATGGAAAACAGAAAAAACTGAATAGGGAAATTAAAAAAGCAAAAATATTAGGATTAATTTAGATGGAAATAATTTTATTAGAAAATATACTTAACTTAGGGAATGTTGGTGACAAGGTTAGAGTGAAAAATGGGTATGGGAGAAACTTTCTACTCAAACAAGGAAAGGCATTAAGATTTAACAAAGACAATGAAGAGTTTGTAAATAAAAAAAAGGATGAATTAAATAAAAAAAATAATGAATTAAAAAATAAATTCAAATCAATCGCAAAACTGGTAAACAATAAAACATTTTTTTTTAACAAAGAAAGTAAAGAAAATGGCGATCTTTATGGTTCAATTAAGCCCAAAGAGATCTCTACTCATATAAAAGAAAAAATAAATGCCGAGGTTGCTCCTTCGCAAATAATTTTAAAAGAGGATCTAAATAAAATTGGCTCATTTAAAGCAATTATTAATTTTCACTCTGACGTAAAAGCTAATATTTTAATAAAAATAGATAAGATTCAATCAAAATAACTTTTCCACAGAGTAAAGATTTAAGTGTGTAACTTTTCTCTTTATCAATAACCTCATTGACTTAGAATGGTTTTGTGAAAGAAATTAAATCTATAAAAGAAACTGTAAATAGTAAGCAGCCTGCGAACATAGAGGCCGAGCAATCATTAATAGGGTCTATCTTAGTCAATAATGACATAATTGATGAAATTTCTACGATTGTGGACTCGACTATTTTTTATGATCCTGCGCATATCAAAATTTACGAAGTAATAGAAAAGTTAAATAATAAAGGAATGATTGCAAATCCTATTACTCTTAAAAATTATTTTGAAAAAGATAATATGTTAAATGAAGTTGGTGGCACTGAATATTTAGTAAAACTTACTAGATTTTCAGGATCAGCTAAACAAGCAATTGATTATGCAAAGATAATTCATGAAATGTATTTACGAAGAGAACTTGTTTTGATTTCAGATAAATTATCTGCAGATACATTAAATGCTAGTGATCAAGATCAAAATGCAGAAAATATTATCGAAAGCACAGAAAAGTCCTTATTTGATCTTGCAGAAAGAGGAAGTTTTTCTCAATCTTTTTTAAAGTTTAATCAAGCATTAGATCAAACTATCCAAATGGCGACTTTAGCAATGAAAAGTGATCAAGGTGTTGTTGGTGTTCCAACTGGTTTAACTGATTTAGATCAAAAATTAGGAGGATTACATAAATCTGATTTAATTATAATTGCAGGGAGACCATCAATGGGTAAAACTGCTTTAGCAACTAATATAGCTTATAACGCAGCGCAAAATATTCTTTCGAAACAAGAAAAATCGTCTGTAGCTTTTTTTTCACTTGAAATGTCATCGGAGCAACTTTCTACAAGGATTTTATCTGAACAAGCAAAAATAAAATCTGATGATATTAGAAAAGGAAAAGTCACTGAAGAAGAAATAAATAGATATATTGAGGCATCTAGGAATATTTATAACTTACCACTATTTATTGATGAGACGCCAGCTATTACTATTGCAACGTTAAGTAATAGAGCAAGAAGAATAAAGAGGTTGTTTGGTTTAAGTTTAATTGTAGTAGATTATATCCAATTAATGAGGTCTAATGTAAGTAAAAATGAGGGTCGTGTACAAGAAATTTCTGAAATTACTCAGGGATTAAAAGCATTAGCAAAAGAGCTAAGTGTTCCTGTTTTAGCACTTTCACAACTTTCTAGAGCTGTTGAGCAAAGAGATGATAAACAACCGCAATTAGCTGACCTAAGAGAGTCCGGGTCAATTGAACAAGACGCAGATGTTGTAATGTTTGTATACAGAGAAGCATATTATTTAGAAAGAAAACAGCCAAAATTAGGCTCCATAGAGCACGCTGAGTGGCAATCTAAAATGAATGATGTAAACGGCTTAGCAGATATTATTTTGGGTAAACAAAGACATGGACCTACAGGCACGGTAAAAGTTGAGTTTGAGGGAATATATACAAAATTTAAAGATTTAAGCAAAAATTAGGTCTAAATTCTTCTTTAGTTATAAAAAAATTAAGATATATCTGAATTATTCGGATGTGGTCTAAAATATATAAAAAATTAGTAACAGATTTTTCAAAAATAACTCTTTTTTTAATCTCTTTAACAGTTCTTTTTTCCTTATATCAATCAAAAAATTTCAATTTAGACGCTTCTTCAGACGCATTGCTTTTAGAGGGCGATAAAGATCTAAAGTATTTAAGAGAAGTAAACGAAAGATATGGATCTAAAGATTTTTTAGTTCTCACTTACGCTCCAGTATCAAGTTTTACGGAAAAAGAAACTATTTTAAATTTACAACTTTTAAAATCAAAAATTGAAAAATTAACTTGGGTTGATAGCGTTATAACAGTTATTGATGTCCCGTTGTTAAAAAGTACAGACGAAAGTTTAATGGACAGACTTAAAAATTACAAAACTTTATCATACCCAGAAATTGATAAGAGAAGAGGTTTTGAGGAAATTGTAAACAGTCCAATTTATAAAGATTACGTCATAAGTGAGGATGGTAAAACTTCTGGGATAGTAGTTTATTTAAAAAAAGATGAAAGACTAAGTGAATATATAAAAATAAAAGACAAATATTTTAATCAGATTGAAGAAGTTGGTTTAACGAAAGAGGAAAAGACGAATTATAAAAATTTTCTAGAAGAATATGAAGAATATAAAAATCTTTACAACATTAGAAACCATCAAAACATAAATGAAATCAGAGATGTAATAAATAAATATGGGGAAAGTGCTAAAATTCATTTAGGTGGAATTCCAATGATTGCCGATGACATGATGAGTTTTATTAAAAATGACATTATCGTATTTGGTATTGGCGTTTTTATTTTTATTGTTATTACTTTATGGTTCATTTTTAGAAATATAAAGTGGGTGATGATGCCTCTATTAGGATGTGCTACATCAGTAATTATTATGATTGGGCTTTTAGGTTTTATCGGTTGGAAGGTTACCGTTATTTCTTCAAATTTTATTGCCCTAATGCTTATTCTAAATATGGCTATGAATATACATTTTACTGTTAGATTTTTACAAATGAATAAAGATTATTCTAATATGAATAAAAATGATGCTATTTTGGAAACAAGTAAGAAAATGGTACTTCCAATTCTTTATACTGTGTTAACAACTATATGTGCTTTTCTCTCTTTAATTTTCAGTGGGATAAAACCTATTATTGATTTTGGGTGGATGATGACTTTAGGATTATTAGTATCATTTATCGTAACATTTTTTGTTTTACCTTCGCTATTAAGTATTTTTTCTTTAGAAAATGAAGTTAATGTGAGAGAAACTGAAAAGTCTTTAATTACATCTATTCTTGGTACGATTGCAAAAAAAGGTAATATTCTTCTTTTTGGAACATACATTTCTATTATTATAGCGAGTTTGATTGGTATCTCAAAATTAGAGGTAGAGAATAGTTTTATAAATTACTTTGATAAAGAGACTGAAATTTATAAAGGTATGAAAATTATAGATGATGAACTTGGAGGCACAACCCCTTTAAATATAATTTTAAAATTTCCAATCAAACAGAAAGAGAGTGGAAATATTTCGGAAGATGACGAATTTTCTGAATGGGAGGAAGATATTGAAAAAAATGAGGATAAGTCAAAATATTGGTTTACTAGAGATAAAATGGATAAAATTTTAAAAGTTCACGACTATTTAGACTCGCTTCCTGAAATAGGAAAAGTATTATCTTTTGGATCAATATTAAGGGTAGCTGAGGATTTAAATAAAAAAGATTTACAAAGCTTAGAAATAGCTGTTTTGTATAGTAAAATCCCCTTAGAAATAAAAAAAGAGATTGTTTCACCATATATATCTGTTGAAAAAGACGAGGCAAGAATATCTGTAAGAATCAAAGACTCATTAGAAGACTTGCGTCGAAATGATTTAATAAAAAAAATAGAGACTGATTTACACGTAAATTTAGGTTTTAATAAGGAGGAATATAAATTAACAGGCGTCCTTATTTTATTTAATAATCTTTTACAAAGTTTATTTAAATCTCAAATTTTGACTTTGGGAATAGTCATGATTGGTATTTTTGGAATGTTCCTGATTTTATTTAGAAACGTCATTTTGTCTATTATTGGAGTAGTTCCGAATTTTATAGCTGCTTTTTTTATTTTAGGAATAATAGGTTTAAAAAAAATACCTCTAGACATGATGACAATTACTATCGCAGCCATAACAATCGGAATAGCGGTAGATAATAGTATTCACTATATTTATAGATTTAGAGAAGAGTTTAAAAAAATAAACAATTATAATCAAACATTAGATAAATGTCATGATACCGTAGGTGTTGCAATTTTTAATACTTCAATAACAATTGTTTTTGGTTTTTCAATATTGATTTTATCAAATTTTATTCCTACTATTTATTTTGGAATATTTACTGGTATTGCTATGTTACTTGCGATGATATCAGTTCTAACTTTACTTCCAAATTTGCTTCTTTTGTTCAAACCATTTGGTGAAGAAAGTCAAAAAATTACATGATAATTAACTTATGGGAGAGTATAGTTAATAATTTAAATTTTTTTGACACTGTAGTTTCATTAATCTTTCTTTATTGTATTATTCAATGTTTTTTAAAGGGTTTTTCCTTAAGCTTGATCTCTTTTATGAAATGGGTGTTTTCAGTGATTATTACAATTATCTTGGTCCCAAAACTTCAACCATTTGTTGGTGAATATATAGAATCAGAATTTATAAATAATGTTGGTTTAGGAGTTGTAATTTTCATAACATCTTTATTCATAGTGATATTAATTGGAAAATCTCTTGGAAGAGCAATTACTTGGACTGGTGTAGGATCAATTGATAAATCATTTGGTTTAATTTTTGGCTTTTTCAAGGGTTATGTTGTGTCAGTCTGTTTATTTTCCATTTTAAATTGGTTTTATCCTCATCAAAATTGGGGTATATCGGCAGATAAGGCTTTTTCTTTTAATTTAATTAATAAAGGTAGTATTATTTTAATTGAAGAATTTCCATCAAGTGAAGACTTTTTAGATACGAAAGAAAAAATTGAAAAAATTTAAAAAAGATAAATTAAGGGAGGAGTGTGGTATTTTTGGAATATCAAATCACCAAGACTCCGCAGCATTAGTTGCTTTAGGTCTGCATGCACTTCAACACAGAGGACAAGAAGGATGCGGAATAGTTTCCTTTGATGGAAAAAGTTATCACTCCGAGAAGAGACATGGTTTAGTAGGAGATCATTTTACCGACCAAGAAACTTTAAAAAAACTGCCAGGAGAATCTGCTATAGGTCATAATCGTTACTCAACCACCGGAGAAACTTCTTTAAGGAACATCCAACCATTTTTTGCTGATTTGCACATGGGAGGTTTAAGTGTTGCCCATAATGGAAATTTAACAAATGCATTATTATTAAGAGAAAGTTTAGTAAAAGAAGGCGCTATTTTTAGAACTACTAGTGACACTGAAACTATCGTCCAATTAATAGCAAAATCAAAAAGAGATAAATTTTTAGATAGGCTAATTGATGCTCTATTCCAAATTCAAGGAGGCTATGCTTTAATTTTGATGACAAATAAAAAACTTGTTGGTGTAAGAGATCCAATCGGAATACGACCTTTAGTAATTGGAAAGTTAAAAGATTCTTATATTTTCGCATCTGAAACTTGTGCACTAGATATTGTAGGTGCAACTTTTGTAAGAGAAGTAGAAAATGGAGAAATTGTAATAATAGAGAATAATAATTTAAAAAGTGTAAAGCCTTTTCCTAATCAAAAACCAAGGCCTTGTATATTTGAGTATATTTATTTTGCTAGGCCTGATAGTTTAATTAATGGAGAGTGTGCTTACGAATATAGAAAAAGATTAGGTGCAGAGCTCGCAAAAGAAACAGATTTAAAAGCTGATTTAGTTATCCCTGTTCCTGACTCTGGTGTCCCAGCTGCTCTTGGGTATGCTGAGCAATCGAAAAGAAGATTTGAATTAGGTTTGATTAGAAATCATTACGTCGGAAGAACTTTTATTGAACCAACACAAAATATAAGAAGTTTGGGTGTAAAATTAAAACTTAGCCCAACGAAGACCACTGTGAAAAATAAGTCAATAATCTTAATAGATGATTCTCTTGTTAGAGGAACTACTTGCCATAAAATTGTTAAAATGCTTTATGAGTCAGGAGCCAGAGAAATTCATGTGAGAATAGCGTGCCCTGAAATTCGATTTCCTGATTTTTATGGCGTAGATATGCCAACAAAAGAAGAGTTACTTGCACACAACAAAAGCATAGAAGATATGTGTAATTACATAAAAGCAAATAGTTTAAAATTTCTAAGTCTTGATGGTTTATATAAAGCCCTGATAGGTGAAAAAAGAAAAATTAATTACCCACAATTTTGTGATCATTATTTTACTGGTGAATATCCATTAAAACCATATGATAATTTGGAAGGTCTTAAAGTAAAGCAACTTTCACTTTTAAGCGGCAAATCATCTAATTAATTTAAAATATTAATTTTATTTTTGTGACTTATAAATAACATCTGATCATTAGCAAATATTGGATTGGTATTAATTTTTGACGGAATTTTATTTATTTCTTCTAAACTGCCTTTTAAAGAAAATTTTAAAATATAGGAGTTATTCAGAAATACAAATAATTTACTGTTTATCATCATTATATTTTTTACATTTATTTTCTTTTTTTTTATATTTAAGAAATCGGCGATTTTTTGATTTATGTTATACGAATAAATAATCTTATTTCTTTTAAGGTCCCACGATATCAAATAATTATTTTTTGTTACCAAAAAAAGATATTTATTGATTATTAATGGTTTAACTTTGAAGGAAAAATTTAATTTATTAATTATTGTTCCATCATTTGCATTTATTATATAAGTAAAATCATTAGATGAGATTACCACATAATCTTTATTTATTACTAAATCACTTCCATAAAACAAATTACTAGGATTAATATCTGTTGTTTGGTTTAAATTTATAAACCAATTTATTCTCATTATATCTGTATTAATTGAATACAAGCTCCCGTATGTATTTAAGAAAAATAATATTTCTTTGTAAAATGAAACACTATTTATAAATTCGTTTTTAACTGTAGTTTCCTCTGTTGGAATAATATTTAGTTTTTCTCCTGATTTTTTATCAAAAAAAATAAGATCGTTATTTTGATTTGCTGCAACTAATTTATTTTTTATTATTTTAATATTAGATCGAAATGGTATCTTATAGTTTTTAGCCCATAAAACGTTAAAATTTTTATAATTTAAAGCATACAAATAACCTAAATTGTCTGAAACGTATAAAGTGTCATCCTGTAGAATGATATTTAGTTTTTTTTTCAGTTTTTTAAATTTTTTCTTATAAAAATTAAATTTTTTTAATATTTTGTTTTTTTTTATTGAAAAAATTATAATATTTCCCTCTTCATCCCAGGCAACTATTTTCTGATCTTTATATAAAATATAATTATTTATTCTATTTCGTGTTAGTTTTTTACTTTTAAACGTTACATTATTTGTTTCGTTAAAACTAAAATTTTTTAAATTATTTGTTGAATCATAAAATATATCTGACCAGTCTTGGTTTTTTAAAATTTGAATTAATTCAAAGTTAAAATCTTTTTTTACAGCTATATTTTCATTGAAAACTTTATTAACAGATGATAATTTTTTAAATTCGTTAAAAGAGTCTATCTCTTTATCAGAAATAACATTTTCATTATTCCAAATACCTGACTTATTATCAAACGAGCAACTTTGTGTAATAAAAAAAATTAAAATTAGAAATAATGTCTTCATCAAGTTAAAATTTATTTAATCAGATAAAATTTCTTTCGCTAAAAATTTTAATTTTGACTCAGAATTTATTAAAGCCTTAAGCAACTTTTCACCAGCTTCAATATTTGAGTTTTTTAATAGAAAAAGTGCTTTTTTAAATTTAATAAGGTCTTTTTTTTCTTTTTCTTTGACTGATTTTTCTACAATTCGAAAATAATTTAAAATTTTTTCATTATTATCTTCTAAATCTTTTTCTAATATCGTATTTAATGCTAAAATTTTGTAAAAATTATTATCAGATAAAATAATTTCCTCTAAAATCTGCTTAGATTCTTTTTTTTTTTCGTTTGTTAAATAGATACCTGCTTGAATATATTTTTCAGATATCAAAATATTTTTTTTATTTTCTTTTATTTTTAAAAAAAAAATCAAAGACATTGATATTAAAACCAAAAAAAACAATATTATAAGCTTTAGCTTATTTTTTTCCAAAAAAGAAAAAAATTTATCTTTAAGTACCAATTTTTTATTTATATTTTCTTCCATTTAAATAATTTTTTGTTGAGGGAAAACTTTTTATTTTAACATCTTTAGTATATTTTTTTACAGCTTTTTCAATTATTCTATCTAAGGATATATATTTTTTAACAAATTTTGGATAAAATCCACTTAATCCAAGCATGTCATCAGTGACTAATATTTGACCGTCGCAATTTATAGAGGAACCGATCCCGATAGTAGGTATAGAAAGCTCTTTTGTTATAACTTTAGATGCATGAGGATCAATACATTCTAATACAATTGCAAAAGCACCAGCTTTTTCAATAAGTTTTGCTTCCTTCAAAAGTTTTTTAATCTTAAATGGCGTGTCACCTTCAATTTTAAATTTTTTTTTAAATTGAGGTGTATACCCTATGTGCCCCATTACAGGAATTTTTATCCTTACCAACTCTTTGATGATGTTAAAATTTTTATTATTACTTTCTAATTTTATTGCATCGCAGTTAGTTAGACGTTTAACTAATTTAGCATTTTTCTTTGCTATTTTTTTATTTTTGTAAGATCCTATTGGCATATCTACTACAAGTAGAGATTTTTTAATTCCTTTTTTTACACTTTTAGTATGTTGAATGATATTTTCTAATGTAATTTTATGAGTATCATTTTCACCATATAAAACGTTTGCCATGGAGTCTCCCACTAAAATTAAATCACAATATTTATCTAAAATCTTTGCAATATTTTTCGAGTAAGCGGTCAAACTTACAATTTTTGATTTATTTTTTTTATTTAAAATTTTTTTTATTTTTTGGTTCATTGATCAATAATTATTCTAATTCTATTGTACTTGGAGGTTTTGAACTTATATCATAAACTATTCTATTTATACCTTTTACATTATTTATAATTTTATTAGTGATTTTATCTAAAAACTCTTTTGGTAAATTGTAGTAATCGGCAGTCATACCGTCTTCTGATGTCACAGCCCGTAATAAACAAGTATATTCATAAGTTCTTGAGTCCCCCATAACTCCAACTGTTTTGATGGGCAATAGTGCAGCATATGCTTGCCAAATCTTATTGTAAAGCTTGCTTTTTTTTAGTTCATTAATATAAATATGATCTGCTTCCTGAAGCATTTTTATTTTCTCTTTAGTTATATTGCCAACAATTCTTATTCCTAAACCAGGGCCCGGAAATGGGTGTCTGTTGGTAATGTTTTTTGATAATCCTAAAGTATCTCCCAAAACCCTAACTTCATCCTTGAAAAACTCTTTAAGAGGCTCAATAAGTTTTAAATTCATTTTTTTCGGTAAACCACCCACATTATGGTGAGATTTTATTTTAGAAGTTTTACTTCCTGAAGAAGATCTACTTTCAATTATATCTGGATATAATGTTCCCTGCGCTAAAAATTTTACATCTTGGAATTTTTTTGACTCCTTTTCAAAAATTTTAATGAATAAATTTCCAATTATTTTCCTTTTTTTTTCAGGATTTGAAATATTTTTTAACCTTTTTAAAAAGATATTTGATGCTTCAATTAATTTAACGTTTAATTTATATTTTTTTTTAAAAATATGATAGGTATACTTAAATTCATTTTTTCTCATTAGTCCCGTATCTACCATTAAACAAATCAAATTTTTTTTGATAGCTTGATGAATAAGTAGAGCAACTACACTGCTATCTACTCCGCCAGATAAGGCACAAATTACTTTATTTTTTTTTACGGTTTTCCTTATGTTATTTATAAGTCTAGTTTTTTGAGAAAAAATGTTCCAACTCTTTTTTATTTTGCAAATTGAAAACAAAAAATTTCTGAATATTTGTATACCATTTTCTGTATGTGTTACTTCAGGATGAAATTGAACCCCGTATATCTTTTCTTTAGTATTTTCAATAATTGTTAACTTTGAATTTTTAGTATATCCCACAGATTTAAATTTCTTTGGTAACTTGACAACTGCATCTTCATGGCTCATCCACACAATCTTTTTAGGTTTGAAAAAGTTTTTAGTGAGAAGTGAATTTTTTTTTTTATACAAGTAAGCTCTTCCGAACTCTCTTTTTTTTTTTGAAGATTTAATTTTTCCTCCGAACAATTTAGCAATTAATTGTAATCCATAACAAATGCCAAGAATTGGAATTTTTAAAGAAAATAATCTTTTTGGAATACTTTCAAATTTTTTTCCTGTTACAGATGATGGGCCTCCAGAGATAATTATACCTTTTACTTTATTATAATCTTTTAATTTGTTAATTTCTTTTGGTGTAATTACTTCAGAATAAACGCCTAGTTCTCTAATTCTTCTTGCAATTAATTTTGTTACTTGAGACCCAAAATCAACAATTAAAACTCGTTCTTTGCTATTTTGAAATTGCATTTATTTCTTTGATAAATTTTCAATTTCTTTTTTTAAGTTTTTACTTTCTTCACAAAATTTTTTACATAGGTTTGATAGTTTTTCATTGAGTTCTTTGCTTTTTAAGTAGTCTGATGTATCAAGTTTCAGTTTTGCTAAGTTATAAATGGCTTCCTCATTTTCTGGATTGAGTAAAATTACAGTGTTTAAATTTTGTTCTTCTAATTCTTTTTTATTCAAATTGTTAAATATTTTAGATAAAAATAAATATGACATTTCATTTTTTGGATTAAAAACTATATCTTGTTCAAATTTAAATTTTGCTTCATTAAATTTCTTTTTTTTAAAAAGATTAAATCCCTCTTCAAAAAAATTTGTATTCGCGTAAACTGAATTTGATAAAATAATTAATATCAAAATAAATTTAACAAACCGAAGTATCATAATTTATAATTAATTGTTTTTTGAGTCATTTCAACACTATGTACCATACTCTCATAGAATCCAGCTTTCGTAATTTTAATAAATTTGCCATTTTTTGATATTTGGCTCAAATTTTTAGCACCTATATACCCCATTGATGACCGCAGTCCACCTTGCAACTGATATATAATTTTTGACACTCTTCCTTTATACTCCACTCTTCCCTCTACTCCCTCGGGCACAAATTTTGATTTATCTTTGAAATTTTTTTGAAAGTATCTATTTGCGGAACCTGAAGACATGGCACCTATGGAACCCATTCCTCTATATTGTTTATAAATTTTACCTTTAACTTTAAATTTTTTTCCTGGACTCTCATCAGTCCCAGCAAAAATTGAACCCATCATAATCGCATCTGCTCCAGCGGCTAAAGCTTTAGCAATATCTCCAGAAAATTTTATTCCGCCATCAGAAATAATCTTTACTTTTTTATTTTTAAGAGCGCTTTTTACTTCCATAATAGCTGATATTTGGGGAACACCAATACCAGCAACCATTCTTGTCGTACAAATTGAACCAGGTCCAATACCAACTTTGATTATATCGGCGCCAGAGTTATATAATCTTTTAGCAGCTTCTTTAGTTGCAATATTTCCAACGCAAAGTGAAACATTATTATTTTTTTTTTTTAACTTGATTAAAGTATCCAATACTTTTTTGCTATGTCCGTGAGCAGTATCAATTACGATTAAATCACACCCATTATCTATTAGGGAGTGAGCTCTATTAAAATCTTCTTTACTTGTGCCAACTGCCCCACCAACAAACAATTTTTTTTTTTTAACTTTACTAATTTCTATCGACTGATCTTTAATATTTAAATTTCTATGAATAATTCCTATTCCTCCAGCTTTTGCAATCGCTATAGCCATTTTTGCCTCCGTTACAGTATCCATCGCAGAAGATAAAAACGGTACTTTTAAATAAATTTTTTTTGTTAAATTTATAGAAATATCCGTTTCTGTGGGTAGAACATTAGAGTATCTCGGAAGCAAAAGAACATCATCAAAAGTTAAAGACTCTTTAATTGTTACCATATAAACTTATATACAATTTTTAAGAATTATAAAGTCTTTATAATTTTACAATGTAAATAAGTTTCTTTAGATTCACTTTTACTTGCTTCAGGTTTAAAAAAATTTACATTTTTAAATAAAGATTTTGCTAAATTACTCACCTCAATAAAATCTTCCCCCATAAATAGCTTTGAGACAAAAACTCCATTGTTTTTTAGGATTTTTGATGACAAATTTATCACTTCTGCACAAAGTTGATTTGTTCTAATAGAATCGAGGGATTTGTTACCTGTTGTATCTGCGGCCATATCAGAAATTATAACATCTAAATTTCCATTAAAATAATTATCAATTCTATCTTTAGTTGTTGGATCAAAAATATCACAGTTCAAAAATTTAACATTTTCAATTGGTTTCATATTATTAATATCGATAGATAAAATCTTTCCACTAGTAATTATTTTACTTGCTACCTGCGACCAACCACCTGGGCTGGACCCCAAATCCAATAAATTTGTATTTTTTTTAAGAAATTTATATTTATCATTCAATTCAATTAATTTAAATGAAGCTCTCGATCTATAACCGAGAGCTTTCGATTTTTTAAAAAATTGATCCCTATGTTGTTTAATTTTCCAAGTATTACTTTTTTTTACTCTTTTAGACTTTTTCATTACAAAATATCTTCATGATCTTCATCTGATATTTTTGTTAAGTATTTTTTTTGTTGCTTTTTAAAAATTAAAATACTGATAGGTATGGATAAGATATAAAAAAAACACAAAATTAAAAGAGTTTCAAAAGTATAAAATAATAAAGCAATAAAAACTATTCCTATTGCCAATAAAAGAAAAACTGTAGTTTTAGATGAAATTGAAATTTTTTTTAGAGAGGGTGTAGGAATTTTACTCACTAACAATAAAGCAATAAATATTGTTAGGAATGGAGTTAAGCTTCTGATGTTTAAATCTAAATTTATATCAGCTAATTCGTAAATTAATGGCATTAATATAATAAGACCTCCTGCGGGGGAAGGTATGCCCTCAAAAAAATTATTTTTCCACTCTTGTTGATTTTCAATTTTTGTAAGGTTAAATCTTGCTAATCTAAGAACACAACATACAGAATAGATTAAAGCAATTGCCCATCCAAGTTTACCGTATGTATTAAGATTCCAAAAATACAAAATTAAGACTGGAGCTATGCCAAAACTAACAAAGTCTGTTAAAGAGTCTAATTCTTTGCCAAAATCTGAAGTTCCATTTATAAGTCTTGCCACTCTACCATCTAAGGCATCCAATATTGCAGAGAGTAAAATTAATGTTACAGCAAGACTAAAGTTGCCGTCTATTGAAAATTTTATGGAACTTATTCCAAGACATACACCACCCAAAGTGAGAATATTAGGTAGAAGGTATCTGGTTTTTTTTGAGGATACTAATTTAAATTTTTTATTTTGCTCCATTATTCTGATGCTAATAAACTTTCTCCAGCAATTACATTTTGACCTAGTTTAGCTAGTACTTTTTTGTTTTTAAAATAAATATCAACTCTACTTCCAAATCTTATCATTCCAACTCTGTCACCTTGTTTTAGTTCTTGTCCTTGCTCAACTTCACAAACAATCCTTCTTGCAATCAACCCTGCTATTTGAACAATTACAATTTCTTCGCCATTTTTTTTTGCTTTAATTTTGAAATAATTTCTCTCATTTTCTTCGCTAGCTTTATCTAAAGAGGCATTCAAAAATTTTCCTGGTTTATAATATATTTCTTCAACTTTTCCAGAAGTAGGTATTCTATTTACATGACAATTAAATACATTCATAAAAACACTTACTTTTGTATACGTTGTATTTTCTAATCTTAATTCTTCAGGTCCAGACCTTTCTGAAATATCAGTTATAAGACCATCTGCTGGGCTTACTAAGTAAGCATCGTCATTAATTGAAAAGCGTTCTGGATCTCTAAAGAAATAATAAACCCATATTGTAATTATTATAAATAAAATACCAAAAAAATTTGAGATAAATAGTGCTATGAACGTAGCTAAGATAGAAATTGCTAAAAATTTATAGCCTTCCTTGTGTATTTTTGGAAATATTGTATTAAACATAATTAATAGTTTGATAATTTTTTCTTAATATGTATCAAAATCACAGTTAATCAATCTATATTTTA
>MDTA01099767.1_pt1 | contig 49006 bp, 45 predicted proteins | sample 811151 | NCBI WGS metagenome assembly MDTA01 (sample SAMN05326648, study PRJNA326480) | marine metagenome | isolation source: seawater | place: Indian Ocean: South | collected 2010
ACGTTGATAGGCTGGGTGTGGAAGTGCGGTAACGCATGTAGCTGACCAGTACTAATAGCTCAATTGGCTTGATTTATGCACTGAAAAAAATTTTTGATGAATTTCACTTTATAAATAGTTTCAATTAAAGTCGAAAATATTAATGTTGATATAAGACTGTATGTAAAAAAAGGTACTGCTAAAGAGTAACATAAAATTAATCCTTTAATAGAATAATCGTAGTATCCTAAACACCAAACTCCAAAATTAGTAATAACAAAAAATATTATGGCCCCCATTAAGGCTCCACATATCCTTTTTAGGAAGCTATCCTTAAAGTATTTTGGTAAAAAACTAATTAGATAAACACTTCCCCAAGTAAATAATAATGTAGTATGGAATCCAATTATTAAATCTGTTAAAACAAAACTAAATATTAAAGCTAGAATATATTTTCTACCCATTAAAGCTGGTACATAAAAACTAAGAGCTAGCAGACTTGTGAAATTAGGTGGGTGAGGTATGAACCTACTAAAACTTAATACAATAAAAATACCGAAAAAAACTTTTAAATAATTAAATATCATTTTTAATTAATAAATCTTTTTTATTCCTAGATTTATTGACCTTCCTAATTGTGAATAATCTCTTGCAGTTTCATATTTTTCATCAAGTAAATTTTCTACATTAAAGAAAAGATTATACTTATCATAAAGTTTATATTTAACATATAAGTCATTTACCAAATAATCATCTAACCTTTCATCATCAAAGGTTCTATTGCCATTTCCATAATCTCTAGCCATATCTGACCATTTGGTTTGTAATGTAAAATTTACATTTTTAAGATTAGGAATTTTAAAATTTGTTGATATATTTAAAATATTTCTTGGCACTCTTACCAATTGGGCATTTGTGTAGCTGCTGCTTCCATTCGGATCATCTTGCTCTGCACCATCATAAGTTGAAGTATAAGTATAATTTAAACCAAAATTAAGATTATTATTAAACCTCCAATTTGACATTAATTCTATACCTTGTGTTTTTACTGTTCCTGGATGGTTTCCAGCATCCCAGTTTGATGCTTGCCACCCTTCAAGAACGTCGTTGTATCTTATGTTAAAATAAGAAACATCCATATCAAGATCAATATTTCTAAAGTTTTTCTCAAGACCGATATCAAAACTTCTACTATTTTCAGCAGTTTCATTTCCATCATATCCAGAGGAAGTATAAAAATAAAATTCATATAACGACGGATATCTAAAACCCGTCCCAAATGATCCTTTAATTTTTGTGAATTTATCGTCAAATACATAAGCTAATGTAGCTCTATGCGAATCTTCATTGCCAGCAAGTGAATGATTGTCAAATCTTGAGCCAAATGTTCCATAAAGATTATTTGTAAGTCTTTTTTGGTAGTCGAAATATTTTGAGGTTACGTAAGCATCTTTATAATCAATGCCTTTTAAGTCTTTATTATATCCAATTGTATCATCTTCTCTTTCTAATCCAAAAACAACACTATTATCTAAATTAAAATTATAATTTCCTTGATAAAGAATCGAATATCTTTCACCATAATAGTTGTCTTGATTATCATTTCCGCTATTGACTGCTGCTGCATAAACTCTCTTTATATAAGTATTTCCAATAGTAAATTTATTAACTAATTTTTCTATAGGTTTATATATCAAGCTTACATTAGCTGAAGACTCTATAGCGTCTACTTCTTCATTATTTTCACTATTTTGTGTACAGCCAAATCTACTTGAAACGCATTCAGTATCATATTGAAGATAGGTGTCTGCAATTCTATAGTTGCTTAGTAATTCTAAATTATTTGAAAATTTGTTTTTATAACTTGCTATGAGTCCATTATTTCTATACTTGTCTTTTTCTTTATTGTGTGTCGTTTGTGAAATTCCGTCTGTTTGAAACTTTTGAAAACCAACATAATAAGTTTTATTACTATCTCCACCTGATAAAGATGTAGAAACATTATGAGTTTGGTTTGATCCTGCAGAGTAATTAATGTCTTTGTTAAAACCAGGTTTACCTTTTTTTGTAGTAATATGAATCGTACCACCAATAGCACCACTTCCATATACAGAACTTTGATTCCCTTTTAATATTTCGACACGTGAAATTTGACTATTTAAAATATGATTAAAATCATAATCGTTTGATACAGAGGATGGATCAGACATTTTTACCCCATCAATATAAACTGTTGAATATCTTTTTGGTAATCCCCTAAGCTGAATTGCAGATGAGGTGCCATGACCACCACTTTGAAAAAAGTTTGAGCTTGTTGTATTATTCGAAATTATATCACCAAGAAAAAGCTGGTTAGAATTCTTAAAAAAATTTTCATCAAGTATAGTTACTGATGTGCCAACAGTTGATAATGATTGAGCTTTTTTACTTGGCGCAATTACAATAATAGGTATTTCTGCTTGAGCAAATATATAAAATCCAATAACTATGTATGAAATTATAGCTTTTAGGAAAATTGACATATATGATTATTAATTTAAAAAATATAGAAAAAAAACAAAAAAATAATAAAATTAATTTTATATGAAAAGCAAAAAAGATTTTAAAATTCTTCTCGTGTACCCGAATATTCCGTTAATGACCGTACCACCTTTGTCGATGGCTATATTTACTGGAATATTAAAAAAAGAAGGTTATCAAGTAAAATTATTTGACACAACTCCATACATCTCTGACGATGATGGAAAATTTAGTCAAAAAAATAGAAGACTTTATCTTCAATACAGGGAGTATTCCGATGAGGATGACTTGGGCATAGTAATTAAAGAAAACTTAATGGAAGATTTTAGAGAAGAAGTTTTAAATTATAAACCTGACCTAATGATATGGTCTGTTGTTGAAGATGCTTTTAAAAAAACCTTAAATATGGCAAAGGCAATAAAAGATTATGATTGTGTAAAAATATATGGGGGTGTTTTGCCTTCTGCAGATCCTGAATATGTAATTAAACATAAAGATATAAATTTTATCGCTAAAGGAGAGGGAGAAATAACTTTAAAAGAGTTAGCTAAATGTGTTTATGAGAAAAAAAATTATAAGAATTTAAAAGGTACATGGTTTAAAAATGAAGATGGTACGATTAATAAAAACCCTCCGAATCAGCTCACAAATATAAATGAGGGTGTACCAGATTTTAGCTTATTTGACTCCAAAAGATTTAATAGACCAATGGGAGGAAGAATATTTAAAATGGTGCCTCTTGAGACATACAGAGGGTGTCCATATAAATGCACTTTTTGTAATTCCCCAATGCACAATACTCACGTTAAAAGGGATGAAATTTCGCATTCTTTTTTAAGAAGAAAAACCATACAGAAAGTAAGGGAGGAGATAATTAATTTAAAAGATAAATACAACCCAAGCTTTTTATACATAGTTGATGATAGTTTTTTAGCTAGACCTAGAAATGAAATATTTGAATTTTGTGATATGTATGAAGAGTTCAAAATTCCATTTTGGTTTAATACAAGACCTGAAAATTGCAAAGTTGATATATTAAAGAGATTAAAAGAAGTCGGAGGTTATAGAATTTCTTTTGGTGTTGAGTGTGGTAATGAGGAGTTTAGAACAAAAGTATTACAAAGAAAACCTACTAATGAGCAAGTAATTGAAGCATTTAAAGTTATTGAAAAAGGCGGAATTGCTTTTAGTCTTAATTTGATAATTGGATTTCCGGGTGAGACAAGAGATTTAGTAATGGAAACAGTAAATCTTGTAAAAGAAATTTCAGGATACGATGCGCTTACTGTAAGTATATTTACTCCATATAGAGGAACAGTTTTAAGACAGATTGCAGTTAAAAATGGTTGGGTTGATCCAAATCATTTAACTGTGCATACCACGTCTTCATCGGTTTTAAAAATGCCCTCTCCATATTTACAAACAAAAGAAATTGATGGATTAATTCGAACAATACCACTTTATGTTTATTTTCCATATGAGAGCTGGGAGGAAATAAAAAAAGCAGAAAAATTTGATGATGAGGGCAATAAAGTATTCGATAAATTTTCAGCTATATATAAAGAGAATTTTTTAAAATCCACTCAAGATGATAAGAAAGTTTTTGTTGATCATCGTGGAGAGGGTCTTAAACCGTTGCAAAAAACAACAAAATTATCAGCTAAAGACCTAGAGGCTTTGACTATACACTCAGCTTAAAGATTTTAATATTTTATTCAATTTTTTAAAATTACCTATTTTTTTAATTCTTTTATTTTTAAATTTATTTTTATTAAAATTATGAGACTTTAATATAAAAAAAATATTAGTTTTCTTGGCTGATTCGTAGTCTTCTGTACTATCACCAATAAATATAGTAATTTTATTTTTTTCTTTCTTTTTAATTTCTTTTATATGTTGAATTTTACTTTTTGGAGATCCATATATTTTTTTGAAATATTTAAAAATTTTCATTTTTTTTGTTATATAATTTATTTTTTTATTAGGTGTTCCTGTACTGATATATAAATTGTAATTTTTTTTTGAATTTTTAAAAAAATTCATCAAATCTTTATCAATTTTAAGTTTTAAAATTTTTTTATCGCTGTAGTAATTAAATTTTTTACTCAAATATTCTAATTTTCTTTTACCTATATTCTTTTTTAAAATTTGTTTATATATTTCTTTGAATTGAATAAATCTAGACAGCCCAGAATTTTTTAAATGGTAAGTTTTAACCTTTTTTTCAACATTAACTCCAAATTTCCTAAAAATACTTAAATAAGCTTCTAGTTTTACAATATGACTGTCTAATATAACCCCATCAAAGTCAAAAATTATTGTTTTTTTAGTCATTTTGAATAGTATATATCTTTTGTTCAAAATTTGAACATATTTAAAATATAATTAATTAAAATGGACTCAGACAAATTAAATATATTAAGAAAAATCGATAAAAAACCAAAACTAAACCAAAGGAATATTGCTTCTGAACTTGGACTAAGTTTAGGAAAAGTAAATTATTCTATAAAAGAATTGAAAAAGAGAGGTCTAATTAAAATTAATAATTTTAAAAATAGTAATAAAAAAATCAATTACATGTATGTAATAACACCCAAAGGCATGATCCATAAAACTAATATGGTTATAAAATTTATGAAGATAAAAATGCAAGAGTACGAAGATCTTAAAAAAGACTTAAAATCGAATATTAAAATAAAAAAATGAAAATTCTAATCACTGGTTGTGCTGGTTTTATTGGACACAATTTAACAAAAAATTTATTAGACAGTAAGCATAAAATTATTGGAATTGATAATTTAAATAAATATTACTCAATAAAGTTAAAAAAATTAAGATTACAAAATATAAAAAAAGAAAAAAACAAAAAACTATTCAAATTTTTTAAGACTGATATTAATAATACTAAAAAATTAAAATCCTTATACAAAAGATATAGATTCGATATTGTTATCCATCTTGCAGGCCAGCCAGGCGTAAGATATTCTATAGAAAATCCAGAGAGTTATATTTCTGCAAATTTAAATGGTTTTTTTAACATTTTGAATATTTCAACAAAATTTAAAGTTAAACACTTTATTTTTGCATCAACAAGTTCAGTTTATGGTGAACAAAAAAAATTTCCATTTAATGAAAAAATGAACACAGACAATCCACTTTCTTTGTACGCTGCAACTAAGAAAAGTAATGAAGTGATAGCTTACTCTTACTCAAATATTTATAAAATTCCCGTAACTGGACTAAGATTTTTTACAGTTTATGGACCTTTTGGACGCCCAGATATGTCCTTGTTTTCCTTTGTAAAAAATATTTATGAAAAAAATCCTATCAAAATTTTTAATAAAGGATCTCATGTAAGAGATTTTACTTATATAGATGATTGTTCCAACTTTATTAAGAAGATTATAAATAAGAAACCAAAAGGGAAAATTCCATATCGAATTTTAAATGTTGGAAATGGTAAACCTGTGAAATTAATGAAGTATATTAATTCCATAGAGCAATCTTTAAATAAAAAATCTAAAAGAAAATATATAAATCTACAAAAAGGTGACATTAAAAAAACTCATGCCAATATTAAGAAAATACAAAAAATTACAAAATATTTTCCAAAAACGACCATCACCTTAGGTATTAAAAAATTTGTTAATTGGTATAGAAAAAATAATTTGAATAAAAATTTATAATGCTATTAAAATTAAATTATATAATCAAAGATTATAAAATTCAGATCTATTTTTTATTGTTATTACTATTTATAAATCTTTTTCTGGAAATTTTTACACTTGCATCAATAATTCCAATACTTAAATTTTTAATTACTGAGAACTTATCGAATATACTGATAGAAAAATTAAGTATATTTTCTAAAATTGAGAATATACTTAATTTAAAAGTCTTATTAATTTCGCTATTTTTTATTTTTTATATTTTAAAGACCAGTCTTTATGCGTATGTTAACATAGCCATAACTAAGTTTACTCAAAATTTTGGAAGAAATTTATCGAAAAAACTTTATGAGAAATATCTTTATAGCAACTATTTTTTCTTCAACAAAAAAAAATCATCTGATCTAATTAGAAATCTTACATCTGAAATTGATTCTTTTTTCTCATTTGTCCAAAATTTATTACTTATCATTGTAGATACTGTTTTGAACTTAAGCATCATTATATTTTTACTATACTTTAATTTTGTAGTAACTTTATCAATTATAATATTTTTAATATTTTTTGTATCAGTTTTTATTTTTTTGACAAAAAATAAATTAGAGAAAGTAGGAAGACTTAGAATTGATTCAAGTAGCGGAAAAATAAAAGTAGTTCAAGAAACTTTTAAACTTATTAAAGAAATTAAATTATTTCTTAAAGAAGGAGTTTTTTATAAGAACTATAATTTTTTTAATGACAAATATAGGGATGCGCAGATTAAATTTAAAATTGCTAATGTTTTACCACGCCCTTTAATTGAGATATTTATTTTAGGTATATTATGTATTGTTATTTTAATAGCTTTAAACTTAGGTTTAAATCTTGAAACCATTGCAATTCAAACAAGTGTTTACCTCGCTGCTGGACTTAAAATATTTCCTAGTACCGCAAACTTTTTAGTTAGATTTAACGCAGTTATGTATAGGGTATCTTCAGTAAATTTAATTTACAAAGAAATAAAAAATACAGAAAAACTCAGTACAGAAAATACTAAAAAAAATAAGGTTAAATTCAAAAACCATATATTTTTAAAAGATTTAAGTTTTAATTATCCTAATTCAAAAAAATTATTTAAGAATTTGCATCTTAAAATCTTAAAAAATAAATCTTATGTATTGGTTGGATCTAATGGTGCAGGAAAAAGCACATTTTTAAATTTAATCTCAGGATTATTGAAACCAAGCGATGGCGATATATATATAGATCAAATATCTTTGAATAAAAACAACTCAAGTCTCAAAAATTTAATTGGATATGTTCCACAAGACATTTCATTAGTAGACAGTTCTATTTTGTTTAATATCACTTTTTTAAATGATATTAAAAAAGTAAATAAAGCAAGATTAAAAAAAGCTATAAAGTATTCAAACTTAGAGAAAATAATTGACTCTTTACCAAAAAAAATAAATTCTCAAGTAGGTGAAAATGGAGCAATGTTATCAGGGGGACAAAAACAAAGAGTGGCAATTGCCCGAGCAATATATAAAAATCCCTCAATTTTGTTATTTGATGAAGCAACAAGTGATTTAGACTTTGAAAGCGAAAATAATTTAATCAAAACAATATTAAGTTTAAGAAATAAATTTACGATTATATTTATAACTCATAACAAAAATATTTTAAAAAAATTTAATTATTGTCTCAAAATTAAAAATAAAAAAATTTTAATATCTTAATTTACCAAGATAACCATCCACCATCTATATGGATATTTTGAGCATTAGTATGTGTATTATTTTTTTCGAGCAGAAAATCAATTACTGGCATTATTTCGTTTAGTTCCATCATTTTACCTAAAGGATTATTTTTTTTATAATTTTTAATAAAATAATTATCTAAATTGTTATTTTTAACTCCACCTAAAATAATACTATTAAATAAAAATTTTTTTCCTAGTTTTGTTCCCATATACTTCATCATTATATTAGATGCAGCTTTTGATGCAGAATAACCAACCTCCTTATTAAAATTTTTATAAATAAAATGTTTAGGAGATTTTATACTATATATACTTGATAAATTGATCACTCTTCCCTGGTTTGAATTTTGAATATATGAGTTTATGATTCTGCAATTCAATAAAAAATTAGTTTCCAAAAAGTTCATTATTTCGCTTTCATCAATTAATTTACTTTTTTTAGATTTTTTCTTTGGAGTTGTATTATAACCATGTGCAAATATAACTGCATAGAAATTTTTTTTCATTATTTTATTAAGAGACTTTATATCATTAAAATTAAAATCTTTATCAAATCCAAAAATTTGATAATTTTTTTTAAGTTTTTTAATAATATAAGATCCAATTTGACCGTTAGCTCCAGTAATAAATAATTTTTTTTTCATCATTGATTATTTAAATAACTATTTACTTCCTCATAAGTTTTAATATCTCCAATATCAAAAACAAGCTCGTAAACATGAAATAAACCAACTTTTTTTTTTCTTTTACCAATTAAGTTAATCATGTCGTTCATATCTATATACTTGTTTTTTTTAAGATGTCTTAAAGCTTTATTATTAAATACGTATATACCTGCTGATATTTCCTTTTTAATTGTGGGTTTTTCAGAAATAATCTCTTCCTTACTTTGATTAATTACGCCAAAAGGGATTTGAAAATTATAATTACGAGTACAAACTGTACAAAAATAATTATTTTTTTTATGATATTCAATTAATGAGTTAAAATCTAAATTTGTATAAATATCTCCATTTATACAAATGAATGGGTTGCTATTTCTAGGCTTAAATAATGATAAAGCTCCAGCAGTGCCTAATTTTTTTTTCTCTTTAATAAAATTTATATTAATACCTTTTTCAATATTTGAAAAATATTTTTCTATTTTTTTAGACAAATAATTTGTTGAAATAGTAAAATTATAAAAACCTTGATCTTTAAATCTGTTAATAATACTGCCGATCAACGGCAAACCACCTACATTTAGTAATGGTTTAGGAGTGTTTTCGGTTAGAGGAAACATTCTTTTACCTCTACCCCCAGCCATTATAATTACTTCATTGTTAATTTTTTTAATTTGATTTGAAAAAATAATATCAATTAATCTTTTTCTTTTATCTAAAATTGGAAGAAAATTTATTTTTTTTTTATTTAATATTTTTTTGTTGTTTGCGTCAGATCTTTGATTATCTGAAAAAACAAATTTTTTTTTTTAAATATTTGCTTATTTTTTCGTTTAGATCTCTTGATTTAAGTAAGATTCTTCTAATATCCCCGTCAGTAATAACGTCCACTATTTGATTTTTTTTATTTTTTACTAAACAAAATTTTGGAGAAAGTACTTTAGTTTTTTGTAGATGTAATAATACACTTTTAATACTATTACTCTCACTAATAACCAAAGAATTTATTTTTTTTTTTTCCATTTTATTAACTTAAATAGTTATACTGGATTTTTGAATTTAGCAAATTTAACCCTACCATTTAAATACTTATTGAAATTACATTTCTTTGAATGAAATATTTTTGAAATCTTTTTGAACACTTTTGATGTAGCAATTTTATATTTATTAATTAAATAGTCTGTATGAGAAATCATTAGATAGCATTGCCCATGAGCTAAAAAACCCTCTTTAAGCATTTCTTGAGTAAAATAAGTTATCATCTCATCTGATTTAGAATGACTAAAAGTAAACGTTGGTAAAGAGTCTATACCTCTTACCATTATCGGTAAATTATTTTCTTTTCCAATTTTCTCCCAAATATTTTTTATTTTTTTTCCTTTTTTTCTTAATTTATTTGGTACGTTATTTTTTTTCATAAAATTAATAGTTGCTATTGCTGCTGCATATCCAATATTTTCAGTCCAATATGCGCTTGAAATAAAACTATCTGTAGCTGATTTCATAATTTTTCGTTTACCTATTATTGCTCCAAGAGGGTATCCATTAGTTGTACCCTTAGAAAAAACTGCAATATCAGGATTTACCTTCAAAGCTTTATGATACCCACCAAGCGTATAATGCCAACCTAAAGTTATCTCGTCAAATATCAAAGGTATATTGTATTTTGTACAATGTTTTCTAATTGATTTAACAAAATTTATATCACAATGGAATGCTCTGGCTGGCTCTAACACAACACAGCTTAAATTTTTATAATGTTTTTTAAACTTCTTTTTAAAATCTTTAGTATTATTAAACTCAAAAGGTTGCGTTAAACCACCAAGAGATTTAGGTATTCCAGATGAAGAAATGCCAGGAAGAAGATGTTCATTTAATTTATTTGTGTTTTTTAAGTTTGCAGAAATATACCAGTCATGCCAACCATTGTAGCCACAAAATAAAACTTTTTCTTTTTTGGTGAAACTCCTTGCAATTCTTACAGCTACAGACATTGCTTCACCTCCAGATTTAGTAAATCTTGCCATGTCTGCCCAAGAATGTGTCTTAATTAATAACTTAGCACAATCATACTCCATGTAAGTATTTAATGTTGTTGTATTTCCTCTCTTAATAGCCCTAACAACACTTTTGTTAATAGTTGAATTTGCGTACCCTAGAGGACACATCCCAACAGAGCAATTAGTAAAATCGTATAATTTTATATTATCATATGAAATTATTTCACAGCCTTTTGCAGATTTATAATAGCTCGGCCATTGGTCAGGTAAAAACAATTCTGGCCTTTTTGACAAAAGTTGAACACCACCAGGTATTATTTTTGAAGTTTTTTTATATAAAGCAAGTCCTTTATTAAAATTTTTTTTCATTTTTTTTTAGAAATTTAATTATTTCATAGTCTATAACATCATCTACTTCAAACGATTTAATTTTTTTAACTTTATAACCAATAGAATTTTTACTTGTCAAAACTTTATTCTGTAAAAAGAATTTTACATTTAAAATATATAAACTCCCATCAATAAAATAGGTTTTATCTAAATCTTGTCTTCTTATATTTTTTTTTGTATTAAAAATGCTTTTTATTTTATTATTTTTAATAATTTTATAATGATATGTATGATGATATCTTGAAGTTTCGTATATAGAAAGAAGACTATCCGATTTATAATTTATTATCATTTTTATTGCTCGATCAATATCTAAACTAGTAGTCAAAGGTGAAGTAGGCTCTAAAATAACAATGTAATCAAAAATCAGTTTCTTTTTTTTCAAAAAATTTATTGTATGTAAAATAACCTCAATTGAGGAAGATTTATCCTTTGCAAGTTTTCCAGGACGTTTAAATGGAATAAATAGATTTTGTTTTTTTCCAATTTTTATAATTTTTTCTGAGTCAGTTGAAATTGTGACTAAGTCTACATATTTGGACTTTTTTGCTGCATTAACAGGCCAAAGAAACATTTCTTTTCCATTAATTTTCAATAAATTTTTATTTTTAAGACCTTTGCTTCCTTTTCTTGCAGTTATAACAGCTAGTATCTTTTTTTTTTTATACATTCAGTATGTTATTTTTTTGATTAAAAGTTTATCGTTTTTAACATTGAGATTTTCAACGAATTTACTTATTTTTTTAGATGTATTGCCACCACCATAGTAATTTTTGGATTTTAAACAAACTTTAAAAAATTTTTTATCAAATACACATTTATTCAATTTTTTAATTAAATCTCTAATGCTGTATGATGCATTTAAAACATTTTCTGATCTTAATCTTCCATCCTGTCTTGGGCCAATATTTAAAACAGGACATTTAAAATATGCAGTCTCCTTTATACCAGATGATGAATTTCCTGCACAAATTACCTTTGTAACTTTATTATTCAAAGCTAAAATTCCTTGATAATAATACCTTCCAAGTGAAGAAATTATTTTGATATTTTTTTTATTTTTTAAAGTTCCCAATTTCTTTAAAATAACTTTTCCGCCATAATCACTATTTGGATATGTAACAATTATTTGTACATTTTTTTCAGAGATTTTTTTTAAAGTATAATATATCTGCCTAAAAATATAATCTAATTTATTCTTTTCTAATGGAATAGGATGTTGTGTAAATAAAATTATAGGCTTATCTTTTAAAATTTTTAAATTTAATTTATTTTCAATTTCTTTTTTGGATGCATAATTTTTATTATAAACATGGTCCATGTTTGAATAACCGAAGTTTTTGACACGCCATTTTTCCTCTCCCATTTTAATTATTCTTTTTTTTGCGTGCTCATTAGTTGTAATATGTATATGGGAAAGCTTAGTAATGGAGTGCCTTACATTGTCATCTAATGTACCTCCTTCAGTTTTATCTCCGCCCTCTATATGTATTGTGGGAATATTCATTTGTGTTGAGGCAATTGCAGCTCCAAAAGTTTCAAACCTATCTGCATAAACCATATTTAAATCTGGTTTTATTTTCTTCAAACAATCCGAGTATTTATAAATTATTTCAGAAATATTTTTTGGAGTGTAATCTACCAAATTTAGTTTACTAGATTTTTTTGATAAGTGTATTAATTTATATATTTTTAAATCTTCTTTTCTAATCTCATTGATTGTTTTACCAAAATTTTTGTCTAGATGGCTTCCAGAAACTATAAAAAACAATTTAATATTTTTATTTTTTTGTAGCTCTTTAAGAATTGGAGATAACAATCCATATTCAGCTCTATTTCCAGAAAAAACAGTCAATTTTTTCAATTTTAAATATCCTTTTTTTTTATTTGAGTATTTAATTTAATATTTCTTTTTGCTTTCTTTCCCAATAATTTTTTAAAATCTTTAGCTAAAAATGCTCCTGTACCTGGACGCTTAACCCAAATATTATCTTTATTAAGCGTACTACCTTTTTTAATATTTTTAGTACTTACTACAGAGGCAAATGCAAACTTCATTGTAGAAAATTCCTCTTTAACTGGTTTTTTTTTGCCACCTAAAGATATTTTTATTTTTTTAGCGCCATCAATAAGATCTCTTAATTGAAAAAAATCTATCGAGGCTGGAATATCAGGTCCTTTACGAGTTTTTTTGCTATCTACAAAATGTTTCTCTATTATTGAGGCACCCATAGCTATAGCTGCAAGGGATGTGTAATTATCTCCTGTGTGATCAGACAATCCAATTACCGCTCTAGGGAAAGTTTTTTTCATCTCCTTTAACGCGTTGAGTCTAATTAAGTTATAAGGTGTTGGATAAAGATTTGTTGTATGCATTAAGGCATAAGAAATTTTGTATTTTTCTATTATTCTCACCGACTCTCTTATTTGATTTATCGTATTCATCCCTGTGCTTAAAATTATAGGTTTTTTAAATTTGCATACATATTCGATTAAAGGGTAATTATTACATTCTCCAGACCCGATTTTAAATGCTGGTACTTTCATTTTATTAAGTCTGTCAGCTGCTTCTTTAGAAAATGGTGTACTTAAAAAAATCATATTTTTTTTTTGTATGTATCTTTGCAATTTAATTTCCTCTTTTTCTGAAAGAGAACAATCTGAAATAATTTTATAAATGTTATCTTTAGTATGTACAGGAATTATTTTTTTAGCTTCCTCGCTCATTTCAAAATAAGGTATATGTGTTTGATGTTTTATAACTTCAGCTCCAGCTTTTTTTGCAGAGTCTATAATTTTTTTTGCTAATCCGAACTTACCATTATGATTAATGCCTAATTCGACAATTATTAACGGTTTATAATTTTCTCCTATAAGTCTATTTGATATTTTTAAAATTGGCACTTTTTTAAATATTATATTGATCTATATTTTCGTAATTTTTTAAATTTTCACTATTAGAAAACCAATTATATGTTTCTATTAAAGCTTTGCTAAAGTTAAGTTTGCTAGAATGTTTAGGTTTCCACTTTGTTAATTTGTACATTTTTTTATTTGATCCTTTTAATTTGTTTAATTCAGATTTTCTCTTTCTCTTTTGTTCTACAATTAATTGTGGATTAGATTTTGTGTATTTAATCAGCATTTCAATAATATTTTTTATTGAGTAAGAATTATTTGTTGAAATGTTTACAACTTGTCCAATTGCTTTTTTACTGTTACTTAACTTAATTAGACCATTAACAGTATCTTTTACATACACAAAGTCTCTTGAAGAATGAATATTTCCTATTTTAATTTTTTTATGATTTGAATTTATTAATTGAGAAATAATTGTTGGTATAACAGCTCTTAGGGATTGTCTTGGTCCAAATGTATTAAATGGTCTAGCAACAATTATTGGAACTCCATGAGATTTATAAGAGGTAATAGCTAAATGGTCTGAAGCAATTTTAGATGCTGCATATGGCGACTCTGATTTAAGCTTTAGGTTTTCTGATAATTCTTTTATAGAAGCATTAATTGAATTTCCATAAACTTCACTAGATGAAATTTGTATAATTTTTTTAATTTTATTTTTATACAATTTTTGCGCTCTAAGAATATTTATTAAACCGTTTACATTTGTTTGAATAAAACTTTCTGGATTTTTAAAAGAATAAGGCACAGAAATTAATGCCGCGAGATTAAAAATTAAATTAATATTACTGCATGCTGAAACTACTGAATCATAGTCGGATATATCACCATACATTATTTCTAAGTTTTTATTTTTAATTCCTTTTAACCAACCTAGATCACTTGATGAGGAATATTTTAAAAATGCTCTTACTTTTTTCTTCTTCTTTAGTAGCGCCTCAACTAGATGGGAACCAATAAAACCACCAGCGCCTGTTACAAGTATTTTTTCCATTATATCCTACTTTTATATCAATTTATTAAATAATTAAATTATATAATTGCAATGTGTTCAAATTTTGAACATAATTACCAAATATTTGTTTTAAAAAATATGGCTTATAATACAAATTTCTATATTAAAAATTTACAGTATGTTGTTTTTATTGGAAATCCTCCAGACTTTGAAAAATTAAAAATATTAAACAATGAATTAAATATAAAAACAATCTGGATATCAGATATAAATAATAATCAGGCCGACGCAAATTTTAAAACTATTAACTCAAAATTTATTAAATTTATAAGAAAAAACTGTAAAATAAAAAATTCATTATTTTTTTCTTATAGCTCAAAAATTATCTTTAAGGAAAATGAGATTAAAAAAATATTCCAAAATAATATTGTAAATTATCATCCTTCTAGACTTCCATTTGATAAAGGTGGTGGTGGATATTCTTGGAGAATTCTTAAAAATGACAGAATACAAAATCAATGTATACACCTGGTTACAAAAAATCTTGATTCAGGAAAAATTATATACGAGGAAACTTCTCTTTTCCCGTCTTATTGTAGAACGCCTAAAAACTTCTTAGATTACGGCCATGATAGTTTTTTCAAATTTTATGAAAAATTTATTAATTTATTAAAAAAAAATAAAAAATTTACTTTGAACAAGATTCCAACAAATATTGGAAATTACTATCCAAGATTAATTTCAAAAAAAGATGGTTTCATAAATTGGGATTTAGATCCACTTGAATTAAGTAATTTTATTAATGCATTTGATGAGCCTTTTATTGGGGCTACAACTTTTGTAAATAAAAAAAAAAAACTAAAAGTTTATTTGAAACAAACACAATTACACGGAGGTGAAGAGTCCAACCATCCATATATGTCAGGTTTGGTATTAAGAAATGATAACAATTGGTTAGTTGTTGCAACGAAAGGTAAGTATTGTTTAATTGTTGAAAAAGTTTTAGACGTGAATGGAAATAATATACTAAAGAAAATAAAAATTGGTGATAGACTTTTTACACCATCAAATTTTCTCGATAATTCTAAAAAAAAAAGGAGCTTTATATGATAAAAATGAAAATACCCAAAAAAAAGGATGGTAAAAAATTAATAAAATTTTTTATAGATTTAAAATTAAATGAAATAGTAAAGTTTTCAAAACAAAAAGCATTGTCAGTAAATCAGATGCAGACAAATATACCGTTCAAACCTGAGTTACTTGATCTCTATAGATTGTATAATTTTGTACTTGAAAACAAAAGAACAACAGTTATGGAATTTGGTTCAGGATGGTCATCTTTAATATTTGTGTTAGCTTTAAATAAATTAAAAAAAAAATATTTTAACGAAGTAAAGAAGTTAAGAAGAAATAATCCATTTGAACTTTTTATAGTTGATAATGAAAAAAAATATTTAAAATTAACTAAAAAAAGAATTGATAACTATTTTAAAAAAAACAAAATTAAAAACATTATAAAAATTCATTACTGTTTTTCTAAGGTAAAAATGACTGAATTTAATGGAAGTTACTGCACTACATATAATAATTTTCCGTTGTGTAATCCAGATTTCTTTTACTTAGATGGGCCAGGTCAATTTTCTGTAATAAATAAAATTAATGGTTTCAGCACGGCTCATAAAGATATGATGCCCATGGTATCTGATATAAACAAAATTGAGCCATTTTTAACACCAGGGACTATTATTGTTACTGATGGAAGGGGTGCAAATGCAAAGTTTTTAAAAGATAATTTTAAAAAAAACTGGCTATATAAATACCAAAAAGACTTTGATCAGCACTTATTTTACTTAGATGATCCTGTTCTAGGAAAATTAAATAAAGCCCAATTAAGATTTTATAAAAAAAAATAAAATAAATTGAAAAAAAAACTCGTTATACCGCTGGAGGTTAAAAATAGAGAGCTAGATGGTGCTTGCCGATTATCAATCCCATTTTTAATAGATGGATGGACAATTTATATCGGACAAAAACAGCAAATTTTTCCTTTTATTCCCCAATTCAAAGAATGTTTATGGTTTCTTAAAAGCATAGTGCCTGGAGAAATTAGTTTATTGAAAAAAATAAAAAGTAATAATAATAAAATTTCTACACTAGATGTTGAAGGTTTAGTTACTCATTATAATAATTTTGCAGTAATCTCAAGATTTAGTAAAGAGACTATCAAGATAAGCGATTTTATTTTTTTTTGGGGAAAACATTACCAAAAAAGAGTAAAGAAATATTTTAATATTAGTAGTAAAAAACTTTTTCCAATAGGGTCTCCAATAGCAGATGGATGGAAAAAAAAATACAAAAACAAAAATTCTAAACCTAAAAAAAAAATTTTAATCGCTACTAGTTTTACTTTAGTAAATAGCTATAGGTCAAATGACCATATAAAATTAATGTTGGACAACGTCGGCCCTATATCTAAAGATGAGTATAACAAACATAGCGCTTATCTTAAAAATCTTGTTAATTTAGCTCAAGTTGGATTTGATGAATATAAAAAATTATTAGATAAAATTTTTATCAAATATAATAATTTTAAATTTTTTATTAGGCCACATCCTGGAGAAGATAAAAATTTTTGGCAAAAATATATTTCAAAATATAAAAATGTTGAATTTGATAACAAAGCTAAAATTACTGATAGTTTAAAAGATGTAAGTCATTTTATACATTTTAATAGTACTTCTTTTTTTGCAGCAGAAATAAATAAAATAAATACTTTTATGTATTTCCCTAAAAAAAAATTTCCTGAATTATTTAAACTTATAAGTCCAGAAGTAGTTGAACTTTCAAATATAATTACTGAAGAAAAAAAATTTTTAAATTTAAAAAATTTAAAACCTGTTAAAAAAAATAAAAATTATAGCCACTTTTTATCAAATTTCTCGTATAAATCTCACGAGAATTCTTCGAATAAAATTTTTAGTATTATCAATAAAAATAATTTTTATGAAATAGATCGTAAAAATGATCCATTTAACCTCTTATCTTTTTTATATTATTTTATTTATAAAGTTAAACATTTTTTATCATTTATACTTGGTCACATCGGAATAAAAAGATTTAAATTAAGTAAATTTAGAAATAAAAAAGTTTCTTACTACAAATGGCAGCCTTTAAAAGAAAAGGAAATATTTGATATTTTTAAATCTATAAGGCCAAATAATATTGATTTAAAATATATAAATATAAAGAGGCATTTTTTTGGAATGTATAAAATTTATTACAAAAAAAAATGAAATTAATTTTAGTTAATACAGTTGGTCCCATGGGTTGCAATAGTGTTTGTCCTATAATTGAAAAGTTTGGTTATATAAACTTGCCCGTAAGAAAAAGAAAATTAACTGAGTACGTTTTAGGGATTCGTTCTGTTGAAAAAGATAAATACTTTGTTAATGAAACCATTAGACTTTTGGAAGAAGGGTCCAAATTAAGATTAACTGGAGGAAAAAGTGTATTTGAAAGGGAGCTCAGTAAACCCAAAAAATTATATAATTTGGATTTAATAAAAAATGAAATGGAGGTATTTAAAAATAAAAAATATACTAAAATTTCAGAAATGTATTTTGATAGCATGGATCTTTTTAATAAAGCAACAATATATAAAGACCCTATAAATAGTCCCAAAGGTGCAATAGAACAAATACTTGATATTCATAAATTCTTTGATCAAAAAATTTATGATTGTTATAAAAAGGAATTTAAAGATATTACTTTCGTCAGTATACAGAGAGACTTCAAAGGATGGGTGGGTGCTTTGTGTGGACAAAATTTTATGAGACAAAAACTTTTTTTTAAGGATTTTAAGTTTTCAATAAATAACTACTATAAATTAAGCGAAAATCATGAAAATTATTTTAAAAACTTAAAAGGTTTTGAATATAATTTTTCAGAAATTTTTTTCCCAAATACCGAAAATTTTATTAAAAAAATTATTAAAGACTTTGAAGAAGATCAAAATGTATTTTCAAATCTTGAAAATATGAAATTTGACTGTTATGGGGAGGTTTATAAATATAAAGATCAATTTATTTATAGAGATAAAGATTTAGTGTTTTTATCAAATTTTAGCTACAAATTTATTGACAAAATTACATATTTTTACAAAAATTTTAAAATTCTATCTTCTATTCTAAATATTTTTTTCCAGTTTTTTTATTTAATTGATTTATATAGGTTTAGAAAGAGAAACAAAAAAGTTATAAGAAGAGAAATAAGTAAAGAGGAATTTTATAAAAAAAAAGGGAGTTTATAGTGCGAAGAGTAATACTTATTCCATCAAGATATAATTCCAGCAGGCTTTTTGGAAAGGCTTTGCTACCCTTATTGGGCATTCCTTTAGTTGTACATACTTATAGGAGGGCTGAAAAATCTAAACTTAAAAATGAAATATATCTTTGCACAGACTCAAACAAAATAATCGATGTGTGTAAAAAATATAATTTAAATTATTTAAAAACTTCATCCAAGCCAAAAAGTGGAACAGATAGAATCGCAGAAGCCGCAAAGAAACTGAATTTAAAAAAAAATGATTTGGTAATTGATGTACAGGGAGATGAGCCATTAATAAATCCAAACAACATCGACAAAACTATTAATTTTTTTATAAAAAATAAATTCGATATTGTAGTTCCACATTTCAAAATAAAGAAAAAAACGTCTATTAATATTTGTAAGCTTATAGTCTCAAAACATAATGTAAAATGGATTACTAGAAAGAATTTACCACATGTTATGTCTGGAAACAAAGCACCAGAGTATAACAAACATTTTTCAGTTATAGTTTTTACGTATGATGCATTGAAAAAATTTAGTAAGTTCAAACAAACTTACCATGAAAAGTTTGAATCTATCGAATTACTGAGAGCTCTAGAAAATAATATGAATTTAGGAACATTTGCCTTAAAAGGTGACTCTTTTTCAGTTGATATTAAAGATGATTATACAAAAGCGATTAGATATTTAAAAAAAGATAAATTTATAAAATCTTATTTATAAATTTTTGCAATTTTTTAAAAGAACTTACATTATTTTTAATGTTTTTTTTTTCAAATCCCCAATTAGCATGAATATACATTATTGAAGAATTTTTTGCAGTTATAAAGTCTATTTGCGTATCTCCAACATATAAGGCATGATTTTTTTTTACTTTTAATTTTTTTAAAATTTTAGTTACCCCAGACTTATGAGGTTTACCTCGCTTTACTTGGTTACCAGCTACGACGAAATCAAAACTTAATTTATGTTTTTTTATTATAAATTTTGTTAAATTTTTATCTTTTGAGGTAAATAGTGCGATTAAATATTTTTTTGATAATAATTTAATTGTTTTTTTTGCATTCGGAAAAAAACTTAATTTTTTTTTATAAATCTCTTTTGATTTTCTGAAATATGAATATTTAGTTTTATAAAATTTATTTTTTTCAATTTTTAATTTTTTTAATATTTCATAGAATGGTAGCCCAATAAATAATTTATAATGTTTAAAAAGCGGTTTTAAATTATTTTCTTTTCTTGCATATTCCCAAGAACGTTCCATTACAGATAATGAGTTTATTATAACTCCATCTAGATCAAAAATTATAAGCTTATTTTTTTGCATAAAATTAAATATTATATTTAATTAGTTCAAATTTTGAACACAATGTATATATATTAAATAAAAAAATTAATCTAACAAAATTTTTATGAAAAAAATTTTAGTATTATGTTCTCCAAGCCCGATTATGCTTGATAATTGGTTTCCGATTTTATTTAAATTGAAGTCTGATAATAATCAAATAAATATTTTTTTTCCAAAAATTCCCAGCATTAATCAATTATTAAATAATAAATTTTATAAAGAAAGTTCAGAAAAAATATTTTCAAATGTTTTTTACACCCAAAAGAGCAAATTAATAACTGATAACAAAATTAGGTTTCAACACGTAAATCTGTTTAAAAAAATTTCCAAAAAATTAAGCGAAATTTTAATAAAATATTTTGATAAGGAATTTGATATTTATAATTTTTTAAATCAATATTTTATTTCAACCAAAGAAATAGATTATAGTGATGTTTTAAAAGATGTTGATTTAATACTTTGCGACATTAGAGAATATAATAAAAAATATTTATCTGGCTTTTTTGAAAAATCAAAAAAAATAAAAATAGTATCAATGGCTCATGGAACAGATTTTCCATATCCTCCAAATGAGATTTCATATAATGATTTAAGTAATAAAGAGATGAAAAATATAAATGTAATCCTTTTTTCAAATACAATAAAAGAAAAGGAGTTTTATTATTCAGAATTAAACACAAAAAATATAAATTTTCAGCATTTTGGAAATCCCAAACATGATCCAGAGTGGATAAGTGGGATTAATGAGTCAAATAAAAATATTAGAATGATTTTTCCACCAAAAAAATATGTTTTTTTAATATCAAGAAATAGCGACAAAGGTTATTTGCCATCAGAAAGAAAAATTGAATACATAAAATTTATAAAGAAAATTTTAATTGACCAACTAGATTTAAAAATTATTGTAAAACTTCATCCCAGGGAACTTCATGAGATTTATTATGAGAAAATTTTTCTTAAAAAAGATTATAATAAAACTTGGACATTTACTGAAGAGCATCCTTTTACAGTTGCAAAAAATTGTTTATTTTCAATAAGCTATTATTCTGGAATGATCGTAGACTTGTTAAAATTAGGAATTCCCAATATAGAGATTTTAAATTTAAAAGGGCTTGAAAAGTTAACTTCTAATATGATTTTTTCTAACAATGGCAATCCAATATTAAAATTTAGAAAATTGGGTTTTACTTTAGGATGCTCAAACGAGAGGGAATTTATAGATAATGTTCAAGATTTGATGCAAGATAAAGATAGAGTATTGAATAATCTAGTTTCAAATTATAAAAAAGTTTATAATTTAGAGGTGAATTCAATAAATGAAATTAAAAAATTTATAGATAGGTTGAAGTAATATGAAGATTTCAATTTTGGGTGGCTCCGGTTTTTTAGGAACTCACATTATTAATGAATTATCTAAAAAATATAAAAATATTACAGTTTTAGATTTAAAAGAAAAAAATTTTTTAAATAAAAAAATTAGATTTATTAAAATAAATATTGCGAATAAAAAACTTTTGAAAAAATATTTGAAAGGGACAACATTATTATATCATTTAGCTGGTCTAGCTAATTTGGATAAAGCATTTTTAGAACCTACAAAAACTTACGAAGAAAATGTTAAAAATACGATTAAAGTTCTTGAAGTATGCAAGGAATTAAAAATAAAAAAAATCATATATTCTAGCTCATTATATGCAAATGGTAATTACGGCGGTTTTTATGGATGTAGCAAAAAAGCATGTGAAAATTATATTGAAGAATTTGGAAGAAGATTTAATTTAAATTATTTAATACTAAGATACGGATCTTTGTATGGACCAGGCTCAGATAATTCTAATGGTCTCTATAAAATTGTAAATAATGCTATAAAAAATAAACAAGTTTCTTACAAAGGAGATCCTAGGGCCTCTCGGGAATATATTCATGTATACGATGCAGCAAAATCAACTATTGAGTTATCTCATAATAATAAATTTAATAATTTAAAAATTAATATATCTGGAAATCAAAATATTAGTATTAAAGATTTATTAGAAACAATAAAAGATATGCTGCAAATTAAAAAGAAAATTTTATTTAAAAAACAAAAATTAAAAGGCCATTATGTTAAAGTGCCATATACTTCTGAAGAAATTACAAAAAAATATATAACAAATCCACACGTAGATTTTAATGAAGGTCTAAATAACTTAATTAACTATATTCAAAGAAGAAAATAAAAAGTGAAAATAATTAATAATATCTTTGAAAATATATCTTTCAAAATAAATCCTGACGAGAATATTAAAAAAAATTTTGGATATAAAGTTAAGAAAAAAATTTTTAATATTTTAGGAAGAAAAAGAAATTTTGAGTTTTCGAATCTGATTTTAAAAAATCATAGCGAAGATGATGAAAAATTAAAAAATATACTAATGAAAATTGAGGGAATGTCCTCATTTGCTAATGGATATATAATAAATCAAATTTGCAAATCTTTAGGACCGAATTGCAATTATGTAAATATTGGAGTTTGGAAAGGATTTAGTTTAATTGCTGGCATGATTGATACAAGGTGTAATGTTTACGGAGTTGATAATTTTTCTGAATTTAAAGGACCAAAAAAAGATTTTTTGAATGCATATAATAAATTCAAAGATTCAGAAAAACATTTTTTTTATGAACTTGACTACAAAATCTTTTTTGAGGAATTTGAAAAACTAAATAAAAAAATAGATTTTTATTTTTATGATGGAGAGCATTCATATCAAAATCAATTTGATAATTTAATAATAGCAAAAAAATTTTTTAAAAAGGATACTTTAATTTTAGTAGATGACATAAATTTTAATGATGTAGAAAATGCTACAAAAGATTTTATTAAAAAATTTAAAGGAGAGTTTGAGATATTAAAGGAAGCTAAAACAGCAAATAATAATTGTCATCCAACATTTTGGAACGGATTAATAATTTTTAAAAAGCTATAATTTTTTATTACTTTTCAACCAATACTCAACGGATGGTATTTGCCATTTAAAATCTATATCACAACCTCCCCAAGATTTTATAGGTTTTATTTTTTTACCCATCCATCTTTGAGGCAGTAGCCCCTGCTTTAAATTTTCTAAACATTTAGGCCTTACAACAGAAACAGACATATCTGCAAAATAAACATCACCTTGCGAATCTCTATCACAATTTAAGGTTTTGGGATTTCCGAAAGTTTTAAATGGAACGAAAGGATCTAAATAACCCTTGCTATTGACTTTTCTTGCTCTCAACGGACTCCACATATTATAAACGGATGTCGAAACTGCTGAGTCACATTTTTTATCTTTTTTTAAGATTTTAATTCCTTCGTCTATTAGTTTACTATTAATTGTTGCGGCATTTGCAAATAAAAGAACTAATAGTGAAATTTTTTTATTTTCTTTTTTAAGTCTTTTTTTTATTTCGAAGTATCCATATTCAAAAACATGATCACCAAGTGCTTTACTATCATTCAACTTTTTTGGTCTATCAATAAATTCAGCATTATATTTTTTTGAAATCTTTTTAATTTTTTTACAATCAGTGGCAACATAAATTCTTTTTACAAATTTTGACATTTTGCTTGCAATTAATGGATATTCACACAAATGTTTTCCCAATATTTTTTTTGTGTTTTTGCCTGGAAAACCCTTACTACCCGATCTACCAATCATTAAAGCGACTATCATTTTGAATATCTAAGGTATGTTATATACTTTTCAATACCTTTTTCCAAAGAGTATTTAATTTTATAATTACTTATTTTTTTTAATAATTTAGTGTCAGCATAAATTTTATCTTGATCCAATGGAGTAGGTGAAACCTCCTTAAATTTAAAATTGATTTTTAACTTTTTTCTTAATAGCTTCACCAAAGCAGATACAGATGTACCTTTGCCGGTTCCAATATTTACAATTTTATTTTTAAAATTTTTGTTTTTAGTTATTTCAAATAAATAATTCACAACATCCTCAATATAAATAAAATCCCTTATTCTAGTTAATTTTCCCTTTATAATTAATCTTTTGTTTTTTAAAATTTGAGAGATAAATATTCTTATCATTCCTTGATCGAGTCTTCCTAAATACTGACCAAATCCATAAACGCTAAAAAATCTTAAAGTAGTAAAATTAATGCCTAAATTATAATAATATTTAATAATTTTTTCTGACTCTAGTTTAGAGCGCCCGTAATAACTTAGTGGTTTACAAATATTTTTTTCACTTGCTTTAACTTTCCTTAAATTTCCATAAACACTCATGGAACTAGCATAAACCACATGATTACACTTAACTTTATCAGCCAAATTAAGAATATTAAATGTACTAATTAAATTATCTTTAAAATTTTGCTCTGGCTCATAAAAACTTTTTTCTCCACTCGATTGTCCAGCCATATGATATATCATTTTAAGTTTAAATTTAGCAACTTTTGAAAGAATTTTTTTATCATTACAATCACCTTTAAAAAAAATAATTTTTTTATGAATATTGTATCTATGTCCAGTAGATAAATTATCAATACCTATGACCCTATAACCCTCCTTAATTAATTTTTGAGAAAGATTTGAGCCTATGAATCCTGCGCATCCGGTAACTAGAATATTTTTATAAGTTTTTTTCATATCAAATAATGTATAAATATTCTAAAAAGAGTATAATCCAAGCAAAATGTTAAGATCTATTTTTATTATTTTCTCTATTACACTAATATTGTTTTTAATAGTTGATATTTTTTTAAGTATCTTTGTTGTAGATACATATTTAAGAAAAGATTGTGTTAAATACTCAAAATTTCAAGAAAAAAAAAATAGATTTTATTCATATTCTCTTGATAAAAATTGCAAAGCATACGAGGTAAGAAAAACAGTAAAAACTTATAAAGTTTATACTGATAAAAATGGCTATAGATATGATGGAAAAACAAATATAGATTTTAAAACTAATGAAAATTTATTAGTTCTACTTGGTGATTCATTTACATATGGTTATGGACTAGACTACAATTCCTCAATAGCGGGTATAATTTCTAGGAAAACAAACTATTCAGTTATTAATTTGGCTGTGCCTGGCTATGGCCCCTCAATGTCAAAATTTCATTTAAATAAGTTAATTCAAAAAACACGAAATATAAAAAAAATAATTTATATTATGGATTTGACAGATGTTTATGACGAGTCGAATAAATGGATGTATATGAAAACTTCAAATAGACCAGTTATAATGGATCAGGCTATAGCTAACGAAATAGAGAAAGATTTTAATCTTAAGGCATATTTTAAACTTTCTAGGATGATGTCATTTGAGATAAATAAATTTTTAAGAAATATAAGGAAAAAATTTTCTGAAAAAAAAAGAAAAATCAAAAGCAAAGAAATCAAAACTACATTTTATGGAAGTTTTACCTATCTTGAAGAAAATGATTTAGATGCTTCTTTTTGGAAAAATTCTTACTCTGAAGGAATAAAAAAAATATATAAAGAGGTGAATGAAATTTCTCAGATTTCAAATGATCTAAATTCTGAGTTTTACATAGTAATTTTCCCTTGGGCCGAAACCCTTGAATTTGGAGAAAATAAATTCAATTGGCAAAAATTTGGTAAAGATTTGTGCGAAAAAGCAAAATGTAAAAAATTAATAAATTTATTTCCAGAATTTAAAAAAATAAAAAAAATAAATCAAGATTGGAAAAATGAAATTTACTTCCTTTTAGACATTCATTTAAATAAAAATGGGAATCAAATACTTGCAAATAAAATTATAAATGAAATTAAATAATTTTCTCTTATATATTGTATATCCAATTTTACTTTTTTTTATTTTTTCTTTGTTTTTATCCTTTAAAAAAATATATATAGCTATTTGCTTAACAATTATTTTTTTATTTATTAATAAAAAAATAAAATATATTTTTTTAGCAAATGTTTTAATTCTAACATTTATACTTAAATTCGTATTTATTTTTATAGATAAAGAAAATATTTTCTCTGAAATTATTTACGAAAAAAATTATCTTTATGGGGTAAGAAATTTAAATAAAACAATAAATAGTAAGGGAGGCGACTTGCAACCATTTATCTCAGAAATTAAAGAGAATAAAGAGAATAAAGAAATAAAAATTATAACAGATAATTTAGGATTTCGAAATAAATCCGATTTTAAAAATCAAAAATATGTTCTGGTAGGCGATAGCTTTATACACAATGTAAGAATTAGTGACGAGTACCTAATTAACAATCAACTAAATAAAATAAATTCAAATAAATTTTATAATGCATCCCTAACAACACATGATATTTCTAATTATTTAGAGCTGATTAAATTCTTTAAAAAACAAAAAAACGATACAAAATTTATAATGTTCATTTTTGCAGGTAACGATTTTTTAAATTACAAAAAGGTCAAAGATAATTATGGATCTAGATTAGACAATAAGTTGCTCAACTATTACTTTGAACTTAAGAAATTTTTTAATTTTCACAATAAAATAAGTTATTTAATAAATTTACTTAAAAATAAAAAAAGTTCGCAAAAAGTAATAAAATCATTTATTTCAAATACTAATTTTTACTTTTACAACGATTATTTTATTTCAAAGGATTTAAATTTAAGTTTTTCTGATGATTTTAAAGTTTACAAAAATTCCATACCAGATTACATAATTGTTATCCCAACAAAAGCTCAAATTTATTGTAATAAAATTGAAAAATATAATTGTGAATTTATTGATTATGGAAAAATAATTAATAATAATTTTTTATTCAAAGATGTTCCAGTTTATGACAGCACATATTATCTGAAAAAATTCTCTGAAAAAAATATTGATAAAGGACTTTTTATTTTTGATAAAGATGATACACATTTAAATGAAATTGGTATAAAACAACTATCAAAATTTTTAAACAACATATTAACTAATGGATAAATTAAAAAATAAAACAACCAATAAAAACTTTGGATATTTCTTTGGTGTTATTTTTTTTATTCTGGGATTGTATCTATTTTTTAATTTTGAAAAAATAAATATTTGGATCTTTTCTTTATCATTTATATTTTTTGTATTAGGTTTTTTTAATTCAAAATTACTAAGTCCATTAAATTACATATGGTTTAAAATAGGTATTTTTCTTGGAAATATAATTTCGCCTCTAGTAATGTTAATAATTTATTTTTTAATAGTTACTCCGATATCAATACTATTGAGAGTGTTTAAAAAGGATATTTTAGAATTAAAAAAAAATAACCGTGATACATATTGGATAAATAGAGAAAAAGTTAAATCTACAATGAGAGATCAATTTTAAATGGATTTTATAATTGAATTTTGGAATTTTCTTAAAATAAGAAAAAAATATTGGTTATTTCCAATAATTTTTGTTTTGATAATTTTAGGTGGATTAATAGTTTTAACTCAAGGTACAGCTGTTGCTCCATTAATTTATACAATATTTTAACATTAAGTGAAAAATATTTTAGGTATATCAGCGTTTTATCATGATAGCGCAGCTTGTTTAATAGTTGATGGAGAAATTAAATTTGCAGCTCAGGAAGAAAGATTTTCAAGGAAAAAACACGATTCAGGTTTTCCATTTAAATCTATTGAGTTTATTTTAAAAGCCTCAGCACTTAATCTAAATCAAATAGATTATGTTGTATTTTACGAAAAACCATTTTTAAAATTTGAAAGATTATTGGAGACTTATCTTGCATTTGCACCAAAAGGATTTTTGCAATTTTCAAAAGCTATGCCTATTTGGTTAAGAGATAAGCTTTTTCAAAAAAAAATGATTATTGATAATTTAAAAAAAATTGAAAATTCTTTTAATAAAAAAAAAATTTTTTTTTCAGAGCATCATCTTAGTCATGCTGCAAGTGCCTTTTATCCATCACCCTTTGAAGAAGCAGTAATCTTAACTGCAGATGGAGTAGGTGAATGGGCAACCACAACAGTAGCAATAGGGAGAAAAAATAAATTAGATATTGTCAAAGAAATTAATTTTCCTCATTCTTTAGGTTTGTTATATTCTTCTTTTACTTATTACAATGGATTTAAAGTAAATAGTGGAGAATACAAATTAATGGGTTTAGCTCCATATGGAGAACCTATTTATGCAGACAAGATTTTAAAACACTTAGTAGACATAAAAAGTGATGGAAGTTTTAGATTAAATCAAGATTATTTTAGTTACTCTACTGGATTGACTATGACCAACGAAAAATTTAATAAATTATTTGGTCATAAACCAAGAAACCCTGAGAATGAAAAAATTTCTAAATTTAATATGGATATTGCTGCTTCAATTCAAAAAGTTACAGAAGATATTTTAATGAAGATAACAAAATCAATCAAAAAAGAGTATAAAATTGACAATCTTTGCTTAGCGGGAGGCGTAGCTTTAAATTGTGTAGCTAACGGCAAAATTTTACAAAATGATATTTTTAAAAATATTTGGATACAGCCAGCAGCTGGAGATGCGGGGGGATCATTAGGTGCTGCATTGTCACTTTGGCATAAAGAATTAAATCATGAAAGAATAGTTTCTTCCAATGACGCTATGAAAGGATCTTATCTAGGCCCAGAGTATTCAAATGAATATATTGAGAATGAATTAAAACAATTAGGTGCTAATTTTATAAAACTTAACGAAAACGAAATTATTGATAAAACTGCAGAAGAATTATCAAGAGGTAATGCAATAGGTTGGTTTCAGGGAAAAATGGAATTTGGACCAAGGGCATTAGGCTGCAGGTCAATTATTGCAGATCCTCGTAACGAAAGTATGCAAAAAAATCTAAATTTGAAAGTAAAATTTAGAGAAAGCTTCAGACCTTTTGCTCCGTCAATTTTAATTGAAGATTTAAAAGAATGGTTTGAACTTGATGTAGAAAGCCCTTATATGCTTCTTGTCGCACAAATTCTTAAAAAAAGACAATTGAATATGAATGATAATCAGAAAAAATTATTTGGAATCGAAAAATTAAATATTAAAAGATCAGATATACCTGCGGTTACCCACGTAGATTATTCAGCAAGAGTCCAAACTGTAAAAAAGGAAACAAATATTAAATACTATAATCTGATTAAAAAATTTAAGGAAAAAACAAATTGTCCAATATTGGTAAATACCTCATTTAACATACGAGGTGAGCCAATTGTAAATACCCCAGGTGACGCATTTAAATGTTTTATGGGCACAGATCTAGATAATCTTGTAATTGGAAACTATTTTTTAGACAAAAAATTACAAAATAAAAATATGAGAAAATCATACAAAAACGATTTTGAACTAGATTAGTATTGTGGAAAAATATAATTTAAATAATATTTATTTATCAATATGTTTTTTAATTCCTATTCTATTAATAACAGGACCATTTCTTCCTGATTTAGTTGTAAGTATTTCTATTTTTTTTTTAATTTATATTAAAAATAATCCTAATTTTAAAACTATCATTAGAAATAAACTATTTATTATTTTGATTATTTTTTATTTTTTCTCAATTATATCTTCATTATTATCAGATGAAGTATTGTTTTCGCTTAAGTCAAGTTTCTTAAATTTAAGATTTCTAATTTTTGCAAGTGTGTTTTCTTTACTTATCTTTAATAATCTAACAAAATTAAAATTTTTATTTGCAATATTATTAGTTTCATTTTGTGCTTTATCAATAGATGGATTTATTCAATATACTTTTGGAGAAAATATTTTAGGTTATAACCAACCTTCTGAGGGTAGATTAAGCAGTTTATTTGATGATAGACGTGTACTTGGAAGTTATCTTTCAAAATTGTATCCTCTGTTGCTTTCAATTTATTTCATATTAGGTTATGAAAAAAATAGAAAAATAACTTTATTTTTTTTATTTTTAACAATCATAGTTACAAATGTAATTTTGCTTTCAGGTGAAAGGGCATCATTTTATCATCATTTAATATTTATATTAATTGTTTTGCCATTATTTTTGTTAAAAAATAAAGCAAAAATAATTTCAGTCTCTGTTATTTTTTTATGTATTTTAGTTTTTACTATTTTTTCAAATGATTATTTAAAAATGAGAATGTATAAAAATATTAAAAATTCTATTAATGATAAAGTTATATTTACAGTTTATCATCAAGAACATTTTTTTTCCGCATATAAAATTTTTTTAGATAATAAATTTTTAGGAATTGGACCAAAAATGTTTAGGCATGTTTGTGATGAAGACAGATATAGAATGACCGAAGAAAAATTTGAGACTCAGGTTTATAACTGCAGTACCCATCCACATAACACCTATGTTCAATTGTTATCTGAGACTGGGATTATAGGTTTTAGTCTAATTATATGTATTTTTTTTATATTTTTTTTTCAATTAATGAAATGTTTTTATTGGCATCTCATAAAAGGAAGAAAATATATAGAAAATTATGAAATAGCAATATTTTCTGGTTTTTTTGTTTACTTATTTCCAATATCGCCGCATGGAAATTTTTTTAATAATTGGCTCAATGTATTCTTAGCATTATACGTAGCTTTTTATCTTGTTACTGTTCTTATCAAATCAAAAAAAAATTATTAATTATTATTTAGATAATTCTTTTAATTTGATTTAATGAAAGGTTTATTTTTTTTTCCGGATTTTCAAAATTACTTATTATTTTTTTAATACTATTTTCGTTTATTTTTTTCTCTTTAATAATAAAAATATTTTTATTAATCTTGATAAGCTTTTCCTTATTACTTATCAATTTCTCGTTAATTTTTTCACCCTTCTGAAGTCCAATTTCTTTTATTTTAAATTTAAAATCTGGATTTATATCTTTTTTTAATTTTATCAGAAATTTTATTATATTTATTATTTTAACTGGTTTTCCCATATTTAAAATAAATGTTTTATTCTTTAGTCTTAAGTTTACTGTTTCAAGAACTAATAAACACGCTTCTTTAATAGTCATAAAATATCTTTTAACTCTTTTATCTGTAATAGTTATTTCTTGATTATTATTTATCTGTTCAATAAAAGTTGGCACTGCAGACCCTAAGCTCCCAAATACATTTCCAAATCTAACTATATTAATTTCAATTTTTTTGTTTCTCCTTCTGAAATACTGACAAATTATTTCTGCAAATCTTTTTGATTTTCCTAGAATACTTGTTGGATCTGCCGCTTTATCAGTTGAAATAAATGTAAAATTTGAATTATTTATTATAGAAGATTTTAATACATTGTATGTTCCAATAATATTATTTTTTATTGCTGAACTTACGTTATTTTCTAATATATTTAGGTGCTTATAGGCTGCAGCATGAAACACATGATCGATATTATTTTGAATAAAAATTTTATTCATTGTTTTCATATCAGTAATATCAGCTAAAATATATTTTATATTTTTTAGTTTGTATTTTTTAAGATTAAAAATTGCAATTTCGGAAAAATCTATAGCAATAATTTTTTTAGGTCTTAATACTTCTATTTGTCGACATAACTCTGAACCAATTGAACCACCGGCTCCAGTAACTAAAATATTTTTATTTTTAATTGCAACATTTGTTTTAGGAACAACAATCTCTTTTCTTCCAATAATATCCTCAACTCCAACAGACAATGCATCATTTAAGTCTATTTTATCCGAAATTAATTTATTTTTTGTAGGCAGATAAATAATATTACTAACAATACTTTTGAGAGAATTTTTAATTTTCTCTAACTGATCTTTTTCTAAATTGGCTATTGAAATTATTACAGAGGATAACTCTTTTTCTAATGCAATCTTTTTAATTTCATTTAAAGAAATTATTTTAACCCCTTTGTAATATTTACCTTGTAATTTGGGATTATCATCAACAAAAAAAGCTATTTTTTCTTTATTTAATTTAAGCTGATTGAAAACTTGTTTTCCTACATTTCCCGCACCATATATAACATATGAATTTTCTCTGTTTTCTTCTTGTAAATTATTTTTAAATTTATATTTCTTTATAAATCCATTGACTTTTTTTTTATATTTTTTCTTTAATATTTTTTCTAAACTTACGAAATTTCTATAATTTACCTCTCTAAGAAGATTTTGATTATTGCTTATAGAATTTCCTATTTCATCTGTATTTTTTCTAAATTTTATTAGTTTTTTTGGAAAGTTTAAAAAATTTAAAATATCTTTAATTTTTACACCGTATCCCGTTCCAACATCTATAATATTAGAAGTTGTTTTCTTTTTTAACAAAATAGTTATTATTTTAGTCACATCATTTATGTGTATGAAGTCTCTTAAACTTTCGCCTTTATTATCTATGTATATAAATTTTTTTGATTTATGTGATTTAACAATTTTTCCAATTACTGAAAAATTATCTTCTGGGCCTGAGTAAATATTAAATAATCTTAGTATATTAAAGTCAATTTTATTTTTTTTACAATAATTAAATATTAAATTTTCAGTTGCAAATTTAAATGATGAAGAGAATTTTCTATTTGATAAATCTTTTAAATTTTCAATATTTGTACCATAAATGGATGCTGAACTATTATAGATAATTTTATTTATGTTCTCTTTTTTAATTTTATTTAAAACGTTGATTGTTGTGACTAATCCAAGATTTACAAACTCCAAATAATTTTTTGAAGATAAGTTTGATATTTTACTAGACGGATAAAAATTATTAAAAATTATATTTATTTTTTCTTTTTTTTTAATTTAAAGAAATTATCTTTTTTATGAACACTCAATTCTCTGGCTGAAAAAGTTGAAGTATTCTTTAATTTTTTTTTCAAATTTACAGTAAGTGAGGAGTTTTTACCTATTATAATATTTTTCATTTGAATTTGAGATTATACATCTATAATTAAATTAGATGATATATAATATAGATCAAAATTAATCAAATGACTAACGAAATTGATGTAATAATTCCTACAAATAAAAGTTTATCTAAGTTAAAAAAATTATTATTTCAGATCAACAATCAAGTCGGGAACTTCAAAATAAATATTTATATTATTCACCAGTGTAAAAAAAACGTGAGTCCTCCAGGTTTTTTGAGAGATAGTAATATTAATTATATAAATGTTAGAATTCAAAATCTGTCAAATGCAAAAAATATTGGATTAAAAATGTCAAAGTCAAAAATTTCTACATTTATTGATGATGATATAGAAATATCCAAAAACTACTTTATTGAAGCAATAAAATGTTTAAAAAAAAATAATGCTGAAATTATCTTTTTTAAAATCAATAAATTACATACAAATATTCCTTTATCAATAAATATGAAAAATTTTGATATGGATATTAATTTTAGAAATTCTGGGGGTTGTCTTTCTTCTTCAATGTGGATTCAATCTACAAAACAAAAAAAAATATTTTTTGATACTAATTTTGGCCTCGGAGCAAAATTTGGAAGTGCAGATGAAACTGATTATGTTTATCAAGCACTTTTCTTAAACAGAAAAATAAAATATTTTTCAAAATCATTAATTTTTCACCCTCATGAATTTGAGAATTTTAAAGATAAAAAAAAAATTTATTATAAATTTTTGTCATACGGAGAAGGTCAGGGCGCATTATATAAAAAATATTTAAAAAAAAATTACATTTTTTTCTCTTATTTATTTAGCAAATCACTTTTAAAATCTTTATTTGGCTTTTGTCTGTACTTATTTTTGTTAAATAAACACAATTCTGTCAAATATTTTGCTATGTTAGTAGGAAAGTTTAGAGGATTTATTAATTATTAATACATTGAAACAAAAACCATTAATATCTGTAATTTTGCCTGTTTATAATTCTGATAGTTTTCTTGAGGAAAGTATAAAAAGTATTTTAAACCAAACAATGATAAATTTTGAGTTAATAATTATAAATGATGGATCAACTGACAAAAGTTTGGAAATCTGCGAGAACTTTAAAAAAATTGATTATAGAATTTCAATTTTGTCTAATAAACACAAAGGGTTAACAAAATCATTAAACGAAGGTATCAATTTTGCATCTGGAAAATATATTGCAAGACAAGATGCAGACGATCTATCTGACAATAAAAGATTTGAAAAACAAATAAAATGGTTTGAAAAAAATCCAGGATCAGTTCTATGTGGTACTAACACGATTATAAAAGACCAAAATAATAAAAAAAAAATAAATAAAGTTATTTGTTTTGAACATTCAAAAATAATTAAAAGATTAGAATATACAAATTGTTTTGCTCATTCTTCAGTGATGTTTTTAAAAGACATTGCTATTAAGGTAGATAAATATGATGAAAACCTTTTACATTCACAAGATTATGATCTTTGGTGCAAAATGAGCTTAGTAGGAAAAATAGGAAATTTAAGAGAAAAACTAATTATAGTGAATGAAAGAGCTGACTCTATATCCAAAAAGAATAGCGATCGTCAATTTATTGACTTTATTAACTCATCTTTAAAATACAGGCTTCTTAAAAAGGGTCTAATAGGGCTTAAAGATAAAAGAAATTTTCAAGAGTTACTAAACTACCCTATAGCCAAAAATCATAAAATAATTTTACAATATTTATATAATGATAAGCTTAAAGAAAAAAAAAAATTTAGCGATTTAAATTTGAAACAAAAAATTTACTCATTTAGATACTATTATTTGTATATAAGAAAAATTTTAAACTTTTTATTTAATAAATGAAAATACTATATATCACTAAATTTTTTCCACCAGAACATGGTGGAATTGAAATTCTATCAAAAAATATTTGTGATTTTTTTTTTAAAAAAAAACATTATGTAGAAGTTTGTTCATTTTCAAAAAATAAAACATTTAAATCATTTAAATATAAATATAAAATTAATTTTTTTAAAACTGACTTTAATTTATTCTCCACACCTATATCTTTTAAAATGATAATTTTTTTAACTAAAAATGTAAGTAAATTTGATTATATTCATATTCATAAACCTAATCCTTGGCCAACAATAATACTCTATTTCTTAAAAACAAAAAAAATAATAATTAGTTGGGGCAGTGATATAGTTAGTCAAAAATATACGAAGTTTTTTTTCAATTTATTTCAAAAGTCTCTTTTAAATAGAGCACATAAAATTATTTGCTTATCAAAAACTTATAAAAATAGCTCTAGTGACTTAAAAAAATATAAAAAAAAAATTAAAGTAATTCCTCCAATAATAACTTCGCAGGTATACAAAAAAAAAATAAAAAAAAATAAAAATTTTAATATTATTTCTATTGGTAGGCTTGTTGAGTATAAATCTTTCAATACAGCTATAGAGGCTATGAATTATTTGCCTAGTAACTTTAACCTAACCATAATCGGAAATGGAAATTTATACGATAGACTTAACAATTTAATTATTGAAAATAAACTTAAAAAAAGAGTGAAAATTTTAAGAAATATAAATGAAATTAAAAAAATAAATTTAATGAAAAAATCTGATTTATATTTAATGTGCTCTAATTCAAGAGCAGAATCTTTTGGAATATCTATTTTAGAGGCAATATCTTTAGGAATGCCAATTGTAATATCTCATGTTAGAGGTTCTGGTATGAATGATCTCGTTATAAATAATTATAATGGTTTAAAATTTAAAATAAACTCACCAGAAGATTGCTCTAAAAAAATATTGAAAGTTAGTAAAAGTAAAAAAATTATTGAAACTTTTTCGAAAAATTCAATTAGACATTTTACAAAAAATTTTAATAATAATTTAGTTTTTAAAAATCTAAATAAAATTTACGATTAATATTAATAATTTAAATTACGTTTTAAAAAAAAATTATAAAAAAATAAATAGATTAAGCAAAAAAAGAAAACATTTAGTATTAATACAAATTTTAAATCTTTTAGAATAATTGTGTTTAGACCATGGAAAAGTATAAAAGAGTTAATTACTATACCTGTAAAAATTTTTGAATTTTTTAGTGAAAATTTTTTTCTTGTAAAATAATTTTGGATAAGATGATGCAAATGCTTTCGATCTGGATTGAGTGGATTTTTTTTATTTATTGACTTTCTGACGATAGAAAACAATACTTCAAACGCAGGATAAATAAGTAAATTGGCATAGACATAAGGATATGATAAATTTTCTAAATTACTTATTTTTATGGCTGAAAAACCCAATGCAGCTGCTAATAAATATGATCCAGAGTCACCAAGGAAAACTTTTTCGTTGATATTTAAAAAATAAAGAATAATTAGTGCAGGTATTAAATAAAGAGAGTCTTCAAAATTAATAAATTCCACGTTCACTTGATAGACAAAATAATTTAGCAGCAAAATTGTTATTATAACGTACAAAATTGCCAAACCATGAACACCATCTACAAAATTAATTCCATTTACGAGAATTACAATACATAATGATGAAAATATTATTGCAGCAATTAAATTCTTATCAAAAAAATTATTAATAATACTAAATTGCAAATCGTATATATATAAATTGTTGCTATACACATAAAATAAAGTAATTAATAATAAAAAAAATAATCTTAATGCTGGACCAATTTTTTTAAGATCTGAAAATAACCCTAAAAAAAAAATTACAATTGTTAATAAAGAAATATAATTTATTATTATAGTTTTATGATTAAAAAAATTAAATACGAGTAAAAATAAAAATATTGATAAACCTCCAGAAATTAATATCTTTTCATTGAAAGACTCTTTATGTTCTTCTAAAGGATTATAAATAAATTTATTACTTTTAATTAAAAAAAAATTTAATCCAAATATTATAATTAATGAAAAAAGTATACTTACAATAATTAAATTCATCAATTTAGTTTGAAAAATTTTTAATATCTTCTATAGACATTATTTTTACTAGTGATTTAAAATTTAAACTTGGTTTCCATTTTAATTGTTTTTTTATAAATTTGGCATCGCCTAATAAATTATCAACCTCATTTGGTCGATAGAATTTTTTGTTAATCTTTATAATTGTTTTATTGTTTTTCTTTAATTTTAATTTTTCATTTTCTTTTTTACAAGTCCAATAAACATCAAAACCATAATGTTTTACGGCTTCATTTATAAATTGTCTTACAGAATATGTTTTTCCAGTAGCAATAACGTAGTCCATAGGCTTTTTGGCTTGTAAACCAAGCCACATTGCTTTAACGTAATCTTTTGCATAACCCCAATCTCTTTTAGAGTCAATATTCCCCACTTCTAAACAATTTAATTTATTGAATTTGATCTTTGCTAAACCTGAGGTGATTTTTCTAGTGATAAATTCTTCTCCTCTTAAAGGGGACTCGTGATTAAAACAAATTCCACTAACAGCAAATAAATTGTAAGCTTTTCTATAGTTTACAACCATAAAATGAGCAAATAATTTTGATACAGCATATGGACTTACAGGATTAAAAGGAGTAGAAATTTTTTGGGGAGTTTCTAAAACATCTCCAAACATCTCAGAAGATGAAGCTTGATAAAATTTCGGCTTTTTCTTTAAATTTTTAATTACTTCCAACAATCTTAATACACCAAGACCAGTAACATCAGCAGTGGTGATTGGATTTGAAAAAGATGTAGCCACAAATGATTGTGCTGCAAGATTATATACTTCATCGAACTTAAACTTGTTAAAAATTCTAATTATATTATTTATTTCTGCTAATTCAAAATCTACTATTTCAATTTTATCTGCAATTCCTAATTTCCTTAACCTCCATTTATCGTCTCTAGCCGACCTTCTATCTGCACCAATTACTCTATAATTTTTAGACAATAAAAATTGGGCTAAGTAGGCACCATCTTGTCCACTAACGCCAGTAATAAGAGCAGTTTTTTTCATATATTTTATTTAGTATATTATATTTAACCATTTATACTTTTTTTGATTTTTTCCAATATAAATTCTAAAGTTTATGTCATTTTTGTTTTGATTTTCGTGATTAATTCTGGATTTTGGAGGGTATGGAAAATTAACAAATTTAAAATCATCGTTTCTATTAAACTCATGGTAAATTCTATTAATATTTTTTGCATTATAAATAAAAAACAATAAAGTAATAAAAACCATTATTTTTTTTGTATCTAATTTTACGAAAATCTTTTTATCAATTAGGAAAAATATAGAAATAAAAAAACAAATTATAACAGCAGTCCCAAATCTAAGTTGAGGAAGTACCACAAACCATATTGATATAGAACAAATACATGAAATAAAAAATATATAGTTTTTAAATGGAAAAATTTTAAATCTTATTAGAAAAATATAAATAATTAAAAATATAATTGGCAAAATTATAAATTCGAATACTTTATAAAAAAAATGAATATTTATCCAATTAGAAACCCAATTAAAATTATTTAAATATAAAATTTTATTATCTATTATTTCTTGATGATAAAAACCTTTAGACCATAACTCTACATGAAAAGAGTGATTAATTATCCTCTCAAAATCAATTGCCCAAGGTATATATTTTTTGTTAACGCATGTAAATTCAGCAAAATACATAAAACACCCGCTTCTACTTATACTTTCAAAAGCAAGACAAACAAAAATAATAATTATAAATAAATTATTTTTATTTATTATCTCAAAATTATTCTTGTAAAAAAAAATATATATAAAAATAGGAATAAAAAACAAAGATGTAATTTTTACAGAAATCGAATAAATAAAAAGTATTAAATAAATCAATGAACTATCAGATACTTTGAATTTAGAATAATAATTATAAATAAAAATTACCAAAATTTTTAATAAAATAATGTTCGCAATATAATCATAACCAAACTCAGAAAGTCTAGAAAATTTTACTATCAGCAAAGATAAAATTGATAATGAAAGAAATTTTAAATTAATATCTTTATCAAGTGATAAAATTATTAAAACGATAAGTATATTTAAGTATATTAAATATACTGGAATAAATATTAATTTAAAATCAAAATACGGTAGATAAAATATTTTTTGTAAAAAAATAAAAAAAGAAGATGATAGGATATGTATATCACTGACATTTCCAATTCCAATTATAGGATTATAAATAGACAATTGTCTTATAAAATCAAAATGATAACTCCAATCCTCATGTAACTTTGAAATAAGGAGACCTGAAAAAAATATTAAATTTAAAATGCAATAAAGTTTTATATTTGTCTTATTTTTTTTATAGTCAAAAAAAATTAGACCTAAAAAAATAAGTAATAAATTATTAAATTTACTATCTAGATTAAAGTAATAAAGTATTTGCCCAACAAGGCTGAGAGCAACAATTCCAATTATGAAATAAACAAAGTTATTTATCCATAAATTTTTACTTAAGTCTTTAAATATCAAGTTACCAAAACCAATAATTGAAAAAAAAGACAGCTGAGTAAAAAAATAAAATACTATTAAGTTAAGTAGTAAATCGGTTATCATTTAAGTGGCTTAAATGGCAATTTTATTTATTAATGCCATTCGATAAATTGTTTACCATAAATTCCTTTTTTTTTAAGTTTTTTAACCCAATACTTATACTCTTTATTAAAATGACGATATTTCTTTTCTTTTCCATGAAGTTCACAATATATTTTACCAAAAGATTTTAAGTTCTTAAAAATTATAGGTAGAATTGCGTATTCATGAGTTTCAATATCAATCTTGATAAGATCAATAAATTTGTATTTTTCTATTACTTTTTTTAAGTTAATTGTTTTTATATAAATAAATTTTTTTTTATCTATATTACTTTTACTTTTTTCAATAGTAGCCGCTTGAGAAAAATTTAAATCTTGTCTACTTATAGATTTTTTATGGAAATAAAGTTTAACATTTTTTGATTTATTAGAGATTGCATTGTTAAAAATTTTGATCTTACTATTTTTACTAAAAATTTTTTTGAGATGATTAAAACATCCTGGATGTGGTTCAAAAATTAATATATTACAATTATATTTATCTGAAATATATTGAGAAACTAATCCAACATTTCCACCTAAATCTACAAATAGAGAATTTTCATTTAAATTCAATTTATCAAAAGATTTTAAACTTTTGTTGGATTTATAATTATATAATGCTTTTCTAAAAAATTTTATGTTATATGCAGAAAATTTTATTAAATTTTTAAAATTAAAAATTATTGTTTTGAACCGCAATTGCCCCATCCACGTATTTTGAAAATGTAATTTGATCAAGATCTAAAGATCTAAGAATTTCAGATATAGAATTTGGTAAAAAACTTGAATACTTTACTTCTAGTAATTTTTGTCTAGGATCTAATATATAATTTCTTTTTTGAGATATTTTTTTTAAAACATTGGGAAAATATTTTTCACATAATATATTATTATCGATTGTTATTCTGCAATGGTCAAATATTTTACTCTCAAAAGCTTCTCTAAAATAAAAAGTAACATATGTTGGCTTATAAAATTTGAAGGTTGTTTCAAATATGTTTTTGAATAATAGATTATAATTTTGACTCTTCATAATTCTTTCAAAATCTTTATTTTCTATTTTTTTCTTTTTTTTTATTACTGACGAGTTTTTTTTATTTTTGATTTCTAAATTCCAGTATTTGATATCATCATTGACTTGATTTAAATATGCTCTTAACCTTATTTTGAATCTATCTTTTAAACCCTCGACCTTAGCATTCATTAGGCTCATATCCGTGTCATCGAAATATATTGATAAACAATAATACCCTTTATTTGATTTGATCGAGGAATCTTTAAAAAAAGTTTTCTTAAAAATTTCTTTTAGCTTTCTTTCTTGAATAGAATTTATCAAAAATTTTTTTTCGTATCTTTTAAAATTATATCTCATTATTTTAAATCTATGTTTAGATCTTTTGCCTCAAATTTTAAACTATTCAAATTTGATGTCGACATATCTAGTTGATTTTCTTTAAAGCTGAAATTTTTCATATCAATTTCTCCTTCTTTTCCATACCTCCAATTTTTTTTGTAGATATCAATCCCCACAAAATTCTTATTAATATTTATTTTATCAGCTTTTACTTTTGATCTATCCTTAATGGCTATTCCTGTTCGAGAGCTTTCAATGATAAGATTCTCAATAAATAAATCACTATTTTCCCCAACAGATATCCCTTTATCCATCGCATTTTTAATTAAAACATTATTTGCTTGTATTTCACTTTCCATAAAATCCAGACCATCATTAATGCTATCTGAAACTTCTATATTTTCTAATTTAAAATTTGAATAATCGAAATCAATACAATCTCCAAAACAATTATTGGCTTTAAAATTTTTAATAATGCCAGAACTATTTGACAGATGAAGCGTATCATCTCCTAACTGATTATTTGAAACTTCAACATCTTCAATTAATATATTTTTATTCCAAAAAAATGAAATCATTCCAGAAAAATTTATATTTTCAATGTTGGATACACTTCCACCTGAAATTAAAACATTTTTAAAAATACTACCATTAGAATATTTACCATTTAACGATATATTTCCCCAGGGCTGATCTTTAAATTTTCTTTTTATTATAATTTTTTTACTATCTCCATTTAGAATCACTTTACCTTTGGAAAATATAGAAACATTAGGATACATATTTAATATTGTCCCCGGCAAAATAATCAGCTTTTGAAATTTATTTACTACAATATTTTTATTTACATCTATATTTCCAGGCCCAATAGATATTTCATTATTAGGAATATTTTTTTTATTCCATATATGTAAAGATAATGAATTGTATTTTATATTTTTTAAAGATTCGGTCATATTGGCAGACCATTCAATTTTTTTTGGCTTTTGATCTAAATTACTAGTTTTAAAAAAACTTTCTGTTAAACTTTTTGAGAATTTTTCTTTATCAATTTCAATAATATAAGTTTGAAAATCTGGAATATATTCATGGGTATGCAATATATCTTCTCCAAATTTTAGATTTGTAAATTGATTTTCGTTTTCTGCGATTTTTAATCCTGGATATAAAACTATGTTTTTAGTTTTTCTTTCTTGAAGTAGACCATTTTTTGGCGATATCGTATTTATAAATTTTGGTAATTTGTCATCCCGAAGCTTTAATGAATTGTATCCTTTATATTTTACCATTAAAAAATTTTTGTTTGGAAACTCTGAAATTTTTAGTTCGTTAAGAATTATATGATTTTCCCTAATTTTTTTTGATATAAATAAATTCCTTTCTTGTATAAATTTAAATACATTTTTCTTAAAAATTTCATATTCAATATTAGAGTATTTTTGAGCCTCCCATCCTCCTATTCTGCCTGTAATAAACGATTTAAATTTATCTCCATAAACTATTGGGTCTATATTATTATAAATTTTATTTAATATTTTTGACTGATTTTTAAAAGAAAGATCATGATCCAAATATTTAAATACATATTTAATTCTACTATCATAGAACTCAGGATCTAATAATATAAAGTTCAATAAAGGATTTGTTTTTTGATTTAAAGAAATTTTAAAATCTGGTTGATCTTTAATTAATAACGTATCCAAACCTATTCTATTCTTTCCCCACGGATAAACAAAAGTTCCTAATGGGAGTGCATCAGAAACTATAGGTTCTACTTTTCCAATTGTTGGATCGAAATAGAATTCATGATTATGTTCATAATCATTATGAATAATTTGAAAAATATTGTTAAAAGCTACAAATTTTGCAAATTTATCAAAATTTGCAGTTTTCCAAAAATTTTCCATACTTTTCCAATTTATCTGATTTATATTAGTATTTATTTGTTGAATAAAATTTGCAAAAATATTTTTATTATTTTTAATACTTTCAAGATTAACCACATTAAAATCTTCATAATTCCATTTCTCATTTAATGTTTGGCCAAGCAAAAGAGGGCCAGGCATTCTTTTATTTATTCTGACCATGCTTTCATCTTCCCTACTATGAAGATGATATAATCCATAACTTTTATTATTAATTATTAATTCAACCATTTCACCATAATGACCAACTAAACCTATTTTTTTACTCATTAAATCAGCGTAAAAATTTTCAATAGCAGTTCTACCTTCAGGAGATGAAAGATTTATATGACGCATTAAATTATAAGGATCAGATTTTCTAAACTTGATTCTTAAAGATGGTTTTTCTAGCCTGTGATGCCAATCATTTTTTCCTCTAAGTCTAAAATTTACTCTTTTAAAAATTTTATCTTCACCGATTCTTATTAAAGCTGAAAAGTATTCTTTTTTATTCTCGATGTCATTTTTAACATTATTTAAATTTAATTTACTTTTTTCAAGAGAACTTGGCTCTATATCTAAATAAATTCTTTTAATGTTTTTGGAGTCCTTATTTTTATATCTTACATCATATAAAGACAAAATTTCTGACCTTGTATCAATTAAAGCTTCATAAAATCTGGCAATTTTTTTTATTAATGGGAGATTTGAATTAAAGTTCCTTGTATAATTAGAAAAAAACAAAATTAAAAATAAAAAAAATATTAAAACTAATAATATTTTAAAGTATCTAATTAACAATTTAGTTACCTGCTTCTGGGTCCCCTAGTAGAATATCTAATTGAAATTTTTCTTTAGAAGTTAAGTCTTTTAAAAATAAATCAAAATCATCAATTTTTTTGAATCTTAATTCATATACGTGATCTAGATAAATTTTTTCATTTTCAATAAAATTTGAGGAGTTTATTAATTTATTTTCTATTCTATTGTTCTTAAAAAAATTATTTAAAGTGTCAAATTCTTCTTTTGGAAACCTTATTTTAAGAACTCTAAACTCATTTCCTTTAGTTGAAAAATTAATTTTTTGCATTATAAAATTTGCACCAACAAAAAATATTAAAAAAATAATTGCATATTCATAAAAAAAAGTTCCGCTAGCCATACCAATTGCAATAGATGCAAAAATAAATGTTAAATCTTTTGGATCTTTAAGGGGGTTCCTAAATCTTACTATGGACATTGCACCAACTAAAGCAAAAGCTCTCGCTATATTTGATCCAATAATAACCATAATTAAAGTTATGATTAATCCAATAAAAACTATAGTTCTTATTGTTGATGTTGGGTTTGTATAACTTGTGTTAAAATATTGATAGGTCTTTGCTAAAATTAAATTTAAAGTTAAAGAAAACGTCATTGCAAAAAAAAATTGAATTAAATTTATTCCTCTAAAAAGTTGTTGGTTACCCGAAACTTCTGCAATTAACTGATCCATTATATTAAGACTTTTAGAAATATATAATTTATTTGAATTAGAGTTTAAAGAAATTAATGATATTTAACATAAAAATAAGCAAAAATTCTTATTATGATATAAGTTTAACCAAAAAAAATTTGAAAAGTGGCTTTATATATGAAATCAATTATTTTTTATCAAATAATTAACTTCTGATGATAAAATTAGGCTTAAATTTTAATCCACTCAGACCTTTCGTGAATTCAGGTCCAAATGTATTTATAAAAAGATTATCTAGCGCATTAAATAAAAATAAATATTTTGAAGTGAAAACTGGATTAATACCAAATTTTGATGTTGGTTTATATTTAATTAAAAAGGGAAAATTCGATTATAATAAACCGTACTTTCTTAGGAATGGTGGAATTTATTTTGATCAAAAAAATACATTAGGTGGCAAAGAAATTAATAAGAAGATATTTAGTTCTGCAGAGAATTCTAAAGGTATAATTTTTAATTCAGAATTTTGTAAAAAATTATTTAGTAGTTTTTATAATTTAAAAAATAATGTTCCTACAACTGTAATTTTTAATGCTGTTTCATTTGAAGATTTTAAATTTGAAGGCGAAAATTATAGAAATAAACTTGGCATTTCAAATAATGATAGAGTAATTATAACTTCTGCTAGTTGGAGAAGAATAAAAAGATTAGAAGAAACTATAGAATTATTGAACTTATTAAATAGTGAAAACAATAAATACAAATTAATCGTTATAGGAAAACTTCACAAAAAATTTGATACGAATCCTAATATATTTTTTGTTGGAAATGTAAAACCAAAGTTTTTACCTTCTTGGTATAGAACAGGAGATATTTATTTACATTTAGCTTGGATTGAACCAAATGCAAATACCTTACATGAAGCTATAGCTTCAGGTCTACCAACAATATGCTGCAACAATGGAGGTGTAGGGGAAACTGTAAGGGCATGCAATGCAGGAATTGTTTCAAATACAGATCCATCTTATGAATTTAATTTAGTAGATTACTATAACCCGCCTAAACCAAATTACCAAAATCTTAAAAAAGATATTCAAGAGATATTTAACAATTATAAAGAATTTAAAGAAAATATAAACACAAGCCCAATTGATATTAATTTAGTATCAAAATTATATTTTGAATTTATTAACAAAAATATTTAATGAAGAAAATTATAAATATACTATTTAACAAAGCTAAATCTTTTATTAGAATTGTCAGAATAGAATTAGATTTACGATTTGGTATCCCTTATAATTATTTTGGTAAAAAAATATTTGCTAGCAAACAAAAATATCTTGAAATTTTTGAAGTAGCAAAAAACGAAAAATTTAAAAATATAGATTTATTCGAGGAAAGCAATTCTTATAAAATAGATAGAAATTGGTTAGATACATTAGCTCTTCACACTCAAGTACTTATCAAAAGTTCTAAAATTAATTACCAGCATGGTAGAGTTTTATATACATCTTTGTGTAAATATTTAAAAGACAACGATGATATAACGATTTTAGAAACAGGAACAGCAAGAGGCTTTTCAGCTTTATGTATGTCTAAAGCACTTTCTGATTATAAAAAAATAGGAAAAATATTCACTATAGACATATTACCACATAACAAAAAAATGATTTGGAATTGTATTGACGATATTGAGGGCCCAAAATCAAGAGAGGAATTATTAAATCCTTGGAGCAATAATTTACAAAATATTGAATTTATTAGGGGTAAATCAAATAAAGTGCTCAAGAAGCTAAATTTAAATAGAGTAAATTTTTGTTTTTTAGATGCAGTTCACAAATTTGAAGATTTAAAAATTGAGTTTAACTATGTAAGTGAAAAACAATTGAAAGGTGACATAATAATTTTTGACGATGTAACAATTGATAAATTTAACCAAGTAGTAGAATTTGTTAAGAAAATTGAAAATGAGAAAAAATACTCAATAAATTTCTTGTCATCTAGCGATGAGAGAGGTTATGCAATCGCAAAAAAACTTTAATTTTGCTATTTTAGCTTATTAAATTTATAAAATAATTGTTTACAATTTTCTTTTTTTTGGTACTTGTATTTCGCCTGGTGATTATTGCGAGAGGGAAATACCCGATCCCATTTCGAACTCGGAAGTCAAGCCTTTCTGCGCCGATGGTACTTTGTCTTAAGACATGGAAGAGTAGGTCATTGCCAGGCTATTTAAAATGCATATTTTCATAACAGGCATCGCTGGTTTTCTAGGATCTAATTTAGCTGATTTTTATGTAAAAAAAGGTTTCAAAGTTTCGGGAAATGATAATTTGATTGGTGGAGATTTACATAACGTTGACACTAATAAAATAAATTTTTTAAAAGGAGATTGTGAAGATTTAAACTTTATGACTGAGGCTATGAAAAATGTTGACGTTGTTTGTCATGCTGCAGCTTATGCGCACGAAGGATTATCTAGTTTTTCACCAAAATTAATTTGTAATAATAACGTAACAGGATCTACTTCAGTTTTTACCGCAGCAATAATTAATAAAGTAAAAAGAATTGTTTATTGTTCATCAATGGCAAGGTATGGCGATATATTGCCACCCTTCAAAGAAACAGATCAGGTAAGTCCAGTAGATCCATATGGAGTTTCAAAAGTTGCTGCTGAAAATATTTTAAAAATTCTATGTAAAACACATGGCGTTGAATATAATATTGCAGTTCCACACAATATAATTGGCCCTAAACAAAAATACGATGACCCCTTTAGAAATGTTGCCTCTATAATGATAAATTTAATATTACAAAATAGAAGACCAATTATCTATGGAGACGGAAACCAAAAAAGAACTTTTTCCGATGTCGATGATTGTATTTATTGTTTAGATAAACTTATGATAGATCCAAATATTATTTCGCAAGTTTTTAATATTGGTCCCGATGAGGAGACAATAACAATTAATGAACTATATTCGATGATTGCAAATAAAATGAAATTTAATTTAGCTCCTGTTTATAATCCTGATAGACCAAATGAGGTTAAGTTTGCAACTTGTTCTTCTGAAAAATCAAGAAGGTTATTAAATTACAAGACAAAAGTTAATTTAAGTCAATCTTTAGATAAATTAATAAATTATATTAAAGATAATGGGCCTAAAAAGTTTGATTACAATTTAAATTTAGAAATTGTATCTGAAAAAACGCCAAAAACCTGGAGTAAAAAATTATTTTAGAAAATATGTAATCTTTACAAATTGTAAATTAAGATATACGAGTATATTCAAAATATATTATGAAAATCGCAAGTTCGCTTAAATCTTTAAAAAAAAGAGATCTCAATTCTAAGCTCGTTAGAAGAAGAGGTCGCGTATACATAATAAATAAAAAAAATCCAAAATTTAAAGCAAGACAAAAATAATCAGATAAGTTTATGATAATAGGGTCAATTTTAGAAGATCAAAATTTAGAAAAACGCGTATCTATAACTCCTGAAATTGCAAAAAAATATGTTGGCTTAGGTTTTCAGGTTCAACTAAGTCAAAGGTATGGAGAACACTTGGGTTTTCAAAAAAATAATTATGAAGATATTGGGGTAAAATTTATTAATGATGAAAGCGATCTGATAAAAACCTCAGATATAGTAATCCAAATGGGACTATTAAATGATGAAAAACTATCACTTTTAAATTCCAACCAAACTTACATTGGAGTTTTAAACTCGTATCAAAATAAAGAAAAATTGAATAAATTATCACAAAAAAATATTAATTTATTTTCCTTAGAACTTCTTCCAAGAATAACTCGAGCACAATCAATGGACATCTTATCATCACAAGCTAATTTAGCTGGATACAAAGCTGTTGTTGAAACGTTCTCGATTTTTGAAAAAGCTATACCCATGATGATGACAGCGGCAGGAACAATACCTGCAGCAAAAGTTTTGGTTGTAGGAGCTGGCGTTGCTGGATTACAAGCTATTGCAACTGCTAAAAGAATGGGAGCGGTAGTATTTGCTACAGATGTAAGAATTGCTTCAAAAGAACAAGTAGAAAGTTTGGGTGGCAAATTTCTAACGGTTGAAGGTGCAGAAAATTTAGAGACTGACGGCGGTTATGCAAAAGAAGCTTCTGATGAATTCAAAAAAAAACAAGAAGATTTAATTACTGAAACTCTTAAAAAAATTGATATAGTAATTTGTACTGCACTTATACCAGGAAAAAAAGCTCCGTTAATTATTACAGAAAATATGATAAATAATATGCAGCCAGGATCAATTATTTATGATTTAGCAGCAATTCAAGGTGGAAACTCAGCTTTTACTGAGGTCGATAAAATTGTTGAAAAAAATGGAGTAAAAATAATGGGTGAAAGCAATATTCTAAATA
>MDTA01097258.1_pt1 | contig 48987 bp, 39 predicted proteins | sample 811151 | NCBI WGS metagenome assembly MDTA01 (sample SAMN05326648, study PRJNA326480) | marine metagenome | isolation source: seawater | place: Indian Ocean: South | collected 2010
GATCAGTTCGCCTTCGAGGAAGAAGGCGTGTCGACGACGGCGACCTCCCTGGACGTCAACCTGCCCGCCAACGACCCGGCGGGCACGGTCCATACCGGCAGCATCGAAGTGATCAATTCCGCGTATGATTCGGAAAACCTTCGTATCGATTTCACGAAGGCGTTCGGCACCACGAACCAATGGGACTTTCGTGTACTGGGCGACAACATCGCCTCCATCACGTCGTCTCCCGGTGGAACCTTCACCCCCGTCACGACGACGGCCAACACGACCGCCATCCGGTTCTCCACGGTTGCCGGCGGCGGCGGCGTCATCACGGCCTTCAGCAACCTGAATCCCGGCGGCCCGGCCCAATTCGGCACCGAGATCGCGGGAACCTTCGCCGGCCTGAAGCCCGGCGATACGATCACCGTCGCGGGCAGCGCCGGGAACGATCAGACCTATACGATCGCGACGATCAACGACAGCCAGTCGGAAATCACCCTGGACGGCGCGGTGCCCTTGGCCTCGGACGAAGTCACGACCAACGCCATTACGTTCTCTTCGACGGCGTCGATCCCGCAACGTCTGGAATTCGGCAGCAACGGCGCGCTGACATCGGATTCCGAATACACCTTCGACGTCACCTTCGACGGCGGCGAAACCGCGAGTTTCACCCTGAACGCCGAAACCTTCACGCAATTCGCCGGCGACTTTTCCATGGGCAACTACGAACAGAACGGCACCGAGGCGGCGGCCCTGTCGAATCTGAGCTTCGGGGAAGGCGGCGAGGTCTTCGGCGAGTTCAGCAACAGCACCCGCCGCGCGCTCTACAAGGTGCCCCTCGCGATCTTCCCCAACCCGGACGGCATGCAGTTGGTCACCGGTCAGAATTTCCTGGAAACCGAGGCCTCGGGCGAACCGAACACGGTCTTCGCCGACGAGTCCGGCTTCGCGGTTCTTCTGGGCAATGCGCTTGAAGGCTCCAACGTCGATCTGGGCACGGAAATGAGCCGACTGATCGCCGCGCAGGCGTCCTACAACGTGGCCGCGACAAGCTTCAAGACCGCCGACGAAATGCTTCAGAAGGCGGCCGAACTGAAACGTTAGCGCCCAGCGGTTTGACGGCTCCGGATCACCGGGCACAAAAAAAGGGCGGCTCAGGCCGCCCTTTCCGCGTTTCAAGGCCCCGGCAAATGTTGCCCAGAACCCGGCCTCTCTTGCCGATGGCGGCTGTTGTTTCAGCCCAAAAACCATAACTCTTATTGTTGTTTATCAACCACTTAACCAGACTCTCGGGATGGCATGCTTTTCGCTTATCTTTAGGTGGCAACAACCATGGCCCGAAAGCGGGCCGCACCGGTCGATCGAACATTCGAGACATCGAGACAATGAAAATGAAGATGAAAACGGGAAAAATGATCAGCCAGAAACGCCTGGGCCGCGGCCTGGACATGGCCTTGCGCCTGGCCGCCGCGGCAGCCGCGATCTACATGATCGCTGGCCTGAGCCTGCCGGGCACCGCCGGCGCCGCCTCGCGCATCAAGGACATCGTGGACTTCGAAGGCATTCGTGAGAACCAGCTGGTCGGCTACGGCTTGGTCGTCGGCCTCGATAAAACGGGCGACAAGCTCCAAAACAACCATTTCACTATGGAAAGTCTTCGGTCCATGCTCAACCGTCTGGGCGTGCAGACCAACGATGCCATCCTTAAGTCCACAAATGTCGCCGCCGTCATGGTGACCGCCAACATGCCCGCGTTCGCCCGCCAGGGTTCGCGCATCGACGTGACGGTGAGCTCCCTCGGTGATGCCAAAAACCTGTTGGGTGGCACGCTTCTGGTCACGCCGATGCTCGGCGCCGACGGCGAAGTCTACGCCGTGGCCCAGGGGCAGCTTGCAGTCGGCGGCTTCACCGCCCAGGGCAACGCGGAAACCGTGACCAAGGGGGTTCCGACCTCGGGCCGTATCGCCAACGGCGCCATCGTGGAACGCGAAGTCGCGTTCGAGATCGGCGACATGGACGTGGTCAAGCTGAGCCTCAAGAACCCGGATTTCACCACCGCGCGGCGCATCTCTCAGGCCGTCAACGCCTTCCTGGGCACCACCGCGGCCCGTCCGTCCGATCCCAAGACCGTGCAGCTGCACGTTCCCGATACCTACCGCAACAACGTGGTCAACCTTTTGACCGACGTCGAACAGCTGCGCGTCGAACCGGACCAGATGGCCCGTGTGCTGATCGACGAACAGTCGGGCACCATCGTGATGGGCGAAAACGTGCGCATCTCCACCGTCGCCATCGCCCAGGGCAGCCTGACCATCCGCATCACGGAAACCCAACAGGTCTCGCAACCCGGCCCGTTCGCCGAGGTCGGCGAGACGACCACCGTCGACCGCACGGACATCGCCGTTGATGAAGGCCAGGACAAGCGCCTGACCGTGTTCAACGACGGCGTGACCTTGCAGGATCTGGTCAACGGATTGAACGCCCTTGGGATCGGACCGCGTGATATGATCACGATCCTGCAGGCCATCAAAGCCGCCGGCGCCTTGCAGGCTGAAATTCAGGTGATGTGATGAGCAGCCCCGTCGACACCACCCTGATCGGTCTTCAGACCGCCCCGACCGCCAAGGCCCCGGCCATGCTTGCGGGGAAGACTCACGGCGGCATGACGGCGCAGCGCATGCGCGACGTCGCCGAGGATTTCGAATCCGTCTTCATCGCCGAAATGATCCGCCCGATGTTCGAGAACGTCGGCGCCGAGGCGCCCTTCGGCGGCGGTGCCGGCGAAGAAATCTGGCGCAACATGCAAGTCGATGAGTATGGCAAGGCGATCGCGAAATCCGGTGGTGTCGGCATCGCCGACGCCGTCCTGGATCAGATGATCCGCATGCAGGAATCCCGCTGAGATCAGCGGATATGGGAGGACCTGACCTATGGAACCCTTGGAACGCCTCGAAAAGATGGTCGATCTGACCGACCAGCTGAGCGACCTGGTCGAAGAGGAAAACTTGGCCCTTGCCGAAAGGCGTTATGGCGATGTCGAAGCCAAGCTTGAGGAAAAAGCCATGCTCGCCCGCCTCTACGAGAGCAGCATGCGGGACCTTGAAGAAGCGAAGCTGGATTGGACGACGGTCGAAGGCGAATTGCATGATCGCGTTACCGAGTCCGGCACGCGCCTGGCCAACGCCATGGGCGAGAACGCCATGCGCCTGGAAATCGGCATGGAGGCGAACAAACAGGTTATCGATCTGTTTGCCGAAGCCATCCAGAAATCCGTGCCCCATGCCGGCACCTATTCGAAGAACGGCCGCACCGGTCGTGAAGGCAGCAAGGCGTCGGCCAACTCCCTGGCCGTGGCGCTGGACCAAAATCTCTAGTCGATCGACGGACACCTATTCGGGAACATCAATCAGATGGGCGATATCACACAGGCACTGAGAGCGGCACAGAGCGGCCTGCTGGCGAACCAGACGGCGCTCAACATCGTTTCTCAGAACGTCTCAAACGTGAATACGGAAGGGTATTCGCGAAAGATCATCCAACAGCAGTCGGTCGTCCTGGCCGGCCAGGGTGCCGGTGTGTCGATCGCCGACTTCACCCGTGTCGTCGATCAGGGCTTGCTTAAATCCATCCGCCTGGAACTCGGCGAATTGAACAACGTAACCGTCCAGGCAAGTTACTACGACCGGATGCAGGAAACCTTCGGCGCGCCGGGGGACAACACCTCAATCTCGCATATCCTTGAGCAGCTCAAGGAAGCCGCCGAGCTTCTTTCCGTATCGCCCGACCGCGTCCTGGAACAGAATGAAGTGGTCCGGCAGGCCATGGCCGCCGTCGAGAAATTCGCCGATATGAGCCGCAGCATTCAGGATCTGCGCCTGCAGGCGGACCAGCAAATCGAATCCGTCGTCGTCGAAATCAATCAATTGACCGCGGACATCGATCAGTTGAACGACGACATCATCCGGTTCGGTTCGACCGGCAACGACACCACCGACCTGGAAGATCAGCGCGACAACAAGGTCGATCGCCTCTCCGAATTGGTGGATATCCGCTTTTTCTCGCGCAATGACGGCGATATCGTCGTGTTCACGTCTTCCGGTCTGACTTTGGTCGATACGATCCCCCCGACGGTCACCCACGAAGCGGCGTCAAGCATGAGTTCGACATCGAGCGTTGCCGGCGGCCAGATCGACGGCATTTACGTGGGTGAACGGCTCGCGATCAACGATCTGACGACCCAGGCCCGCGGCGGCCAATTGGCCGGCCTTCTCAACATGCGCGATGACGTCCTGCCGAACCTTCAGGCTCAATTGGATGAATTGGCGGCGCAACTGCGTGATCAGGTCAACCTCGTTCACAACCGTGGCACGCCGTTCCCGGGCCACCAGGAACTGACCGGATCTCGGATTTTCCCCCTGCCCCAGGAACAGACGATCAAACTCGGCGGGACCGACGACGTCGCCATCGTCCTGATGGGAACCGACGGTAGCGAGAGCATTTCGGTGCGGCTGTCGGACATTCTCAGCGGCTCCGCCTACGGCCAGACATATGGCGATGGAACGGATGATAGCGGCGGTATCACGATCACCGAATTGGCGGCGCGGCTGGAAGATTTCTTCCAGCTCAACGGTGCGCCCTCGGCATCGGTCGCCCTCAATGATCAAAGCCAATTGAGCATCAATTTGTCGAATACCTCGCTGGGTTTCGGGTTCCGTGACGAAGGCGGCACGACCAAGGGCAGCGACACGACGGACGCCTCGATCCAATTCGACAAGGACGCCGACGGCGAGGTCGATGAAACAATCTCCGGGTTTTCCAACTTCTTCGGGCTGAACAACCTGTTCGAGGATGGATTGGCGGAAAACGTCTACGACACCAATGTGCTCAGCTCGAGCTTCGTCAGCACAGCCGCCGTTCTCAGCTTCCGCAATACCGACTCGCCCGATACGGGCTCCGGCCCGGAATACCTGGGCCAGATCGTGGTTCCGGCGGGATCGACGCTGCAGGAGATCGCGGACCTGATCAACAACGGCGGCATCGATTCACAGGGGACGCATTTCCCCGTCGGCGCCCCCGTCGCCGGCACCAGCTTCCCGTCCGTCGACAACGTAACCGCAACGGTCATTTCAGACGGTTCCGGGTATCGCCTGAGAATCGCCACCGACGACGGCACGTCCTTGATCCTGACCCAGGACGAAGCCGCTGGAAACACGCTGTTGGGCGAACTTGGCATGCATGAAGCCGATGTCCGTGTTTCCACCGCGTTGAGCGTGCGCTCAGACATCGTGACCTCTCCGAACCTCGTGTCGACCGGACGATTGGAATTCGACGCCGACCTCGGCGAGTCCGGTGAGTATCTGACCGCGACAGGGAGCAACGGCGTGGCCGAGGAGTTGGCCGCCGTTCTCTCCGACACCAATTCATTCTCGGTCGCCGGCGGCCTTCCCTCCCTGAACGTGGGTTTCTCCGAGTACGCGGCGTCAATTTTGTCGCGAAACGCGTCCATGGCGGATACAAATGATCGACAGATCGACAGTCAGAAGACCCTGACCGAGAGCCTTCAGTTCAAGTCCGACAGCATCCGCGGGGTTAACCTGGACGAAGAATTGGCCGACCTGATCGTTTTCGAACAAGCATTTTCCGCGGCCGCCCGGGTGATTTCCGTAATCCAGGAAATGATCGACCGCCTGGAACAGGCCGTGGCTTAATCTAGGGGTTTCCGATGACCAGAATCACAAGCTCCGCCGCTAATACGATCCTAATTAGCCGCTTCCTGCAGACGCAGCGAACGTTGCACGACCTGCAAACGCAGATCGGGACGGAAAAACGGTCCCAGACCTATAGTGGATTGGCGTTGTCGTCTCAGCGACTGGTCAACATTGAAAACGCCAAATCCAGTCTGGAACGTTTCAATTCCAACAACGAACAGGCGAAGCTTCGGCTTGACGTGCAAACGACGGCAATCTCAAGCGTCAAAGACACGGTTCGTGACTTTCGCGAATTATTGTTCCAATTCTCCAATGGGGACGGCACCGACCCGGAACGCGTCGAGCAGATCCAGAACGACGCCTACCGCAGTCTGCTGAACATTCAGAACCTGCTGAACACCGAAGCCGACGGTCGCTATGTCTTCGGCGGCGGCAAGGTGAACGAAGAACCTGTCGATTTCGGCCTCAGCAGCATCGCCGACTTCCAATCCGTCTTCGATGGGGCCCGCGTATCCGTTCCGACGACGCGGGACGCCCACCTGGAAAATTTTTCAATCAGCCGGAATTCCTCCACGCTCAATCCTGCGTGGCTGACCTTCGAACAAGCTGACGCCGGTACGGACAAAAGCCGCATCAATTCAAGCGTCGCCCAATTCTCGAACGTTGAAGTGGGTACGACGATCCGAATTTCCGATACAGTCGGCGGCACGAACGACGGCGTCTTCACGGTCGATTCCGTTGACCCCAACGGTATGTGGATCGACGTCCGCACCGAACAGTTGACCGACGAGACAACGCCGGTTTTTGCCACCTTCACCTATCCGAATCCGGACGATCCGCAGCAGTCGATCACGACTTCGGCCGAGGTCGTGTTCGATCGCCGGACCAATGCCATCACCGCCTCGGTCGCCAATGCCTTGACCGACATCCCCGAAGGTTCCGTCATCACGGTATCCGGATCGGTCGACAACAACGGCACCTATACGGTGTCCAGCAACGACGGGACGGACCTGGTCGTTGAATCCAAGCGCCTGGTCACCGATGGAGGTTCCGGGGCCACGACGCATGTCGTCGGCGCCGGCAACACCTTGACCTTCTCCTCCGGCTCCGGCGCGAACGGAGAAGACCAGATCATCGCCGGCACGGCCGGCACCTATAGCTCGCTGGAATCCGGTCAGCGGATCAAAATCAACAACACGGACACGGAAAACGACGGCAAGATATTCACCATTCAATCGGTGTCCGCCGACGGAACGACGATTACCCTCGCCTCCGACGAAAGCGTCGATGTGTCGACACCGACCGTAACCACGGGCGTGGTCTCACTCCGCACGGAATTGTTTTCGTTCAACGCCGCCGAACGTAATTTCTACTTCGACTCCAGTGTCGTCGGTGGCGATCAAGTCCAATTCACCGACAACGGCGCCAATGCCGATACCATCACGCTGACGGGTGCGACCTTCACCGATGCGGACGGCGATCTTCTCCCCGCCGGTATGCAGGTTACCTTCACCGGGACCGGTTCCAACAACGCGACCTACACCATCGCCTCTATTTCTGCCGACGGCGCAACCGCAACCTTGGTCTCAACCGATACCGTGACGACGGAAACCGCAGCCAACGCGGTCGCGGACAGCGCAGGATCGATCACGTTCGCCGACAACGATCCGTCGGCCGACACGATTACCCTGGGCGGTGGATTTTTCCGCGACGCCGACGGCAACAACCTGGCGGCGGGAACGATCTTCTCACTGGCCGGGACCGGCACCGCCAACGACGGCACCAACTTTACCATCGCCTCGGTGTCGACCGACGGGCGGACGGCGACGTTGATCCCCACGGATACGATCGACGACACCACGCCGACCGTGACCGCCGGTACATTGAGCGCCACCAACACGATCGGCACCATCTCCGCCACCAGCTATTACCGGGGCGACAATGTCTCACTGACCCATCGGGCCAGCGATACGCGGAGTTTCGAATTCAATACCAATGCGATCGACCCGGCCTTCGAAAAAGCGATCCGCGGAATGATGCTGATTCTGCAAGGCGAATACGGCACCGAGGGTGGCCTGGATCAAAACATCAACCGGGTCGGTGAAGCCCTGTTCCTGATGGACGATTCCTTGAACCGCACGAACGCCAGCCCACCTCCGTTCGGCGATGAATTGGATAGCAATATCGAGGAACTGGAAATCGAACTCGGGTTTAGAGCCGTTCTGATCGATGACATAAAAAACTCGAATGATCAGATTATCGGCTATCTGGAAGGCAGTATCGCCGACGTCGAAAACATCGATGAGTTGGATACGATAACCCGCCTGCTAGACAATCAGCGGGTACTGGAAGCGTCGTTCCAAACGTTTTCGCGAATTCGTCAACTAAGCCTGACTAACTTTATCTAGGTTTGACGTCCGTCACAGTATTTTGCCCGCCCCACCCCTAAACTGTTGAGGGATAGCGGAAAAACAGTGGCGCGGCTCCGTTTGACGTTAATGGTATGAAAACTTAATTTCCCCAAGATCACATGCTAAGTTACGACGTTCGGTAAATCTGGATTTGCAATAAAATCAATGCCTCCATACGAGAATCAAGTCAGGAAATACGAGCGCCGTCCCGAGGCGGGCAACCCCGCGCAGACGGAAGCCTGGGCGTTGATAGAGGCTGCAAAGCGTCTTGCCATGTCGATCATGGACGACATCCAGGACCCTCAAACCGCGAAAGATGCGCGCAAAGCGGCCCTGCGCCTCAACTGGCGCCTTTGGACGATTTTTCAGGCCGAACTCACCCTTGAGCATTCTGAAGTCCCGGAAGAAATCCGCATCAACATGCTGACGTTGTGCAAGTTCGTGGATAAGCATACCGTCGGCGCCTTGGTGAACCCGACGCCTGAAGCGATCACCGTTCTTATCGACATCAATCGGAACATTGCGGCGGGCTTGGCGCAGATCCCCGAAACGGCGGATACCTCAGACCAGCCTTCGGCCAAATTGCCCCAGCCCAGCGGGCAGAATTCCGTCGATGATCAACCCCCGCCTCCGACCGAACGCCTGAACATCGACACAGAAGCCTGAGTATTTTTTTATCCACGATGACGGGTCGCCGGATTTCGCCCCTCTTTACGACCCCGTCGACAATCCAGGAACTCCCATGACCGGCCAAATCGATTCAAACCCGGACTTTTTCGCCCGAGTGGACGAAGCATGCCGCCTCCTACTCAGGGGAGAGTCGGAAGCAGCGCTTGAGTTGATCGATCAACTTCAGGTCGAACGCCCCAACGCGGTGGAAACGATTTATCTACTGGGCGTCTTCGCCGTCACCATGGATGAAATGGGACGGGGCCTGATCTTGATCGAGGAAGCCCATCACGCAGACCCCGAATGCCTGGAGTATTCCGAAGCCCTCGCCAACCTTCATACGCGTGTGGGGAATCTGACGGAGGGGCTTTATTACGCCAAACTCTCGACGACACTTGAGCCACATCCTCACGCTCGTAATCTCTTACCCGAGGATTTCAAGAACTACTTCGAATCCCTGGACAAGGCCCTCATTCCGCGCCACCACATCAACGGCCTGATCAAAATGGCACACCACCAGTACGAGGAAGCGGCTCGTGAATTCGACCGCCAAATCCAGCTGGTGCCGCAGGATGCCAACGTGCGCCGTGACTATGCGGATGCGTTGTTGGCCAACAAACAATTCGAAACCGCCATCAATCAGGCCACCGTCGCCGTCGAGACTGCGCCCGACGACACCATGAACCAGTTCGTGGCCGGGCGCGTTTGCCAGGCCATCGGCACCGATGCCCCGGCGGCGTTCCACTTTAAAAACGTGCTTGCCGACAAGGATGCGCCCCTTCCGATTGCCGCCGCGGCTTTCACTAGGATGAGCGGGCTATCTGGCGTGCCGGAAACCGAACTTGCCGAACTAAAACAGAATATGCGGGAGCGCTGGGAGTTGGCCGAGGCCCGTCCCAAGGAGGCCACTCCCTCGGCCGAACGTAAGCAGAAAATTCACGTCGCCTATCTTTCCAACGGCCTTGCAAATGCGGATTTGGCGGCAGTATTGGGCCCGATTCTGCGGTTGCACGATCGCTCCAAGTTCGAGGTTCATCTTTACGAAGAAACCCAGGGCCAAAGTACCTTCAAACAACAAATGGCCAATTTATCGGACGCCAGCCGATATGCATGGAATCTCGACGATGAAACCGCAGCCATCATCATTGGTGGTGATGAGATGGATATTCTGGTCGATCTCTGCCTGCCGGAAGCCGACAACCGCGCCGGCATCTTCGCGATGCAGCCCAGCCTGATCCAGATCGGGTTTGCCGGCATCAGCGGCCCGGGCTTGCCTTGGATCAATCATGTCGTTGGCGATGCAGCCAACGAACAGGCGGTTCATAAGGTGATGAGCGAGGGACAACAGTTCCACGCAATTCCTGGGTTTTGGAGCGTGGCGCCGTCGAGCATGCTGCCCGATGTTACCCCCCTGCCGTGCCTGGACTCCGGTGAAATCACGTTCGGTGCGATCTGCGACCTGGCCGGCGTGACGGAACAATCCGTCGATGCCTATACCCAGGTGCTGAAGGCCTTGCCCAACAGCCGCCTGTTGTTCGGCGCGACCGGACACATCGACGGCTATCCTCGCCGGCGCATCGGAGAATTGTTCGCCGGGACCGGCGTTGCGGACCGCGTCGCCGTGTACGACGAAAATCGCCTGCAGGATCGTTTCAGCATCGACCACGAATATTGGCGCCTTGTGGATGTGCTGCTCTCCCCGGGCCCTGTCTATCAGCCCACCCGCCTAACGGAATCTCTTTGGATGGGCATCCCCATTGTCGCTCTGCCTTCCAAGACAATCGCCGGATGCACTGCAGCCAGCGTGCTCGCCGCGGCGGGCAAGGAAGACTGGAGCACCGGCAATGTCGATGAATTCGTGGCAAAAGCTTCAGCGCTTTGTGAAGACCGGGCGGCGCTGTCTGAATTGCGCCAGAGCCTGCGTACGGAAATGAGCCAAAGCGACCTGTTCAGACCGATCGCGAAAGTTCGGGCCCTGGAAGCTTTGTATCAAGAATTGATCGACGCCCGCGATAAATCCGTCGGCTGACGCCCGACCTGGTTTGCAGGTCGGGCGGAAGCACAAGCTAAATGGCCGCACCCCGCGCCGCGGATGATGCGCCCGCATCGGCTCCCAAGAGCCGGACGGTTCATGATACTTAGGAAATGATATTAACTGCGGACCCTGGGGGCGGGACTTGGGGCTTCAGCCGAGCCGCCAGGGCATCACTCAGGCCGGAATTGATTTCAAACGAGACCGAAATGGCCCGCAGCAAATTCCCCAGGTCCGTTTCGAGGTTCGAAATTTCAAGCTCGCGCCGGTCCCGTTCCTTCGTCGTCAATTCGTACAGATCGGCCTCAACGGTCGCGAATTCCGTCTGAATTTTCTGCTCCAAATCCAGCGTCGTCGCAACGGTGTTTTTCGTCACCGTAATGGCGATCGAAACCTCGGTCTGTAACGACGCAAGGGTATCTGCAACATCCGAATTATCGGTCAGGGCACCTTCCGTCAATTCCAGCGAACGGATCGTATCAAGATCCGCCTTCAAGTTCTTAATGACGTTCGCGTCGTTCACGTCCGGATGGGAAATGAGATAGAGGTTCTCAATCTTTTCCGCGACCCGGTCGCGCTGCGCCTCGAATGCCGCAACCTCATCGGCATCAACCGTCGCGTCCTGGTTGAACGTCTGGAACAGGGTTGTAACCTCTTCGAAGATCGCTTCCAGCGCACCCATATTGTTGGCATTTCCCTGCCGAAAGCTCTCCAGCGCCGGCAGTGAATCGACAAGCTTAGTGGCCCGCTTCTGAAGTTGTTCGATCTTGATCTCGACGCTTCTGGGCGTCTCGGCGAGTTCTTCGACTTCCTTGTTGTAATTGTTGATCAAGGAGTTCTGCAGCATCGTGAACTGCAACTCGAACGCAACACGCTGCCCCGCCAACTGAGTGTTGGCGAAGGTATAGGCGAAGGGCGTGGCGTTGTTTGTAATCATACCGGCGAACTCTACTCCGAAGGTCCTCGCGGCCCCTGCCGCCGAACCCAACTAGGCAAAAATTGCCTAGTACTTCTATACACTTAGACCATATCACATACCGCGCCTCATGGCGATATGCTTTTGTCAGCCCGGTCAACTTACATTCGCCCGTCCGCTCGACTACGATAGCCGCGTCGCAACCCCGGCCACGGGCCGGTTTCATCTTTTAAGTTGCTGTTCTACAAGGAATTTCCCATGTCAGGCGTCGGCGTATTCAGCTTTCCCCGATCGGGAACTCATTTCCTCATCAATGCCCTGACCGCCAATTTCCCGTTCCAGGGCATGGCCAACATCGACTACGACACGGTGCAGGGCGCCAACTTCTTTCATCCGGCCCATATTCAGCAACTGTTCCAGCAACTGCAGGCCAACGCAGGTCACATCGCAAAAAGCCATTTCGAGGCGCCGTTTGTGGCCGATGCCGTGAAACGGGCGGGCGATGGCTACACCATCCTCTACATCCACCGCCACCCCGCGGCGACCCTGAACTCGTACCGAAAGTTCATTCAGTCCTGGCCTTGGGTGATGGGCCCGAAACACGACAGCCTGGTCGGTTTCATGAACGCCGCACCGAAAGGGCAGATGCTGTTGTCGATGTACGAAAGCGCGCCGACGATACTCGATTTCTGGGCGCGGCATGTGACCGATTGGCGCCGCCTTGCCGAAACACAGGACAACGTCCACGTCGTTCGTTACGAGGACCTGGCGGGCGGGTTCGAGGACGAAATGTCGCGTATTGCCGACCTGATCAATCGGCCGCTGGACAAAGCCGTGCCGCCCGCGCGGGACGCCTATATCGAAGGCGGCGAAATCGTTTACGAAGACCCAGAGGACGAGGGTTGGCGCGAACGAGGCCAGCGCCTTGCGATGGAGCGTTATCCGGAACTGATGGCCGAACTGGGATACGCCTAAGCGGCGCCTCAGGCGACGGAGCGGAACTCCGGCGCACCCAGAACACCGTTGTCGACCCGGCCCACGGCCACGGCCGTGTTGCCCGCCGCGTCCGAGGCGGCAAAGGCGACCCGGTCCACGAGGTCCAGCGGATAGGTGTAATCGTCCAGGAAATAGCGCCAAGTGCGGTCGTCCAGCATGTCCGTGTTGTCCCAACGGTATTGGCCGTCACGCGTCCGGAAACAGAACCAGGGCTGCGCCCCCCAAATCGGCCCGTCAGACCGACACGTGATCGCCGCACCATCTTGCGAGAGGGTGAATGTCGGCGCCTTGCCGGCATCCCGTCCGAGGACCCGGCGGAAGGCATCGACCGCCGTGGCGTTGTGGTAGGTGACGCCCGGAAAATCCTTCCGCACGCGATTGATCATGTCGTAGTAGGCCGAGAGCTTCTGGCAGGGCGAATGATCGTGGGTATGGGCGGATACCAGGACATGTTCGCCGCCCTGCGCACGTTCGAACGCGCCGACCAGTTCATGGTGCTCCAGGTTGCCGTAGCGGCTGCCCATCTGCACGCTGCGCCCGATCGCGCGGCCCAGGTCGCCCGCCCGGCGGTAGTCGTGCAGGGCCGGATGGTAGAGGCTCCAATCCGACGGCGCCCCTTCCCAATCGGTCCAGCGGCGGTTCGAAACATCGGGCTGATCGCCCGTGTCGACCGCCGTGTTAGACAGGTCGAACGGAAACCATTGTTCCAGGAACAGATGGATGTCCGGCGCCATGATCGGCGTCCGCACGCAGGCCGGCCAATGGCCGAATTCCAGAAGATTCGCCGACAGTTTGGTGATGTGATCGGGCACGTTCGACCAGTTGTGGCAGGGATGGTGGCTGGCGCCCGAAAACGGTCGCGCGTGATGGTGGAAATAAAGCGGGTCCGTGCCCTGCGTGTCCTTGAACAGCGACCAGTAATGTTCGAACACCTGGTTCAGGCCCATGGGCTTGCGCCGCGGGTTGTCCGGGAAGTCCTTCCAGTCGCAGATGAACCAGTTGAAGACCAGACCCCGGCCCTCGTCATCGACGACCTGGTTGCGGTATTCCGGCGTGCGGCCGAAATCGACGTTGGCTTCCACGTCCTTCCAGTTGCCGTGCCAGTCGCGGATATCGGGCGAGACGACCTTGGCCACGGCCTCCGTATGTTCGCCCAGGTCCATCTCGCCGTTCTGCAAGGCCGCCAGCGTTTCGGCGCCGGGCACCAGATCCAGCCCGAACAGACGGTTGACCCGTTCGATACAGGCTTCGGGCGATTCATAAAGCGGCCCTTCGGTATCGACGCAAAGGACGAAGGAAACGGATCCGGACATGTTCAAAACTCCTATGGTCCAGTCTTTCGGGGCAAGGCTTGGGCCTCAGACCGCGTCGCCGGGCTCGTCACGCAGAACTCTCGGCGGCGCGCTGGGATAGACATCCACCCCCTCGCCGGTCGCCAACCAATGGCGCATCCGCCCGGCGATAAATTCGTCGGTGATTATCTCATATAGGCGCTGCCATTGCTCCTGCGTAGGCAATTCGCCGGATAATTCGTACTTCCAGTGGGCCAGCATCGGCCGGCAGATCATTTCCAGGAATTGGGTGTCCGCAACATCCAGAAACTCCATGTAGCGCCCGACCGACGTCGACCCGATCGCGACCGGCGCGTCGTCTTCATAGGACGTATTGGCCAGCCAGGGCCCACCCGAGTAATCGCGGAAATTCCGCGCATCCAACATCGCCGGGTCGAAATCGATTTCCAACCGGCCGCATAGCGCGCGCAAGACGTCTTCCGGGGCGGCGACCAGGTCCTCGTACTTGACCGTGGCATAGCTCGACGCCGGCAGCGTCAATTCCAGGTTGAACGCCGCCTGCATCGCATCAAGCGCCGCGAACCCCGTATCGAGATAGCGCAGGCCCGGCTCGTAGGTGATCTTCTTCTGCGAGGCCGCCGCATCGCGCGGGTCGCGCAGCACGATCACCGTTTTTGCCTGCGGAAACATTTTGAGGAAATCCGGAATAAGCCGCCAGGCCATCAGGGTCTTCTCGCCCCATTGCGGTTTGCCCTCCGGTTCCGCCAGGTAATGGCGCATCACGCAGTCATAAATGATCGCGTCGTCCCATTCCGTCATCGCGTCCAGTTCCGCCAGAACCGGCGCGGGATCAAGGCGGCGCATCCAACGCGATTGGCAGCGTTCGGTAATATCCTCGACCAATGCCCGGCGGTTCGCCGCATCGCTGAGCGGGCGGAACTCGCCGAAACAAAACCGCATGTAATGAAGCGAGTCATAGGTCACCGCAAAGCGGGGATGAACGTCCAGGATGCGCGACACCAACGTCGTGCCGGACCGGTAGACGCCGGTGATGAATATGGGGGTGATGGTATCGATGGACATTTCTTGTCGCTCACTCCGGCCCGCCTCCGGTGGTGGAGATATTCGGGCGATTACAGGCCGAAAATAAAGCAATTCCAGCTTAAACTTAGGTTAATCGCTGACCGCCAAAATATATCGAAACACCCCTCTCAATCGCATTGTCAGCCATGGACGAAAATCAGCTCATCGCCGAAATCCGCAACGGCAACGCCGTTTCCGCGATCTCCCGGTTTACCGCGGCGCGCCCGGGCGTCGGGCTGGAGACCGTTCTGGCGACCTTGATCAACGCCGGGCTGAAAGCCGATGCGGAAACCGCCGCCTTGGACTGGCTCAAGGCGGAACCGGGCCACCCCGTTGCCCATTTGGCGCTGGCCCAGTTGTATTACGGGGACGAACGTTGGCTCGACGCGATCCCCCATTTTTCTTTCCTTCGGGACACTAATCCGGCGGATCCCATTCCGCACGGCGCCTTGTGCTGGGCCCATGCGATGACCAGGCGACTCGCGGAACTTCGCCACGTCGTCGCGGAGGCCGGCCAGCAGATCGCACCGGGCCGCAACCTGGACTGGCAGGCCGGGCAAATCGCCGCAAAGTATCTTTCCGACGAAGACAAGGCCGCGTTTCAACGCCATTGGGATCAAGTCAGGGCATCGACGCGCGACGCCAGATCGGCCTTCGCGAAGGGACCGGCGGTCGTCACCTGGATGCCGGATACCGCCGGCGCATCCGTGCGGCTGCAGGGCGCGTCACTCGGAATTCCGGCCGAGACCGCCTGGTTCCTGATCGACGGAACGGAACGGGTTCCCGCCGAGAAACGGGCCGACGACACGGTTGCCGTCTGGTCCGCCGAGATCGGCAAAACCCCCGGCCAGGTCCGATCCGCCGCCTTGGTCGTGCACGGCCCCGACGGGGACCAGCACGGCCGGAAAGTCGCCTTTGAATGCCGCGATGCGGACATTCTGATCGCCGAGACCGCAGGCGCCTCCGCCATCGGCATGACCGGTGCGGCACTGGCGGGCCGCGTCGCCGCCGGCGCGGATGCGGGCGCATACCGCTTCGAATACGGCCGCTCTCCCGACCGCCTGGACCGTTCGACCGACTGGGCGCCGTTGCCGGGCGCATTGAACGCGCGCCTTGCGGCGTCGCCGCAGTCGACATCGAAACTGTGCCGGTTGTACGTCGGCGCCGTGGAATGGGATCAGACCGACGGGGTTTTCTATTGCCGGTCTCCCTTCGGCAAGGATCCGAACCACATGTCCGGGATCGGCTTCCTGGACCATTTGTTCACGTTGCGCCAAAACAGCCTGCAACCGGACGGCTTTCAGGAGATTCAGCCGCACGAAGGCTCCGACCTGCGTGATGCCGAATTTACCGCGGCCCTCCGCACCCGTGATTTCGACAGCAAGGGCTTCCTTCATTGTCTGGGCGCGGGACACGGCGGGAATTTCTGGATGCTGACCGGCGAGCCCATCGACCTGTCGACCGCCGGGCCGGACGGCCGGTTAGACATCGCATTGACCCTTCGGCCCACCCCCGAGTTATGGACCCACTTCGGCAACAACCCCAAAGAACAGGCCAATTACGAACGGTATTACTACGGCCCGCTGAACGATGCCCTCTGCCCGCATGTCGGCAGCCTGCCGTTCGAAGGGGCCTTCGGCGATTGGCGCGACGCCCCCGAAGGCGATATCGCTTTCGAACGCGTGACGCTGACCTATCGTGATTCGAACGCGCTTTCCCCCGCCAACGGCGCGCGGCTGGTCGCCTATCCTTCGAATACACTGTGCGACCCCGCCGCCTTGACCGACGGACGGCGCGGCGACCCGGACGATTGCTGGTATCGGCTGGGGCCGGTGGAAGAACCGTTGGTGTTCACCTGGCAGCTTCCCCGCCCGGTCCTCGCCGGGCGCTTCGTCCTGCATCTGGACCCGTTGCTGCCGATCAAGCGGGCGACGGTCAGCGCGTCACGGCGCAGCGATCCCGCACGTCCCCCGATCACCGCAGCGCTGGAGGACATCCCTTCGGCTGAAAACATCCTCGACGACTTGCCGCTGCGAACCGTTTCCTTCCCGGGCACCGAACCCGTCGATCTGGTCAGGCTTGAAATCGAACAAGGATATTCCGACGCCGGCGTCGGGCTCGCGGGCGTGGAACTGTATGCGGCGGATTTCGTCCCGCGCCCTTCGGCCGCGCCGGTCACCGTATCGGCCGATATCGAGGACCTGGAACCCGGGGCCGAAGTTTTCTACCGGACCGTCTGCCGCGCCGGAGAGCGCGAAGAAGCAGGCCGGACGGAATCGCTCAACCTGCCGGCGGACGACGCGCCGATTCTCATCGAGGCACAGATTTTCCAAGCCACCCCCGAGAAGACATCCATCGCCGTGCGCGGCAACGCCATGGGGCGGGAAACGACGCTGCAGTGGCGGGCCGACCGGGACGATTGGCAGGGGACCTCCTTCGGTTGGGAAAAATCAAGCGCCCACCGCTATATTACTCTGCCAGGTTCGCCCCCGGGATCGACACGACAGGTGACGGTTCGACTGACGAGCGACGCCGGCACCAGTAACGAGACGACGGTTCATTGGACGGTCGAAACCGATAGATAGGACATCGACGAAGATGAAGCAGACGCTTCTTCGCAAGTTGCTCGAACAATCCGGCGTTGGCGATCTCGCCATGTGCCTGTACGCCGTCACGCCGTTCGATGACCCGGACCCGCGCCCGCTGTTCTTCTATCACATGGAAAAAGGCGGCGGGATCGCGGTCCATTCCTGTATCCGGACCGCCTTCGCCATGGCGCAGGCGCTGACCGGCCAGCCCCATTCCTATCTCAGGTTCCATGCGGACGATGATCTGACGGCCGAGCAGTTGGCGGAATTTTACGCCAAGCCCCTGAACGCCTGCGCCTTTGTCGGCAAGGTCGGCCTGCAAACCTTCGGCATGCACGAGAATTTCAATCGCCGCTGGCGGCTGATGACCATCCTGCGCGATCCCTTTGATCGGCTGGGGTCGCATTATTTCTATCTTCTCCGCCGCCAACTGCGGGCCGGTCCAGCATCCGAAAGCGATTTCGTCGACTACGCCAAGGATTGGCGTAACCACTGCTACCATCTGCGCATGCTGTGCCGGGACACGGATGCGGACCGCAGCCTGGAAAGCATCCGCGATGAAGCGATGGAAAACCTGGCGTCGTTCGATTTCGTCGGCACCCTGGATCAGATCGAAGACATGCTGCTGAACGTCTGGTCGGTCTACCGGTTTCTCCCGGTCCTGACCCAACAAATTCACGCCAACCCCCACAAGACCAGCCAGTTCGAACACCTGCGGGACGACATCTACGAGTTGAACCGCATGGACAAGGAACTGGTGGACAAATTCTCGGCCTCGCCCCGAGCACCCGTCATTGCTCAGCCCGAAACGGACAACAACCTGAGCGTCCCCTCCCATCTGGGAGTGATCGTCGATCACCAAGGAGAGGTGAACTTCTCCGGCTCGTCCAAGGCCATTGAGGCAGGACAGTTCTTTCAGCGCCTGGACCAGCGCCCGGCATCACTCAACGCGTTCCTGGAATAGGCTGCCGTCATGCCGATCGATATCAATCTCGTCTCTTCGTTTCAAATGGGCACGATCCAGCCGGAACAGGCGGACCGCATATACGAGATGCTTCTCAATCTATGGAAAGACAGAGACGTCGATGAGGCGCAGGAACGCTATGTCGTCGAAAGCTATCGCCGTAACTTCTTCCGCGAAGACCGCCGCTTCGTGGCGGAGGCGATTGTCGACATCTGCCGCGGCCACGAACCGAAACCGGCGCGGGTTTTGGAAATGGGCTGCGCCAACGCGCCGCTTTTGCATTTTTTCAAGGAGGTCGCGCCCGAAGTCCCGGTCGAATTCGTCGGGATCGAGCCCTACAAACCATTCATCGCCGACGTGAATGAATTGTTCCCCGAAGCGACGATGGTCGACGCCACGGCGGAACAGTTCGCCGAGTTCACCGAGGCCGAATGCCCGCCCCCGTTCCGATTGTTCACGGCAACGGTTGCGTTGTGCATGATGCACCCGCGGGTCGCCCAGGCCTGCATCGGCAAGGCGGCGGAACTCTGCGATGAAATCCTGCTCTATGACTTCGTCGTCAATACGATGGGAGGCATATCCGCGACAGAGCCGGTCGCCTTCATCTGGAAACCGGAAATCAAACAGTTCTATTTCGCCCACTGCTTTGAAAGTTATTTCCAGGCCTGCGGGTTCCGCTTGGTCGACATCCAGCCCCGGGTTCATGAAAGCGGCAAGCACGGTTTCGGCATGATCCGCGCGGTAAGAGCCGACTGACCCGGCTGCGATACCATCATCCGGCCCGGTTCCTGCACACGCCGATGGGAACCGAGGCCGTTTTACGTTAATTTAACGCCAACAGTGTTTGCTCCATCCGACTCACCAAAAGGGGAACCTCTCTATGCCTGAAGCGGCACCGGAAGCAACCGATCTCAATCCGCAGTTCATGGCCGAATTGGCTGAGGACGAAGGGCCGCATACCTGGTGGGTCGCGTCGACGGACCCCGAAGAACGCGCGAAATTGCGCGAACGGAACCTGCATATCTTCAAACACAAGTATCCGCCGACCTATAAGGTGCTGGAAAGCTATGTGCCAAAGGCGGAGCTCGTGTTCGGCGACGACGGCCAGCCCGACATGCGGTTCAACGATATGCTGTTTTATGATGGCGACATCAACGGCTTCACGGAAAAGCAACTCGATGCGTTCGAGAAGAATCCCAACCGCCTTTGGGTGAACCGGCCTCAGCCGAACAACCTGGATGAACATACCGGCTGGTTCATCGACGACATGATCACCTCGCTGACCAAAGAGGGCGAGATCGAACTGAGCGTCGGACGGTCGGAAAAGACGAGCTTTTACGCCCTGGTCATGGGCATCGGGTTGGGCCCGCACCTGCCGGACGTCATCGACCGGACCCAATGCCGCAACATGTTCCTTTTGGAGCCGAACTGGGAAGGCATCTATCACTCCCTGGACTTGCTGGACTGGGGCAAAATCCTCATGGAGTTCCAGAAGCGCGACGGGGACATCTATTTCTACATCGACGGTTCGCCGCAGACCTGGATGGACGCGCTCCGCCTGCAAATTCGCCGGGTCAATGCGATATCGATCGACGGATTGAACGTCTTCACGCACTACCGGAACAGCGAATTCGACGAATTCACCAAGAAATTCAACGTCGAATCCCAGTTGCTGATGTCCGGCATGGGCTTCTTCTACGACGAACAGATCATGCTGCAGAACTCGGTCGACAACCTGCGGCACGGCGGGGCCAGGACCTATGTCCGCAGCTTCGACGGTTTCGCCAAGATCCCCGCGGTCATCGTCGGCTGCGGCCCCTCGCTAGACGACAACATCAAGGACATCAAGCGGCTTGAAGACAAGGCCGTGATCATTTCCTGCGGATCGGCCCTCGGCCCGCTGCTGGCGGCCGGCATCCGCCCCGATTTCCAGATGGAACTGGAAAACCTGAATGTCATGCGGGTGATGAGCTACGCGGCGGAAAGGTTCGACCTGTCGGGTATCTGCCTGGTCGCCAGTTCGACCGTGGAACGCAAGATCAAGGATTTCTTCGACGAAGTGATCTACTACTTCCGTCCCGCGTTGTCGAACTTCCCCATCTTTTCGGGCAACGACGATGCCTGTCCCCAGAACCTCGACCCCACGGTGACCAATGTGGGATTGGCTTTCGCCCAGGAGGTCGCGTTCAAGGAATTTTACCTGTTCGGGATCGATATGGGGCAAAAGGGCAGCAACCGACATCACGCCACCGATTCTTACCACTATTCGGAAGTCGCGAAGAACGACCGCAAGCGCACCTTCGAACAAGAAGTCCCGGCGAACTTCGGCGGCAAGGCGGGAACGAACTACGGCCTTTTCTGGGCGCGCGATTCCTTCCAGCGCTCGATTGCTCTCACGCTCGACCGTGGCCACAAATATTTCAACTGCAGCGACGGCGCGTTGATCAAGGGCGCGACGCCCCGCCTGTCGCGCACGGTCGACCTTCCCGATCCGGTTGAGAAGCGCGACCAGAAAGTCCACGACATCATCGAACGATTCCCCAAGTTCGAGGAAGAGGACTTCAAGGAGCGCTGGCAGCCGGACCAGATGATCGATGCCTTAAACGGCGTTTGCGATGAACTGATCGACATTTTCGCGGAATGCGACCTGGTCCGCGGATCGGACCATTTGATCGCGTCGTCGCGTATCTTCTACGGACCGCCCGGCGACCGGTTCTACAACTTCGGACGATTGATGCTTCGCGGCACTGTCGGCCTGGCTCTCGTTTCCGTCGATTACTATACCAGCCGCATCAAGGATGGGGAAAAATACGATCTGGCCAACGACCTCGTCCGCGCCAGCCTGACGAGATTGATCAACCGCATGCGGGTCGTCGCCATCGAACACATCGAGATGCTGGATAGAGAAGAAGATGCCGATGTGGCCTACCTTGAAGGCAAGCTGCCAATCGATCTGGACAAGGTTCCGGACCTGAGCAAGCGACGGACGGAAGAGGGCGCCCCAGCCATCCTTGAGGCAACCGAAAGTTAACCAATTTATCCTAGGCTTTCTGAAGTTGGGGAACCCCCGTTTCTTGCCACCCGAGGCCGTTTTGAGGCATAATATCCGGGTGTCAGAAGACACGAGACGTGGACCAGGCCGGTCAGTCGGCCGCTACCGCCCAATAGGTGGCGCCGGGTCCCGGCAAGCAGAAGAGCTTGAGCGATGAATGACCTTTCCAAGAAGCCCGATGGCGTTGCTTCGACCGAAGCAGCCGACCGTTCGAATCCGGACTATATCGTCTCGGTGCGCTTTTCCGATTTCGAACAGGAAATGGCCGACCGGTTCGGCGAACGGTTCGTCGACTACCGGCGCGACTACTATAAATCCTTGAATTACGACAAGAACGGCTTCCTGCCCGACTTTCCCCTGACCTTGCAGGTCGAACTGGTCAACCGGTGCAATCTGTCCTGCAAGATGTGCTACACGATCAACCACTCGGAAGCGAAGGCGACGCTCGACGTCGAAACGCTGACCCGCGTGTTCAAGGAAGGACAGGAAAACGGCCTGCCGGCCCTGATGCTGGGCATGGGCGCCGAAAGCCTGGTCTACAAGCCGATCCGCGAAGTGGTCGATGCCGCGCAGGACGCGGACATCATGGACATCTTCTTCTCGACCAACGGCATCCTGCTGAATGAGAAAATGGCCCGCTACCTGGTCGAACGCGAGGTCCCGCGCCTCGTCATTTCGCTCGATGCGGCGACGCCGGAAACCTATCTCAAGATCCGCGGCAAGGATGAGCTTGAGAACATCGAGGCCAACATCCATCGCCTGATCGCGATCAAAAAGGAACTGGGCACCCGGTTCCCCGTGTTGCGTCTGTCGTTCTGCGTGCAGGAAGAGAACTACCATGAACGCCAGGCCTTCCTGGACAAATGGAAGGACGTCGCGGATTACGTCGATTTCCAGCAACTGGTTGATTTCGATCCGGTGACCGAACTGGTCGAAACCGGCGATGTGGCGGAAAAGCCCGCAGCGCCCGCAGGCATGGATCATCCCGTCTGCCAGTATCCGTTCAACAGCCTGAACATTTGGGCCAACGGCGACATCACGCCGTGCTGCACATTCTTCGGCAAGGCATTGGTCCTCGGCAACGTCAAGGACCAGACCCTCAAGGAAGCCTGGAACGGCGAGGAAATCGAGAAGATCCGCGATCAGTTCCGGCCGGGCGGCACCCTCTGCCCGACCTGCGAGGTCTGCCTGTATTCCCGCGAGGAAGAAAACTTCACCGACACCAAGGGCGTCGGCAGCGCCGCCAAACCGGCCGCCGAATAAACCGGGCCCGGCGGGATCTCGGTTCCTTCGTTTAAGACCTTAAGTGTTTGCTGCGCTCTTTTCGCCAAGGGCACGGGCGACGTCGTCCACGACGGTCGCCCAATCGCCGGCGGCCTGTTGGCGGAATAGCCGCATGCTCGGGTACCAGGGGCTGTCGTCTCGATCCAACATCCAGCGCCAGTCGGGAACCCGCGTGATCAACGTCCAGACCGGCACCGCCAAGGCGCCGGCAAGATGGATCAGCGACGTATCGACCCCGATCACAAGGTCGAGCGCCGCAAGCGCCGCCGCCACTTCATCGAACGGCTGCAATTCGGGGAACATCGGCTGAACCGTGCCGCCGCCGGGAACGGCAGCGATTTCCGACGCCGCAGGGCCGACTTGCAGCGAATGGAAAGTCACCCCGGGAACCGCCAGCAGCGGTGCCAACTGGTTCGCAGGAACGGAGCGTTCCCGGTCGCGCGGATGATGCGGATTGCCCGCCCAGATCAGCCCGACATGCAGGTTTCCGTCGCCGCGCCCGACCGTCCCCTGCCACGCGGCGGCGCGGTCGGGGACGGCAGTCAGATACGGCCCCTGCCAAAGGTCCCCTTCCCGGTTCAGGCCCAGCACACCGGCAAGGCTCATGATCGGCACCTGCAGGTCATGGTCCGGCACGGGGGCCGCGCGGTCGATGACCGCATCGACGCCGGGAATACGGGCGATCATATCGCACAGGGGCGGCGGCGCTTCGACAACCAGCCGCCCGACGCGGGCCGCGACCTGAGGCAGGAAACGGACGAATTGGAAATGGTCGCCCAGCCCCTGTTCGGCCAGGACCAACAGGGTTTTTCCCGCAGCGAGCTCCCCCAGCCAACGCGGTGTATCGAGATCACGCCAGGGAATTCGTTCGTAGGCGGCTTTCTGGCGGAACTCGAAGCCCGGCCAACCGGCCTGAAAATCGCCTTCGACCAGGTGAATGAGGCTCAGGTTATAGGCCACCGTGGCATTCCCCGGATGCCGTTCCGCCAGGGACTGATAAGTTTCCTTGGCCTCCGCATAGGCCCCCCGCGCGGCCAATAGCGCCGCCAGATTCGTCAGCGCGCCGGAGTTGTCCGGAATGGCCGTCAGCACCCGGTTGAAGGCCTGTTCGGCTTCGTCCAACCGGTTGAGATTTTGCAGCGCGACGCCCCGCGCGTTGTGGGCTTCCATCAAGTTCGGGTCGCCGGCGACCGCCAAGTCGAGAACCTGCAGCGCCGCGTTGCTGTCCCCCAGCAGAATGCTCGCCCGGCCGATCCCGCAGAATGCCCGGGGATCGTTGGGGCGATGCGCCAAAACCTGCTGCAGAACGGACAACGCGTCTTGGGCCTTGTTCTGCGCCAACAACGCGTCGACCTGGGCATAGGCGGCATCGATCCGATTGTCGGCGGTTTGCCCTGTCATGGAAGCCCCATCGAAAATAACGGCGGCGTCAGATTAGCATGGAACGACCGGCGACCACGAGCGCCGGCGCCACGCACACATAGGAAAACCGCCGTCCCTTTCGGGAACGGCGGCTTCCGTGTTCTGTCGTCCGAACCAATGGCCTGGACGGCCCCGGCGAAGCCGGGCCCGTCCGTAGGCTATTAGTTGAACAGCGCCAGGATACCCTGTTCGGACTGACCGGCGAAGGCCAGGGCCGAAATACCCAGCTGCTGCCGGGTCTGCAGGGCCAACAGGTTGGCGCCTTCTTGGTTCAGGTCGGCCAGGGTCAGCTTGCCTGCACCTTCTTCGAGAACGTTGATGTAGCTCTCGGTGAAGTCCAGACGAGTCTGCAGCAGGGCCACGTTGGAACCCAGCTTCTGACCTTCGGAACGCAGCGTGGTCAACGCGGAATCCAGACCCGTGATGACATTGTCGAGGTCGGCAGTGACGCCTTCGCCGACGAAGTCGAGGTTCTGGAAAGCACCGGCCGTGTTGACGGCGCGGACATCGGCCGCACCCGTACCGTTGTTGAAGATCTGCGCACCGGCCACGACGCCCAGGACCAGGCCCGTGGTGGCGTTGATGCCGGAACCGTTGAACGAGCCACCCGACGAGAACGCAACGACGGTGGTCAGCGACAGGCTCAGGCTCTGCCCCTGCGTGACCGTGAAGCTCTGACCCGTGATGGCGCGGATCGTGATGTTCACCGAGGAGGTCAGGGCAAAGGTGATCGGGCCCGAGGAGTCGACGGTGACACCGGTACCGTTGTAGGTAACGGTCAGTGCGTCCTTGTTGGCGACGGCCGTGAACTCGGTCACGGCAGTGGCGCTGACCGTCGCGATGTTGGTGCCGGTGATCAGCTGGATACCGGAAGACAGGCCGATGGTGGCGGTAATGCCGATCTTGGAATCGGCACGCGCTTCGACGGCGTCGATGCCCAGGCCGGATTCACGCAGGTTGGTCGCGTTAATCGTCAGCTTCGCCGTGGTGGTGTTGGAGAAGTTGACCGTCAACGTTTCCGTGGTCTGGTCGATCAGGTTAACGCCCTGGAATTCCGCGTCGTTGGCGAGTTCGCCGATCTGGCCACGAATGTCGTTGAACTGCGTGACAAGGTCGGTGAACTGGGTGCCGGTGGCGGATTTCAGGGAGTTTGCAATACCTTTGAGCTGACGGACCAGGCTGTCGATGCTTTCAACGCCTTCAAGAGCCGCGGAAACCGTCGAAATGCCCTGGTCAATGCCGTCCTTACGTTCGGAAAAGTCGCTCGACCGGTCGCTGAGCGAACGGGCCGAGAAGAACGACACCGGATCGTCAACCGCGCTGGAAACGCGCAGGCCGGTGGACAGACGGTTGTTCGTCCGGTCGATCAGGTCAGTGGTTGCTTGGAGAGAGAGCAGCGAGCCGCGCACGGCTGCTGAAAGAGTAACGTCAGACATTTTAATACTCCGTTCTAGAGCGTTGTCAGGATCTACTATCCGAAACTGCACAATCCGCGCTTCTGGCGGAAAAGCCGTACAGTCGACGCCAAACCTACATGCCGCCTACGTCCCGGTCAAATAAAAATTGATGTTTTTCGCGGTCCGCCTTTCCGCCCCTGCCCCACGCGACCGTTGGTAAATTGATTTCAAAAAGAAAACCGCCGTGCAGACGGCTGCACGGCGGCGAAACCCGACAGCGCCCAAGGGGCGCCGTGATGGTCTGGATTAGTTGAAGAGCTGAAGAATCCCCTGCTCCGACTGACCCGCGAAGGCCAGGGCAGAGATACCCAACTGCTGCCGGGTCTGCAGGGCCAACAGGTTGGCGCCTTCCTCGTTCAAATCGGCGAGCGTCAGCTTGTCCGCGCCGCCTTCCAGGGTGTTGGTGTATCGCTCGGTGAAGTCCAAGCGGGTCTGCAGCAGGGCCACGTTGGAACCCAGCTTTTGGGATTCGGAACGCAGCGTCTGAAGCGCCGCATCCATATCGGCAACGATATTGTCGACATCTGCGGGCAAGCCTTCGCCGATAAAATCCACACCGCTTTGGAAGTTGCCGGCGGTGTTGATCGCGCGGACATCGGCCGCACCCGTACCGACGTTGAAGATTTGCGCACCGGAGACGACACCCAGGATCAGGCCCGTGGTGGCGTTGATGCCGGAACCGTTAAACGCACCGCCCGACGAGAAGGACGTAACGGTGGTCAACGACAGACTCAGGGTCTGCCCCTGCGTGATCGTGAAGCTCTGCCCCGAAATGGCGCGGATCGTAATGTTCACCGAGGAGGTCAGCGCAAAGGTGATCGGGCCCGAGGAATCGACAGTGATGCCCGTGCCGTTGTAGACGACGGACAAGGCATCCTTGTTGGCGACGGCGGTGAACTGGTTCACCGCGGTGGGGCTGACCGTCGCGATATTGGTGCCGGTGATCAGCGAGATACCCGAGGCCAGGCCCACGGTCGCGCTGACGGAAATCTTGGAATCGGCCCGAATTTCAAGCCCATCGATGCCGAGACCGGATTCACGGAGGTTCGTCGCGTTGATCGTCAGTTTACTCGTCGTCGTGTTCGAGAAATTGACGACCAGGGATTCAGCCGTGTTGTCGATCAGGTTGACGCCCTGATATTCGGCATCGTTGGCCAGTTCGCCGATCTGGCTGCGGATGTCGTTGAATTGGCCGACCAGATCCGTGAACTGGGTGCCCGTCGACGATTTCAGCGATGTCGCGATCCCCTTGAGCTGGCGGACCAGGCTGTCGATGCTTTCCACGCCGTCCAGGGCGGATGTGACCGTGCTGATGCCCTGGTCGATACCGTCCTTGCGTTGGGTGAAATCGAACGATCGGTCCCGCAGGGCCTTGGACGAAAAGAACGCCACGGGATCGTCGACCGGGCTCGCGACCCGGAGCCCCGTCGAAAGGCGGTTGTTCGTGCGTTCGATCAGATCAGTCGTACGCTGCAATGCAAGCAGCGAACTGCGTACTGCAGCAGAAAGTGCCACGTCAGACATTTCATTGCCTCGCTTCTGCACGGCGCGAACTCTACTGGTTCATACCGTAGCGGCATTGACGTTATGCATTCTGCTAACGAATCGCAGCGTAATCTAACCTTCGGAAGTTAACAATTTCTTTCCTATGGTCTGAACCATCGTTCCGCGACTTGGGGATTTTTTGGCGGTATCCTGCGAATTCTTGAAAAAGACCCCCGCAAATCTTGCCTGTCCTCTTGCCTGGCCCCGTTGATTCCATCATATCTTTTGGGTGGAACTTATGTTTGTTGGCCGCCGTAATTGGCGGATCGACTAAGGTGGGGGCAGCTAAATGCCACTGAAATTGGACATCAAGGCCGGCGAGAAACTCGTCATCAACGGCGCCGTGCTGGAAAACGTGGGCGGCAATGCGAAGTTGCTGATCCACAACGAGTCCGCGATCATCCGCGAAAAGGAAATTCTCTCGCAGGGCGAATCAAATACGCCCGCCGCCCGCGTGTACTTCGCGTTACAATGCGCCTACATGTTCCCCCGGCACGAAGAAGAATACCTGCAGACTTTTCACGAATACTTGGACGACTATGTCAAAGCAGCGCCCAGCGCCAAGCCGATCGCCGACGAGATTGCCAAATTCGCGGATGAAGCCAAACTCTATCGCGCCTTGAAAGCGACGCAGAAACTGATCCGGCACGAAGCCGACACGTTCACTCAGTTCGCGGATCAACTCGCCTCTTCGGAATTGGCCGATCGCCTGGAAGACGCCAATTCCTGAACGACCGAAACGAATACGGCGTCCTTACCCCAATTCCATGATTGTCATCAGATGCGTCAACTGCCCTTTCAGGCTGGGGTGATCGTCGCTGCGGAACGGAACGTCGCGGACGTGCCCGTCGAACAGCGCGATCAATTCGTCGACGCCGTAAAAATACGTCCCGTCGATACCCTGATCGCCATCCGAGACGCCCAACGTCTGATCGACGGGGCGTTCCACGCCGACGGCGACATATCCGCCGGGTTTCGTGACGCGGATCGTTTCGTTCGCCGCCTTCTGGCAATCCCGGCTGTATCCCAGGACCCAGCCCAGGAACACGACATCGAACGCGTCGTCTTCATAGGGCATGTCGTGCATGTCGCCCAAGTCGACGAATTCCGAATAGCTGATCAGGTCCAGCCCCCGGATGTTCTCGGGTCGGAACCCCTTCGCCAACAGCATTAGAAATTCATTTTCGCACCGCGGCCCGACGCAAAGCACTTTTGCATCCGGAATCCGGTGGTAGAGCGGCCAGATCGACGGCAGGACGTCGATAATGAACTGCGGCCGGTCGAGCCCGCTCAGACGCCCCAGTTGCTTCACATTATATTCCGCCGCCTGGTCGATGACCGCTTCATCCTGTTTGTCCACCAGTGCGATGCCGTTCTTCGAATACTCTCGCAACCGCTCGATCGTAATCAGGCGGCGCGCCATGGGAATGTGGAACAACAGGGACGGATCCTTGCTGATGGCTTGGGAAATCTCCTGCATGGTCTGCTGGGAGATATTGAAACTGGTCCGCGGCGCGCGTGGGTTGGACATGGTTTTCTGTATTCCTCGTCAATAAGCGCCATCGCTCGGCGGTTGCATGTCGCAAACATGTGCCCAATCCGGCGGGATCACCCCCCCCGTCCTCACCAAGTTCTGGTCGTCGAACGGGTTGATCCAGGCTGAAGCGGGATGCTGGGCAACAAAAACGTCGGCCGGCCTCCCAGCCAAATAATCCCGCCATGGAACGGGGCTGGGCAGCATCAGGATGGTGATCGCATCACGGCAGCCGGCGCGCGGCAATTCGCCCCGGTGCAAAATCCTCGGCGCGGCGAATAGAACACTGTCGCCGGCCCGCAGCGCCGGGCGATTGACCTTGAATGTCCGCCCGGCTTTCTCTTCGATACCGGCAAGAGATTCCAGTCTATCGTCCAAGTTCTTGAAACTGTATCCGTTTTCCGCTGCGGCTCGGCTGTCGTCGAGGTCAAGAAAACTGGTCCCCCCCGACTCTTCGGTGCTGTCCGTCAGATAAACCATCATATGCGTCTGCTGCGGCGGTTCGATATCGCGGTGCCACAGGAACGAATTTCGGGCCGGCGCCGGAAAAGCCCGCGTCACGCTCAGAGACATCACCCGGAAATACGATTGGAAATAATTCTCCAGCGCCTGCGTGACCGTATCGTTGAACACATGCTCCAGCGCCTGACGCAGAACATGAATGCGCGCCATGTTCCAAGGCAGCGGCGCCGCCCAGCCGTCGCTTTCCGTCCGCCCTTCGCCTTGACCGACGCGGTCGTCGAGAAGCCCGCGAATTTGCGCGACGTCCTCCGCGCCAAGCACTTGGGGGACGACTTCAAATCCCTTTTCGATGAGCGGGCGCCCGGTGTCCGGCGCATCGCTGGATGCCTGCGCGGCCGCATAGGCCTGTTGGCAAACGTCGTGGTAGATGCGATGGCGCTGCCAAGGGTCCATCGCCGCAAATCGGGCGAGATCCTCGGCAGACAATTTCATGCGTCCGTTCGCGTCGATCTGGAAGTCGATTGCCATCTGCTCATCCGGCGCTGTTTTGCAAACCAAGGGAAAATACGCAGGCAAGGGCTAAAACTCGGTTAATCGATGCCTTAAATGGATCATTAAACGTTCCATTATATGTTTCGAGGGCGATTCGCCGCGCGCACCCCTCAACAGGAGCCGAACCGACCGTGTTCAAAGACCGCACAAAATCGTTGATCATTGCCGAAGTCGGCAACAACCATGAAGGCGATATGGGTGCCGCGCGCGAGTTAGTGGACCGGGCGGCCGAGACCGGCGCCGACGCCGTCAAATTTCAGACATTCATCACCGAAAAGTTCACGGCGCCGACCGATCCTGCCCGGATCGAACGTTTGAAGCAGTTTCAACTGTCCTTCGACCAATTCTCGGAATTGGCGGAACGCGCCCGCGCCAAGGGGCTAATGTTCTTCTCCACGCCTCTGGATCTGGACAGCGCCCGGTTCCTGGCTACCGTCGTTGATGCGGTCAAGATCGCCTCCGGCGACAATACCTTCTGGCCGCTGATTGAATGCTGCGCCGATAGCGGCAAGCCGATGATCATCTCGACCGGCATTTCCGGCGAAGCGGAAATCCGCGAGGCCGTCGACCGCGTCTCGGCCCGCTGGACCCTCGCCGGCATCACCGGCGATCTTGCCCTTCTCCATTGCATCGTCAGTTACCCGGCGCCGGCCGAACAAGCCAACCTGGGCGCGATCGCCGCACTCAAGGCCGCCTTCCCGAACCAAACCGTCGGCTACTCCGACCACACGATGGGTCTCGACGCCGCCGTCATAGCTGTCGCCATGGGAGCCCGCGTCATCGAAAAGCATTTCACCCTGGCCAACGACTATTCCGATTTCCGCGATCATCAACTTTCCGCTAATCCCACTGATATGGCTGACCTTGTTCGCCGAATTCGCGCCGTCGAAGCCATGACGGGAACCGGGGCACTGGGCACCATGGACTGCGAACGGGATCTGGTTACGCCGGTCCGCCGGTCGATCGCTGCCGCGCGTGACCTACCGGCAGGCCATGTCCTGACGATCGACGACATCGTCTGGCTGCGCCCCGGCGACGGCTTTCCGCCGGGCGGCGAGGACGCGGTTCTTGCGCGCCGGTTGACCAGCGCCCTCGCAAGCGGCGACCTGATCCGTCCCGATCACCTGGAACAGGGCTGAAACGGCCATGCGGATCGCCCTCTTGACCTCCGACGACCTACCTGCCCGGCGATGCGCGGAAGTCCTCGCCCAAGGGTATGACCTGGGGGCGATCATCCTGCGCACAAGCTTTCCAACCCTGCCTTTCGACACGGCCCATACCCTGGACGACGATCAGCGCGCCTACGAGGGCGAGACCTGGTTCGGCGGCAACCCGCCCGCGTTGAAGGACATGGCGCCGGTCACCGAAATTCCGGACATGACGGACGCCGCCGCCGCCAAGGCCGTGACCGCCGCCGCGCCCGACGTCGTCGTCGCCTTGCATGCGGGGACCATCGGGCCCGCGATCCGCGACATGATGGGCCAGCGGGCGGTGGTGCTTCATGGAGCACACCCCCAGGATTTCCGGGGCGATGACACGCACCTCTGGGCCGTGTACCACGGCGAGGAGCACGCCCTGGAATGCGTCGTGCAACAGACCGCAGCAGAAGCCAATACGGGGGCCTTGCTTTTCATCCAGGCCCCGGAAATGCCATCGGACATGGCGCTTCATGAACTGCGCAGCACAGTCACCGAGACCTGCCTGCAGGGCATGCGGAAGGTTCTGACCTTTTTCGACAGCGGCGGGATGATGTCGCTGACCCGGCTGCAACGTCACGGGCAGGCCTACACCCCCATGCCGGCCGTCCTGAAAGATTACTGTCTCGCCCGCTTCGGCCGGCCGGACGGGTTGACCTAGGGACCGGCGCGGCATGTGCGGCATAGCAGGAAGCCTCGGTCCGGCGGCGCCGGACGCCCATCGCATCGAAACCGCCCTGGCCAGCTTAGGCCGGCGCGGCCCCGACGCCGACGGGCATCGGGTCCTGGGCCTGGGCGCGAACGGCCAGCAGGCGGCCCTGCTGCACACCCGCCTGTCGATTATCGACCTGGACCCGCGCGCCAATCAGCCGTTCGAACGCGACGGCCTGGTCCTGACCTACAACGGCGAAATCTACAATTATCTGGAACTGAAGGCCGAACTGGAAAGCCTGGGCCACCGGTTCGAAACCACATCGGATACGGAAGTGCTGCTCGCCGCCTGGCGGCAATGGGGGCCGGACGCCCTCGACCGCATGGAGGGAATGTGGGCCTTCGCCATCGCCGATCAGCGGGCGGGAACGTTGACGCTCTGCCGCGACCGGTTCGGTGAGAAACCGCTCTATCTCTGGCCCAAGGACGGCACGCTGTATTTCGCGTCGGAGGTCAAGGCCCTGGCCGCGCTGGCCGGCGCCCGGCCGGCGGCCAATCATACCCAGATCCTGCGCTATCTGACGCTCGGCTATAAATCGCTTTATAAATCTGGCGACAGCTTCTTCGAGGGCGTCTTCGAGCTGCCGCCGTCGACCTATCTGACCTTGACCTCACCGGCCCTTCACCGGCCCGAGTTCTATTGGCAGCTCAAGCATATCCCCCGCCCGATGACGGCGGCCGACGCCCTGGAAGGGGCGCGCGAGCGGCTGTTCCGGTCCGTCGAACTGCGCCTGCGCGCCGACGTGCCGGTCGCCTTCTGTCTGTCGGGAGGCGTCGATTCCGCAACCTTGGCCGCCATCGCCTCGAAAAAGCTGGGCGCCGACATTCATTGCTTCTCGATCATCGATTCCGATGAGCGCTATGACGAAAGCGCCAATATCCAGACGATGATCGAGGCCCTGGGCTGCCCACACCATGTCACCCATACCTCAACCGACGGATTCTTCGAGCGGATGGACGACCTGGTCGCCTATCACGACGCGCCGGTCGCGACGATCAGTTACTACGTCCATTCCTTCCTGTCTGAAGCGATCCACGACGCGGGCTACAAGGTCGCGGTATCGGGTTCCGGCGCGGATGAACTCTATACCGGCTATTACGATCACTATTCGATGTGGCTGGCGCAGATGTGGCGCCGCGCGCAGATCGACCCGACGGTGGATTTCGAAACCCTGATGGCCGATTGGAAAGGCGGCTTCGGCGCCCATGTCCAGAACCCCTTGTTGCAGGACCCCATGACTTTCGTCCGCGACCCGGACCAACGCGGCCATATCACGCTGGACCAGGACCTGTTCGAAAGCCTTCTGGCGCGGCCGTTTCACGAAGATTTCGAAGAAACCGAGTTCACCAAGGAACTGCTCCGCAACCGAATGATGAACGAGTTGTTCGCCGAAGCGATCCCCGTGATCCTGCACGAAGACGACCGCAATTCCATGCGCTGGTCGGTGGAAAACCGCTCGCCCTTCCTGGATCGCGAATTGGCGGAATTCCTGTTCCATGTGCCGTCCGAATATCTGATCGGCGAGGGTTTTGCGAAATGGCTGCTGCGCCAGTCGGGCGATGGACTGGTGCCCGACGCCGTCCGCCTGGACAAACGCAAACGCGGCTTCAACGCCTCGATCAATTCCCTGGTCGACCGCAACGATCCGGACACCCGCGACCGCCTGCTGGCCGACGGGCCGATCTTCGACCTGATCGACCGCGGCCGTTTCGAAAAATTCCTAGAGGACGACATGGCGACCAACAGCCTGTCAAAATTCCTCTTCAGCTTTATTTCCGCCCGCATCTTCCTTGACCAACAAACCAACGAAGGCCAATGATTCTCCATCGTTCTCGCGGGGAAGGACCCCGGACATGACCAAAGTCGTCGGTGTCATCCAGGCGCGCCTCACCTCGATCCGCCTGAAGCGCAAGGCCGTGCTGCCGCTGGCCGGACGGCCGGTGATTCACCACCTGTTCGACCGGGCGCTGGCTATCAAGTCCCTGGAAGGCCTTGTCCTGGCAATCCCGGAAGGCGCCGATCACGACCCGATCGCCGAGGCCGCCGAAGCCTATCCGCAGATCAAGATCGTGCGCGGGCCGGACGACGATCTTGTCGTGCGCTTCCTCAAGGCGGCCGATGCGACCGGGGCGGACGCCCTTTTGCGGATGTGGGGCGATTGCCCGGCGACCGACCCGCGCCTGGCCGAAGGCCTGATCCACAGCTATTTGAACACGGGCGTCGCCTGGGCACTTTATCCCAACGATTCCGGATATCCCGAAGGCGTGGAGACACAAGTCCTCAGCGTCGAGGCGCTCCGCGCCATCGACCGCGAAGCCGTCGATCCGAAGGAACGGGAAAACATGCTGCCGTTCTTCACCCGGCAGACCGACCGGTTCCCGGCCCTGCGTCTCTACCGCAAGCCAGACCGCACGCACCTCAAATGCCTGCTGGACACGGAACCAGACTATCGCCGGATCAGTCAGATTTTCGATATCCTCTATCCGGACAATCCGCTATTCGGCGTCGCCGACCTGGAAGCCCTCGCCGAACGCCGCCCGGAGTTATTCGACCGCAACGCGCCCGCCATCGGCGCCCCGGTACCCGGGGGCGCTTCGGGATGAAAGTGAACGTCGCGGTCATCGGTTTGGGCGTCGGCGAGCAGCATGCCCGCGCCTTTGCCGCCGGACCGCACAGCACGGTTACATGGCTCTATGATCTCGATATGGCCAAGGCCGACCGCTTGGCCGCCGATTTGGGTCAAGGCCGGACGGCAGAGAGTTACGATCAAATTCTCGCCGACCCGGCGGTCGATGCCGTCTCCATCGCGACCTTCGACCATCTTCATTTCGACGAAGTCCGCCGCGCCTTCGACGCAGGTAAACATGTCTTCGTAGAAAAACCGCTCTGCCGGACGGAAGACGAAGTCGATGCAATTTTCGCCTGCTGGGAAAAGGCCGGGCGGCCGCACCTGCGCTCCAACCTGGTGTTGCGTGCGGCCCCCGTATACCGCTGGCTCAAGGACGCCGTTTCGGCGGGCGAATTCGGCGAGCTATTCGCCTTCGACGGCGACTACCTTTATGGGCGCCTGGAAAAGATCACCGAAGGCTGGCGCAAGGACGTGCCGGACTATTCCGTAATGGAAGGCGGCGGCGTCCATATCATCGACCTGATGCTCTGGTTGATGGGCGAAACGCCGACTGATGTCGCCGCCCAGGGCAGCAAGATCGCGACCCGCGGCACGGACTTCCAGTACGACGACTTCATGGCCGCGACCTACCGGTTCAGCTCGGGCGCCGTCGGGCGCATTACCGCCAACTTCGGTTGCGTCCACCCGCACCATCATGTCATCCGCCTGTTCGGCACCAAGGCGACGTTCATCTACGACGATCAGGGCCCGCGCCTGTTCCGCGACCGCCGCGATGGCGCAAAGGCCGAGGCGCTGGACCTCGCCCCCCTGCCCGAGGGCAAGGGCGTCCTGATACCCGAATTCATCGACGCGATCCGCACGGGCGCCGATCCGGGCCCCGCCGCAGCACGGGAGTTCGATCTCATCCGCGCGGTTGCCGCCGCCGACGCCGCCCAGCAAAGCGGCCACCCCCAAACCATCACGACGGAACAAACCCCATGACCGACACCAAGCTGGACATTCCCTTCGGCCGCCCCTGGATCGAAGACCTAGAACGCGACGCTGTGATGGAGGTTCTGTCGGGCCATATCCTGACCCACGGCCCCAACTGCCACGCCTTCGAAGAAGGCTTCGCAAAGATGATGGGCAGCGGGCATGCCGTCTCGACCTCAAGCTGCATGGCGTCGCTGCACCTAAGTTGGATCGATGCCGGCATCGGTCCGGGCGACGAAGTTTTGCTGCCGGCCATGACTCATGTAGCGACGGCCCATGCGGTTGCCCTGACCGGCGCGACGCCGGTCTTCGTCGATGCCGAACTGACGACCGGCAACATGGACATGGACGATATGGCGGCCAAGATCACCGACAAGACCAAGGCCATCGGGATCGTCCATTATGTCGGCATTCCGATGGACATGGTGAAGGTCATGGCGCTGGCCGACAAACACGACTTGTTGGTGGTCGAGGACTGCGCCCTGGCCGTCGAGGCACGGGTCGACGGCACCCATGTCGGACTGTTCGGGCATACGGGTTGTTATTCCTTTTACCCGGTCAAGCACATCACCTGCGGCGAGGGCGGCATGCTGGTCTCAAAGGACGCGGAGACAGTCAAGCGCATCGGCGAGTTCCGCGCCTTCAACTACGACCGATCCGGCGATGGGCCCAAGGTGCCGGGCCTCTACGACGTCAAGGGCCTGGGCATGAACTATCGCATGTCGGAAATGCAGGCTGCACTCGGCCGTGTCCAATTGACCCGCTTGCCCGAAATCATGCGCATCCGCGAAGCCAATTTCCGCGCCCTGCAAAAGGGCCTGACGGCGATCCCGAATATCCATGTCCTCGACAGCGGCGAGGCGCGTCTGAAATCCAGCTTCTATTGTACCATCGCGCTGCTCCAGGGCGACCTGGCCGAACGCCGCAACGAAATCGCCCTGGCGCTCAATGCCGCCGGCGTCGGCACGTCGATCTATTATCCGCACCCGATTGGGCGGCTGCGTTATTACCGGGACCGCTTCGGCTATGACGCGGACAGGTTCAAGGGGGCGACCGCGCTCGCCGACAACGCCATCGCCCTGCCCTGCGGCCCACACCTGAACGAAAGCGACATGGCCGACATCGCGGCCTGCATGGCGCGCATCGTCTGAGGGGTAGCCCCCGAATCGGCACGACCAAAGGCAAGCTTCAACGTGATCTCGGTCACAGACTCTCGCGCCACCTTCGCGGGAAGGTTAATCGTGCTTTAAGGAATCGTCCTTAACGTGCTATGGTAAGAGCACGTAAGGTGGATGCTCGGACCAGTGTCAGCCGAAGTCTGATGACCGAGTGTCCGCTAGTCCGCCAAGAATTGGCGGATACGGCTCAGAAAGAGGAGACGATCATGTCTGCAATCCTGACTCCCAAAGCGATTAAAACCGCCTTGGCCGGCGAACGTGTCGCGCTTGTCGGCGGTGCGGGCTTTATTGGCCACAACCTAGCACTCGGTCTTCGTGAATACGGGGCCAAGGTTCTGCTTATCGACAACCTGATGCAGAACAACCTTCTGGCCAACATCTCGGACACCGAGGTTGACCCCTTCCGCCGCGAACTGAATTTCAATTTCCTGCGCCAACGCTTCGAAATGCTGCGCGACGTCGGCGTCGAAATCGCCAGCGCCGACGCACGCTCGATGATTGATCTGGAAAACGCCCTGCGCAAATTCTCGCCGACCAAGATCGTGCATCTGGCCGCGATCTCCAGCGCCGTCGAGGCCAAGAAGATGCCGGGGCATTGCTTCGACCTGCAACTCATCACGCTTCGCAACGTTCTGGAATACACCCAGCTGCGCCCGGATGAAGTGAACCAGGTCGTGTTCATGTCGTCGTCGACCGTCTACGGCGACTTCAAGACCCAGACCGTCGACGAGAACGTCCGCCCGCAGCCTTACGGCATCTACGCCAACACCAAATTCATGGGCGAACGTCTGGTCCGCACCTACAACGACCAGTACGGCCTGAACGTCTCGATCATCCGCCCCTCCGCGCTGTACGGCGAACGCTGCATCTCGCGCCGCGTCAGCCAGGCCTTCATCGAAAACGCGCTGATGGGCAAGCCCCTGATGCTCGAAGGCGGCGGCGACGGCCGGCTGGACTTCACCTACATCCTCGACCTGGTGGACGGCATCATCCGTTCCATGGCCGTCGAAAGCGTGCCCGGCGCCTCGCACACCTTCAACATCACCTACGGCAACGCCCGGACAATCCTGGAACTCGCCAATATCGTGAAGGACGTGGTGCCCTCGGCGGAACTGCGCGAAGTGCCCCGCAACAAGATCAAACCGATCCGCGGCACCCTGTCGACCCAGCGGGCCGAAGAACAGCTGAACTTCAAGGCCCAGTGGCCGCTTGAAACCGGCTACCGCCGCTATTGCGAATGGTATGTGGAACAATGGGAGCGGGTGCAGGCCAAGGTCGGCGCCAACCTGATGTGATCCACCTGCTCGGGCGAGCCCGCCCCTGTGGACCGGCCATGACATGATCGGAATTGTTGATTACGGCCTCGGCAACCTGACATCGGTTGCCGGGGCCGTCGCAAAATTGGGCTTCAAGCCGGACGTCACTTCGGACGCCGCACGGCTTGAGGCCGCCGACAAGCTGATCCTGCCCGGCGTCGGCGCGTTCACCGACGGCATGGCCAATCTGCAGGCCCGCGGATTGATCGACATCCTGAACGACCTCGTCGTCAAACGCCGCAAACCGATCCTGGGCATCTGCCTGGGCTTCCAGTTGTTGGGCCAAAGCAGTTCCGAATTCGGTGACACGGCGGGCCTCGGCTGGATCGACGCCCCGGTGACGCGCCTGCAACCGGAAGACGCCTCCCTTCGTGTTCCCCATGTCGGGTGGAACGACCTGAGCCAGACCAGGCCCGCCTGCGTCCTGTTCGACGGGATCGAGGACGGCGCCCTGTTCTATTTTGTTCATTCCTACCGCATGGAAACACCGCCCGACGGATCCGAGATCGGCACCTGCGATTACGGCGGCGCGTTCACAGCTGCCGTGCAGAAAGGCAACGTCTTCGGCACGCAGTTCCATCCGGAAAAAAGCCAACAGGCGGGGTTGACCCTGCTTGCGAATTATCTGGAGAAGGCGTGATGCTGCGCAACCGCCTGATCACCGTTCTGACCTTCAACGGCGGCACCCTGTTCCGGACCAAGCTGTTCGAACCGGATTACCGATACACCCATAATTTCGTCGATTCATGGTCCGTCGACGAGATCGTCATGCTGGACGTGACCCGTGATCCGGGCGCCGACAAATCGGCCTTCTACGAAGTCGTCACCCAATTCGCCAAGGAATGCTTCGTGCCTCTGGCGGTCGGCGGCGGCATCCGCAACATGGACGACGTCCGCGCGATGATGGCGGCCGGCGGCGACAAGGTCGTCGTCAACTCCGGCGCCGTCGAACGCCCCGAATTCATCACCGAAATCGCCGAAGCCTACGGCCGTCAATGCGTCGTTCTGTCGATCGACGCCCGTAAATCCGATGACCTGGAGGGCGGCTACGAAGTCTTTTCCCATTTCGCCGCTCGGCCCACGGGCAAGACACCGGCCGGGTGGGCGGCCGAGGGAGAGCAGCTGGGCGCCGGCGAAATCATGATCACCTCGGTCGAACGGGACGGCTCCCTGCAAGGCTACGACATCCCCCTATGCCGCCAGGTATCCGACGCCGTCACCCTGCCCGTTCTCGGCATGGCCGGGGCCGGCAACTGGAAGCATTTCGTCGAAGGCGTGGAACAGGGCGGGCTCAGCGCCGTCTGCACCCAGAACATCTACCATTTCACGGAAACCTCCATCGCCAGCGCGAAGAAATTCATGGAAAAGAAAGGTATTCCGGTCAGGCTGTAAGGCTTGATAACCAGAGAGAATTCCTGGGTACGGGGAGCCATGGTCAAATACTGCAAAACCTGTCTGATGCCGGATACCCGGCCGCGGATCGTGTTCGACGCCGACGGCGTGTGCAACGCGTGCCATACGGCGGCCGCCAAGGACGACATCGATTGGAACGCCCGGCGGGCCGAGTTCCTGGATTACGTCGAACGGTTTCGCCCCGAAGACGGTCCCTACGACTGCATCGTACCCTGGTCCGGCGGCAAGGATTCCAGCGCCATCGCCTGGAAACTGAAGTTCGAGTTCGGGCTGAACCCGCTGCTCGTCACCTTCTCGCCGCTAATGCCGAACGACATCGCCGTCCACAACCGCGAAGAGATGCTGAAGGCCGGCTTCGATCATGTGATGATTCGTGCCAATCAGAAGGTCTCGCGCCACCTTTCCCGGCGCTTCTTCATCGAACGGGGCGATCCCAAGATTCATTGGAACGCCGGCGTCAACGCCGTGCCCGTGCAGACCGCCGTCAACTACGGCATCCCGTTGCTGTTCTATGCCGAACACGGCGAAAGCGAATACGGCGGGCGGGTGCTGTCGGAAGAGCACCGCAAGGTCCGCGACTTCGCCGAAGTCCTGGAACACCAGATCGGCGACGATCCCTACAATTGGATGGACGACGTCGTCGACGAAAAGGAACTGGCCCCGTACCTTTATCCGGACCTGGGCCGGGTCGAGGAACTGGGCGTGAAGGCGCTGTACTTCGCCTATTTCTTCCGCTGGTCGATGAAGGAAAACTACGACTACATCAAGGACAAGATCGATTTCCGGCTGGCCGAGAACGACCGCACCGACGGCACCTTCACCAATTTCGACAGCCTGGACGACAAGATCGACAACCTCTACTACCACATGCAGTTCATCAAATTCGGCTTCGGCCGCGCCGTGCGCGACGCCTGCCGGATGATCCAGAACAATCAGATGACCCGCGAGGAAGGCCTGGAACTGGCGCGCAAATACGACGCCGAGTTCCCGGCGACCTATCATGACGAACATTTGGAATACCTCTCGCTGACCGAGGCCGAATTCCAGGACACCATCGACAAGCACCGCGACCCGCAGATCTGGGAACAGCGCGGCAACGAATGGGTCCTGAAGGTACCCTTGGAATAGAACGGGCGAGCGGCCCGCGACCGGAGACCGACATGCGCGAATATCCCTGTAACCTCTGCGGCAGCGACGACCTGGCCGAAATCGCCTGTGCGCCGACCTATATGGCCGGTCGGCCCCTGCATGTCTGCCGCTCCTGCGGCATGGTTCAGGTCGCCCACCGCAAAACACCGGAAGAGATCAAGGCCTCCTGGGCCGACGAAATGTACCGGGCCGACGAGAAGACGCGCCTGTCCGACACCACCTACACCGCCCGCATTCCCGCCGTTCACGCCCGCCAGACCTTCGCCGCCGATTTCATCGATGAAGCCGTGTCCTTTCGCGGCAAGAGCGTTTGCGACCTGGGTGCCGGCGAAGGCGATTTTCTGGAGATGCTCAAGACCCCGGACCATGGCGCGGACGAGGTCTTCGCCGTCGAGCCGTCGGGCGCCAATTGCCGCATGCTGGCCGATCGCGGCATTCCTCATTTCGACGGCATCGCCGAGGAATACCTGGCCCAGGCCACCGACCGCCACGGCACCTTCGACATCGTCACCTTGATCTGGACGCTGGAAAATTGCCCCTCGGCCGCCGATGTGATGGATGCCGCCTGGCATCTGTGCAAACCGGGCGGGCATGTCGCCGTGGCCACGGGCTCGCGCATTCTGGTGCCGTTCAAGAAGCCGCTGCAGTACTACATCGGCCCCAACGCCGACGTGCATCCCTATCATTTTTCGGCCAAGACCCTGGCCGGATACATGGCACAGGCCGGGTTCCGCATGACCGACGTGAACCGCTATATCGACAGCGACTATCTGGTCATGGTCGGCGAGAAGACCGACCGCACCGCCCCGATCTCCTGGGAAGGCGACAACGCGACCGCCGTGCTCGGCTTCTTCGACCGCTGGGACAAGGAAACGCAAGGCTTCTACATGGCGGACGGCCCAAGCCCATGACCGCCGCCGGGGCCGCATATTCCGCAGCCCTAGATTGCCGGGAACAAACGTTCGAGACCGGCATCGCGGGCCAGCCCGTGGCCAAGCTGACGGTTCCGGACGAGGCCGGATCGAACCTCTCCGCCCAACTAACCGACATCATGACGGGCTGGCGTGACGGCGGCACCTGGCTGGTGTCCTGCCGCGTCCCCGCCGAGCGGGCGGACCAGATCAACGCCCTTGAATCCGCCGGGTTCCATCCCGTCGAGACCCTGGTGACGTTCTACCAATCCACCCGCCCACCGCGCGGCCTGAGCATCGAAACGGGCCCGGCCCGCGCCGATGAGACCGATACCTGCGTCGATCTGGCGCTGAACGCCTTCACGTTCGACCGGCTGCACCGCGACCCTCAGGTCCCCGACGCGGTCGCCGACGCGATCCGCGCCGCCTGGGTCCGCAATGACATGGCCGGTCGCGCCGCCGCCCCTCTGGTCGCCCGGATCGACGGGCAAGTCGCGGGCTTCAACCTCTGCCTTCTGACAGGCCGCACCGCTGTCATTGACCTGATTGCCGTCGCCGCTCCCTTCCGGCGCCAGGGCATCGCCGGACAGATGATCGAAGCCGCCTTCGACCATTTCCGCGAGACCATCGACGGCATCCGCGTCGGTACCCAGGAAGACAACCTTGCCTCCATGCGGCTCTATGAACGGGCCGGGTTCGCGGTCGAACGGCGCGATGTGACCCTGCATTGGGTAAACCCCCGGGTGACGCCATGACCACCGGCATCGTCATCTTCGCGCGTCTCGACTCGTCGCGCCTGCCGGGCAAGGTGTTGAAGCCGCTGTCCGGCACGCCGATGCTCGATTGGACGCTGCAGCGCAGCCGCGCGGCGGGCCTGCCGGTCATGCTGGCGACCTCCGACCGCGCCGTCGATGATCCCATTGCCGAATTCGCCGAGGCGGCCGGCCTCGATCTGTTTCGTGGTGACGGTGCCGACGTGCTCGGCCGGGCACTGGCCGCCGCCCGCGCCTTCGGCCTGGACACGCTGATCCGGATTTCCGCCGACAGTCCCTTCATCGACCCGGCGCTGATCGCCGCCGTGGCGCGGGTTCACGACCGCGAGAAGCCGGACCTGACGACCAACGTCTTCCCCCGCAGCTTCCCGCCGGGTATCAGCGCAGAAGCCGTCCCGCTGGCGACCCTGGAACGCCTGGACGCCGAGGTCTCCGACATCGCGATGCGCGAACACGTCACGCTGCATGCCTACGAAAACCCGGACGCCTACCGGATCGTCAATGTCGCGGCGAACGGCCCGGATTATGCCGAGGACGGCCATGCCGCCTTGCATCTGGCCGTGGACCAGCCCGAAGATTTCGACCGCGCCGAATGGATCGCGGCGCACCTGTCGTCGCGCGATGCCGGTCTCGGCGAGATCGCGCGCCTCGCACAGGAACATGATATGAAGATTTCAACGAACGAAGGGAGCCTGACATGAGCGATTTGGCGCTCCTCGGCGGCACGCCGGTCATCGGCGGCGACCTCCCCCCTTACCCCTCCATGGGCAAGGCGGAGGAAGAGGCCGTGCGCGCGGTCGTCCAATCGGGCTGCCTGTCCGGCTTCTTCGGCTCGCCCGGCCCGGAATTCCTGGGCGGCCCCAAGGTCCGCGAGTTCGAAGCCGCCTGGGCCGCCCGTTTCGGCGCCAAGCACGCGGTCAGCGTCAATTCCAACACCTCCGGCCTGTTCGCCGCCATGGGCGCCATTGGCCTGTCGCCGGGCGACGAGGTCATCGTGCCGCCCTGGACCATGTCGGCGACCGTCGTTTCGCCGCTGATCTACGGCGGCATTCCCGTGTTCGCCGATATCGAGGAGGAAACCTTCTGCATCGATCCGGAAAAGGTCGCGGCCCAGATCACCGACAAGACCCGCGCCATCGTCGCCGTGAACCTGTTCGGCCATCCGGCCCGCATGGCGGACCTGCGCGCCCTGGCCGATGCCAAAGGCATCTATCTCATCGAAGACAACGCCCAGGCGCCGCTCGGCATGGAGAACGGCAAGCCCACGGGCACCATCGGCCATATCGGCATCGCCAGCCTGAACTTCCACAAGCATATCCATACGGGCGAAGGCGGCGTCTGCGTCACCAATGACGACGATCTGGCGACGCGCCTGCAGCTGATTCGCAACCATGCGGAAAACGCGGCGATCCACGAAGGCGTGACCGACTTGGTCAACATGGTCGGCTTCAATTTCCGCATGACCGAACTGTCCGCCGCCGTCGGCCTGGTCCAATTGGCCGATATCGAACGACATGTCGCCGTCCGGGAAAAGCTGGCGGAACGGCTGTCCGAGGGCACCCGCGATCTGGCCGGTTGGACCGTTCCAGCGGTGCGCGACGGCTGCCGCCATAACTATTACGTCTGGCTGGTCAAATACGACGAAGCCCAGGTCGGCGTCAGCCGCGAGCTGTTCTGCAAGGCCCTGAACGCCGAGGGATTCCCCAACTTCCCGGCCTACCTGCCGCCGCTTTATCGCCTGCCCCTGTTCAAGTCGCGCACGGCCATCGGCCGCGAAGGCTGGCCCTTCACCTTGACGGACCGCACCTTTGAAGACGGCCAATGCCCGGTGACCGAACGCCTGCACGAACGCGAGGCGATTTTGTTCGAGCCCTGCGCCTATGACGTCGACGACGCCCTGGCCGACAAGATGATCGCGGCGATCCGCAAGGTCCACGCCCATCGGGCCGACCTGAACGCCCACGCGGAAGCGGGCTGAGCCATGGCCCCGGCCGCACCCCGTGTCGTCGCCAGCATCGAGGCCCGAATGTCGGCCTCGCGCCTGCCCGGCAAGGTGCTGATGGACGTCGAAGGCGCGCCGGCCCTGGAACGCCTGGTGCGGCGGCTCGACCGGGCCCACCGGCTGGACGCCATTGTCCTGGCCACCACGACCAACCCCGCCGACGACCCCCTGGCCGAATGGGCCGAGGCCCGTCGGCTTCCCTGCTACCGAGGCTCGGAAGACGACGTGCTCGACCGCGTCGTCGAGGCCCAGCGCATGATGGGATCGGAAATCGTGGTCGAGGTCTGCGGCGATACGCCGTTGTTGGACCCGCGCGTCATCGACGCGGCCGTCACCCGTTACCTGGAAGGCGGCGTCGATGTCGTCTCCAACACCGCGCGTCTGACCTGGCCGCAAGGCATCGACGCCCAGGTCTTCGCCTTCGGCGCCTTGGACAAGGTCGCGCGGACGCAATCCGATCCCGCCGTGCGCGAGCATGTCTCGCTCTATTTCTACGAACATCCCGAGATCTATCGCATCCATCATTTGGCGGCGCCCGAGGCGGAAACCCGCCCTGGCCTGCGCCTGCAACTGGATTACGCGGAAGATCTGGAACTGATCCGTGCCGTCTATGCGGGGCTGGAGCCGACATACGGCGACGGCTTCGGCGTGCGCGAAGTGCTTGATCTGATTGCCCGCCAGCCGGAGATCGCGGCCCTGAATGCCGATTGCGAAGAAAAGGCGGCGCGATGAGCGGTCTGCGCACCCTCGTCGTCGGTTTCGGACAGGTCGCCTCGGGCCTGACCCGCGACGCGCGCATGGCGCAGTATTTCGATTATGCCTCCCACGCCGCCGTTCTGGCGGCCCATCCAGCCTTCGACTGGCAAGGGGTGGTCGATCCCAACGCTGCGGCCCAGGCCGATGCCCGTGACACCTGGGGCGTGCCCCATTGCGGCGGTGACCTGGACGAGATTATTGCCAAGGTTCGGCCCGAGATCGCGATCCTGGCGGCCCCGCCGGGCGACCGGGCGAAAGCCGTCGCCGCCATGCCGGACCTGAAGGCCGTCCTGGTCGAAAAGCCGCTGAACAGCCCCGGCACGGGCGAACGCAACGGCGACGGCGCGGCGCTGCGCGCGGTCTGCGCCGAGAGGAACCTGCCCGTCCTGGTCAATTACTGGCGGCGGGCCGACCGCCTGTTCCAGGCATTGGCGGCGGGCGGCTTGGCCGAACACGTCGGCAGCCCCCAGGCCGTGTTCGGGCTTTACGGCAACGGCCTCGCCAACAACGGCGGGCATCTGATCGATTTCCTGCGGATGCTGCTGGGCGAGGTCGTCGCGGCGCAGGCGCTGGGCCCGGACGAAACGGCGATGGGTGCGCCGATCACCGGCGATCGGCATCTGCCCTTCGCCCTGACCTTCGCCGACGGCCCCGTGGCGACATTGCAGCCCCTCGATTTCCGCCGGTACCGCGAGGTCGGCCTGGATATCTGGGGCGACGGCGGGCGGCTGTCGATCGTTCAAGAGGGTCTCGTCACCCGCCTCTTCCCATTGACCGAGAACCGGGGGGTCACCGGCGAAAACGAGATCGCCTCGGACGCGGGCATAGAGCTTGAGCGGACGGTCGCCGACTCGCTCTATCGCATGTACGACAATCTGGCCAAAACGGCGGCGGGATCCGCCATGCCCTGGTCGCCTTTGGAATCGGCCCTGACCAACGAGCGAATCATCGAAGCGATCCTGCGCTCCGCCGCCGAAGACGGCGCCCGCCAATCGCTGGTGTGATCCCGTGGCCGCGCCCAGAATCCTGATCTACGTCGAAGCCCCCGGCGCCGCCAATATGGTGCTGGACCTTCCGGCTGCCCTATCGGCGGCGGGCGGATCGGCACGTTTGTTGGCCGGGGCGTCGGCGGAAAACTATCTGCGGGCGCGGGGCGTCGATGCGGAACCGCTGCCCTTTCCCTGGAGCCCGACGGCCCTGATCCGGGGGGCGGCGCCCGATGTCTTCGTCATCGGCACGTCGGAAGACCCGGACACGCCCGCCTTTCCCCTGGCCCAGGCCGCGAAAGGCGCAGGGGCGACGACCGTTTGCCTGATCGATGGCCCGGCCAACGCGGACCGCCGCCTGAAAGGCCGGGGAGCCGATCCGCTGACCCATCTGACGGATTGGCTTCTGGTGCCCGACACGGCAACGCGTGACGCGTTCCTGACCCTCGGCGTCGACGCCGGGCGCATCCGGATCGTCGGCAACCCGGCGTTCGACCGGGTGCGGGCGGATGTATCCGCCGATGCCGATCGGGACCGCGCGGCACTCCGGCACGACGTTTTCCCCGGCGTGCCGCCGGACGACGCCCTGATCCTGTTTTTGACCGAGCTTTCCGATGGATTGGACCCGGCGCAGTTCCGTCGCACCCCGGAATACAGCCTGACCGGGCGGGGCGACACCGACGGCCGGACGGAAATCGTGTTGGAAGAAGTCTTGGACGCGGCGACCTGCCATCAGAAAACAAAAGTCGCCCTGCGCCTGCATCCGAAAACGCCGCCGGGCCACTACGCCGCCTACAAAGATGAAATCGCCGCCATCAGCAGCGGCGACCGACCCCACCCGGCCCTGCTGGCCGCCGATCTGGTGGTCGGCCTGTCGACCGCCCTGTTGACCGAGGCGGCGCTGATGGGTTGCCCGGTTCTGTCCGTCCTGCCGCGCGCGGCCGAGGCCGCCTGGTTATCCGGCGACCCTGGATTGATCCCCGTCGTCACCAACCGGGACGATCTGCGCCGAACCTTGGCCGAGGCATTGGACGACCCGCAGGCCTATATGGCCGACCGCGCGGCGCCGCCGCCGCGTCTGGGTGCTGCCGGGCGGATCGCCCGCGCCCTCACCGCACTTTCCCAGAACCGCGCCCCGGCGCCGGACGGGACCCTGCCCTATACGCCGCCGGTCCTGGAAACGCCCCGCCTTGTCCTGGAGCCGTTTCCGCAAGACCTGCTGACCGACCGCTATGTCGGCTGGCTGAACGATCCCGAGGTCGTGCGCTTTTCCGAACAGCGCCACATGCGCCATACCGTGGAAAGCTGCCGGGATTTCGTCGCCAGCTTCGCCGGGACCCCCAACGGTTTGTGGGCGATCCGGGAAAAGGCGGAAGAAGGCCGTCATGTCGGCAACATCTCGACCGAGGTTGATCCCATCGCGGCGACGGGCGACATCCGCATCCTGATCGGCGAGCGCGCGGCCTGGGGCACCGGCATCGGCGCCGAAGCCTGGATGGCGGTGATGGCCCATCTGTTCGACGATCTGGGCCTGGCCCAGGTCACCGCCGGGACCCTGGAAGGCAATACGGGCATGCTTCGGATCATGGAAAAATCCGGCATGACCGAAACCCGCCGCGACGTCGGGCCGACCCCCGTCGGCGGCCGCCCCATGGACGCGGTCTACGCCCGGCGCCTTGCCGCGGACTGGCACGGAAAGCAGTAAATTCTGCCCCCCAAGGGGGACATTTTTGCCGGGTCATGCCGGATTTGCCCAGCTTTCCATCGTCCGAACAAAACTAATTTTCCTTTTAAAACAATACCATACATAACTTTTGGCAACTGGCCCGGGGATTGCTCGTATCCGGGCGGAGCAGAACGCCCGTTTGTATTTTTTGGATCGTCACAAAACGAAGCGTAAGGAACGAGCACGATGGATCACATTACGGCCACAAGTTCGGGCATTGCCGGGGTAGGCGCATCGCGCCAGGCGGGGCGTTTCGCCACCCACTCGCAATTGTTCGAGACCTTCCAGGCCCTGGTCATGGACATGCAGGGCAAGATCATGGATCCGTCCAAGGCCCAGCACGTGGCGGCGCGCGACGTCGCCCGCATGGACCGCCCCTCCGCAAACCGGGAAGATTCCTATCGCGAACGCTTTGCGTCCCGCGACGCCGGCAATGCGGATGCCGATCCGGTCTCCCGATATCAGGAACGCAAGCGTCAGTTCGGCGACGACCACGAGGTCAGCCAGAGCGACGATGCCGGTCGCGGCTATGGTGACGATCGCCGCGCCGATCAGTCCGATGTGTCTTCGACCGAACGTAACAGCCAGGCCGACAACGACCGGGGTTCCTCCGATGGGCGCCGCCAAGATGCGGTGAACCGTGACGGCAATTCCGAGCGCAGCGACGCCAACGCCAATCAGGACGGCCAGTCGGGCGTTCAAGACACCGCCGCCGGCAACAACGCCGGGGACGGCAACAACGCGGGCAATCAGGCTCAGGCTCAAAACCAGAGCGAGAACGCGACCCTGGTTCAGGCTTCGCTCGCCGGCAGCCAGACCGACACGATCCTCGCGTCCGTCGCCGGCCAGACTTCCGGCCAGGACACGGCCAAGCAGGCCACCCAGATCGTCCAGACCGTCACCGACGATGTCGTCGAACAGGTCAAGACCGATCCCAATGCGGGCCAACAGAACCGCGGACTGAACCACGACCTGGTCCGTGCCAATCAGCAGGCCCAGCAAATTCGCAACATCGCCAACATGCAGACCAACGGACAAGCCAACGGGGACGGCGCAAAGCAGGCCGAGACGTTGCTGCAAGCCCAGGCCGGCAAAATTGCCGAAGCCTCGGGTGGGGACGCCAAGATGGTGGTGAACGTCGACGTCACGGATGAAGCGGCCATGACCAACGGTCGGTCGCTTTCGGCCCTGACGGCGGCGTCCACCCTCTCGGCCAGCCAGCAGCAGTCGACGCAAGCCGGGCAGCAGGCGCAGAACGCGCAGCAAGCCCAGACGCAAAACCCGATCGCCCAGGCCGCCATGGTCCAGAGCCACCA
>MDTA01076786.1_pt1 | contig 48967 bp, 48 predicted proteins | sample 811151 | NCBI WGS metagenome assembly MDTA01 (sample SAMN05326648, study PRJNA326480) | marine metagenome | isolation source: seawater | place: Indian Ocean: South | collected 2010
AGATGCAGGACTTAGGTTAGCGATGAATAATACTTCTATGGTAAAACCTGAAAGTGACTGGAAAAAATATGATGAATATGCAGAGAAGTGGTCACCTTATAAAACAATTGCCTCTTTACATATGTGGAAAACGGTTGATTAACTTTAATTTCCATATGCTAAGTTAAGTGTATGAAAAATTTCTTAGTAAAAATTGCTAACTTAATTCATAAAACTCTTCATAATAATTTTGAATTTCTAAATGCAAAAAAATCTGGAGAATTTAATAAAAACTATGAGTGGATTTATAAATACATTTCTAAAGAAGAATATAACATATCTCAATCATCATTTATTGAAATTGGATCAAGAGATGGACTAGATGCTTTAGATATAATGTCGAAATTTAATTTTGCCAAAGCATATATTTTTGAACCAAGTCATGCAGGGATAAAACAAACAATTACAAATCTTAAAAATAATAAAAACTTTTCAAAAAATATTACTTTATTTCCAACAGCCTTAGGTGAAGAAGATGGTGAGGTGAAATTTTATGAATATATCAATATCGCAAAGAACCATTCAAGAGCAAACATTGGAGCATCTACAGTGTATGGAACAGATAATGAAAATTACATATCTTATAAAGTTCCAATATTTCGATTAGATAATTTAAAACTAGATATAGTTAATAACTTTATGATAATAATGGATTGTGAGGGATCAGAATATTCAGTTCTAAAAGGTTCAACTAAAGTTATTAAATCAAATAAATATATTTGTTTAGAGTCAAGTTACAAAAATGCAAATGGAAACTGTGAGGATATCACTGCATTTTTAGAAAAACAAAATTATACATTAATTGATTGTGACTGGCCAAACACTAAAAATGGAAACTTGCCAAATAAAGATGTTGTAAACAAAAATCAATTTTGTTTATTATATGAAAATATTAATTTTTGACAAAATACTAAAAATTAAATAAGCTTCTTAAGGGCCAGAGAAAATTCTTCTTTTCTTTCTTTAGATGAATAATATTTGAAAAATAAATCATAAAACTCATTTTGTTCATCCTCTGTGGTAAAACCAGGATGAAAGGCAATTTCGAATGATGGATATTTTCTTTTCATTAATTTATAGTTATTTACAAAAATTTTTTCATTATAAATACCTGAATAAATCATTCCTGAATAAGGAGGTGAGTAAATTTTTTCTTTCAGAAAAAAAGTTATAATAATATTTAGCAGTAGATAAGCTATTAAATTTCTATAAAATTTTAATTTAAAAAATGTTTTTATATCTCCAATAAAAAACTTTTCTTTAGGCAATCTTATTTCGACTATCTTGATATTTTCATATCTTATTAGATAGTTATATATCCAAGGAATAACGTGAATATGTTGATGACCATCAACAATTATTTCACTTACTTTGAAATAATCAACATATAAATTAATTTGTCTTTCAATTTCATTAAAAACAACTTCTCTCTGTTTTTTTTTAAGAAACATGAGCTTAAAAAAAGTTAGTTTCTTAAGAATCAATTCATTCTTTTCAAACTTATGATTTGGGCTAAAGTCAGTTAGATTTATATGAAGCTTTTTCTTTACTTTGCGACCCTTCAAAGTTTCGTATATTTTCTTATTATGGTTAACCATAATAGATACACTATTTATCATCCCTAGGTCTATAGTTTTAAGTATATTTTTTGATATAATTTCTGATCTTCCATAATCATCTGCATTAATATAAATTGTTTTGTCCATCATGCCTCTTTTTTTGCAAAAACATAAGACATGGTTTTAAAGTTGCTTGAATTTCTATCAAGATTTCTTTTTAAGACAAGATACTGACCTAAATTTGATAATTTCATTAGATGTCTAAATTTGTAGAAGAGATTTTTACTATTAAATCTATATCTGTTTTCAATGTCACTCACAGAATACCAACTTTGTGTCATGTGAATAGATTTATATAATACTTCACTTCCAACTTCACCTTCTTTTAAAATTACAAAGTCATTAATTTCTAAATTTTTAGTTAAATATTTTGAAGTAAAACCAGATGAGTAAAAACTTGGCTCCATATGTGTCTTATTCGATTTAGGACAATCAAGATAAAGTAGACCACCATTTTTAGTTACCTTTGAAACATTTTTAAAAAATGATTCGTGATTCCATATATGTTCTAAAACCTGAGTGCATACAACTAGGTCAAATTCATAATCGATATTTTCATTAATTTCATTTAAGTCTAGAAAATAATCATCATCATTCTCTATACCTAATGTAGTTATTTTTAATTTAAAACCTAAAAAATCTAAAATTTCTATTTCTGGTTGGTTACTACTCCCACCTAATAGTCCAACACTTAATTCTTTTTTCATTTCAAGATTTTTAAAATAATTTCCAAACTCTAAATACAAAAGATATTTTCCATAACTTTTTGTAGAATAATTTTTTTTGATGAAGTCGACTATTTCCATTATTTAGATATTAATTATATTCTCAAAAAATCAGATTTACATTTTATTTAAAATTGAAAACAAATTTACAGTTGAGAAATTTTTAAGAAAAAACTTTCTGCCATTTTTTCTGAAAGATTTTGTTTTGTTAAATAATAACTATTGTCGTGTCTTCTGTGGTAGTGGTGAAAGTTTTTTAATAGATGTAAATTACCATCATTCTTTAGCCAATAGTAACAAAGCGCAACTGAACAAGCAGCTTGTATGTCTTTATGCATTTCCAATCCTTCTTTTAGATAATCTAAGTAAGTTAACCTGTGAAATATCGGATTTCCTAAACCTAAAAGATATTTTATATTTGATTTTTTTTCCATGACACTTTGTATATTTTCTTTATTTAAGATCATGTCTTTTTTTGAAAAAACTATTTTGTTTCTATTTTTTGACTCAGCAATGTGATCAAATCTAAAAGGATGTATCGAAGAAGGAAGAAATAATGAATTATTGTAGTTTACTAAGTCGAGTTTACGAATTATTTTTTTCAAAGGTTTCAAATTAGGAATATTGTCAGAATCAATTTGATAAACAAAATCTGAGCTACATCTAGAAACAGTTATATATTTATTTTTAAATCCTCCAAAATTTTCGTCATTGAAAAAAAGCTTTATTTTGATTTTTTGTTTTTTATTGAATTTATCAGCTATAACTATCAATTTTTCTTTTTCTAATTCAGACGAATTATCGTCATTAACTATTATTTCGTTTACATTGTTAAGTAAAATTAAATTTTCAAGAAGGATGTCTAAATAATCTGAAGAATTATATGTTGGTATAGCGATACTTAACTTATTCAATTTTTTTTCTAATTAATAAAAATAACAATACAATATAGGACTTATAATTGCAATAAACAAAGTTTTAATAAAAGTAATAAATGACAGTTAAAAAAATAATTTATAAGATTTTTATTGGTCTGCCAAGAAAAATTTACTTTCTGATTCTTAATTATTACAGAGAAAAATTGATTGTTAAGTATCCAAATCTATTTAGATTTTCGAGTGAACCATACATTACAGGTGATACATTTAGAAATATTGCTGATCATGTATTAGATGATGGCAAGTCTATTGATCTTAAAAAAGTATCTAATGGAGATATAATTTTTGTTCAATCAAACTATATCGACAATTATTTTGAAAATTATAATTTGAAAATTAAAAAGAAGCATATTTTAATTTCACATAATCATTACTCACCAGTTACTGAAAAACATTTAGAAAATTTGAGTGAAAATTTAATTTTTTGGTTGGCAGAAAATTTAACAACTTCCATCAATCATGATAAATTAAAAGCCCTTCCATTAGGAATCGAAAATTTGAAAAAATTTAAAAATGGAATAAGATCTCATTTTGAAAGTGAACAGGTAAAAATTAATCAAGTAAAGAAGGATAAATTAGTATTAAGCTCATTTGCTCCTCATACAAATCTTGAAAGTAGAAAAGAAATAGCGGAGATAGTACAAAAAATAAATTATATTGATATTGCAACATATCCTGACCATAAGAACTATATTTTAAATTTATCAAAATACAAATTTAATATCTGTCCTTCTGGCATTGGAGTCGATACGCATAGGTATTGGGAGTCCTTATATGTAAAGACAATTCCAATTGTTGTCAGAAATAATTTAATAAATCATTATGAAAAATATAAAATTCCAATGTTGATTTTGAATGACTGGGAAGAATTATTTGATTTTAATAAAGAAGAATTAAATCAAATATATATAAAGGAAAATATGAAATTTAAAAATGATAGATATATGTGGATTGATTACTGGATAGAACTAATCAATAATAATATTTAGTCATTAAGTTGCTCATATTCAAGTAAACAATATTCAGAAACTAGATTATCTTCACAATTATTTAGTTTTATTTCTAATTTATTTTGTGTATTTGTATTTAAGAACGGAATAAAAAGATCAGTCAGAACCATAAAAGTTAATAGATAAGCAAAGAAAGATTGGTTATATTGTTTTTTTGAAATAAACAGAAAATAAAATAATGAAGATATGCCTAAAACTATTAAACTTTTTTGGTTATCAATATACAAAAATAAAGTTGATAGAACAAGAAAAAGATCAATTTTATTTTTAATAATTTTAAAATTTATAAAATAAAGTATTGAAATCAGAACTACAACTATAAAATGCTGAGAATACCTCATCCACTTTGTAGGACTTAAAATCCAAAACCATATGTATGTTCCAATCGTTGAAAATGCTAAAGGGTATAATATATTACCAAAAAAATTTATTACGCTTGATTTATTCCTAAATAAAATAATAAAAAATGAAATTGGAGCAATCAAAATTCGAATTAATTCGTAGTTATTCCAACTAGATGCTTCTGAAGTGTTGAAATTGGAAAGACTAAAAATATTTTGATCTCTTGAAATGCCAGAACTTTGGTGATTTGATATCAGGTTGAATAAATCAACTATATAATTCTGCAAATTTCCACCTTGGTAATTAAAATTTACTAAGCCGAGCCATAGTACAATTGGAATTGAAAAATAAATTAGGTCTTTACCGATCCTTTTATAGTTTTTCTCAAGAGTAAATAAAACTATATAAAATATAGAAAATGGAAGAATATTTAAGAGTTTTCCAAAAAATATTGAAACACTTATAAATATGAGAGCAATATTTCTTTTTTTGTTAAATAAAAAAAATGAGTTTATCAAAATTATTACCGATGGTATTTCACCAATCATATATAAAGATCCTTGCAACCATGGAATTAAAACAATTAAAAGTGTGTTAAAAACTAAGAGGAATTTGAAGCTGCCATCATAGCTCTTGACAATTAGGTATGAAAATATAATTTGAAGAAAGACAATCCAGTAAAAGTTGTAAACCCTAGAAATACCAAGATCTGCATATTCATTCCAACCGATAACTCCTCCGATATTTGATATAGGACCTGAAGTAAGATAGATACTATAACTTCCACCAAAAACATCTCCAGCATTAAAATCCAATGTTTTCCAAAAATTAAAATTTGATGTCAAAGATATATATTCATCAATAAAATTTGGTATTCTCAGAGCTTTATTTTTTACATAATGAAAAATAATAATATTTTGTAAAAAAAGAAATAAGATAAAAAAAATATTTGTTTGATTTTTTTCAATTAAAGAGTTTATGTTTTTGATTTAATAATTATATAAGAAATATCAAATTTTCTTTTGTATTAAAAATTAAAATAAATTGTATATCATTTTATTCAGTATGAAAAAAAAAATAATAGTACATCACAATCCAGGACTTGGAGATCATATTATTTGCAATGGATTAATAAATTATATATCTGAGAAGAATCGCATTTTACTAATTTGTAGTTTAGTAAACTATAAATCAATAAAATATCTTTATTCAGAGAATAAAAGGGTACAAGTTTTACCAGTTCCATCACTTAAAAAGATAAACTATTTTTTAAATGCATATGTATTTAAAAAAAATAAAAACATAGAAAAGTTTTTTTCCAAAATTATTTCTATATTTTTTATGTTGGATATTAAATACGTTGGATTTGATAATATTACTTACCCAGAATGGGATAAATCATTTTATAGTTCAGAAAATATTGATTTTGATCTCAGATTTGATAATTTAAAACTACCAAATAAATTACCTGAAAAGATAAATCTTGAGTTAAATGAAGAATTTATATTGGTTCAAGATTCAACTTCAAAGTCTTCAGAAAAATTCAATTTAAACATTAATTCGAATTTAAAAAAAATATATTTAGATAATAAATTAACACCAAACTTTTTTTCAAATATCCACTTGGTCTTACGAGCAAAAGAGATACATTGTATTGATAGTTCTTTAATTCATCTTGTAGAAGCAATAGAAGGTTTAAGCTGCAAATTATATTTTCACGATATTAGAAAGCATTATAAAGATTCAGTATTTTCCGCAAAAAAAAACTGGTCGATAATTACTTATGAGAATTTGGTTACATGGGGTAGTGGAATTAAGTTAATTTAATTGTATTTTCGAAACAAAAAGATTACAAAAAGAGATTTATATTTAAATTATTCCAGCCAGTTTCTATTTGAGAGATACCATTCAACGGTATCTTTGATTCCTTCTTCAAACTTTCTATCATACACACCACCAAGCTTTTTCAATAAAGAATTGTCTAAACCGTATTTGATATCATGGCCTGGGCGATCAGGATCCTTATTTTGAAGTTTATATTTAAAATCCTTTTTTAAAACTTTGCTAATTAAGTTTGCAACATCAAGATTACTTACAAGACTTTCACCAGTAATGTTAATTTTTGCAGGTTCTTTTTTTTGTAATAAATACGCCTGATCTTTTACAGTTTGGAAATTTTTTGTTAAAAATAAAATTGTTTTTGATAGATCTTCATTGAGTATATAGTATCTGCTACCAGGTTCATTTTGTGTGTCAGTATGAATAAGTATTTCTTCTTTCTCTAAGATTTTTTTAATTGTGTTTGGAATAAATTTTTCTAAATGTTGTCTTTTACCGTAAACATTTGAACAGTGAGTTATCAAAGAAGGTAGTGAGTAAGTATTTGAATAAGCTATTGTTAATTCCTCCGCTGATGCTTTAGATGCTGAATATGGATTTTTTGAATTATATCTATCCCATTCTTTAAATTTTGTATTTTCATCTGAAGGACCAAATACCTCATCAGTGCTAAAGTAGTAAAACAATTCGAGGTTATTTATTTTTCTTGCTGCTTCTAATAAATTAAATGTTCCGACAATATTATCTTGAACAAATATACCTGGATTTTTAACCGACCTTGTTACGTGTGAAGATGCACCAATGTGAAGAATGTAATTTATGGTTTTTAATTTTTCTATTATTTCATCATGAAATTCAGCTTTTAAATCATGATAAAAAAATTCAACTCTTTTTCTGTTAATTTCATCATGATTGTCGACGATATCGCTTATTCTTTTTAAATTTCCTGCATAACTTAGACGGTCAATAATAATTAATTCCCAGTCTGTCTCAGATAAAATCACATCAATTACAGAATGTCCTATAAACCCTGCCCCTCCTGTTAATAGAACTCTTTTACTCATAATTTAAGCCTTATGTTTTATAAGAACAGTATAAAAGACTTTTAAAGTGAGAAATTTAAAATTTCTTCACAAATTTTAAATAACTTTGATTATTTAAATAAGTTATGATTTTAATGTGAAGATCTTTTTTATTTTAGGAACAAAAGCCCAATTTATTAAAACAATTCCTGTAATAAACTCTGCAATAAAAAACAATTCAGAAGTCATTCTTTATGAAACTGGACAACATCCGGAAAAAGCAAAAAATTTAATAAAAAAAATATCTGGAGATTTTAAGCATGTCAAATTTGTAAACGGTACAAAAGATATTGGCACATATACGGGACTTTTAAATTTAATGATTGTTTCATTGTTCAAGATAATCTTTAAGAAAAATAAAAACATGAAAGACCAACTATGTATTGTTCATGGCGATACACTCTCCACATTAATTGGAGCATTTATTGTAAAAAGAAATAAAGGTAAACTTGTATTGCTCGAAGCAGGAAAAAGCTTTCCTGGCATGCTAAAACATTTTCCCGAATCATTTGTAAGATATTATGTTGCAAAGCTTTCAGACTATTTAATAGTTAATGACAGTGATCATAAAGAACAGTTAATTAAATGGTCTGTAAAAGGTGAAATTTTAACTATTGCTAGAAACACAATTTATGATAGTTTAAACCTTGTAAGCCTTGAAAATAAAATTGAGAAAAATAAAGTTACAATATCAATTCATAGAACTGAAAACATCAACAGTAAAGAAAATTTGTCAAAGTTAGTTGAAGTTATAAATTCTATTAGCAGTAAATATTTAATTAATTGGTACTTACACATACCAACAAAAAATAAATTGAAATCTTTTAAATTAAATGAACAATTAAACGCTGTAAATATAAATTTGCACGATTTAATAAATTATGACGATTTTTTAAACGAAATTAATTCTTCAGAATATGTAATTACCGATGGAGACGGTGTTGTCGAGGAATGTCAGATATTAGGAATACCAACTTTAGTATGGAGATATGAACATTTAGATTCAAATTTTTTATTTAAAGATGATAACAGTTTGTATCTTTCAGAATTTGATTTAGATAAATGTTTTTATTTTTTAAAAAATTATAAAAATTTCAGAAAAAGTAGAACTCTTGACAACAGTAGTCCATCCGAAGAGGTTATTAAAAAACTTTATGCAATACAAAACAATTAAATGTTTAGAATAATTTAAATGGTTGAAAAATACAAAAAAATTATTTCAGGCGTCTTTTATGTTTCGAGGATAACAGATACAAATAATAAGAAACTAAGAATACTCTTTTCCGTTGTTTTATCTAACATAAATGTTTTTCTTGACATCGCGTCAATATTGATACTTACTTCAATTTTAGTTGGAGAAATTAGTGTCGATAATCTACTTATCGATTTCGTTGTTGAAAAATCTTTTCTTCTACCCATAATTGTTGTTCTAAGATTTGCCTTTAATTTTCTAGAAAAAACTAATTTAAAAAATTTAGAATTAGAAATTCATGAAAAATTAAGATCGTATTTACTAAGAGAGGTATTTAATAAATCAAACTATTCAATTTCTGATTCTTTTTTCTATATAAATATTGTTAGTACTCATATATCTTTTTTCTATGGAGCGTTAGCTTCCTTGATCAATGCACTTTTACAATTAATTGTTTATTCAACTTACTTATTAATTACAGACCTAAGGACAGTTACGACCTTTTTAATCGGTTCGCTATTTCTAATAATCCCAACACGATTCTTTACAATCCAAGGAAGAAAATATGTTCATCAGGCATATGTAAAAGGAAAAGAAATAAATTCCGATATCCAAAAAATATTAGATAATTTATTTTTAATAAAAATATTAAGAAAAACAAAAGAAGAAACAGATAGTTTTAGCAAACAGGTAAATATATTTAAAAATGTAGAACTAAAAAGTTCTATTTACGGAACAATTAATGCGAGCATACCTCAATTTGTTGCATTGTTGGTATTGACAATTTTGGTGGTATTTTTTAATTTTGCAAAGTTGATAACAATTGACTTCATAGGAGTGGTTTATAGACTCTTTCAAACCTTTGGTACATTTAATCAATCGTTATCAAGAGTAGTCAATTCTCATGTTCATTTAGATAGTCTTTATCAATTGGAAAAAAATAAAATTATTCCAAGAGATGATTACTTTATTATTAATGAAAAAAATGATGGTTATGCAATTAATGCACAAAATATAACTTTTCAATATTTCAATTCAGAAGAATACATATTTGAAAATTTAGATATTTTAATTGAAAAGAATAAACATACTATTATTACTGGACCTAACGGAACAGGAAAAAGTACAATTTTAGGAATTTTATCAGGTGTTTTATATCCTGAAAAAGGAACAATAAGCGCATTTACAAATAATTTTGGATATATAGGGGTTACACCATTAATTATTTCAGGTACTTTACGAGAAAATCTTAAGTACGGATCCTCAACAGAAATTTCAGACGAATCTATGTTAAATATGGTTGACCAATTTAAATTGTTTAATGAGAAAATTGAAAACCCTCTTGAATTACATGTTACAAATTCAACTTTATCATCGGGCCAAATGCAAAAAGTATCTTTTATCAGAGCAATCTTATCTAAATCAGAAATACTGTTTTTAGATGAATCAACATCTAATTTAGATGATGATTCACGCGAATTAATTTTTAAAATTTTAAAGGATTTGAAGATTACAATTCTAAACAGCACACATAACCCTGAATATTTTGATTATGATAATCGAATAAAGCTTTCAGTAGATAAAAATAAAAGGTTTTTAAGTACCGAGTAGTTTTAAAATTTTTAATTCCTTTTCAACAACTGATTTGAAAGAGTATTCCTTTTCAATAAAGTTAATAGCCTCGTCTGATATTTTTTTAAATTTTTTTTCATTCTTAAAGACATTGGTTATTTTTTCTTGAAGATTTTCATTCTCAAATTCATATAAAAAACCGTTTCTATTTTCAATTATTATCTCTTCTATATTTTCTATTTTATTTGAAATTACAACACAACCCATCGACATAGCTTCTAAAAGAGCTTTTGGATTTCCCTCATAGAGTGATGAAGATACGAATACTTTATATTTTCCATATAATTCCATTAAATCTTTGTGCTTTAAATTTCCTAAAAAATTCACTGTTAAATTATTTTCAATAGCTTCTTTTTTTAAAAGTTCTTTCAAACTTCCTGAACCAACGATATCTATAAAAAAATTAGTATCTTTAAGCTGTTTAAAAAGTTCTGAAAAATTTTTTTGATATTCTAATCTACCAACTGCAAGTATTCTGTTATCAAATCGATCTTCACTATTTTCTATTGGTTCAACCCAGTTTCTTATAAGTTCAATTTCGCGTTCTGGATTGAATTTTTTTTCTAAAAACTTTTTATCTGTTATTGACGTCACAGAATAAATTTCACACGTTTTAAGAGATATTTTTGTCAGAAAGTAAAAGAATAAAACTTTTGGAAAACCTAATCCTCTTTTTTTAGCAAATGTGTAAAAATCAAATCCAGTTCTAATGTAAAGCTTTTTTTTAGTTAAATATTTTAAAATAATCGCAATCCATGATCCATGTAATTGATTAGTTTTTATCACATCAAAATCTTCTAGGTTATTTTTAAGATAAAAAGGAAAAGAAAATGACTTTAAGAATCTAACGAAACTACTATTTGATTTTTTAAAAATTGAATAAATTGGAATTATATTTATATTTGGATTTGAAATTATATTTTTATCTTCGAAATCTCCGTATGTGATAAATGTAAATTTAATATTTTCATTTTTTTCAAACTCTTCATATATTTTTAGTTCCCTATTAAGAATACCGGATGTTTTCCAATCACTTAAAGAAATATCATAAGTAAAAAAAAGAACTACATGCATTGAGTTAATATTAACTAGATAATAAAAATTTAAAATTGTTTTATTTATGAAAAAAATATTAATTGTTCATACAAAATATAGGCTGAGAGGTGGAGAAGATATCGCTGTAGAAAATGAGACAAAATTTTTAAAAAAACACTTTCAGATAGAAACTTTAACTTTTTCAAATGAAACAACTAATAGTCTAAAACAAATAATTTCTTTACTTCTAAGTTTTGACAAAGAAAGCTATGACTTACTTGAAGAGAAAATAACTACTTTTTCACCTGATATAATTTATATTCACAATGCTTGGTTTAAAGGATCTCTAAGTTTATTTAAGTTGGCTAAAAAAAGGAAAATTAAAGTTTTGGTTAAGCTTCATAATTTTAGATATTATTGTACAAAAACATTTTTAAGCAGCAGGCATCTTAAAGATCAAACATTCTGCAATGCATGTGGCCTTGAGAGAGAATCTGTCGGTTTATTCAATAAATATTATGATGATTACTTCTTGAGATCATTAGCTGTGATACTGTTTGGAATTCGTTACTTTAAGATATTACAAAACTCTGATATAAAAGTGTTGGTATTAACAGAATTTCATAAAACATTTTTAATTAAGTTGAATATTCATAAAGAAAAAATATTTGTTTTTCCAAATTATATTGAATATGCATCTTCAAATGAAGTTAAAAATAAAGAAAACTTCTTTATTTATGCTGGAAGAATTTCGAAAGAGAAGGGTGTTGAAGATTTAATTACTGCATTTATTTCATCAGATATAAAAGACTTCAGTTTAAAAATTGTTGGAGATGGACCACTACTTAAATTCTTGCAAGAAAAGTATAAATTAAAAAATGTAGACTTTCTTGGAAATATGAAAAACGAAGAAGTATTAAGTTTGATAAACAGATCCAAAGGTGTTGTTACTGCAACAAAACTCCTAGAAGGTCAGCCAACTCTTTTATGTGAGGCTTCGATGTTAGGAGTTGTATCAATTTATCCAAAAGCTGGTGGTATATCAGAATTTTTTCCAAAAAACTATGAATTTTGTTTTAATCAGTTTGATAATAATGATTTGGGTAACAAAATGAAAATGATTGAAAATGAAAATTTTATAAATCAGGGCGAAATTAATAAAGAATATTTATCAACTTATTTAAACAGCAGTAAATTAATATCAACTTTTAACAGCATAATTAATGAAGAATAGTCAACCTTTAATTTCAGTTATAATGAGTGCTTTTAATTCTGAAAAGAGCATTGGGAATGCATTAGAAAGTATTATAAATCAAGAATATAAGAATTTCGAATTCCTAGTATTGGATGACTTCTCAACTGATAATACTTATGAAATTATCCAAGAATATTCAAAAACAGACAATAGGGTAAGAGTATATAAAAATGAAAAAAATATTGGTTTAACAAAATCACTAAATATTCTTATTAAAAATTCAAAAGGTGATTACATAGCAAGACAAGATGCCGATGATGTGAGTTTAAAAAATAGATTAGATATACAAATAGAGAGAATAATAAAAAAACAATTAGATTTTGTCATTTCAAGAGCAACTATTAAAGATACTAACAAAACTATTCCTGGACTAAGCTACTATATTCCAATTAAATTAGCAATGAAATATAAAAACCCATTTATTCATGGGACTTTACTTATAAATACAAATGTGATTAAATCCCTGGGTTTATATGATGAAAATTTTTTTTACTCCCAAGATTATAAATTATTTTCAGACCTTATGAAATCTGATTATAAATATGAATTCATGAAAGAAAAATTATATATTTTAAATATGGAAAATAATATTTCTCAACTAAATAAAGTGGAGCAAGAGTATTATGCAAATTGTGTCAGAAAAAACAAAACGCCCAAAAAATAATTAAATAATGAAAGTTTATTTAAACAATCCTAAGGAGTCATGGGTTGTTGATAGATTCAGACAAGAATGGTTAACATATAACAAATCCATCTCTTCAAATTTTTTATTCAACTCAGACATAATTTGGCTTATTTCACCTTGGACATGGAAAAAGATACCAATATCAAAATTGGCCAGAAAAAAAGTAGTTTGTACAATACACCATATTGATGAAGATAAATTCGATCATAATCAAAAAGCTGATTTTTACAAAAGAGACGAAATTGTTAATGAGTATCATGTTATATCTGACTCAACACATAGACAGTTGTCAAAATATACCAAAAAAACAATTCATACAATTCCCTTTTGGCTTAATAGAAATATTTGGTTTCAAATTGAAGACAAAAAAGAACTTAGGAAAAAGTATAATATACCAATAAATTCCTTTGTTATAGGTTCTTTCCAAAGGGACACAGAAGGATCTGATCTACAATCACCTAAATTATCGAAAGGACCTGATCAATTTATTGAAATTGTAAGTCAATTGAATAAGCGCAATAAAAATCTATTAGTACTACTCACTGGTAAAAGAAGACAATATATTTTAAAGAAACTTGAAGAAAAAAAGATAAATTTTATTTATTTAGAAATGGTTAAATTTAAAAACTTAAACGAACTTTACAATTGTCTAGACTTGTACATTGTAGCATCAAGAGTAGAAGGAGGTCCTCAGGCAATAATGGAATGTAGCTTAGCAAATGTTCCCTTAATATCTACAGACGTTGGAATAGCATCACAAATTCTTGACCAAGAGTCTATTTTCGATATGAAAAATTATCGAGACGCAAAGCCAAACATAGATGTAGCTAGGAGAAACGCAGAGAGGTACTTAATACCTCATGGTTTTAAAAACTTTGAAGAAATGTTTAGAAATATTTATGAAAATTAGTATTGGTACAAAAATTAAAGATGGTCCCTGGGGAGGTGGTAACTTATTTGCAATAAACTTAATCCATTACCTAAGATCGAAAAATCATACAGTAGTTAATAATCTAGACGATGAAGATATTGATTTAATATTACTGACTGAACCTAGGAAAACCTCTGAATCATCTGCTTTTACTCATATTGATGTTAGAAACTATCTCGATTACGTAAAAAAAAATACTCTTGTAATACACAGAATTAATGAATGCGATGAAAGAAAAGGTACAAATTATGTCAACAAATATTTAATTAGTGCCAATAAGTATGCTGATCATACAATTTTTGTTAGTTCATGGCTAAAGAATTTATATTCCTCTCAAGGTATGAAAAATGAAAATTCAACCATAATTTATGCAGGGGCAGATTCTTCAATATTCAACAATGATGATCATACGCCTTGGAATCAACAAGATAAATTAAAAATAGTAACGCATCATTGGGGAGCAAATTGGAATAAGGGATTTGATGTATACCAAAAACTTGATGAAATGCTTGAAAACAAAAAATGGAAAAATAAAATAGACTTTACCTATATTGGAAACTTGCCTAAAAATTTTAAATTTAATAACACTAAACATATTCCTCCACTTTCGGGAAACAATCTAGCAAATGAAATAAAAAAATCTCATATATATTTAACAGGATCAATAAATGAACCATCTGGAAACCACCATATTGAAGGTGCTCAATGTGGATTACCTGTAATGTATATTGATAGTGGGGGGACTACTGAATATTGTAAAGATTATGGAGTAGAGTACGACCTGAATAATTTTGAGATAAAATTAGATACAGTAATAAACGATTATCAAAGTTTATATGATAAAGTATTAAATTATCCTTTTAGTGCAAATTTAATGTCTGAAAACTACCTTAAGCTTTTTGAAAAACTATTTTCAAATAAAGATGAAATTATTTTTCGTAGAACTAATAAAATACCTGAAGGTAATTTATATAAATTTTATTATAAGTTTTCACGAAAAATTAAAAAAGGAAAAACAAACAAAGCGTAATTAGAATGATTTTGAATGAAATATTTGAATAAATTAATACCCATAACTTTTACATCATTTTTATTTTTGGTTGTTTTATTTACAAGATCATTTGTTGGGATTCAGTTTGGAAGTTTTCGTCTTGGAGAGATAATTGTTTTCGGTTGTTTGTTATGGTCTATTATTTCAATTATTTTTTACAATAAATTACGAATAGGAGCTTACTTTGATAAAAATTTAATTTTTACATTTTCTTTTATCATAATTATTTTTTTGCTACTGTCGATAATATCCCAATCTAGTTTTTTTAATCCCTACACATTTAAGACAAGCTCTTATATTTGGACTTTCTCAATTTTATTTTTATCAATTTGGATCTTCAAAACATTTGATTTTAACGATAAATATTTCATAATCTTTATACCTATTCCTTTTATTATGTATTTATTTTCAACTGGTAATTATCCCGATTTTATAATTAATTTTTTTAAAGAATATTCAGATAAATTTAATTTTCTTAAAGCATCCGATATTATGTTGGCAACAATAGGTACTAATATATTTGCAAGAAATCTAGTTGTTAAAAAAGATTTTCAAATTATTTACTTCATGATCTCTTCATCTCTAATTCTTCCACTTCTTTTATTTATGAGTAGAGGTTCATTTGTTGGTTTAATGTTATTTGTTGTATTTGAAATCTTTTATGAAAGAAGTTACTTTAAGTTAAATAAATTAAAATCAATCATAATTTTTATCTTTTCTATATTGGTATTTTTATCGTCACTTGTTTATGTTGATTATTTGTATGTTAACGAAGAAACAAAAACTTTACAGTATAACGAGATTCTAGTTGCTCCTGGAAATTTGATTACTGAAAGCGTTAACGAACTAGCGCTTAAAAATGACACAAGAAAAGTTTTTTTATCTTTTTATATTCACTACGGAAGGCTTGAGTCTAGAGATCCAACAACTAATTGGAGACTAGATATTTGGCAGGATATCATTTTTGACATGGTGAAAGAAAATAAACTTATTAATGCTTATGGGTACAAAGAAATTTTGCCACAAATGACTGATCCTACAGCTCCTGGAAGGCTTGGTAGAGATGGATTGAATGAGAATGTGCATAGTTATTTCGTAAATATTCTTGCAAGAGGAGGCCTGCTTCAATTATTCGCTTTCTTTTATTTATATATTGGAATAATAAAGAAATGGAGAAGCATCAAAAGCAACTATAGAATTTTATCATTAATTATTCCTGTATTATTTTGCGCTTCACTAGATATAGCAATGGAGGGTGTACAGTTTCCAATTGTTTTTTTTGTTTTACTTGGTTATATTTTATATTTTGAAAATTTGAATACAAACAAAGAAGTAGATAAGGTTTATAATTAACTGATGAAAAAAGCGTTTATCACTGGAATAACTGGACAAGATGGTTACTACTTATCGAAATTGCTTTTAGATAAGGGATACGAAATACATGGAATTATAAGAAGGTCATCTTCTATAAATACTGAAAGAATTGATGAATTTATCGCAGATCATAAAGAGGATAACAAATTTAAATTATATTATTCAGACCTTCTCGACTCCTCATCCTTAAACTCATTAATAAATAATATTCAGCCAGATGAAATTTATAACTTAGCTGCTCAATCCCATGTTGCGGTTTCATTTAAAAATCCAATATATACCTCACAAGTCGGAACCCTAGGCTCTTTATCATTACTTGAAGCAGTTAGAAACTCTGAAAAAGAAATTAAGTTTTACCAAGCATCATCTTCTGAAATGTATGGAGGTGGTTCAGAAACATCATTAAACGAAAACTCATTATTTGATCCAAAAAGTCCTTATGCAGCATCTAAAGTTTTTGCTCATAATGTTACAAAACTATATCGAGAATCATATGGCATATTTGGAGTCAACGGAATTTTATTTAATCATGAATCTCCATTTAGAGGAGAAACTTTTGTAACACGAAAAATTACAAAAGCTGTAGGTCGTATTCATTTAGGAATCCAGTCAAAGCTTACATTAGGCAACTTAGAGGCATCGAGAGACTGGGGATTTGCGGGGGACTATGTAGAAGGAATGTGGTTAATGATGCAACATAATCAGCCAGATGATTGGGTGTTAGCAACAGGTGAAACTTACAAAGTTAAAGACTTTGCTAAATTAGCATTTAGTGAAGTTGGACTTGATTGGACTAAGTATGTTGATACTTCAGAAAAATATTTTAGACCAAATGAAGTAGATTTTCTTTTAGGTGACTATTCCAAAGCAAAAAAAGAATTGAATTGGTCTCCTAAAACAAGTTTTAAGGATCTTGTAAAAATAATGGTTGAACACGATATAGAGCTTGCCAAAAAAGAAGAAATACTTCTTAAAAATAATTTGATTAAACCTACTTGGGAAAATCCAAAATAAAACTTAACGTTTTAAATTATTAAAGTTTTTTAAAAACCACTGATAAGTTAAATTTAGTCCTTCATCAAGATCCACAGAGTGCTTCCATCCCATATTATTTATCCTTGATGAATCTAAGAGCTTTCTAGGATTTCCATCTGGTTTTGATATATCGAATTCTAATTCTCCTTCAAAATTAATAATTTTTTTTATTTTTGTAGCAAGATCTTTAATTGTAACTTCCTGTCCACTTCCAATATTGATTAAATCAACATCTTCTTCTTTATCTATTAAAAAATCAATAGCATTACTTAAGTCGTCAACGTATAAAAACTCTCTTAATGGTTTACCTGACCCCCAAATTTTAAAAGATTCTCTACCCTCTTTTTTTGCGTTATGCATTCTTGATATTAGACCTGGAATTACATGTGAGTAATCCTCATCAAAATAATCATTCGGTCCATATAAGTTAGTTGGCATTAAATTTGTAACCTTATGTCCAAATTGCAGATTCAAAGATCTTCCCATTTCAATAGCTGTTAGTTTAGCCATTGCATAAGGAGAATTTGTTGGCTCAAGCTTTCCCTCCATGAAACTTTCTTCTTTGATAGGATTAGTTGCTTCTAGAGGGTAAATGCAACTACTACCTAAATTAATTATCTGAATCTCTGGAAAGGGTATGCAAGCTTCAAGTAAGTTTGTATTTATTTTTAAATTCTCCAATAGAAACTCCGCTCTTAGTTGATTGTTTGCATGAATACCACCTACTTTTGCAGCAGCTATGATTAACAAATTTGGTTTAGTATTCTCTATTAATTTTTTTGTTTCTTCAAAAGAAAATAAGTCAGTGTCATTTCTGTTTGAACCAATTAATTTATTTACTTTACTTGATTTTTTTAAAACTCTCATCAGAGATGAGCCAACAAGGCCTAATGATCCTACAACTAAAACGTCTTTATTTTGATTCATAACATCTATAGATTTAATTTTTTCCTATTAAATAGGATATTACGGATGTTAAATATTTAAATGGATTTGATAATTTTAAAAATTTTAATGTAATTACATTATTTATAAATTGTAAAAATGCCTCTTTTTTCCAAGTACTTGTAATATGATATTCTCCCAATTCATACTTTTTAAAATAATAATGATAATATTTTGCATATTTTTCGAACACACCATTTACAGTCCATGGTTTATTGCTTCCTTGATAGTGTAAAAAATAAGTCATAACCGGTTCGTCGTATTTAAATTTATCTTTATAAATATTTGGGTCATAATTCAATGAATTGTCTAGTTCAAGATAATTTCCGTTAAAAAAAGAATTTAAAACATCTTGATCCCAAAATTTTATAGAATCATTTATATCAGTTAATTTAATTCTTAGATTTTCATATATTTTTTCCTCTAGTAATTTTTCGTAGTTTACAAACATTATTCCTGCATTAAAATATTTTTTTTCAACTCCAATTTTTCTTCTTCTTTGTTTTTCATTTTCAAAAACAATTGACTCAGTTCTAGCTGCAATTAAATATTTTTCTTCTTGCATTTTTTTGAATACTTTATAAATTTTTTCTTCAGGATTATTTAAACAAACAACATCTGCATCAATATAGATATAATTATTTATATTACTGTTAAGATATTTGTCAAAAAATAATCGATAATAAGTTGCCTCTGAAACATGAACTTCTTCAAGATTTGGTAAGAAAATATCTTCTTTTACAAATGTATGTAGATCAATTGTTAAATTTTTAAAGAGTTTTTCCAAGTTCTCTTTTTTATTTTTAAAAGTATCAGAATCTTTGTGAATTATACTTATATGACAATCTACATCTATATTTTCTATTAAACTACATATTGATACAAATGCTTGATCATTATAATTTTCATCGAACGCATAAACAAAATTCAACACAATGATAAGTTTAATTTTTTTACAACTGTAATGAGTGATATTAATATTTTCAACAAATGATTGAGTCACTGCCACATTTAGTTAATATTCCACCATTTATGTTTAGAGGTATTGATTATAAAAATTTAAGTATACTTTCTAAAATCCTATTCGTAATTAAAGGAAAATTTTTAGCCTTCATAATAAAGCACGGTAGTAACAAAATATTTTGTTTTTTTATAAATATTTTTTATTCAAAGCACGGAAAAATTAACTCTATTAAAAATATGTTTGAATTCCAAAAAAATAATAAAAAATTTTATTATCCCAATAGAAGAGTTTTAAGGGTCGTCAATGGATATCAGATCAAATTCAATTTAATTCTTGAATCTTATTGTTTGAAATCAATAAATTTTGAAGAAAATGATTGGATTATTGATTGTGGGGCAAACGTTGGTGAGATTAATCTTGCACTTAAGGAAAAAAATATAAATATCAACTACATTGCATTTGAACCTGATCATGAAACATATGAATGTTTAAAGCTCAATAATGTAGAAAGTAAAGATCTTTATAATTTAGGTCTTTCTAATCAAAATATGCAAAGAAATTTATATGTTGATAACGATGGAGGTAATACTTCATTTTTAGATTTTGGATCCAATAATTCTAAAATGGTAGAAAGTAAAACATTAGATAGTTTTGATTTTAAACAAAGGATTAAACTTTTAAAAATTGATGCTGAGGGATTTGAGCCAGAAGTACTTGAGGGCTCATTTAATACCTTAAAAAATGTTGAATTTGTATCGGTTGACTTTGGTGCAGAGCGAGGAGTAAATCAGGAAACAACTCTTGTAAATGTAAATAATATTCTTTTGGATGCAAATTTTTCCCTTATTGAATTCAGTAAACACCGACTCATAGGTCTATATAAAAATATGAAATTTTAGTATGGCTTCAGATATTGAAAACCTTGAGGATAAGATAAAAAGTTTTTTAGATACACTAAAGCTTAAAAATGATTTTGAATTTAAGAACACAATCAAAGGAAATACAAAAAATGGTGAAAATTTAAAACTTGGATATAGCTGTTATGCCCTGAAAATATATTATACCTTGGGCATTTGGAACAAATTAAACATTAATGAGCAAAAGAGTTGGATCAATTACATAAATTCATTTCAAACTCAAGCTAGTAGATTTCCTAAAAATTCATATATAGACGAGGCATTGCTGAATGGTTATAAGAACTTTACAACATATCAAAAATTGAAAGGTTTAATCAAAACCTCTTTAAGTAAGATGAATATTGTTGATTATAAAGGTATAAGTAATCAATTAGAGACCGCAGTCAGAGCCGAAACAAAACAAGCAATTTCAACTTTATTTCAAGTCGATGCAAAAAATGAAAGATTATATGGTGAATTTGAAAAAGAACACGAGGATATCGTAAACTTTTTAGAAAATTTAAATTGGTCTAAGCCCTGGTCATCTGGAGCAGAATATGCCAACTTATGTGTTTTTAACAAAACACAATTAAATGATAATGAAAAACAGTCAAAAATTTTAAAATCACAAATTAAAAAATATTTAAACAATGATGGATTTTATTATCAAGGAGAGACACCTTCGCAGAGTCAATTAATTAATGGTGCCATGAAAGTATTAAGTGGTTTGAAATGGATAGATGAAGAAATACATTATCCAAAAAAACTTATAGATTATTGTTTATTAACAAAGGTTAATAATGATGGTTGTGATTTAGTAGATACAGTTTTTGTTTTATATGAGGCATCAAGTCAAGTTGATTACAAAAGAAATGAAGTCGTATCATATCTAAAAGATGTAAAAGAAATAATATATTCAAGGTTTTATGAAGATTATGGTGGATTTTCCTACTATAGAAATCAAAGTCAAAAATATTATTACGGACTAATTACTTCAAATGGCGAAAATTACCCAGACATACATGGAACAATACTGTTGACTTGGGCACTTTCTATGATTTTTAAAATAGAAGAAAACAATAAATATTCATGGAATATTTTGAAAGCTTAGATTACTTTATTCCAATAAATATTGAATGCTGAATTTTATAATCATATTTTTCAATTTTGATTTTATATCTTTTGAGTCTTTCTACACTTTTAAATCCAACATTTTTTAACATCAATTCGATTGATTTATCAGAATAATGAAAGAAATTACCACCTGCGCCTGTATATTTTAAATATGGCTTACTTATTAACGGCATAATATTTTTAAAGGAATTTGAGACATCTATAATGCAATATTCTTTAGTTTTAAAGTAAAGCTGCTCAATTGCAGTTATAGGATCTCTTAAGTGTTCAAGTAGGGATCCACAAAAAGTAACGTCATACATCTCAAAATTACTCAAATCATAAATCGAACCATATTCAAATTCCATATTTAAGTCAAAAATATTTTTAGTAAGTAAAAATTTGTTTGAATTTTTTAAACCAAGTTTCTCATAGCTTTCTTTTAAATTATAAAAATCATCATGTTTGTTATATTTATCAGAATATTCTTTTTTATAAGTATTTAGAACTTCAAAGTTTACACTTCCATCATACTTATTTATATCAACACCTTTGACATATTCAGCATTAAGTTCCTCTAAAAAATATTTTGAAAAAAATCCATCAGAACAGCCAACATCAAGGACTGATTTATTTTTCATATCTGGAAAATTTAGATCTTTTATTATTTTTGTATAATCAAAAGTACCTTTTGATTTAATATTTTTGTAAATCATTGAATGATACCACTGACCGTTCTCAAATATATTTACTATGTCTGTGTCATTATTATTCATTTATAGACTTAACTTTAATATTCTTCTTTTTATGAATTCAATTTGATCAAATTTTGTGTTGTCTTTTATACCAAAACCTGAATAGCCGAATTGATTATTATCTAGGTTTTTTAATTTTTCCTGGATATATATAGGATGATCTTCAAGATTTATTTTAAAAACATGTTTCTTGTACTTTTCTTTAACCCAGCTGTACCACGCATCATAAGCTTCTTTTTCTGTATCCCCACCAAAGATTCCCCAATTATTAAAATACTCATACCAAGCTTTTCCAAACCTATGTCTTTCATATTTAATTATCTCTTTAGTCTTAAACATCATATCGTAATTCCATACTGGAGCTTTTGATAGTGGAATACGATTGACATCAATTAATTTTCCTTCAATAGTGGGAAAACAAAGGTCTCCACCTCCATTGAGCTGTATCTCAGGATATTTTTTTTTATTTACAGCAATACAGATTCTTGATTGAAGTTGATATCTATCATAAGTAAAAAACTGCCTTTTTGGAAAAGCAATCGCTAATTCATTATTGTTTTTCTCAATAAAATCTCTTATATACTCTAAATCGTTTTCATGAAATAAATAATCTAGATCCATTCTGATTGCCCAATCACCTGTAGATTTTTTTAATCCTTCATTAAATGTTTTGCCAATATGATCCCATCTAAACTGTTCAGGCCAATCTTCTCCCGTAATTACAACTTCATCTGCCAAGTCGTTATAGCAGTTCATTGATTCTTTCCATGGATCCATTCTTTCATCTGGTTTTGTCATAGTTGTGTGAATTGAAATTTTAACCATTTATTTTTTACCTAATATTAATTCTTCTAATTCATGATTAAATTTTTCTAGATTAAAAGTAGATTTGATTAAGTTCTCTCCATTTTCTGAGATTTTAGAAAGTTTACTTTTGTCCTGCAATAGAGTTGTTATTTTTTGCGCCCACTGTTTAGGAGAAGAATCGTGTGTAATCATAAATATATTTTCTTCATCACGAAATTTTGAAAAGTCCCAAAAACCGACAGTTTTTGATATTAATACAGGGATTCCCAATGACATTGATTGTAAAGTAACACTTTGTCCAGAAGGCTGTAATGAATCTTTCAATGGAATAATTGAAAGTCTTGATTTTTCATATATCTCTTTTAAATTTTTATCACTTAAATAATTATAATTCCAATGACCTTCTATTATTTCAACATTTGGTGGTATATTTTTGCTTTTTTTTATCTGGTTTGTGACAAAAATAAATTTATATTCATTAAGTATTTTTGATATTTCTATTACTTTTTTGAAGTCACGGTTGCCATCATTACCAACAAAAAGAATATCATTTTCTTTATCAACTAATTCTTTATTCCAAAATTCAGTATCAATACAAAAAGGGATATATCTAAATTTGTATGAGTATTTCTGTGTGTAATTTTTGGCATATTCGTATTCAGCCTTACCAATGAATATAAAATTATCATAAATTGAAAAATACAAATTTAGAAAACATCTCTGAAAAAACTTTTGAATTTTTCCAGAACCTAAGTTTGAAAATAGACCCAGAACGAATACATTTGTTGTATAGAACCTTTTCTTTTTTAGTTTGCACATCAACATGATTGGAATTATTGAGCACCCTATTCTGTCATTAGTTATTACCAAAACATCACTGTTAATAATTTTATTAAAATTTGTTTTATTCACTATTTCGCTCATAAAGATAGGAAACTTAACCATTTTTCGGAATATCCTGTCAGATAATTTCAAAATTTTTTTGAACAATTTTGAATAATCTTTAACTTCATTGAATTCCATTACATCAGTCTCAATATATTTATCTTTGAAAAAATTATATGAATAGAAAAATTCTTTTGCACAATCTTCAAGGACATTTAATCTATTTTTTCGTCCAGATACAAATAGATACATAATTCTTATAGAATCATTCACCTAATCATATTACTAATTAGTAAATTAAATTTTAATAAAAAACTATATTCCTAGAAATTTCTTGTTGTTTAAAAATGTATAATTAAATCATGCCTGAAGTAAACATATCGATTGGGGAACTTGTAGACAAGTTATCAATACTGGAGATAAAATTAAATAAAGTAGCTGATAAAAGTAAATTAAAAAATATTAAAAAAGAGTACGATACATTAAGTTCAGTATCAAAAAGTATAAAAGAAAATAATCCAGATGAATTTTCTATCCTTTATTCAGAGTTACTTGATGTGAACAATCAACTTTGGGAGATTGAAGATAAGATAAGAATTCTTGAAAAAGAGAAAAAATTTGATTCAGATTTTATAGAAACAGCAAGAAATGTCTACATTATTAACGATGAAAGATTTCAAATAAAATCAAAGATAAACTCTCTTTTTGATTCTGAGATTATTGAAGAGAAAGACTACGAAGATTACAAGTAATTTGAAGGAGTTTTTATTTCGATATTTTTACTCAACATCAAATTTTTGTTTTCATCATTGAACACCCAGTTTCCTATTGGAATATAATTTTTAACATTAAACATATAGACATTAACAATTTTTTTATCAATCATATTTGGGTTCAAATGATCCTTCAAGAAAATATCTGTACAGTATAAATTTTCCAGCTTATGTGACATCAATGCAGCTGCCATTCCAAAAGTTCCAACTCCAGATGTAGCAAGATTTTTTGCAGAATATAAAGTATTAAAGTCACTTTCCATTGTGGAAGATTGAAATTGTACTTTATTATATTGTAAAAGTTTATCAATTACAGGATTTTCAGTATTTTCAGACACGATTAAAATTTTTTCAAATTTTTCAATTAAAATTTCATAAAACTTTAAAGGATTTTGTACATATTCAGCGTATTTGTCTTTACCATTGAAAATTTCACCACTTCTTATATGAATTACTAAAGCATCATCATCAATTTGTTGATTATCTAGGAACTTTATTTTTTCTGAAATAAGATTTTTCATTAAATGGTTTGCATTTTCTAAATAATATTTTGAACTTAAAAAATCTTTTGGTAAATCTTTTAAAATTTCTAATTCAGGATTACCAAAAAACGAGCTCCTTTTTTTTAAAAATCGAAATTTATTATCAGGTTTATTATTAATTGATTTAGTTTTTTCAATGTTTTCATGATTTTTTGAATAAAAATTATAATGATTCATTTTTGAATAAATAACACCATTTAATATTTGCTGGATATTATTTCCAAATCTACCTTCATAAATAGAAATTGTGTAGTTATCCAATGGGATCAAAAAATTATAAATTATATTTAGATATCTTTTAAAAATTTTGAATCTAAAGTTAAAACTATTTAACATTCTATTCATTGTCTTTAGTTGTTAGCATTTTTGTCAATAAACTTCCAATTTTGAGAAAACTTAAGTCTTGATCCAATTACATCATGGTAGTAAAGATCTGCAGGTGTTTTGATTCTATCAACAAAATGAGCAAAACTACTATTTATACAATGTATCTCTTTGGCTTTTAGTATTAAATCTCTGTACAAAAATAAATTATTAAATGGATCAGTTTCTTTTTCTACAAATAAATTATTGCTATTTGGAATATTTCGAATTTCAATATTTCCAGATGAATGTTGTCTATGAATAATATTAAAATTTTTGTAGTTAATACCATAGACTTTACTCATTTTTTCGTACAGATCTTTTTCTTTTAAATGATCTATTGAAAAATTAAATTTTTCATAAGAAATTTTATAATCTAAATTAAGTTGTTTATAAAATGCTTCATAAAAAGGAGTTTTACCAACTTTTTCGTATCCAACCTTAAGAACTTCCAAGTTGTTTTTTTTAGCAAAGCTTAAAACAAATTCTTCGTGAGATGGATCTGATTGATCTAAATGATTTAAATTTTCAGGAAAATACAAGAGCTCCACATTTTTATTATTTTTATATGAGTAGTCCATATTTATTTTGAATTTCTCTTTTGATAGAAGAATCACCTTACGTTGATTTTCTGAAATATGGTTTACCATTCCGTTTAAAATAATTTGATCCCCCAAACCTAAATGTGAGTACAAAATAAATCTATCTTTAATGATCTTTTTTAGTTTATATTTCAAATGATTTGGATCTTTATAAGAACTGAATATATTCATAATTTAAAGAACTTCCTAAATCTCCTTAAAAAGTATTTCAATTTTTTAACTCTTGATCTTTTTTTTAATTTGTTGGTATATTTTTTTTGTAACATTGATGTCTCAGCCTGGTTTTCCTCCAAAGTTACTATGTAAACTCTTTCTTTATTGTTATTTATTAAATTTCTCCACCATTCTGGATTAAGTTTTTCAAGGTTAAGGTTACTTTTCTTAATATTTTCATATCTAATACTTAATTCTTCAAAGCCAATCTTTAACATGTTGTCAACAAATATAACCGGCAATTCTTTTAAATATTCATAAGTTGGATGATATTTTGTAACAGGAATAGAACCTAAATATAAGGTCTCAAATATTCTATGGGTATCAATACCATTTCCCCAAGGACATAAAACTAGATCATTTTTTTTAATTTTAGATATATATTCATCAATATTGTTATCAGGATTATCAACATCTACCCAATCAATACCTTTGTACTTTTCATAAATTTTTCTTCTTTCTGAAAAATTTGTATTTACTCTAAAATTGATAAGCATCTTTAAACCTTTATCTTTAGAAAAATCGAAAGCTATTGAATTTTTTAAGTCTTCCTTATTTATATTTTTTTTAGAATAAGAATTTGCTAAACCTAGTGGAATTGGAAATAAATTTTCATCATCGTAAGCAATATTTGTACTGAACCACTTTTTTATGCTATCTGGTTTTTTTAAATAAAGATTTCTGTTTATTGGATCGTCGGATTCACTTGTAATCAAAGTTATATTATTTACGTTTGAAACCTTTTTTAAATGAAAAAATAGATCTTCTATCAATTCTGTATTTGAAAAAATGATATCATTCTCATGTATCTCGAACTTTCGTCTCTTGTAAGTAACCGATTTATGATCAGATGTGTTTGTAGTAGATACAACAATCAAATTGTTTTTGTCTAATTGTTCAAATTCACTCGTAGTAATGGTTTCACTGTAGATTAGATTAGCAATATCTCTAAAAGACTTGCTTGTAATGAGATCTTTTTCTCTGTTTTCTTTATTCATCGAGTAAATTTTCGTAAGTTAAATTAACATATTAATTTGATTATAGAATTTATATAATAAGAATTTATAATTTAATTAGATAATTGGAATTTAGATGTCAACTTTTTGGAACAACTTATCAGCAGGCTATTATGACAAATTAATTACATCTGGAATTAATAAAAATCGAGGAATACAAGCCAACTGGCATAATTTGACATTTATTGAGGTGAAAAAGTTGGTAAATCAAAATAAGAAACATCTTGATTTTGCATGTGGTTCAGGAACATTCATCGGTCATTATTTGAAGAATGATTCTGTGGGGGTCGATATTTCAGATAAACAAATCAAATATGCAAGGAAGAAATACAATCAAAATGGAAGTTTTTATACTCTGAAAGACTTCGATAAAATTATTAAAGATAATTCTTTTGATGTGATTACGGTATTAGGTTTATTTGAATTCATATCCGATGAGGAAATTAATGAGCTGTTGATGAAGTTGAAGAATGGGCTAAATGAACATGGAAAAGTAATTATCACATTTCCATCTTTTAATTTTCTTTTTAAAACTATGTTAAGCATTTCTAATTTGATTGGAAATATAGATTATTCAAAAGTACATCATCAGAGAAAAGATTTAGGTTCTCTGATTAAAATATTTGAAGAATTGGAATATAAAAATATAAAAATTTCAAAAATATTGAACTTAGGGGTATTTTTTTCGTACTTTAATTTAAAACTTGGAGAAAAAGTAAATAATTTTATAAGTAAAATTTTGAAAAATAAATATGGTTTTCTATATCTTATACAGATAAGTAATTGATATATTAAGAATTTATTATAGGATATTTAAAACAGGTATAGAATACTAATATCAATGGATAACAAAAAATTTATTCCAGTGTTTAAGCCATCATTAAGCTTTAAAAATAAATTTGATGTATTTAAATCAGTTTTAAAATCAGAAATATCTGGAACAAGTCCTATCATCAAAGAGTTTGAACAAAATTTATCAAAAACTTTTGATAGAAAACATGTCGTAACAGTTTCTAATGGAAGTGTTGCATTAGATCTTGCATTAAAATCTTTAAATTTAACTGAAAATGATGAAGTAATTATTCCAAGTTTTACGATCATTTCATGTTTGTCTGCAGTTGTAAGGACTGGGGCAACTCCAGTTTTTTGTGATGTCGACCCATTAACTTGGTGTATGACACTTGATGATGTAAAAAATAAAGTAACAGATAAAACTAAGGCAATTATTGTAGTCCATACATATGGTTTACCTGCAGAAGTTCAAAAAATAGAGAAATACTGTGTAGACAATAACATATCTTTGATTGAGGATGCAGCTGAAGCACATGGAATAATGGTTAATAAAAGACCATGTGGATCGTTTGGAAAAATTTCAACTATGAGTTTTTATGCAAACAAGCATATCACAGCTGGTGAAGGAGGTGCAGTATTAACAGATGATACTGAGATTTTTAAGGAATTAATTCAGATGAGAAATCTTGATTTTAGAGCTGATAGTCGATTTAAACATGATAATTTATATTGGAATTACAGAATGGGAGGTATACAGGCAGCACTTGGAAATTCACAGATTAAAAACTTAGAAAAAACCATAAATTTTAAAATAAAACAAGGAAATTACTATCAACATCTTTTAAGTGGTAATTCAGAATTACTACAGCTTCCAATTAAAAATACTGGAGAAAACACAAATCACTATTGGGTATTTGGAATTCTTCTTAAAAAATCAAATATAAAGGATCGTGTAATTAACGAGCTTCAAGAATTAAATATACAAACACGACCTTTTTTTTGGCCACTTCACAAGCAAGATGCTCTTCCTGAAAAATTCAAGGATAAAAATTTAAAGTTAGATATCTCAGAAAAACTTGGAAATGATGGATTTTACATTCCAATGGGAGAGCATGTATCAAAAGATATGCAGAAATTTATATCGAAAAGTATTTTAGACATCGTAGAAAAATTAAATAATTAATTAATGGATAGAAAATATCTTGTAATTCTTGCAGGTTCACCAAGAGGTGGTGAGAAAACCTGGGAATCACTATACAGATATGTTATTAAGCCTTTAGATGCAGATCTAGCAATTTGCTGTGGTAAGAACATTTCAAAAGATTCCTCCTTATATTTAAATGCTAAATACAAATGGCTTTTTGACGAATATGAGGATTGGATTGAATATTACAGGAAAAACAAATACTTAAATGCAATAGAATATTTGAAAAATGGTTTAAATTCTGGTCTGTTTAATTCTGGTTCTGTTCACTTTGCAATCAAAGATATTATTTTAAAAAATTATATAAATACCATTGAAGAGTATGACTATATAATTTACACCAGATTTGATCAATTTTATTTAGACTTCCACCCTAGATTAAATGAAGAAAACATTTTTATACCTGAAGGCCAGGATTACTTTGGAATATGTGATCGACATGCAGCTTTCCCATCAAAATATGCCAAACAATTTTTAGATATTTGTGAATTTATAAATAGAAAACAATCAAGCGAAAATCTTCCAGAATATCTTAATTGTGAAACAGCTTATCTTTCACATTTGGAATATTTGAATTTATACAAAAATGTAAAAAGAATGAAAAGGTTTCAATTTACGACCTCAACAAAAGGAGACACAACTAGATGGAGAATTGCAATTTATAAATTATGGCTAGTAAAAAACATAAAATTGAAATATCCCGAAGAATTTTATGATTCATTTTTCAACAGAACATTAAAATATAGTTTTTTTAAAAATTTTATGACCCATCCTATTCTTTATATAAATTATTTGTTTTTGAAGTTTAGAGCAAAGTTTGCAAAATATTTTCCTACAAAAATTAGAGAATATACAATTCAAAATATATTAAAAGAAAATTAGAAGTCGTTTTAATATTCATTCTTTATATGTAAGAATTAAACATATATGGAATTAAGCATTATTTTACCCACTTTCAACGAAGGAAAAAATCTTGAAATTTTAATTCCTAAAATATTTAAAGAAATTACAAAAGATTTAACCAAATTTGAAGTTATTGTCATGGATGATAATTCAAATGACCAAACTTTAAATGTAATTAAAAATCTTAAAAATGAGTTTGAAAACATCACATTCATTCAAAGAAGTAAAGAACCATCCCTATCTATGTCTATATACGATGGTATTTTGCAATCCAAATACGAATATGTAATGTGGCTTGACGCAGACGGCTCAATGCTACCAATTGCAATGAATAATTTGATAAAACAGCAAGTATTAAACCCAGAAAATGTAATTATTGGTTCTAGATTTGTTGAGGGCGGTGGATACAAAGGTGTTGAAAAAGATAACAAAAGCTTAGTAAATACATTAAGAAATATTTATAATTCTGAGGACTCGATATTAGCTGTTTTTCTCTCAAGAATATTCAATAATTTTTTGAATTTTTTTATGAAAACAGGAGTGAAAGACATGACAAGTGGGTTTATTATTTCAAAAAAAAACTATTTGACGAGTGATGATATTAAAAAATGTTTTGAAAAATCAAGTTATGGTGAATATTTCGCATTTATGATAAATCAGCTGTCAAGAGATAAAGTAGTAATGCAAGAAGTTGGCTACATTTGTGAGACGAGACTATATGGTTATTCTAAGACTGGAACAAACTATCTACAACTTATAAAAAGAGGTATACCATATTTGTTTGCAGCATATAATATTAGATTTAACAATGAAAAAAATAACTGATAAATCAAATAATCTTCTTGCGATAGTAATTGACTATGAATCAATTGATAAAGAAAAAAACTTTGTAACTGACAATTCGTCTGATATTCAACTCGCATCATTCAATTTAAAAAAAAATACAATAATCGAAAATCATTATCATCCAAAACAGGATAGAAAAATTGAAACTACATGTGAAGTTTTGGTTGTCCTAGATGGAGTGATTGAAATTACAATATATGATAAAAACTTAAATATCGTCTCTACAGAATCAATCTCTAAGGGTGGAACAGTAGCATTATTCGATGGTGGCCACGGCATAAAAGTTGTTGAAGATTGTAAATTGATTGAAACCAAACAAGGCCCGTATAACGAGAGTACTGATAAAGTTAGGTTTTAATTTGTCTTAGTTTTTATGTATAAAGAAATTTCTTTATACGGATCATTTACGTATTCCAGATTTGGATTTATGTTGTATTGGGTGGTATCAACTCTTAAGTAATTTCTATTATAAGCTGAAACATCGCAGTTGATCAGTGGATTACTTCTTACTTCTCCATTAATTACCATTCTCGGAGTACATATTATTATGTCAACAAAATTACCAAGTACAATATCATCTTCAATATTTTTCCTTTGATATTCGAGCCTATCCAAAGTTTCAACTATAAAATCTTCTTCAAAATTTGAAGGGTGAATAACATATGTATAATTTGGTTTATCTAGGTAAAAAAGGACTAATACATAATCTAATGCAAATATCTTATATTGATTGTTGGACATTCGATCATCTAAATCAATAGACATTTGATAAATTGGATAATTATTTATAGTATTTTCAATATCACTAAGGTATTCGTAACTTTTTGAAAAACGATCATTAATTATTGATAAGCTCGAAGTCAGTATTACTAGTAAAAGTAAAGATATTTGTTTTTGATACCGGATTTTACTTACAAAAAAAGGAATAAAGAATAAAACAAAAAATAAATGGTGATAATAATTATGAGATGCAATTATGTAGAAAGCTAAACCAAAAAATATATTTAATACGTCAAAATCTCTATAAACTTTAGACAAATTTTTTTCATCAATTAAGTTAAACAAATAGAAAATTATTAACACGAATATTGATATGTAAATAAAGTTGTTTAATTCAAAATATTGTCTGAAAAATACTCTTAATTCGTATACATAAGAGAAAGTCGAAGCTGTATATTTAAAAGGAATTTCAATAAATGTAGCTATATATATATCAGTCAAATTATTAATAAAATAGATTATTAGAAAAAATAAATGAGGACCAATTAATCCAAGACCAAAAAAAGTATATTTTTTAAAAACATTTTTTCCTTTATTAGCTAAAAAAATAATTATCAAATATGGTAAAACAAACAAAACTGTACCTTGATTAATCAAGGTTGATAAGGACATAAAGATACCAATTAAGATTAGATTTGAATTATTATCTTTGTTTTTTTCATAAAAATAATAAGATAATGATATAAACACTAATGAATATAATTCTGAATATTCACTTACTAGTGAGCTTAAGCTAAATAATAGGATAAATAATGTTGAAGCCAATGAGCTGAGAACAAAATTTTTATTTGTTTTCAAAGAAACAATTTTAAAAATTATTAAAGATAAAAATAATAAAATTAAATCATTTAATAATTTAAAGAATATTATATTTTTTCCTGATATGATCAAAATTAAGCTGTATAAATAAAAAAATACAGGTCCTTTTGATTCCCATTGGTTTTCTAACGGCAAATTCCCTCTTAGTACATCCGATGCAGCAACAAGATAAGATGGAATATCCCAATCAATCATCTCAAAATTTAGAAAGTAATTTTGGCTAATGATTGTTAGAGTTGAAATAAATATTATAAATATTATAAAATTACGTCTTGATTCAGTAAGGGTGTGGTTAAGTCTTGAAATAATAATTGAATCATTTTTAAAAAATCTATAGGTTAAAAAAAGGATTACTAATAATATTGATGAGAGAAGCAATGCTTTTTGATTCGACTCTATTCTTTTTAATATTTCTAAAATTAAATATATTAAAAGGATGGGAATAAGGTCAACTAGATATTTAATTTTAAAGAACATTATTTTTATTATTCAATAGTAATAAATATGTGTAGAAAATAAATTATTTTCAAACTAAAATTCTAAATTAGTAGAAATTAAAATGAAAACAAGCCTCCTATTAAAAACAAAATTGTTATCTCTTTTTTTAAATTTTTTAAATCCAACAAACCAACACAATTATCAAAAATTTCATCAAATAAAAAATATTTGGTCAAATGTCTTTTTAGACAAATTAGAAGGTGATTACATTGAGTTTGGAATTTTTAAAGGGAAATCTTTATATCATTCACTTAAAACTTATAGAAAAATATATAAAGAAAATAACAAAGCTTTTTACGGTCTTGACTCATTTGAGGGATTTCCTGTAGAAAATCATAATTTTTTCAAAAATGAAAATTTTAAAAGTTCTTATCAAGATGTATGTAATACATTTAAAAAATATAACAATGTATATATTGAAAAAGGATTTTTTTCTGATTCATTAAGTACGGAAAGATTGACGAAAGTTGATAAAATATGTTTTGCTTTTGTTGATTGTGATATTTATGAATCTTCTATTGAGGTATTTGAATATTTAAAGCCAAGAATGGTATCAGGTGGATTCATAATGATAGATGATTTTTTGAATGTTGATAATAATGGAAAAACAATAATGAGTGCATTGTTCTTGAATTATGAATTGAATAAAAATATATTTTTTTATAGCCATTATTCAAATGGACAAGTATTTAGAGTTTTAGAAAATTAAGAGCTATTTTTTTTTATAAAATTATAGCTTATAAATATGGGTACTAAAGAAAACAAAAGTGCAGCGCCTCTATCAACAATAGAATAAGACAAAACTTCGTTTAATCCAAAATCAATATAAGTTGAGGCAAACAAAATAAAAGCTTCTTTTAATCCTAATGATCCTGGAGTTACTCCTATTAAGCTTCCAATAACAGAACTAGAATTAAAAAAAAGCAATTTGATGATGTTACTTTCAATAAATAATCTTGAAAGGATAATATAAGTTTCTAAATAAAATACAAAAAAATTAATAAGTGTAAAAATTAATAATCTTTTCTGTATTTTAAAATTCGAAACAATTTTCTGCCAGTCTTGTTTAGTTTTATTTATGAAATTTAAGAACCTATTTTTATTTTCCACCTTATTTATTTTTACTGTTTTAAATAATAGATATGACGATAAAAATAAAATAATTATTACAACTACTAAAAAAATATAATTTGTAACATTTAAGTTTTCTCTTAATATCAACATACTAATTAACAGAAAAAATGAATTTATGAATATAGATACGACAAAGAAATATGAAAACTGTGAAATCAGAGCCTCTTTTTTTAATTTATATTTCTTATTTAAATAAATTAATCTAATAGCACCTCCTGATCTTGCAGGCAATAATAAATTTCCTAAGAAAGTTAGTGAGCTAAGGTATAAACCTTCCTTTAAATTTAGATTTACATCGAAGACTTTAAGTATTTCAATATTAAAAAGTGCATTTATGGTTAATGCAATCATTTTCAGTATTAACAAATATCCCAACAAGCTTAGATTTAGATTTTTTATATACCCATTTTCTGAAACATATGAATAGGAAAAATACAAGAAAGATAAAAATAAGAAAGTACCTAATATATAGTTATATTTTTTCATAATCTTTTATATTTTTATAAAAATATCCAACTAATAAATAAATTAATACTACAACGATGAATATCTTCAGGATTGATATATTTTCTAAATTAATTAAAAGTTCTTGAAAGTCACTATTTGAAACTGGCAAACCAAGGTTTCCAAGAAAAGAATTTAGTTCTTCAATATTAAATAAAGTAAGAACAATTTTTAATATAAATACACCAAAAAAACTTGTAGTAAAGATTTTAAGATAACTTTCTAGATTAAAAAATGACTCTAACAATCCACTTAAATATAGTGGCTGGGAAAATCTTAACTGCCTATCAAAACTGTTTGAGACTTCTGTAAGTGATAACTGTGTTCCTAATGTTGTTTCAAAAAAAAGTATAGAAAGTAATGAAAAAAGTGAAATGATAATTAAGTAATAATTTACAAATTTATTTTCATTGTATTTTTTATAGTGCATGAAAATTATTAAACATAATGAAACAGAAGATAATAAATATCTGAAACCGTAACTTGATGCAGTTGACTTCCATAAAAGTACAGGTCCATATACAAAAATGAATGAAATTAATAGAAAAATTTTGGTACTCGTATTAATTTTTTTTGAAAAGATTAAAAATAAAGCGTACGAGGATGCAAAAAATATAAGTGGTGAAAAATATAATATGCCAAATTCTTGTGTGATTACTATCTTAAATAAATTTGATATATTTTCGGAGAGAAATGCAGTCAAGCCATTATTGTTAGCAAAATATCCCGAGGCCATTTTTTCCGTTCCATAAACAAATTGTGGATTAAGAGTGGCACTTCCGTAAATCGAATAATTTAAATATACAAATGAAATAAATGAGAAAATCGAAGAAACTAAGAATAAATTATTTTTCATTAAAGATTCTTTTTTATAACTTGTTTTAAAAAGGCTATAAGTTATGTATGGGAGAAATAGAATAAAATAATTAACCCATCGAACTGAAAATGCCAAAGCTATTGCTATTGGAACAAGAAATGCATAAATATTTTTATTTGTTTTATAAAATTTGTGTGAAAAATAAATTACTAGTGTAGTTGAAAAAAATTCATAAACATGGGTCATACTATATCGTTCAAAAGAATAATAAATTAATCCAGTTGCAGAAGTTAATATTAAAACAGTCATAGGGTGTATTTTTAATTTAAGATCTTTTATTATTGTGTTAAAAAGAAATATTCCCCAAAATAAATAAACCACAGAAGATAATGAATAAAACAATATTTTGTAATTGAATATATTGTCTTTCAGGTCATTGATTTCAAACAAATTTCCAACATATAAAAAAATTGATGAAAATATTCCGGTTCCAATAAATCCTTTTGGTGCAATTTTTCCATTGGAACTAAATCTTTTTTCTTCATACCCAGCCAATTGATTTGTATAATCAAGGTCAAAATCTAACGCAATTGTTTCTGCATGCATAAAATAATCATGGTCATCTTGACAGCATGTAAATGATTCGATGAATCGATAGTCTATTTTTAAGAAAACAAGTAACAACAAACCCATTAGGAATATCGAAGTTATCTTTTTTTTATTTTTCAATTTATTTCTTTAAAGTAATTTGAAAAAATTTCATTTTCCATTTTGAGAGAAGCTCTAAACAACAAAACAGTTAGAAATGCAAAAATTATAAAAACCGTAAACCAGGAACTTTGTGAACCAATTCCCTGAAAGAATCTTATATTTATAAATCTTCCCAATTGGTAGATAGTCGATGCTAAAAAGGCTAATGAAATTAAATCAACAGTGAATGAAGTTTGAAGTTCTGAATAATTTATTTTATTACCTATTTTTTTGATATAACTTTTTATGGAAAAATAAAGTAGTTTAAATAGCATAACACTAGGTCTTAGTCTGCTTTCTGAAAAACCATATGTAATTGTGTTTTTTACTTGACCAATAATTACATCTTTTTTCAATGATAAGCTTGCAGCTAAAGTTATTACATAAAATGGATATCCATACCTATAAAATAATTTTGGGACTTCTATATTGTTTGCCAGTTCTTTCGAGATCATTATTAAACCATTCAGAGGATCATTAATTTTTTTAAATCCAGTTGAAAACTTTATTAAGATTGATGCAAATATATTTCCTACATATCTTACCGTTGGAATATTGCCGACAATTCCATTTGCCCAAAATCTATCACATTTAATTAAGTCAAATTTTATGTCATTTTCAACTATTGATTTAATTTTTAAAATATCTTTTTTTTGAAACTGCCCGTCTCCATCAATCTTTATCAAATAGGATGAGTCGGTATTTTTAAAATGTTCTACACCAATTTGAAATGACTTTCCAGCTCCAAGGTTTTTTTCATTGTTAATAAGTTTTATTTGATTATTTTCTAATTTTATATTTTCAATAATTTCTTTTGTATCATCCGTACTGCAATCATTCACAATGATTATCTCACTAAAATCATTTTTGTAAGATAGTATTGTGTCTTTAATATTTTTTTGTTCGTTAAACGCAAGAATTAATAAGGAAAACATTCTTTTTTAATATTAAATATGATTTTATATTTTTTTAGGAAAAATTTATATTTAATTTCTATAACAAAAAATGAAGTAAAATTGGAACATAATTATGTTTCACTATATTAAATCAATACTCTATTTCATTTTTAGAAAAAGTAAAAAGAACATTGATAATTTTAGATATCGAGAATACTTATTTTTAGAATTATTAGAACTTTATCCTGATACTTTTAAAAATAAAAGAATATTAGAAATTGGTCCAAGAGATGGTTTAGATACATTTCGTCTTGAAACTTTAGATCCAAAAGAAATCGTAATTATGGATTTGAAAAATAGAACTGAAGAGAATAAACATTGGTTAAAAAATTTAAAGGTAAAAAACTCTTACATTGAAGCAAACTATATGTATCTGTCACCAGAAGAATACAAACAGCTTGGTAAATTTGATTTAATTTGGTTCACTGGTGTGATCTACCATAATCCTGAGCAGTTAAGATTTTTATACAAACTTTACAATCAATTAAACACAAAAGGAGTGCTTGTACTTGAAAGTTCAACTATTAGGGATAGGTCATTAAAAAATAAAAATGTTGTTCAAATATTTTATCCAGAGACATTTAGGGATACAGAAACAATATCACATTTACCATCTCGATTAGCTTTAAAAAGTTGGTTAGGGATGGTAGGTTTTGATAGAATAAACGATTCAAAATGTTTTGACAAAGAAAACTTCAATCTAAAGAGAATAAGATATGCTTGTATTGCTGAAAAGCTTAATGAAGGAAATGAAAAAACTTATTATACAAAACAATTTGGTGAGGAGTCATTTATTATTGGTGGATCAACTTAAATTTAATACAACCCCTTTTTTTTAGCGTCTACAATCCACGGAATTACAATATCTAAAATTTCATCTAATGATGTTTTTGCTTCGAATCCAAGTAATTTTTTAGCTTTTTCTGTTGACGGAATTCTCTTTTGGACATCATACTCAAAAGGATCTACATTCTTATATTTGAATTCTTGATCAGGTTTAATTTTTTTCCATATCTTCTCGGCAAGCTCTAATACAGTTGTAGAGGTGCTAGTTGATATATTAAAATCATTATTTTTTGCATTCTCATGTTCCAAAAGTAAACATATCCCTTCAGCTAAATCTTCTCCATATGTATAGTGCCTTATTTGATTTCCAGATCCCAAAATTTCAATATAATCTTTACTTTCCAAAGTTTTCAAAACAAAGTCTGGAACAACATGACTTAACGCCAATTTTTTACTATTTTCTGAAGCATCTTTTTTATTTTTTGCTTTTATTTCTCCTATACCTACACAATTGAATGGTCTTGCAATGGAATATTCAAGTCCGTATTGTTCAAATGCTGCTCTTGCAAAGTATTCAACTGAAAGTTTTTGAAATCCGTAAGAACTAATTGGGGGAGGAGTAACAAATAAACTTTCTTCCGTACTTGGATATATGTTTGTTGATTCAAAGACCATTGACGAGCTTAAATATACTACTCTTTTCAATTTCTCTTCTTGAAAACATTTTATGGCAACATCTGTTGAATTTGAAATTATTTTTTCATTCTCTGATAATAAATCATAGGCAAATTCATGAAAATAAGAAATTCCCCCTATCATGGCTGCACCTGCAATAAAATAATCACAAGATTTTAAGTTTTCATAAAGGAGATTGAAATCTTTTACATCGCCTTCGACTAGTGTGTAATTTGGATCATTCGAATGATTCCTCTCCATTTTTCCATATTTTGAAAAATTATCAATACCAACTACTTCATATCCAAGTTGAAGTAATTTTTTAACAACATACGAACCAATGAATCCTTCGGAACCCGTTAGGAGAACTTTTTTCATGTCTTGTTCCTAAAAATCAGTACTTTAACCCAATATATATAACTTGGTAAAAATTTTTTCATATTGAACTTTGACTCACCAAATTCACGATCAATCCAAATAGTTGGTATTTCGACGATTGTTTTTTTATATAATTTTGCTTTAACAACCATTTCAAGACCTAACGTAAATCCATTATCACTTTCTATTTTAACTTCTTCTAAAAATTTTTTTGAATATGCTTTATACATGTTTGTAGAGTCTTTTGTTCCAACTCTTAAAAAATAATATAAAAATATACCTGAAGTTTTACTTAAATAATATTTCAAACCTTTTTTTCCAATATATTTTCCACCTTTTGAATACCTAGATGCAACAGCGACATCAACTCCTCTCTCAACAAGACCAAATAAAGACTCAACTTGATCTGGGTCATCACTCCCATCTCCCATCGCTATACAAATGATATTTCCATTCGATTTACTAATTCCGTATTTGATTGCAGAAGCAGGGCCTCCTGTATTACTAAATTCAATTTTTGTATTTTCTTGAACAACATTTTTTATGTGTTTATATGTTGAATCCTCAGTGTTGTCAAGAACAATAATTATTTCTGTATTTTTAGAAAGTTTTTTGTGAAAATTATTATAAATATGGATAAAATTTTCACCTTCATCTTTACAAGGAATGATTAATGATTTATTGATTTCCATAGTCGTATAATTCTACTTATTTAATGAATATTATGAAGAGGATTGTGTTGTATATTTCTTAAAAAACAAACTATCGTCATAGTTAATAGGTTTGTCAATATGATGACATTCAACATAATTCCAACAAAGTCCACTTTCTGTATAAACTCCATAGTTAAATTTACTTTTTATATATTCTTCCTCCCATGGCAGACCTATTACCGAGAAACTTATTGGATTATTTAAAAAAGCTTGATAAGAATAAAGTCTTGGAACTAAACCCACACTAACTATTACGGTTGTAAGAACAATTAACTTTAAATAGTTTTTAAAAAATGGTCTTATTTCTAAATTTTGATAATTTTTATAAAATAGAGTGATTGCAAAAAGCCAAGTACCAAAACCGTATCTTGGGTTAGCTCCATTTGAGTTAAACCAAATTAGAATTAAAAAAATAAAAAACAGAATTAAAGCTTTGCTTTCTTTTGTTTTAATTTTATTGGAAGCTTTAACTAGAAAAATTTTATTAACAATAAATATTATCGTAAGAGATAATAAGAAATTATAGGTGTATTGTTTATTTTTTGAGTCGTTTAACCAGTAAATAAATTGATCAGTTACAGTCTCATCAAGCCTTGGGTCAATAGCAGGTCCTATCAACCATCCCTCTGTTGCGTAGTTAGTATCGATCCCGTACCAATCAAAATTTGAGATACATGTAAATGCCACAGGATATAATAAACAACTTGTTACAAGAACATTTTTAAGTACCCACAAAACACCAAGTAATATTGGGAATTTAATTGAATTTAAAATTTTAACAAAACTAACGTTATTTTTTTTCATATAAAAATATACATATATAATCAAAGGAAAAATTACGTATGCACCATTTTGTTTTATTTGAAATCCAAAAAGAGAAAAATAAAATATAAAAGATAATTCAAGCTTTGAAAATGATTGATCCATTACTCTCATGAAAATTAGTACACAATTAACAAAAAACAAGATACCTAGTGCATCATCGAATTTTCCAATAGTTAAAATTGGTGTGAAACCATTACCCCCGCCAAGATATCCAATATTGTCTAAAATTGAAAAAAGCAAAACACCTAAGCTGGAAAATTTTAAATATTTATTTTTATTTTCAAATATATTGTGTATCAAAAAACAAAAAAAGAAATTGTATATAACAAGTTTTAAAAAATGTGTGACAACATAGTTATCAGCTAACCAGAATAGGGATGATAGATATTCGTAAATACTAGACCATCCAAGCCATACGTTTAAGTTACTAAGACCTAAAACTAAATTGCTTTCTCTTATCCAAGCTTGATTTTGAAGATGGTACAAGCCAGTATCCCAACCAAGCCAAATACCATGGGAGCTTATTGATAAAAAAACAGGAAATAAAATAAATGTTAGAAATTTGAATTTAAAAATACTGAGATTTTTTATGTAGAAAAAATTTAAAAATATAAGTAAAACTAATACTGTAAAAATATATGGAATAGTTACTTTTATTTGAAAAATGAAATTTAATATAAATACGAGATTAGATATAAAAAATAATGAGATTAATGGATAGAAAACATAAATATTTAAACCAAATATTTTTTGCTTATCAAGTTCAAATTTATTTTTTGAGAATAAATTAAAAAGATTAAATAAACTTCTCCCAATTAAAAAAAATGCAATATTAAAAATTATAAATAAAATTTGTGTCACGGTTTAAATGATAATTAATATTCTGATTTTACAAAGTAATTAGGTCAATTATTATACTTCACTTAATATTATGAAAATGTTTGACATAGCTGTTGTTGGAGGTGCTGGTCACATTGGCTTACCATTTAGTGTCTATTTACAAAATAAAGGAAATAATGTCCTAGTTATTGATCCAAATAAAAAATATGTTTCACTAGCAGAGAAAGGGAACCCCCCTTTCGTAGAAAAAAGTTTTAAACCGAATTTAGAAAATGCATTACTTAAAGGGTTGAAATTTACAGATAAAATTGAAAATATAAAAACAAAAGAATATATTATCGTAACAATTGGAAGTTCTTCAAACATTAAAGATATTGAATTATTTAATAATCTTATGGATGAAGTTGTAGACATAGCTAAAAAAAATAGCAAAATAATTCTAAGAAGCACTCTTAGCTTAGAAACTTTTATTACATTAAAAAAAAATAAAGCAATCAAATCAAAAAATTTACGGATAGCTTATTGCCCAGAAAGAATTGCAGAAGGCCTAGCTTTTGAAGAACTAAAAAAAATCCCCCAAATTATAGGTTCAGCAGAAAAAGACTCTAGAATTTTTTCAAAATTTTTCGAACTAAATGGTTTTGAGATCCTTAATACAGACATTGATACTGCTATTTTTGTAAAATTGTTTTCAAATGCTTATAGGTATGCAAGCTTCTCTTTAATAAACGAATTTGATAATATTGCAACCTCTAACAATATAGATTTCAATACGGTACTTCGATTAGCAACCCATAAATATGATAGATTAAAGGATATTCCTTTGCCGGGGTTTGTTGGTGGGCCATGTCTTATAAAAGATACAAAAACATTTATTAAAAGTTACGAAAAAGACAATATTCTTTTAAAAAATTTTTCAAAAACAAATATTAGATATTTAGAAAAAATACTTAGCCAATGTAAGAGTAAATTTTCAGGAAAAAAAATAATTCAACTAGGATTAACGTTTAAACCAGGTTCGGATGATTTAAGAACATCCATATCTTTAGATTTAAGAAAAAAGCTTATCAAAATGGGTTATGAAGTGTTTTCAGTCGATCCTTATTTAGATCAATCTGAAGTTGATTTTAAACTTTTTACATATGCAGAAGTAGAAGATAAAACCGATAATATATTGATATCAACTAATCATAAAAATTTTAAAAATTTAGATTTTAAAAATAAAAATGTAATCTTTGCAGGTAAAAATTGATAATTTTATATCCAAATATTCTTCATGATAGAGTTTATAATTCTTGCTAAAAAATTATACACAGATTCATTTTCAAGATTGGGGGAAACATTTCGTACATAACCAAAAACGTGTCTTTCTTCTAAAACGAATGTACTCAAAATAATAAAAATTATTAAAACTTTTTCTGAATAAGATCTTACAAATTTATATTTACTTAACTCATAAATTAAAAAGACAATAGTTGGAATTAATAAAATTGAGAATATTCTACTTGAGTCGACAACTATTCCAGATCCGATGAGCGCAACAAAGCTGGAAAAAATATATTTTTGAGAAAATTTATATTCTTTTGTTAAAACTATTAAAAACAAAATAAATATGGATCCCAAAAATCCTGACCAAATTAAGCTTGGAAGATATTCAGATATAAATCCTGTTGCATCATCAAGAATATTTTGATTAAACAAAGTTCGAAAACGCCCCCTTCCTAAAAAATTTATATAATCTAAATACCAATTTTTTAAGATACTTGCTATGAATCCACCAGTAAAACTGGAGAAAATTAATTTTTTTCTCTGCTCATTATCTGATAAAAATAAAAATGAAATAATTGAAAAAATAAAAATTCCAAAGTGATTAAAAGCTAATAACAAAAATAAAAAAGTCCAAATAAAAGTATTTTTATCATTTAACAATATCCATTTCGAGATAATAACAAGTAAAAGTGTTGATAATATGTCTACATAGCCTAGAAACCAACTACACGTTACTAGCCATCCTGAAAAAAAGAAAATTGGTCCATATTGTCCTAAAAAATTAATATTTAAACAAATAAGAAAAATACAAAAGTTGAAAAATAAATATACAACAAGTAAATAAACATCTATGTTTTCAATAGAGAAAAGTTTTTTAATAATAAAAAATAATGGTGACTCTAGATAAAATGGATAATTTTCTAAAGTAGTGTTTTCAATTTTTTTATAAATTTCAAATTCATTGTAAATCCAGTCATTGAAAGACAATTTAAAAAAAGCATGACTTAAAAATGTTGCAGTAATGAGATTCAATAAGATCGGTAAAAAGTTTTCTTTAATTTTATTAATTTTCACAAATATCTCTTAAAAAATTGTTTAAGTTCTTTTGGATCCAGTATACAATCCGAAAGATAGAAATTCTCATTCAAAGACTCTGCATCTAAGTAAAAATAATTCTGTTCTAGGTCTGATGCCATAGTGAAATAACAATTATTATTATCATCATTCTTTCTCCTTATCTCCAAAATATTATTATTCCTTTCCATGAACATCATATTTGTTAATCCTGCACCATGAAGTCCTGCCACCCACTCAGCATTATTAAATAGTCTGATATTTTCTTTAAGATTGTTTTGTTCCGGATATACTATCTGGAATCCATAATCTTCAATAATTTCTCTAATCTCATTTTCATTTTTTATTTTTCTATGGTTAGTCTGAGATCTACTAATCCAAATTTTTTTAATGTTAGATACTGGTAAATCAGTAACACTCTGTTTTAATTTGTACGAAATAAAATTTAAGAGTTCTTTATTGTAATTACCACTTGGAGCTGTTTTACTTGTGATAGTAATTTCTTTATGTTTATAAAATTTTTCACTAGGTGTAACAATGAAATTCACTTTAAGAAGTTCAATGCTTTCCTTTACAAAAGAACAATTGTATGTATCTTGGTCAATGATTATTGGATCATCTATATTTTGTTTTAAAAGTAAACCTATTCTTGAAAGATTATCAGTCATCCAATGAAAAAATTTTCTGCTTTTTTCATCCATTATCCATGAGCTTTTTTCAACCAACTTATAACTATTTATATTTTCTCTATTTCTATAAAATAATCTAACTTTATTCTTAATACTTTGTTTACTCATTCTTGAACAATCAGTAAGAATTTCGTTTCCTCTTGAGTTAAATAAATTTTGTCCTTTGGTAAATATATTTTTTCTTGAAAAAGTATATGATTTTGGAATAATCTTTCTTAGCTCATGTCCAAACAATATAATGTCACTTTCTTTGTAGTTCTTAGGTAAATTTCTATTTGATATATATTCTTTAAAAATAAGGTTCCGTTTAAGCATTTTAAATTTTTCTTTTATATTTCATGCCAAATCATTGACCTGTCCTTTTTGCTCAGTAAAAAGATGAGTTCTTTTTATATTTTACAAATATCCAGTCATGTCTCATATTAAATTTTGCGTCTGGAACACTCTCCTGATTATATCTTTCAACATCATGAAAAAATAGTCGTTGCTCAACATTTCGTTCCATTCCTTCAATCAAATGTGCGAGAGAACTGTCAATACAATGTACTTCTTTAGCATTTCTAACAAAAATTAAATTCTCAAAAAAATTTTTGGTCTTTATTTCACCTAGGTAAATCTTATTTAATTCTGTCTTTATATTTAAATCATATTTACCGAATGAACCAGTGTCTTGTATCAATATAAAATTATCAGGATATTTATGTTGTTTTTTTGGCAATTTAGACGGTAGCTTGAAATATTTGTATCTCATATCAAAGTCTATATTTGCAACACTATAGAATGTTTTATCCCACTCCGGCCACTGAATATCATCAAAACCAAGATACAATATTTCTACATTCAATATTTTTGAATATATTTTTGAAATTAATTTTTCACTATTTGTAAAATTTTTTTTTGTTAATTTATTTACAGTTTTTAATAAAAACTTCTCAAAAGTGTTATTTCTAAACATTGGCAAAACTTTTACATCATGATTTTCACTGTATAGATATCTGATAGATGGAAAATTTTTAAAATTACATACTAGATAAATTTTTTTGCTCTCAGAAAGAAAATTAACTATTCCATTACAAATCAAGTGATCTCCTAATCCGGTATTATGATGTATTAAAATTTTTTTCATCTATTGTTCATGTTATACATACTTTTATATCTTTTTTTATTAAAATTACATCATAGATTTTCAAAAAGTTATAAATATGGAAAAACAAAATATTCTACTTACAGGTTCAGAAGGTTTTATTGGAAGATCTCTCAATAATCAAATTGTAAATTTATACAGTAACGAATTCAATGTTTTAACGTTTGAAAAAGACAATATTAGAAATAATGAATATTGGATTGAGGAGTTAAGTGAATTAGTCAGAGATTCGGATGTAATACTACATGTAGGCGCTGACTCAAATACTCAAAATTTTGATTTTAATGATGTGTTTTTTTACAACTACTATTTTTCAAAAGTATTGTTTGATCTTATTAGCGAAAACAATAATGATAAAATAACTATCTATTCTTCAAGTGCGGCATGTTACGGCACCCAAGGAATGCCAGAAACTATTTATGCATGGTCCAAGTTTTTAGCTGAACAATATGGTTATTCAAAAATAGAAAATTTTATTTCATTAAGGTACTTTAATGTATACGGACCCGGAGAAAGTGAAAAGGGGAATATGTCTTCAATTGCATTTCAAGCACTTAAATCTAAAAATGATTATTTTTACCTATTTCCTGGTAATCCAAAAAGAGATTTTATTTTTATTGAAGATATAGTTGATGCAAATCTGTATCCGATATTCAATGATATTAAAAAAGGAATTTATGATGTTGGTACAGGCGTTGAAAATTTATTTGAAGATATAGTTGAATATTTTGGAATAAATGTAAGGTATCATGATGAGTCAAAAATACCAAAAAATTATCAGTATCAAACAAAAGCCAATAAAAAAAAATTTATGAAGGGATGGGAACCTAAATACTCACTAGAACAGGGGCTAAAAAAATATAAGGAATTATTAAATTGAAAGCAGCTGTTCTGAGAGAATTTAATAAAGATTTAGAAATTGAAACTTTAGACATTCCAGCCCTAGGTGAAGGACAAGTTTTAGTAGATATTAAATTCAGCGGAATTTGTGGTGCTCAAGTTAATCAAAAAAAAGGTATAAAAATTAAAAAGCAATTCCTTCCTTGCTTAATGGGGCATGAGGGATCCGGAATAATTGTTGATGTAGGAAAAAATGTTTCAACAGTTCAAAAAGGTGACCATGTCGTAATGCATTGGAGAAAATCGGAGGGTATTGAATCAGAATTTCCTACTTATTTTTCAAAAACTTCAAATCAACAAATCGGCTCAGGCTTAATAACAACTTTTTCCGATATGTCTGTTGTTTCTGAAAACAGAGTTACAAAAATCGATAAAAAACATTCTCTTGAAGTAGCATCACTTTTAGGTTGTGCAGTAACTACTGGTTTTGGTGTAATAAATAATGAGTTAAAACCAGATGAAGGTGGCACGTTTCTTATCTCAGGTGTTGGGGGAGTTGGTATAAGCTCAATTATTGGAGCAAAGCTTAATAATGCAAAAAAGATTATTGCAATTGACATCAATGAGGAAAAATTAAATTTTTCAAAAAAAATTGGATCAACTCATCAAATTGTTTATAAAAAAAATAATAAAATTGAATCTAAAGATTTAAATAAAGTCGAGTATGCAATCGACACTACAGGAGATCCTTATTTAATAAATGAAATAATTGATACTCTTTCTCCTGGTGGAAAGCTTGTACTTGTTGGACAGCCTGAAAAAGACAAACACCTAATAATCAAAAATTTTCTTAAACTTTTTAACAATATTCAAATATTTGACAGCCAAGGGGGACTTACTAATCCATCAATAGATATTCCACTTATATTAGATATGCATACAAACAATAAAGTTGATTTAAAACAATTAATTAGTAAAAAGATTAAGTTAGAAGAAATTAACGATGGGTTTGAAATTTTGGAAAATCACGCACTCATAGGTAGTAGAATACTTATTGAAAATTAATTAATTTTTATTTCCACTCCATAAATGAAACAAAAAAGCAAATTTGTTGTTTCTATATTTTTTCAATAATATTGTTTTCAAGTTCGATTAATTTTTTTTATATCACGCAATAGAATAAAATTTTAATATTTTGAAATAATTTTATATGCATCATTTAAATTATTTACAAAATAGTCAGAAAATCTTGATACCTTATGCTCCTCGCTTTTTATTTGTATAGTTTTTGTATTTCCTCTTTTCCCAAATATAATATCAGACTCTCGATCACCAATTGTCCAGCAATGTTTTAAAGATAATTTATATTTTTCTGCTGCTTTTTCTAAAAAAAATGTATTTGGTTTTCTTGATTTTGATTTGCTATCAGGATGACTGAAATCGATAAATGATTCTTGAATTACAACTCCTTTATCATTTAATTTTTGAACTATCTCATCATGAATTTCTAATGCTTTATCTTTTGTAGAATATCCTCTACCCACCATACTTTGATTAGTTACTATAAATAATTTATAATTTAATTCTTGAAGCTTCTTTAAAGATTTAAACGATTCTGGAAAAAAAATTATATCTTCTTTTTCAGTAAGGTAATTACTGTCGCGTATAATAGTCCCATCTCTATCTAGAAATACAGCTCTGTTGACGATATCTCTTTTGTTAGTTTTTTCTAGAATCATTGATGTTGAGATATTGATATTTTTTTTAATGTTAATAATTTTTCCATTTTGTGATTCAATTAAATCTTGCTCTAAAGTGTTTTTACCCCAATCAGGCCCAACAAAATGAATATCTGGTTTTATATTATTAATTGCATTCAAAGGATTTAATTCATTAAATGTAAAGACTATTAATTCTGGAAAAGTATTTTGAAGATTTTTACTTCTTACTTTCTGATTTTCGATTGGCCTACTCGGTCCTTTATACAAAGAAACACTCTTATCAGAATTTAAAAGCAGAATTAGCTTATCTACATTCTCAAATGCAAAAGAGATTGCATCTTTATGTCCATCA
>MDTA01081624.1_pt1 | contig 48917 bp, 40 predicted proteins | sample 811151 | NCBI WGS metagenome assembly MDTA01 (sample SAMN05326648, study PRJNA326480) | marine metagenome | isolation source: seawater | place: Indian Ocean: South | collected 2010
ACCAAATATTGGATCCGCTATTTGTTTAGCGAGGCGGCGATAATATTTGGGTTTGTTATTACGATAGTGTTCACCCTTACTTCGCACCGATGCAGTAATTCTGTCTGGGTGTGCCCGAGCAAGGGCCGCTAATTTTCGCCATTTTAACCCGCGCCTAGCGGATAGAAGTGTGCGCTTAACGCCAGCCTTATCCATTAGTGGAATTATGTTATCGAGATCAAGGTATTTACTGGCTTGGCTGTGGGCGTCGATCATTGGGATCGCCGGGATACTTGTTTTTTGGTCTTTCTGGGAAATGCAGCCGGGAAGCAGCAAAATAAAACAAGCACAAAGAAAACGATATTTTCGAAAAATTCGAAGAAAGGGCATACAGATACCGTTCCAGTATGAAATTATTAATAGAGAGCCATACTAGATGTTTGCTAGTTTTAATCCAACGGTCTGTGTAGAACAATTGTATGCAAGTAACTTTGCATATGAGTATGATTGGTTTTTGATAATTGCAGTTGAGCGGCTCACGTCGAAAGTGCCAGCTAACATAGGTCCAAATTAAAGGGTGGGGGAAGATGATGGTTAGGAGAATATGCTTAGCAATCGGTGCGCTGTTGTTCCTAAGTTCGGAAGGCACTACTGATCAATTAGACCTTCACAATAGGGCAACGAAGCAACAAGTATTAACCGTTGTATCTGGCTCAGTAGGTGAATTCAGTAATGGATGGACCCGCACTTATCGCGAAGATGGAACCTTGCATGCGGCATGCAGTATCGATTGGAAAGAGAGTGAAGGTACTTGGAAGGTCACCGATGATGGCAAATTATGCAGTATGTATGATAGCTACTCAACACCCTTCATATGCGGTGGCCGTGATGGATTTTGTTGTTGGCAAGTTTACACAGTTCCGGAGAGCCCGGATCAATTACAGTATATTGGGAAATTTTCTGGCAAAATAAATACAGCGACATTTACCAAGGTCAATTGGAGCAACCAAGCCAGTAACTAGGATTAGAATATGGCTAAATTTCATGATTCATCGATTGATGAATAGGCCATAACTTACGTTAAGCTGCCTTTGTATCTACTAGGTTTATTCAGTTTTTGTTCTGTTTAAGAGTTTTTTATCCGCGGCAAAATCTGGTTTTTAGCGCGTTCTATATCTTCCTGAAAATCAATTTCGATCCAAGGGAGGCCGGTGGTATCTTCGCAGGCGAATGTGCCTGGTGGCGAGGTTAGGAGGAGGTCGCGAATGGCTTCTTCATAAGGGGCCTCTCGGTTACTTTGGGCTATATAGTGCCCAGTTTGATCAATTAGCTGTCTCGCAATTCTTGAGGATAGTTTAAAAAAACCGACAGATTCACCACAGTAATCGAATTCAGCCGTTAGCCATTTGCGAAACTCGATGATTCTATTGTCCCGAATACAAATTTTTACTGGCTCGTCACCGGGATCGAAGTCACGGTCGATGAGCAGGCAGTTTTCGTGTGATGAATTGATCAAGCGGGTAATAATTCCTTCATCGTAGAGAACATCTGCATCCATAAGCAGAACCGGTTCGTCTTTGCAGAACTCCTCTCGTACGGTCCACAGAGTAACAATATTACCTTCCGTGAAATCTTTATTCAAAACGGTGCGTACGAAACCTTCTGCGCCGATGGCAGTAATTTCGCGCTCAATATCTTCATGCCGATACCCAACAGCCAATACTATTTCTTTGATACCGTGGCGCTTAAGAATGTCGATGTGACGTTGGAGGAGGGACTTCCCGTCAAAGCGTAATAACACTTTTGGCATTTGTTTTTCGGGCGCAGCTTGAAGTCTTGAGCCGACACCGGCTGCCAACATAACGACTTTCATGGAATAGGCCTCAGAAGTTACCCGACAGACTAATTCGGGATCGTAAGCGTGATCATTAATGGGGGGCACCCACCTTATCAAGAGTTAATCACTAGGTACTCAAATTTCTTCCAATTAGCTATTTGATGGTGGTGAGATTTATTATCTCGTAAAAACAATATGATAGACAATTTAAATCAGCAAACTTTAGTATAAAATATAGAAAAAACCTATTTATATTATCGGTTTTATTAATCTATAAACGGTTTACGTCGTTTTTGCCGTTAAAAATGAAATGAGGAAAATATCAGATGAGTGCGACGCCGCTATTAAATCAGACCGGTGATAATCATGCGGGCAAAATATCTAGCTCGAAACCTGAAGCCTTCCGTTCTATGCTTCAATCGGCTGACTTGGAATTTATTATGGAGGCTCATAACGGGCTGTCGGCTCGGATCTGCGAGGAAACTGGCTTCAAAGGGATTTGGGCATCTGGGCTTTCCATATCAGCGGCACTTGGTGTACGAGACAGCAATGAAGCATCCTGGACGCAAGTTTTGGAGGTTCTTGAATTCATGAATGATGCAACCTCCATTCCGATTCTTGTGGATGGGGATACCGGACACGGTAACTTCAACAATATGCGTCGATTCGTGCGGAAGCTGGAGCAACGCGGCATCGCAGGCGTTTGCATTGAAGATAAATTATTTCCGAAAACTAATTCTTTCCTCGGTTCTAACCAACCGCTTGCCGATATCGATGAATTTTGCGGTAAGTTAAAGGCTGGCAAGGATAGCCAAACGAATGAAGATTTCTCTATCATTGCCCGCATTGAGGCGTTGATTTCCGGCTGGGGCATGGATGAAGCTCTGAAACGCGCCGATGCTTACTATAACGCTGGCGCTGATGCGTTGCTTATTCATTCAAAAATTTCTGCACCGGATGAAATTCTTAAGTTTTGTAAGGAGTGGGCAAATCGCTGTCCGGTTGTGATCGTGCCGACTATGTACTACGCAACCCCGATGGATCGCTTCCGAGCGGAAAATGTGTCGCTGGTAATTTGGGCTAATCACAATATGCGGATTGCTATTCAGGCAATGCGAGATGTGAGTCAGCAGATTTTCGAGGAAGAGTCCTTAGTAAATGTTGAAGGATTGTTGCCGACTGTGAAGGATGTCTTTGCTTTGGTTGGTAACGCGGAATTAGCCGAAGCAGAAAACCGATACTTGCCGAGCACCAGTCGTAAAATTAAGTCAGTGGTATTAGCGGCATCGCGCGGCTCAGCCTTTGGTGAGCTTACAAAAGATAAGCCAAAAGCAATGCTGGATGTTCGTGGTCAACCTTTGCTCAGGCGTTTGGTCCAGACCATAAATGAAACAGGACTAAACGACATTACAGTGATACGTGGTTATAAGAAAGAAGCCATTGATCTCCCGTCTATTTCCTATATCGATAACGATAGATACGCAGAAACTCGGTCGGTGGGTTCACTGGCTTGCGCTACTGATGAGTTAGAGGGCGAGTGCATCGTTAGTTATGGCGATATTTTGTTCCGTCCTCATGTATTAAATGGCCTATTAGAACGGAGCGAGGATGTTGTAATTGCGGTGGATGCGCAGCGTCAGCAAGATAAAGATGGAAAGGCAGAACTCGTTCGTTGTTCGAAGCCGTATGATGGAGATTATTTCGACGATGAGGTGGTCTCACTCGTCGAATTCGCTGATGCATCAGACGATAACATCAATGGTGAGTTCATTGGACTTTTGAAGTTAAGCGCGATAGGTGCTGCCGCGATGCAGGAAACGATACGCAAGATGCAAGCAGATGGAAGTATTGACGGGGCCTTGCTGTCTCAATTGTTAGAACGAATGAGGTCAGACGGGAACCAAATTGTTGTCAGTTATGTGACCGGCGATTGGCTCGACTTAGATACTGCGTTTGATTTAGCTCAGGCGCGTAATGTTATGTGAGGGAATTATGAAAGCTGAAGCAGTTACCGGTGCATTACAGGCCCATGGGTTTAATTTTTTTACCGGTGTACCTTGTTCTTTCCTCACACCACTAATCAATCGAACTATCACGGATCCCGAATTACAGTACGTTGGTGCGGCGAGCGAAGGAGAAGCGGTGGCAATTGCCTCCGGAGCCTGGTTAGCCGGTAAGAAAACAGTCATTATGTGTCAGAACTCAGGTCTGGGAAACACCGTTAATCCTTTGACTTCATTGAACCACCCTTTTGAAATTCCGACATTACTATTGGTCACTTGGCGGGGTGAGCCAGGTATTAAAGACGAGCCGCAACACGTGGTTATGGGGCGCATCTCTCAAGGCTTGCTATCGCTGATGCGTTTTGCGCATAAGGATTTTCCCGAGACCTTGGACGGCCTGAACGATGCATTAGAGAAAGCAAATAAGTTGATGGAGGAAGAACAGCTTCCTTTCGGCTTTATTTTGCGAAACGGTCTTATTGAGGATGAACCGCTCGATCAAGCGGTGCGGATGCCATTACCGTTAGGTAATCGATTTGATTTAGTGTCCGGTGGTGAGCGACCTACGCGCTATGGGATATTAGAAAAATTTTTAGAAATAGCACCAGAACAAGCCGCAGTGGTGGCTACCACAGGTAAATGTGGGCGCGAATTGTTCACGCTTGATGATCGTAAGCAGCATATCTATCAGGTCGGCTCTATGGGCTGCGCAGCTCCAATGGCGTTGGGGGTAGCACTCAATAACAATAAGCCAGTGGTGGCGCTAGATGGTGATGGAGCGGCGCTTATGAAATTAGGTGCATGGGCGACTATTGGTGCTGAACAACCGAATAATTTCATCCAAATTTTACTCGATAATGAGGTTCATGATTCGACCGGAGGGCAGGCAACGGTTTCGCCAATGATTGATTTCTGTGGTGTGGCGATCGCGTGCGGTTATCGTAATGCTTGGCGTTGCGATTCTTTAGATGGATTTTCAGAATCTTTACAAGCGGCCGTCGGCAGTGCTGGCCCCAATCTCATTCACACGCAAATACAGCCTGGCTCGCTTGCAACGCTTGGTCGTCCCACGGTAACGCCTCAGGAAGTTGCACGGCGATTTAAGGATTTCCTATCGGACGGAGAATAGCATGCAGGGCAAGCAGTTTTATCCCGCCTGAAACTACAAATTCAAAGCACAGTGGACATAACTCTTTTTGATTAGTTATTGGATGTTTTTATGTATCTCACTCAGTTGCGTGCTTTTCATGCGGTAGCGAGATGTGGCGGTTTTACAATTGCCGCTGAGAAGTTAAGCTTATCGCAGCCGTCTGTCTCAGAACATGTTCGGACCTTGGAAAAAGACTTCGGTGTGCTCTTATTTGATCGACATAAGCGTTTAGTCAAACCGACGGCCCTGGGCCTTGAGCTCCTCGCTATTACAGACCGTCTGTTTGAGACAGAACAAGAGGCAATGGATTTATTGTCGGAGGTTCAAGGTCTAAAGCGAGGTTTCTTATCGATTGGCGCGGATGGTCCAGCATATGTAATGGATTTGATTGGTCGGTATCGTGAGAAATATCCCGGCATTACGATTAACTTGAATACGGGGAATTCAAGCGAGGTCCATGCACAATTATTAGACAAAAGGGTTGATGTTACTATTGGTGGCCCCATGCCTGAAGATGACCGTGTCGTGCGCAGGTTGATACGCCGTGATCCTATGGTGGCCTATGTTGCGGCATCCCATTCATGGGCTGAGCAGGACAGTATTTCTATTAAAGCATTTCAAGATATGCACATTGTTATGCGCGAGCGTGGTTCTATGACGCGGCGGCTTACAGAAGAAGCATTTGCTCATCATGAAATAAAGCCAGGTTATGTTTTTGAAGTGGACGGACAAGAGGCTGCCCGTGCATCGGTTGCGGCCGGTGTTGGGGCAAGCATCATTTCGATTGGTGAGTTGGGAGAAGATCCTCGACTTAAAGCCATACCATTGTCGGATTGCAAAATTTTTATGGATGAGTTTGTTAGCTGCCTGAGGCAACGTCAGCATCTTCGTACTATTGAATCTTTCATGAAGATTGTAAAAACTGCCCTATGATTCCAGATAAATGTCAGCACGAATTCCCTGTAAAGGTCAAAGTAATGTCTCCTTAGACGTGGTGCCTTCGGAAACCCTTTGCAAATTGAAGCATCCAATAAAGTTGTGCTCCTATTGCTGCAGCGGGAACCAATAGCCAGGTTGAATTAAAGAGCGCTAGGCCTAGGACGATGAAGCAGAAGTCAGTACGGATGACGCGCGACGCATAAGCAGTTTGATCTGTCTTTGAATCGCTGGGTCCATCTTCGACCATACGTTCCTGGCCTTCGAATAGTTTCGTGCTGGTGTCTCGCAGTGTATCAAGGATGTAATTAATGGTCCCGCCGGCGGCTGCTAGAATCCCGCACCATAGCCAGATGTCTTGGTCTGTCCGTTCCGTGGTCGAATAGCCCAAAGCTAAAAATAATGCGGCGTGGACAACCCAGTCTACAAAAGTATCGAAGCGTTGACCAAAATCCGAGGAAAGGTTTTTCATTCTGGCAATTTCTCCATCGCTATTGTCTATTAAATAACAAACGAGGAAAAACACAGCGCCGGTTAATCCGGAATAGTAGCTTGGGTCAAGAAACATCCATGCGGCCGCGACACCGAAGGCTAGAGATACGGCAGTGATATGATTGGGTGTTGCTGGCGTCTTATATAGAAATATTGTCGCCCAATAGGAAAGATGACGAATTAGCGGGAATAGGGAAATTGGCTTAGGGTTTCCTATATCACTCATCGCGGGTAGCACCGGTAAGGCTAAACTAGCTCATTCTCGTAATAATCGAGGCCTGAGTGATTAAGTAGTTCTTCCCCAATGAGTAACCGTAACGTGTTAGTGAGTTTTAAATGTTGAATGAATAGGTCGTTTTCTGGCTTAAGGGTTGGCAAAGCCATTGGTGATTTAAAGTAGAATGATAGCCATTCCTGGATGCCTGACATGCCGGCACGTTTGGCCAGGTCCATGAAGAGGATAAGGTCCAGAACAATGGGGGCCGCAAGAATTGAATCTCTACATAAGAAATTCACCTTGATTTGCATTGGCTGACCGAGCCAACCTGATATATCGATATTATCCCAGCCTTCTTTAGCATCGCCTCTCGGCGGGTAATATTGGATTCGGACTTTGTGGTAAATATCCCCGTAAAGTTCCGGGTAATGCTCGGGCTGTAATATGCCCTCTAAGACATTTGACTTGGATACTTCTTTAGATTTGAAAGATCCCTCATCATCAAGTACTTCGCCATCTTTATTGCCGATGAGATTTGTTGAGAACCAACCGTCGAGGCCAAGCATACGTGCTTTAAGGCCTGGCGCAATAATAGTCTTCATCAGTGTTTGGCCGGTTTTGAAATCTTTGCCGGTTACTGGAACATGCAGCTGATCTGCTAGTTCGATCAGCGCGGGACAATCAACCGATAAATTTGGCGCGCCGTTGGCATAAGGGACGCCGCATTTTATGGCGGCATAGGCGTAGATCATCGATGGGGGGATTTCCTCTGCATTGTCGCGGAGCCCTTGTTCGAATGCTTTAACCGTTTCGTGCACAGGCCCCGGTTCAGAATAGACTTCTGTAGACCCACACCAAACCATAACAGCACGTTCAAGGTCGTTAGTCTTGAGAAACTGTTCAATATCTTTTATCAGTGCTTCGGCTAAGGCCATTTTGGTATCACCCGTTTTGACGTGGGTGCCGTTTAGCTTGCGCACATAAGCATGTTCAAAAACTCCTGGCCATGGCTTTACGGACTCGAGTTCCTGGCGTACATCAGAGAGAACGTTCTCGGTAAGTACGCCTGAATTGCAGGCAGTTTCGTAGGCATTTTCCGGAGTAATATCCCAACCGCCGAATACCAAATCATTTAGGTTGGCCAAAGGTACAAAATCTTTAATGGGAACGGCACGTGGATTAGTGCGTTTGCCTAATCTAATTTTCTGCATTTGGGTTAGTGATCCAATGGGTTCACCCAGTCCTTTTTTGACTAAACTAACGCCTGCGATTAGCGTTGATGCTACCGCGCCGATACCCGGTAATAGAACTCCTAGTCGGCCTTTGGGAGGTGAGATCTCTCGATTTGTTTTGGGATTTCGTGATTTTGATGCATCCATAATTTCATTTCGTCTTTATTTTTGCCTCGCTGTAGGCAACCCACAGGAGGAGGAGGAAAAACACTGGCGCGCCAATGGCTGCCAGAACTAAAAACCACGATGCTTTGCCGAACGCCGACAATAGCAAAACGAGATAAATAAAATCTCGTCGCGCTAATCCATCCATAATCTTGGAAATATCAGTTCCGGAGGATCGCGCCACCGAAGTAAACACAGGTCCTTCGGCTTTCTTATTCGTGCGATAGGGAAGCATCATAGTGCGCCAATGAACAAAACTCGCGGAGCCTATAGTGCCGAGGACTGCTGTGCAACCGGCGATTAATGGCCAGTGTGACCAGGAGGCATCCGCATTGAGGCTCCAGCCAATTGCCATAAAGGTGAAAACTGCTACGTGAACAATGTTATCACCCCAATAGTCCAGTAATCCCCCGAGGTGGGACTCCGAATACCGCAGTCGGGCCAGTTCTCCATCACAACCGTCGAGAATTGAGTGCAGTACGAAAAGCAGGCCACCGATGACCTGATACTCGGGTTTCGATGATAAGAAAAAGGGCGCGCCGCTTAAACCAATCGAAGCGCTGAAAACCGACATTGTATTAGCAGAAATCCGGGTATTAATTAGGTGTCGCGTAATCGTTAACGAAATGGGTCGTGCAATAATACGCGCTAAAAAGCCATCCGTGTCTTTGACGAGACAAGAGCGAAGCCAGTTTTCGATATCAGTCGGCTTTGTTTTGAGCTTTAGCACGAGGCTACCAGGCCCGCCGAGATCAACTATTTCCGTCGCGAGACTGTTTTGTAATGCGCTAAAGGGGTCGCTGTTGCCAACAAATGAATCTGCAACAGCCTCGGTTTTTAATTCTGTTTCGATGATCGCCGCTCGACGTTTGTCTAAGAGCATTGAATCAGGTTTTGTCTCCATTGATCGTAGCGATGTTAGCCACTTACGATCAGCTAACACATCACCTGGCAGAATGACAATACGTTGTGCGCCCAAGTATTCACTTATATTTTTAGGTGATATAGCAAAAGCCGGAGTGTTCTCTAGATGCTTTGAACTTTCTTCGATTTGATTGGTAGCGGTCAATAATAATACTTGATCGAAGCCAGCGCTTTTAGCAGATAAGGCAATGCGACGTGCGATAGAAATGCCATATATTTCTGTAGTGGGTTTAAGATGGGGATTTTGGTGAGGTAAAACGATCAGAAGGCTAGCTGCAACGTTTGTGCTATCTTCTTCACTGATAATAGGATCTTTCGGTTTCATTTCGGTACCTTAGTTGACGAAACGAATTATGCGTCACCGAACGTCGTCTGAGGGCGCTTCTTGATACGTCGGTTCTGTGACATCATTATGTCGAACCTTCAGAGGTGTAGATGCTGTGCTTAGCCGATATACGCCGTGCTTAGCTTTGTATAACTCCTGCATTTCTGCCTCGCGATGCGCTTCGGGTGTGTCCACATCAAGCCAGAAATGGCCTGTAACATCTACGGTCTTTGCTTTTTTTTGGTTAGCCAGTTGGCGTAATCCATCGGATAGCCCGTGTTGACCATCAGCCGCCGCACGTTCAAGCCCGTCAAATAAAGCTGTACTGCAAAGCATTACACCCGTATCAGCGGCATTCCAGTGTTTAAGGTCTTTTTCAATCGCCTGTATTCTTCCATTGATAGTATTTACGCGGGTTACATCATCTAGGTCGAAAATGCCGTCCTTTTTACGGTCGATAGCAAGACACATCTCGCCTTTTTTTGGGGCTTCTTCGGACAGAGCTGTTACGATAGCCGGGTCAAAAAGATGATCCGACATAGAAATAAAGAAGGGTTGTTTGCCAGTGTGGCCTTTTGAGGCAAGCATGCTGGTGCCGTTGCCGAGATGCCAATCCTTTGCGGGTATCGGGATGATATCCATATCATGACGGTGCCCAATTTTTTCAAAGTGTGCAACGACCTCCTCGGCGCGGTGCCCTACTGGGATAACACAACGACTAACTTCTCCACCTATACGTAAAGATAAGAGGACGCGTTCGGCCAAAGTAATACCATTGACTTTAACGAGCGGCTTTGGGACGCCAGTTTGCAGGTTGAGGCGTGATCCTAACCCAGCTGCTAAGATAACGGCTGTATTAGGCTTTGCTAAGTCCACGCCGAACCGACTGTATTAGCTTTAGTAGGAGAACTCGCTAGGATCAGTGAAATTACGCATAATTGCAAAGACTTTAGTCGTGAAACCATGCTGCTGCATAGCGGTGAAAAAACGTTTAATCTAGGCATATAACACGCATCCTAAAAGTGGGCTCGACCGCCAAGCGTGCGTTGATCCCTTCATCAAACGAAGTATTTCGCAAGCCCCAGTCCCTATTAGATCTAAATAATGCTGATTAAGCATCAATGTCAAGGTGAGTATTTATCATAATATAATTAGAAATATTGAATTTTTATATTTAATAAATAAAAAAAATACCCAAGAATGAAATAAATATTATTATTTTTATACTCAAATAATTTTATTTATATTCAAAAAAATTTTGTAATGTTTAAGTCATCGAGGTCTAATTACCTGAGGAAAGCTATTTTAGAAAGATACTAAACGAGGAATGAATCCTCTGCCCGGGCGTCATCAAGTTTGTTGGGGCCATAACTCTCCCATTTATCTTGGTAATACCGTGCTCGATTATCCCCTTCAGACAGCCGGTTGAAGGTCAAAAATATGTTACGTCTACCTTTTTGGCTAGTATTCGCGGGCGAGCCATGAGGGACATAGGCATCAAAGAAAATGACGTCACCTGGATCAACCTCGAGTATAGCGTATTCCTCTTCACGTGAATACGGACTTTCACCATCTGCCAGAGGTTGCCACTCCTCAGTCATGAGGCGATGTTCGTAATTACCAGTCTTAAGGACTGCCATCGCGGCATTTTCCCGCCGGTTCTCATCTACTGCCACCACCATTGTTACAAAAAAATCACAATACTGGCCCCACCCGGCGGCTTGGTCTTGGTGCAGTTTGTCCTCTCGACAGCCGGGTAACTTATAATTAATTTTGTCTTTAAATAGGATTGGTGTTTCGCCAAGAATTCTGCTGAGTGCGTCTATAGATTCTGATGACAATAGTATGCTGCTTAGCTCGTCATTGTGGTCGCCAATGATGTTTTCAATTCGGACGAGCATATTCTCACCGGTAACTGGGCTTATTTCATAATATTTGGCATCTAGATTGCCTTCGGATTGTTTAGTCTGGATAGTATCTAGGCATCTAGAAACTCGCTGCATCGTTGCATTATTGAAGAAGTCTTTTAACACGACGAAGCCCTTTGTTCTAAAGTCGGCGAGTTGTTCGTCAGTTAGCGGCATCGGCGTCGTCCACATCTGTTGGATAATTGTGCGGTCATTTGGTAGAAACTATCGCCATTAGGTTTCGTAACGCAAATGTAATTTTGTTTTTCACCGCGTTGATACTCGACGTCATTTAATTTAGTTGATGCGCAAAACTCGTCACGAATCTCTACGGTTAGGTACGCCTCAGCTTGATAGCTTGAATGCGCTGCCATAAATGGCGAACTAGTACATGTCTTCTTTAATGAACTAGGTCACGCCGGTCGCCTTAGCAATCAATTAACCCATATAAAATCGCTTGCCTTCGTTCCGGATCCAAATCCGGGCTAAGTGGCGTTTACGGCTGGGTTCATCCCAATCTATAAAGGCTGTTCGCCGGTGTCCTAGTTTACGATTATTCACGATTTGTATTTGGCCTGGGGAAAAGGTAAACGTTTTACCAAGGCCAGGCCGTTCAAGCACTTTATCCAGTGTATCTAAAGCCGTCGCCGTTTCAATATCCAGCGTTTCGTTCATCAGCTTATAGCCGTCATTTATTCGACTTAAGCCCAGGCTTACGCCGAGTGTCTTCCCGTCATATTCAAACATCGGCTTCCGGCTTACGAGATCGTCGTTAGGTGCATGTTCCCGATGGCGCTCGTACCAGAAAGGTTCGTAAAGGCGTGGTAATAGATCGGAGTATTCTTCTAACATAATGTTGTGCACAGTATAAAAGCTAATCAGCCCGCTTAAGCCACCTTCCTTCGCTGTTTCAAGACAAAGTAGCGAAACATAATTTGGAGGTAAGTTGTAGGAATTATCAGTGTGGTAAGTCTGGCCTTGGTTTGTCTTCGACCCACGCACTCCTTTGCCTGGTCCGGATTTCTTGCCAGTATCGGTAACGTCATAGATCAGCAAACCATCCCACTTCTGGGCCACGGTATTGCCAAGCATTGAAAGGAGGACCCAATAAAGTGCTTTTGATTCTTCTTCTTCAAGGCGGTCGACGGGGAGCGCATCTAAAATTGCGAAACCAATGCCGTTGTCGAGCGTTTCTTTGATGCCGTTCATCATTTGTCTGCATGCGGGAAGCTCGAAATCGTCTGGATCAAGCGCAATGATTGGCATCGGATTGTCTTGAATGATTTTAAGCGCGGCATCTAGTTCTGCCTGACACTCCTTATCAATGGCCACTAAACCGTCGTTAGGCAACATTGTTTTTGATTTCCATGCGACAGGATCATCGACGATAAGATCAAGCATTCTAGGCATCTTGTTTCCCTACATTTTATTTGTGCGAAGATCATAGCTTAACAAGCTGTATTGGAAAATAGACGAGTCCGGTGTTCCTGAGAAGGAATACGGGGAGTGATGTTCTATAATTTTTAGAGGTTCTTTACTTTCTCTAAACAAGATTTCTCCAGACTAGCAAAATAGGCCGCGTCTTCGGGTTTTTGAACCCAATCGGGTTTTTCGTCCCAAGAAAAATGCCGCGAAACCTTGTCACCACCGTAGCGTACTCGGAATAGGATCGTGCGCTTGTCGCCATTAATGAATTCGTGTACTTCGCCCGGTGGATGATAAGTGAAAGATCCGGCCCTTACGTCGACTGTCTGGTCTGCAGTTCGCATGATGCCGCCACCTTTGAAGCAAAAATAGATTTCACTTGCATGTGGGTGGCAGTGGTCAGGGCTTGTTTGGCCTGGTTCCCAACAGGCGATGGTTGCGTCGCCTTCTTCAACCTTTGCTAGTACTTTATGGACGTGATGGTTTGGATCGTATTCTTCCTCGTCTGCCATAGAGAATGATTGCATGGAGTTGTCTCCCTAACGGTGTTTATAGTTTGGTACCGGTTGTTTAAAAAATCGATATCTATCTTAGCGTGTCATATGACTGCCTAATTTTTTAGTTTTTTTTTGTGGATTACTTTTCTAATGGAAAGAGACGATATTGTCCGAATGTCAATCGGTTGACTGATTGCTAAGATCATACGCTAAGTTTATGCCTTCCTCTTGGGGGTTTCGGTATTATCGGACCGATACCGGGCTCCAGTAATTGCGTCTTTTATAGAATCCGCATAACATCTCCGACCAGTTTATAGAGTAATAGCGAGACGAGGAATGTCTATGAATTTAGCAGACAGATCGGATGCTAGTGCTGCTGGTGTGGTCCAACACGTTGCCCTAAATATTCGGCGGATTGGTCGGGTTGCTGGCGCTGAGATACCCGGGCTCGATTTATCTAAGCCGTTTGGTGATGATGTTCGCGATGCAATATTAGCCGCACTTAATGAGCATCATGTATTGTCTTTTCCGGATCAAAACCTCACCGATGAGGAACAAACAGAGTTCACTATGCGTTTCGGCGAAATTGAAGGGCACGTGGCCCATGACCATGATGGCAAACCCTTTCCGGTTGTTCATGTCGTGTCTAATTTGGATCCCAGTGGTAAGCCCACTGCAACGCCGCGAAGTCACGGCAATTACTTTTGGCATAGCGACAAATCGTATCATGACATTCCATCTCTTGCTACGATTCTGTATGCGATTGAGGTGCCGCCCTATGGTGGCGCAACGCAATTCGCAAATATGCAAATGGCCTACGACGAACTTTTGCCGGAAATGAAAGAAATAATTGAGGGCCTCAACGTGGTGCATAGCTGGGAGCAGAGCCGGCGCAATTCGATGAACAAGCCGGCTACACAAGAACAAATAGATGCCCGTCCACCAGTAACTCATCCTATTGTCCGCACTCACCCTGACACGGGTAAGAAGGGCGTCTATATCGGTGTGCATGCATCGCATATTGACGGTATGGAGTGGCACGAGGGTCGTGAAATTCTCTATCGTTTGACAGACTTAGTGACCCAACCGCGCTTTATTTATACCCATGAATGGAAAAAAAACGAACTTGTTATGTGGGATAACAGATGTTTAATGCACCGTGCTACAGGTGACTTTCCGCAAGATGTCTATCCCCGTGTGCTTCACAGGACGGTGATTCGTGGCACCAAACCATATTGAAGTTTAGTTTTCAGAAAATGGGGACTTCAAATAGTGAAGATATCAAAACCGTATTAGAAGCCGCTCGATAGGTAATGGTCTATGAAACGTCCGCTAAATTGCTAGATATGGGCAATACATCGGATATTCCTAGAATAAAAGACGTTAGCCAGATAGTGGATTTTTTGTAGTCGAACAGTGCTAATAGAGACGAAGAGACAAAGTAAGGCAATTATAGCCACTCTAAAATGAAACCTGCGTTAGGCATGGGCTTTAGCTTTGGCTTCTTTCCGCCTAGAGTGCAGAATATACTCTGTATAGCCGTTCGGTTGCTCGCACCCTTTAAACACCAGATCGCAGGCGGCTTGGTACGATATGGAATTTTCAAAATTGCCTGCCATAGGCGTGTAGGTGGGGTCGTTTTCATTTTGTTTGTCAACTACTGCAGCCATTTTTTGCATCGTAGCCTGGACTTGTTCCTTAGTACAAATGCCATGGTGGAGCCAGTTTGCGATATGTTGGCTGGAAATTCGCAGCGTTGCTCTATCTTCCATAAGTCCCACATTACTAATGTCGGAAACTTTGGAACAACCGATGCCTTGGTCGATCCAGCGCACTACATAGCCTAGGATACCTTGAGCGTTGTTATCGAGTTCTTGCTGAATATCATCGTCAGACCAGTTTGGTCGTTCGGTAACGGGAATAGTCATGATATCGTCAATACTAGCGCGGCCGCGAGCTTTTAGTTCTTCCTGGCGTGCCTCAACATCAACTTGATGATAGTGAGTTGCGTGGAGGACCGCTGCGGTGGGTGATGGTACCCAGGCGGTATTGGCGCCCGCCATTGGGTGACCGATTTTTTGTGCCAACATTTCGGCCATCAGGTCGGGCATGGCCCACATACCTTTACCTATTTGGGCATGGCCTTGGAGGCCACTCTCAAGACCAATATCCACATTCCAATCTTCATAGGCGGCGATCCAAGGAGCCGACTTCATATCGCCTTTTCGAATCATAGCACCAGCTTCCATAGACGTATGTATCTCATCGCCGGTACGGTCTAAGAAGCCTGTATTAATAAAAACGACCCGGTCCTTGGCCGCCCGAATGCATTCTTTGAGGTTTAGCGTTGTTCGCCGTTCTTCATCCATTATACCCATTTTGACGGTGAAGCGCTTTAAGCCAAGCGCGTCTTCCACACGATCGAATAATTCATTGGTGAAGGCGACTTCTTCCGGTCCGTGTTGTTTAGGCTTAACTACATAGATTGAGCCTGTTTGGCTATTTCGAAGGTTGCCGGTTTGCTTTAAATCATGGATTGCGATGGTATTCGTGATCATCGCGTCTAGGATGCCTTCAGGAACTTCTTTGCCGTCAGGATCAAGCACCGCATCTGACCACATATGGATCCCTACATTACGGTTTAACATTACGCTACGCCCATGAAGAGTGAAGTTGGTGCCGTCGGGAGCTGAGTAAGTGCGGTCTGGTTCCAAGGTACGGGTGACATCTTTGCCACCTTTTTCAAATGTGGCCGTTAGATCACCTTTCATGAGACCAAGCCAATTACGGTATGCGAGTATTTTATCTTCCGCATCAACCGCGGCAACGGAATCTTCAAAATCCTGGATTGTGGTTATGGCTGCTTCGACTACAACGTCAGATACATGCGCCTTATCATCCTTGCCGATGGGGTGGTTCGCATTGATCTGAATTTCGATGTGAAGGCCGTTATGTTTTAGTAAGATAGACGTCGGATTTTCCGCGTTCCCCTGATAACCAGCAAATTGACCCGGGTCTTTCAGGCCGCTCTCTCCGCTATCGGTAAGCACTGACAATGTCCCGTCCTTTATCGTATAGCCTCTTGCACCCTTATGCGAAGCATTTGCAAGTGGCGTCGCATTATCTAAAAGGGTTCTTACTGTTGTAATTACTCGCTCACCACGGGTGGGGTTATAGCCGCCACTACGTTCTGCACCGTCTTCTTCTGAAATAGCGTCGGTGCCGTAATATCCATCGTAGAGGCTACCCCAACGGGCGTTGGCGGCGTTTAGTGCATAGCGAGCGTTGTTGACCGGGACAACAAGTTGGGCGCCGGCGATGATTGCAATTTCCGGATCTACGTTTTGTGTGGAAACCACAAGCTCGCCCTGCTCCGGAACTAGGTAGCCTATCTCACTAAGGAAGGTAGTGTATTTCTTTGGATCGAGAGGCTCTGATTTATATTTAAGATGCCAAGTATCAATCTTTTCTTGCAGTATATCGCGCTTAGCTAATAGTGCTCGATTTCGTGGTGTCATATCTTTCAATATGGCGGCAAGCGAAGACCAAAAGTTGTCCTGAGTAATACCGGTATGCGGCAGAGCTTCATCGTTAATAAATGCATATAACTCGTCGGCGACTTGTAAGCCACTGATATTGACGCGATTGATCATAATTTTCCTGCCTTATTATCCCTATTCGATTTGCTGTGCGATATAACCGAAGACCCCTGCGAGTCAAGGAAAACGCTTTTCATTGATTAGTGCGGCGTCGCGTTTCTTAAGATACCCATTAGTTGATGAATATCTTTTACATTACGCATATCTTCTGTAATGGCGACTACTGTTTCTGCATCTTTTTTAGAAATAGCGCCATCGACACAATCGAGGAACTTACTCAGGCGCGTTTCCCGGGTGATAGGGACGCCTGCTTGGCCCTTTAGTTCCGTACACTTTTTCTCAAAGGTTTGGCCGTCGTAAGTGGTGACACGCACGATAATCCAAGAATGAGGAAAGTCCGCAGGAATGCTATCGTCTTCATGGATCGTAATTTTAGGTAATAAGGATTCCATATCAGCGGCGAAACGACGTTCGTCAGTGAACGTAGAAATACCCACGTGACGATCAAGGAGGCCGGCAGCGGCACCATATTGTATGCTGAATTTACCATCGAGGCCTGACCGAGGTTCTGGCCGGTCAATAAGGGCGGTGGGTGGGTAAAAAATATCGACGTTTTTAATTTTAGTTGCATCGATGTCGTTTTCCTTGGCTACAAGAATACTCGCCTCGATGCTTCGATGGATAGAATATTTAGCAGGGTAGAGTTTGTAGGAAACGCCGGGGTCTACCATTCGGTAGGGTTTACCAAAATTCTTTAACATCACGGGAGGGTCTGAACGCCCTTCGCCGTAAAGGGCGTCATAAAACCCACCGCTACCAAAAATATCATCACTCGCTGTCCAGCCAAGGGAACTTAGAAGAGCTGCTTCAGTGCCCATTTGACTGCCAATTCCGCTATGGCTTGGCTTGGTCATTGTGCCATGATTTGCAGTCATTGTGCCTGCGCGCGAGCCTGCATTGCCGAAAGCCATGGTCATTTGATCTGCATCAAGGCCCAGAATCGTTCCGACACCGGTTACTGCGCCCATTGTGCCGCCGATACCTGGGTGATGAAAGATACCTCCAGAGTTGCGCCCAATCGATGCAACCCGCATTCGACCCTGCAATTCGAAGGCAAGCACGATAGCACGTAAAACTTCCGAGCCAGGGCTATTTTGGCGTTCCGCCATACAAATCGTAGCGGGAATAGTAGGGGATGCAGGATGATTTCGAGGCCACCAAGTATTGTCGTAATCGAGAGCATGACACATAGTACCGTTGGCATAGGCCGCTACCGGTGCAGAGACTTTTACTCCACCCGCGATCAAGGTGCAGTCGCCGCTCCCGCCAATCTGCTTGGCATATTCAATTGAAATACGGCCAACGCCGCTTTTCTCCGAGGCGCCGGCAATGGTGGTACCAATGGCGTCTAGCATGCATTCACTTGCGATATCTAGGGCTGCATCGGGAATATCGTCAAATCTGGTTGAGACGATAATCTCTGATACTTGTTGAGTTAGTGTCTTATTCGAAGACATTACAAGCTCCCTTTTTGTTTATCACGGTAGAACCCGTTATATGAACATATTATGGAGAGACCTACTGCAATAGTCACCGGCGGTGTGATAGCGTAGATGTTGGCGCCTAACGACGATGATATAGCATTTACTTTCCGATGCGATACTGATGAGGCGGCACTCAAACTTTCCGATGGTAAAGAGACAGAAGGGCGCTCTATCGCAATCAAAGCCGATTATAGCGGTGAGACTGGAGCAGCGATTTGTTAGATCGCCTTATAAGAGAAAAGTTTCATGACCGGGCAGGTGCTTACCGTTTCTATAGGTAAGTAGCCCCTAGAACGGCTTATCGCCTTTTAGCGTAACTCTATGCATACGACGGCGTTGGCCGTCATAGTCATTTATGGCTTTATGTTGAACACAACGATTGTCCCAGAATACCAGGTCCCCTTTACGCCAGCGCACGCGACAGGTGAATTCCGGTTTGACGGCATGTCTAGTGAGGTATTCCAAGATAGGTAGTGTTTCCTCACGCGTCATTCCCTCAAAATGAACAGTATGAGAAAAATTAACGTAAAGCGCTTTTTTCCCAGTTTCAGGATGGGTGCGGATTACCGGGTGAAAAGCCTCGATTGGTTCAGCTTCCCTCACGAAAGCCGTTTTCATACCAGCAAGCTCTTTCATCTTTTCCGCGCGACCGCCAATATTATTTTGGGCAGAGCTATAGAGACCCGAGACGCCGTTTAGTAGCCTCTTCATGCCATTTGAGAGTGTATCATAGGCACGATACATATCGGCAAATAGCGTATCTCCGCCAGGATTTGGTACCTCGAGTGCATATAGCATCGTGCCCATGTTAGGTTTTGGCATATAAGTTGTGTCTGAGTGCCAGTGTTTGCCAAAATTAGATGTGTCTTTTTCTGTTTTGAGAATCTCAATAACCTGTGGCACTCCGTCTATACTTTTCAGGAACGGATAAATGTCTGTTGTACCGAACCTTCGCGCGAATGCTAGTTGTTGTTTTGGTGTTAATTGCTGGTTGGGGAAAACTAGTACTTGATTGTCTAAGAAAGCTTTGCGGATGCGCTTTACCATCATCGGTGTCAATGGCTCAGCAAGATTGATACCGTCTATTTCTGCACCAAGGGCACCGGATAATGGGGCTATATTTATCTGATTGGGCATGGAACACTGTTACAATTTCTAGCGGGTGGGTCAAATAAGATGGTGTGAAATTACTCAAATACTCGATACATATATATCGTTATGACGTAAGCCATAGGATAAAAACTATTATCGAACCTTTTTTGTTATGGAAAATGCCGTAAGACCGCCTATTATTTTTGAGCTCAGGTTAGCTGGCAGTTTCCGTGGCCGAGACAAAAAAGGGCGGACCGAAAGGCCCGCCGAGTTTGCCGGAAATAATTGTTGATGGCTGCTATAAAATGCTGCGAATTACGTAGCAACGCTGATGCCGACTGCGGAGCTGCTTACAGACTAATTTTGCATCTTCCATGGTAGCGAAGGGACCGGTGCGAAGTCTTTGAAAGGTGCCCATTGCACCTAAATCTGCTTCGATGATAATCGGTTCTAGATTGCCGATAACCTTACCATGCATCCTTTGAATACGGTCCCAGGCACGTTCCGCAATGGAACGAGGTGAATCTTTGTAGGCACCTAGCTGTATGAGGACTGAATGTCCGGTAGACTTACGACGCTCCTGCGTCAAGGCAGCAGTTTGAATTGGGCGAACCGTTCGCATAGTTTCTGCGGATGCATCTGGCTGCGCTGCATTCGGATCGTTGATCTTAGAGGTCGATGAATTCGATGAAATAACGCCAATCGTTGTGGTTTGGCTGCCTCCTCCTCCAGGCAAAATAGTTTTGCTGAGATAGGTGGGTGGTTGCAATTGGTGCCGTTCCACTAGGTGAGGAATATGACTTGAAGATCTCGCTGCCGGAATTTTTGCTGGGGGGTTTCTGGCCTCTGTTTTTGAAGGCTTTCGAGGTGTGATCGGAATAATATTTAATGGTCTTGTGATTACTTCCGGGGTCATTCCCGCTGGTAGAGAAGGTGCTGTCGGAGATGTAACGTTCATCTTAGGTGCTTCAGGAGTAGGCGGCGGAGATACTTCGACTTCTGCAATTTGATAAGGCGTTTCTGAACTCACCCTGTAACCATCATTGACAGTTACGTCGCTACTTAACTCGGCTACCTGCGTCGCGCCGACAAGCTGATGTGCTTTCGCAATTTGCTTCTGCGACATCCGTTTTGTTAAGACCTTACGATTTTCTACGGCGACCGTATGAACATAGACATTTGGCTTTGGTTTTTGTTCTGCGACGAGCGTGAACCACCGGTGTGCTTCTACATCATCCTGCTGAACGCCCTGCCCTTTAGCGTAAAGCAAACCCACACCGACGCGGGATTTCGGGTCACCTTTTTTTGCTAAGGGAAGAAACTCTTGATAGGCGACCTGGAAGTCGCCCCTGATATAGGCATTCCGACCAGCTAAGAAATCAGCTGCCTGTGCTAAGCTCGTCGACGCGCAAAGAAGTACTAACGGTAAAACTATTTTTTTCATAAACCACCAATTTTCTAAACATCGCCTCATTTATATATTAAAGTTGTAAGCGATTTTTAAAGTATTTCACTTGAGATTTATTTATTATAATTATAATCTAAATACAATAACTATTTTAGTATTTGTAATTAAAATCCTAATACATGATTTTAATTTCAGATAAATTCAATTATTTCAATGAGATACAATATATCGAGTGTTGACGGTAATATTGCACAATATATGGAAAGACTACGCATAATCCTCACGAATGCTTAGGAGCCTAATTTTGTGATGGTTTAAGCAATAGAACTAATGGCAAGCAAAGTAACATTACAATTGTCATTAGTTGGAAATCGTAAAGGAATGCGTTGAACTCAGCTTGTGAATTTGCGATTGTGTGGAGCCGCATAACTCCAGTTGAAGCTCCGATGCGAATGTGTAGAAGCTCTGCAACGGACCACACTATAGCGCGATGAGGGTTTTTTTAGCGTTCCTTCAGCACGCGCCACAATTTGTCGGGTGTTGCAGGCATGTCGATCATGTTCTCAGAAGACACACCAGCCGACTTTAAGGCGTCAACAATGGCATTCATCACTGTTGGGATCGCGCCAATGGTGCCGGACTCTCCGGCACCCTTTACGCCGATGGCGTTGGTTCGGCATGGCACCGGATGAAAATCTAGTGCAAAGGAGGGCATATTATCGGCTCTTGGCATTGCGTAATCCATATAGGAACCGGTCAATAGCTGACCGTCTTCACTGTAGATAGCATTTTCCATCATCACCTGACCTGCGCCTTGGACAATGCCGCCATGTAATTGCCCATCTACGATCATATGATTAATGATGTGGCCAGAATCATCGACGCCAGTATAGCGTTCAAGGTTAAGCGTACCAGTTTCAGGGTCAATTTCTACCTCGGCGATATGGCATCCATTGGGATACGTGGGTGCAGCAGCATCATAGTCGACTTCCGTCTCTAACGCTTCTTTTGGCACCATATCAATAATGTTTTCGAGCGTAACCGTTCTATCTGTCCCACTGACACAGTATACTCCGTCGTTGAATTCTACATCTTCAACAGCACACTCCAACTGGTCTGCTGCCAGATTACGAGCCTTCTCGATGACCTCTAAGGCGGCCATGTGAAAGGCACCGCCACCGACTGCCATGGTTCGTGACCCTGTCGTAGAACCTGCAGTAGGGGATAAATCGCTATCGCCCTGCACCATAGAGATACGGTCTTCACTGACACCTAGGATTTCAGAGAGCAGTTGCCGGAATGTGTTTATGTGCCCTTGGCCTTGACTTTGCGCGCCGCTGAAAAGAATAATTTTGCCGTCATCGTCGAAACCAATTCGAGCAGACTCGGCAGTCTGTGCGCCCGCATGTTCGAGGAAAGTGGCAATGCCTAGGCCTCGTATTTTTCCATCCGCTTCAGATGTTTTGCGGCGTGACGCGAACCCATTCCAATCGGCAAATCGTAATGCCTTGTCGAGAATATTTTCAAACTCGCCGGAATCATATGTCACGTCGAGTGGGGTGGAGTAAGGCATAGCATTAGGAGGGATAAAATTGCGTCGCCTGATTTCCGTGCGTTCAATACCGGTTTCTACCGCGGCCATATCCATAAGACGTTCCAAGACGTATGCCGCTTCGGGCCGTCCAGCGCCGCGATAGGGGCCTATAGGGGCTGTATTTGTAAATACGCATTCCACATGAGCATAGATATGGGGAATTTTATAGCAGCCAGACAGGCACATGGATGTGTTGCGTGTGGGGCTGCTCGGGCCGCTGGCGGAAAGATAAGCACCCATGCCTTGGATTGAGCGATATCGCAACGCAAGAATGATCCCATCTTCATCGAGTGCGAGTTCTGCGGTGAGTTGGCTGTCGCGCGCAGAATTATCGCTGGCAAAACTCTCCGTCCGAGTCCCAACCCATTTGACTGGACGTTTAAGCCGTTCCGCAGCGCGCAGGATGACCGGATATTCTGGGTAGGCTTGGGTCTTCATACCGAAACCGCCGCCCACATCCCCACTGACGATACGGAGATTGCTAGGGTCATCTAATTTCAAGGCATGTTTTGAGAGTTGTGTATGCATAGTCATGACGCCTTGGGAGCAAGCGTAGAGAGTTAAACGCCCTGCCTCAAGACGTCCAATGGCTGCGCGTGGTTCTAAGGCGGAGACCATCAAACGATTGTTCCGTGTATCAAGAAGAACAAGATGTTTAGCTTTTTTGAAGGCGATGTCGACTGCATCTTTGTCGCCTGTATCCCAATCGAGAAGAATATTATTCGGCGCTTCGGGCCAGAGTTGTGGCGCGCTATCTTTAATAGCCCTTTCAGGCCGGGTGACAGCTTCCAAGGGAGCATAATCGATCATCACTAAATCAGCGGCGTCTTCTGCTAGCGCTTTCGTCTCTGCGATGACTACTGCAACACATTCTCCAATATGGCGAACGCGACCTTTCGCTAAGGGGTGCCTATCCGGCCTAACCAGCTCGCGCCCATCACGACCTAAGATCACACGCGCGCATGGGATCGAGTGAATGTTGGGAAAGTCATCTGCCGTGAATACGCCAACCACACCGAGTGCGGCGGTGGCTTCTGCCAGATCAATATTTTTGATATCCGCATGCCCGTAAGGGGAGCGAACAAAAACAGCGTGCACCATATCGGGGAAATCTAAGTCGGCAGTGAACCGACCTTTACCAGTGAGTAACCGTGCATCTTCGCTGCGGCCCGGCGCCTCGGCGCGTCCGAATTTTTCATCTTTATTCATTGTATTTACCTTAACTGGAAAGCTTGACGTAGATTAATCCACGTATGGTTCTTTAGCCTTGTCGATGGTTTCCCCGGTTTGTTCCATGTATGCCTCATCGGCCCAATAACCGGCACCTTCAACAGGCCTGATGCCGCCACGCGGCCCAGTATTATTTTTATCTGCGAACACTGGATCGAGCTTACGACCATGATGCAGGTTGAACCAAATGCGGAATAAGCGACGGCGACGACTTTCTTCCGGCCAGTCTTCGTAAGAGGTGCGAGCGTGGAGGACGCTATAATTGCTGAGATATTGGATGTCACCAATCTCGAAATTTATATTATAGCGGTAGGTATCTGTATCTGCGATGTCGCGTATATATTCAACGATGGCTACTTCTTCCTCCGTTAATGGCTTACCTGCCTTGCGCATGCCATCTTGGATGGTTTTCCCGTTGTAACGGCAGCTCATCCGTCCGTCGAACCAGCTGAAAACTGGAATTTTATTAAACGTTACCTCGTCCCTCTCACCGGTTATACCCTCGCCACGTAAATCGTAGTGAAAGCCTTCGTATAAGAGGTCTAAGTATTCGGGATGATATTCTAAGATATGATTGAACAATGCGATAGAGCTAACTATCCGACTTTGGCCTCCTTTCTTTGCAGGATGGACGCATAGCAGTCCAACCGCGTCCAGTTGGTCGCAGTGGTAACGCTGCTGCCCGCTAGTAGTATAGCCACGCACATTATTGTTACGTCGGTCGAAGCCTCGATCGATGACCTCACCCAACAAATCACCAGCAGCATTTTGATGGCCCACAGTGCCGAGATGTTGGGTCATGCCCCAATAGATCGTTCGCAATTCATCGTCGGTATAGTCCGCAATATTTAGGCCTTTTAATAGGACGACCCCGCGACCATGTTCAATTTCATGTGCCACATGGGCCATTGTGACGGCAAAACGGCCAAGCTGAAAATGCTTTTTGCTAAAGCCAATTGGCCCAAGGCCCGCGGCCGTTATCGATTTCTGCGCTGATGCCAATTCGTCAAGATCGTTCCCATTGAGGTGAATAATCCACGAAGTATCTTTACGTAGTTTTTCTGCCGTCCAGGCGGAAGGGTGTTCAATTATTCTTGTTGGACGATCAGCCATGATTATTACTCTGATTTAACAAACTCTGCCTTATGGCCCGGCGGAGGAGTACCAAGAAATCCACCGCGTTCAAGCACCGCATCGCGCCCGCAATGTTTTTCAACCAAGCCGGCTTGGTCTTCACGGACTAACTTGTCTATGGCTTCGGGGTCAAATATTTCCCGTAATGCGGTGTCGAAATCCTTAAGTTCGCCATTGGCGTTGAGCGCAAGATTATTCATCTCCTCCGGATCTTCGTCTAGATCGTAAAGTTCCGGGTCAAGGCCCATATAGTGAACATATTTGTGTGGGCCACGTCGCATCATGAAAGCGCCTGAGATCGCGCCTGCCGCATGATATTCCGCGCCGATGGCCCGGCTCGGATCGTCCGGCGCTGCGGCAATGGGATAAAGAGAGGCGCCTGGAAGACTCCTGTCTTTGTCGTTCATTTCGACACCAACACAGTCAAGGATAGTCTGATAACAATCTAACAAATTAGCCGCTGTATTGCAGACCTTGCCCCTTGGCACGTCATCACCAGCCATAATAAAGGGCACCGCGCCGGCTTCTTCGTAGAAGTTAGACTTCCCCCAGAGACCTCGCGCGCCGAGATTGTCCCCATGGTCGGAGGTATAGACTATGCGGGTATTGTTCGCGAGGCCGTGTTCCTCTAGGGAGGCGAGGAGTTTGCCAATGTTATCGTCCAAAAAACTCACCATTCCCATATAGGCTGCTCGAGCAATGTTGCGGGTTTCATCTGTAAAGAAACGGTCGTAAATTTGACAATTGGCAAGACCCTCTACCCAGGGGTGGCGTTCATAGCCGCTATCTGGCCGTGCCTTTGGGACAGGGAGTTTAGCCGGATCGTAGAGGTCATAAAACTCTTGTGGGGCCACCAACGGAAAATGTGGGCAGACGAATGAAACGAATAACGCCCAGGGTTTGTCCTGATATTTTGGCGCTTCCTCTTTGAACCATTTGTCGGATTCGACCAGAATATCTCGGTCATATTGCAAATAGCTAGAATCGCCGGGACCAATGCCCTCGGACAGTTTCTGACATTGATATCGAACTGGTAGCGGATTTTGGTCGCGGACCGCGCCCAGTACATCGCCAATACCATCGATCACGTGCATCGGTACAATCTGCTCATCAAAACCAGTATCATCGAGTTCGTTGCGATAATGTAGCTTGCCTATGGACGCGACATGGTGTCCTTCCTCTTGTAGCCGATGACCCCAGCCCTTTACCTTACCGGTATACGGCGTACCATTGCACCAATTTCGAATTTCGTGGGGATAGCGTCCAGTGGCAAAGGCAGCTCTGGCCGGCACACAAATGGGAGAGGGTGTGTAGGTAGCAGTAAACCGCGTGCCGCGGGCAGCAAGCGCATCCAAGTTTGGTGTTTGCGTCATTGGATGGCCTGAACAGCCCATGTGCTTGATATTATGCTCGTCAGACATGATAAAGAGGATGTTTTGCGGTTTCATAAATTTCTCCCAAAATAGATCGCGAAGTTGTGCCTTGTTTATCAACGCGGGCCGATAAATTGCCATGATTTTTGCATAGCTGATAGGGCTAGATTAGCATGTAGTTTTTGCTGCGTCAGTGCCACACTAAGTCGGTGTATATTGTGCGCAGGACCTTTGGGGAAAGGAAGTCTATTGGCAACGTCAATCGTCACTATTGGTGTGATTGCAGCAGGAGTCGGAGAAGGCTTGCAACGGACTTTGGTCTCCGTGCGAAACCAAAGTTATGAGGCTCTCGAAATTGTAGTTTTAAGTCCCAAAGAACCGGACGTGCCGGATATTATGTGGATACCATCCGAGCCGTCTCAGCCCATTACGGTGAGGTATGATCAGCTGCGTGCTTGTGCACAGAAGGACTATTTACTCGTTTTGGATGATCGGTCGATAATTTGTCCGGATACGGTTGCAAAATCAGTAGAGTATCTGGAAAATCATCCCAACCATGTTGCAGTGTACGGGACGACGGTTTTTGAGACAGCGAATAGTGCTGAAAAATGTCTACCTGTTTCAATTCAAGCTGGTAAACCAGATAAGCGGGTTGAAGTTCTTTTTCGAAATTTGGAACATATCGGGCCGTGGTATGGGCTTCGGCGGCGTATTGACGGCGACTTTCCGATGATGACTTCGGTTGGTGCGGAGATATACTACTTGGCTGGATTGGCCTGGTCCGGTGGCATAGGTGCGCTGGCTGATATCGAATGCCGAGTGGCAGCGGAAATGGGCTTTCATTTAACCAAGGAAGATGTAGGCCGGCTAGGATGTCCTGCTTATCAGGCTGAAGATCCAGTACTTTCGGCGATTGCATTAGTATTTTGTGGTTTGGGAGTTATCGATACCCGTTATTCACAGCTCAGTATGATGGAACGGTTGCGTATCGCGACTACTGCAGAGGAAACCCTTCGTTCCAATATAGATATACAAGATGAAGTATTACTCATTCCTTACTGTTCAAGGGTATATAACAAATACAATATAACAAAAGAAATACGTAAAATTAGAAAAGAAATATCTACATTAATATTATCTAGTTATGACATATCTCATAGAAATTATATAATTAGTATTGTTAATTGTCTTTGTCGTTTTAGAATTGGCGCTCTGCAGCCGGATATTCACGACAAGCCGATTATTGAGCGTTTGGAGAAGCTGTTGGCAAATGACCCGAATAAAGACGAACTCAATCAAGCAACATTGGTAGGCGCGATGTATTACTGAACACATTAGCGACTTCTTGGAATTTTTACTTTCTTTAGAAGCGCGAGGGCGCCGATACCGTCTGGATCATCAAACGTCAGCAAGAGGTCGGCTGTCGTCGGAGTTTGGGCGATAACAGCAATACCTTCCAGCGTTTGACGTTTAAACGCTCCGCCGATGATGCCAATTTCTTGCAGTGCTTTCTTGTTTGCTGTCCAAATCCACAACCGTGAATGCAACCTTGGCTCGCTTGGAATGTTTGTATGTATGCCATGTCCGGGAAGGTTATTACACCCATCTGCTCGGCGATTTTGGTACTTTTGTTCTTCAGCATCTGCGACGCCGGACTCTCCAGTCAAAATGATCAATCTTTTGCCGATCCGTTCCAGTGCACGGATACCTAAATTCGCGATAGCTGACCCATCCGCGTTCTTGAAGGCTACCTCATGCAATTTTGCCTCGAGCGTGACGTCGCCGTTGAGAATAGGTTTAGCCGGTGCCTCTACGAGGTATCCAATACCATTAGTGCGATCTGAAGGGCTCCGAAGGCCGAAAATTAAGTTGCCATTTAAATGCGCTAGGCCTTCGATGTTGATGCCGCTGCATTGCAAGGGTTTATCGATATATTTTGAAATATCTGGCCTATGACCTGTGAACAACTCTGCTAGCCACCGATGCGAGTTTTGGATTTGGGCCTCACTTGTCGATGGGGTGCCGTCAGGCCCGACATCAAAGCCTGCAACCACCCAACGGTCATCATCGAATTTGATCTTTTTGCGCTTAAAACCCATCGAGCCAGTTACAAAAATCCGTTGCCCGTCACGCGCTAATGCTTCCAAATCCCATTCGGGGCAGTTACCCTGTTCTGGATCAATACATGTTGAGAATATGCGTTCGAAAGTTTCTCCAACTGTGTAACTGGTTAAATCCTTATTAAGTTGAATTCGTTGGACGGCAATCAGTTCGTCTGCGACTACGAGACAGTCCTTACCATTTAAACAAATCGCACCACTTATATTATAGCCAGTATCGTTGCTATAATTCTCAAACAGTTCCGGACCGTTAAGCGGTTGTGGAATGAGTTCGGCGCTTTTGCTGATAGAAGAGAAGCCCAGGCATAGGAAAAAAAATAACGGTAAAACGGCAATTCGCATCGAAAACACCTTTAAGGGATTAAGTCCAATCGTAGCACTGGTTTGCCAAGCGATTAAACATTCGTTACGACGATCACTGATAGAAATTAGAAGATGGGGAGGAAAGATCATGGCTGTAAGCTTTGCCTTTATTGGGTTTGGGGAAGCGGGGTCGGAAGTCTCCGCGGGTCTCTTGGACAACGGTGTCGAACGAATACAGATGTATGACATCTTGTTAGATGACCCGGAGGAACGAGCGCGCACATTAGCTCGAGCTGGGGAGATAGGCGTAAAAGCTTGCGATTCTATCGCTGAAGCAGTTTTTGGTGTTGACATCATATTTGCGACGGTGACCTGCTCGGCTTGTTTAGTCGTCGCAGAGGAAGCGGCGAAGCACCTTCATCCGCAGCAGTATTACCTAGACTTCAATTCCATATCACCGGGCAAGAAACGCAAAGTACGAGATTTGATTAAGCCTAGCGGTGCGCATTTTGTGGAAGGTTCGGTAATGGCAAATGTGCCGGGTAACCGCCAAGCAGTACCGATGTTTATTGGGGGGGATGGTGGCGAGACGTTCATTCAGATGGCGCGCCCTTTCGGAATGGACCTCACCTTTATTCAAGAGGAGGTGGGCCAAGCTTCGGCTTGTAAAATGGTTCGTTCTATCACAATGAAGGGTATAGAGGCGCTTTATCTGGAGTGTATGCAGGCAGCGCGCCATTTTGGTATTGAAGATGAAGTGCTGGATTCTGTTGTCGAATCCATGAAAGGCCGCGATTGGCGGGAGAAGTGTAATTTCAATATGCCTCGCTCGGTGATTCACGCCAAGCGTCGTTCCGATGAAATGGATAATGTGGCCGAGACGCTTCGGGAAATTGGTCAGGAACCGCGTATGGCGGAGGCGACTGCAGAGACGCTTCGCTGGTGTGCTTCTCTCGGGTTGAAGAAAAAATATAAAGACCAACTCGCCTCGGGCTATTCGGAGGTGCTAGATGCTATAGAAGAGGCCAAAAAAGAATAATTTTGGTACTTTGTTATTCGAGGTATTAGGCAAAGAATAATGGCGCAGTCTGGGCGTAGCGTTTAATTGCTGTACTGTCTATCATAGTTGGGTGCTTTGAGGAGGAAGAATATTCACGCATTAGCCAAAATTATTGCCGAACATGCAGGGAAGTCCGGCGCCGAGGTTGGCGAGATTGTTACCGTAGAGCCTGATTGCCTTATGTGTCACGACCGAGGTATCGCGAAGGTGGTGCGCCGGTTTGAACAAATGGGGGGTAAAAAGGTATGGAATGCCGATAAGGTAGTCGTGATATTTGACCATGTCTATCCGCCGCCGCGAATTCAAGATGCGGAAAGCCAAGCAAAATCGCGTGCCTGGATGGAAGCGCAGGGGATCAAAAATTTCTTCCCGGGCGATGGGGTCTGCCATATTGTTATCCCGGAAAAAGGCTTTGCTTATCCTGGTTCACTCTCTGTGGGCTCTGACTCTCATACTGTTACCTACAGCGCGCTTGGGGCATTTGCCACAGGCATGGGGCACTCAGATTTAGCGTCTACTATGTGTATAGGCACTACCTGGCTTCGGGTCCCTGAGACCGTCCGTGTCGATGTGCATGGAACATTATCACCTTGGGTTGAAGCGAAGGACGTATTGCTGAAAATGCTTGGCCAATATGGTGAGGCTATGTGTACTTATAAAGCTGTAGAATATGCGGGGCCTACGGTTGAATCTATGAATATGGATCATAGGCTTACCATGTGTAATCTCGCTATCGAGATTGGTGCAAAAACCGGCTATATTGCGCCTGACGATGTGACTTGGGAATATATGAAGGGGCGCAAGGACCGTGCCCTCTGTTCGCCCCAGACCACCGACTCACACAAAGATTACGAAGCCATCTACGATGTGAATGTGGACGGATTGGAACCAATGGTGGCACTACCGCATGATCTTGCAAATGTGGAGCCCGCTTCACAACTTGCCAGCGTTAAAATTGACGAAGCTGTGTTGGGTACCTGCACTGGCGGCAGGCTTGAGGATTTCCGAGCTGCCGCCGCGGTGCTCAAAGGCAAAAAACTACACACACGCACACGTATGATAGTCAACCCCGGTTCAACAGAGATTTATTTGGCGGCTATGAATGAGGGTATCATTCAAACACTTGTTGAAGCAGGTGCTGATATTGGTTCCACCGGCTGCGGTCCTTGCAGCGGTTGCCAGCTTGGTATGCTTGGGTCAGGAGAAGTGTCGATTACTTCGTCCAGCCGCAACTATCTCGGCCGCATGGGCAGCCCCGAAAGTAATATTTACGTTGCCTCGGCGGCAACCGTGGCGGCTTCCGCTGTAGCAGGAGAGATTGCTCCGCCAGCAGCGGTAGTAAAATAGTCCTTTGTCTGGATATGCATTGCTTAGCCAATCTAGTAGATGTGGTTATTTTGATCTTTACGTCGGCTTAGGACCTAGCGTTGATGCCTTCGCACCGGAGATAGAGAATAAAGAATCATGAGTATCAAAGGCAAAGCCTGGGTGTTTGGCGAGAACATTAATACCGATCAAATTTTTCCCAAACGTTATTTTAAGCCGGTTTATGATCCTGGTGAAATGGCAAGTCATTTGATGGAAGGTGCTGATGAGAAATTTCCTGAAAAGGTCGGTGCCGGAGACATTATCATCGGTGGAAATAACTTTGGTTGCGGATCTAGCCGTGAAGAAGCGCCGGGTGCTATGACCGAAGCAGGGGTGGCTGCTGTAATCGCGCCAAGTTTTGGAAGAATTTTTTTGAGAAACTCGATCAATTTAGGTCTACCAGCAGTTTATGTGACGGATATAGATCAACATGTTTCTACCGGAGATGTGGTGGAATTAGATTTGGAAGCCGGTGTAGTCCGAAACCTCAGTACCGATTACGAAACGACATTTCAGCCGATCAATCCTGAACTAGTTAAGCTAATGGAGGCTGGCGGTTTAGTGGAATATACCAAACAAATGCTCGCGGAAAAGAAAGTTTAAAAAATACTTAAAGGAAAAGTGCCAGGAGATTTTATGGCCAATGAAAAAGGCAGGGATGACGCGCGCTTTTTGGGCGCAGCGCAAGGCATGGGTTCAATGGCGATGGATGAGGTCTTCACTACACGTCCGGAAATTCGTGGGCGCTTCGGGGTAGTTACTTGTACTCATTGGATAGCGTCTGCTGCCGGGATGAATATGTTAGAAAGCGGTGGCAATGCTTTTGACGCAGCGGTTTCGACAGCTTTTGCGTTACAAGTTGTCGAACCTCACTTGAATGGGCCTGGTGGGGAAGCGCCGATTATATTCTATGACGCAAATTCTGAAGAGGTAAAAGTCATTTGTGGCCATGGGCCTGCACCTTCGGCTGCTACTTTTAAACATTTTCGTGATATTGGCGTGTCCGTGGTACCGGGTTCTGGCTTGCTCCCGGGCTGTGTGCCCGGTGCGTTTGATGCTTGGATGACCTTACTACGCGATTACGGTACGAAGAGCGTATGTGATGTGCTGACACGTGCTATTGATTTAGCGCGGAATGGTTACCCAGTTTTGCCCCGCATTCCGCCGTTGCTAGGAATGCTTCGTGATTTGTTTGAAACAGAGTGGACCACGTCGGCAGAGGTTTATCTGAAGAATGGCGAAATTCCGCGTTCGGGTTCACTCTTCACCAACCCGCTGATAGCAGACACTTATGAACGGATAATTAAAGAATCCAAGTCCGTCGATGGTAATCGTGAGTGCCAAATCGATAAGGCGCGTGAGACATTTTACAAAGGTTTTGTCGCTGAGGAGATTGACCGTTTTTATCGGAGTGAGGTGCTAGATACGACGGGTCAGCGGCAGTGCGGCTTACTCACTGGTGAGGATATGGCGAATTGGCAGGCTCCAGTCGAAGAACCGCTCACCTATGACTATCTTGGCCATCAAGTATGCAAGCCGCAATCTTGGAGCCAAGCGCCGGTGTTTCTTCAACAGCTAGCATTACTTAAAAACTTTGATTTGAGTTCAATGGAGCCGAACGGGCCAGATTTTATTCATACAGTCGTCGAATGCAACAAGCTTGCAATGGCCGACCGCGAAAAATTCTATGGTGACCCGACCTATGTTGATGTGCCCTTCGATACGCTGCTATCAGACGGCTACAATGACTTGCGCTGTAAGCTTGTGGGTGGGGATGCCTCATATGAGCTGCGTCCAGGTGATGTTGATGATTACGGCGGACCTACCTTTTTCAAAACTCTAGCTGATGTAGACTTCGGTCTAGATACGTCTTCTCATAAAGGCGACACCTGCCATTTAGATACTATTGACCAATACGGCAATATGGTGGCTGCCACTCCGAGCGGTGGTTGGTTCCGTTCTTCGCCTTGCGTTCCCAATCTCGGCTTTCCGATCGGTACGCGTGGTGAAATGTTCTGGGTTATGGAAGGGATGGAAGATCATCCCAATGCAATCTCACCGGGTAAACGGTCACGCACTTCGTTATCACCGACCATTGTGCTCAAGGGCGGTAAACCGGCGCTTGCGTTCGGAACGCCGGGTGGTGACAGGCAGGACCAGTGGGGTATGAACTTCTTCCTGCGCTGGGTGCATTTTGGGATGAACCTACAACAGGCTATCGATTATCCTAATTTTAGTACTAAGCATGCGCCGAGTTCCTTCTATCCACGTCTCTCTCAACCGGGAAATCTTACTGTAGAGGCGCGAATACCTAAAGAGACTATCAAAGAATTAGAAAAGCGAGGCCATGATGTAAAAGTGACAGGAGCCTGGAGCCAAAGCCGTGGCGTTGCTGCCGGTATTGATCAAGAGGAAGGTGTATTACTGGGTGGAGCTAGTCCAAGGTCTATTCAAAGCTATGCGATTGGTTGGTAGAAAACAGCTTTGCCAGCATTTCCAGCGGGAACGATCAAGTGCACATTATATATAATTTATAGTACTCTTTCAGAGATGTTTGAAATGCCCCGATGATTGAAGGTTTAATCCATCGCGTGTGCGGCAGCTGAATTACCTGCAAGTCGCCCGAAAACGGAACCGGCTACTAAGCCTGTACTGCCAGGGTAATTAAAATAGAATAGCCCACCAACAAGTTCGCCAGCTGCATAGAGGCCTGGTATGGCTATGTCTTCAGTATCCAAAACTTCGCCAGAAGTATTAATTTTTAATCCGCCGAATGTGAAGGTTATACCACAACCGACGGAATATGCCTCAAAGGGCGGTTCGGAAATCGTATTTGCCCAGTTAGTTTTTTCTACCTCTAGCCCTTTAGTAGTTCGTCCGTCTTTACCGTTAGGATCAAAGTCGGTATTCAGCTGACACGCTTCATTATATTCTTTGATAGTTGCTAACATTTGCGCACCGTCCACATCCGGCATTTTGTCGGCCAAATCCTCAAGGGTGTTGGCAGTGATCTTGGTGGCACCACGCGTTTTATATTCATCCCTCATGACATGTTTTACCTGAGAATCAAATACCTGCCATGCGAATCCGCCGGGTTGTTGCATGACGATTCGCCCGTATTTCGCATAGGTATAGTTGCGTTCATCGAACCCCTCATCTAGGAAGCGTTTCCCCTCCGCGTTGATCATTAAGCAGTAGGGATAGGAGTGGCGATAGCCTGCATGGGGTGTTTCTAATTCGCCAAAGTCTGTGGCATAGCGCTCCCAAGATACCGCATGGCAGCCTGACCATTGGCCATAGGATTGTGCGCCAATATCAAGTGCCATATTAATACCATCGCCAGTATTATAGCGGGTGCCGCGTACCTTTGCGCTATCGAAGCCGGGCCCAAGATATTTAGTGCGCATTTCTCGGTTAGCTTGGAAACCACCACAAGCGAGTACAACCGATTTTGCGTGAATTTCGTCTTCGATGCGATTGTGTACCACCCTAACTCCTTGAACGCCCAATGGGCCTTCGATGAGGCTCTTGGCGGCAGTTTGATAACGAATTTCGATACCATTCTTTTCGGCATACTCATATTCCGAGGCCACTAAGCCAAGGCCACCACCATTAGCGTACAGAACTACACCACCGAAAAATTTAAATCGGCCCTCGTGAAGAAATGCCTGTCGTCCATAATTAGCCAGAAAGCGAACACCTTTCGAACGTAACCACTGAGCGACTTTGGTGGCATTATCTACGATATACTCTGCGAGATCAGGGTCTATGTAATATTGAGTAACATTGAAAAGATCGTCGAGGTAACGGTCCCGACTGTATTCACCGAAATCGGTTTTGCTAATTTCCTCGTCGGTCAAGTCCGGCACTATAGCTCTAATGTCATCCGCTCCATGATGAACAACCCGAAAGCCGCCACCAGTGAAATTGGAGTTACCCCCGCGTTTTTCTTCAGGCGCCTTCTCCAGAATCAAAACTCTAGCACCGTTTTCCTGGGCCGCCATCGCGGCGCATAACGCAGCATTTCCGCCGCCGACGACGACAACGTCATATAATGTATCGGCCATTCTTTCCCCCCAATTTTATGATTGGTATTTTGCGGTGGGGCAGAGGGGTGTGTCAATCTGGTTGGGAAAGCGCATCCCGCGCACCGGTCTCCATATTAGCGGGCGCCATTTAATGTGCATTTGGTGTTTTAGCGTATCACGAGAGCATAGCTTCCCCTTCAACGTCTCAAGGAAGAGCCGTTCGCCGCCAAATCTTTATCTCCACTCAAAGTTTCTAGGCATTCCGTCGCACTCCGGCCGCAGTGGCACCAGCGATACGGCCAAATACGGAGCCGTTCATAAGGCCGGTACCGCCGGCATAATTGAAGTAGAACAAGCCACCTACCAATTCACCCGCAGCATGAAGTCCGGGTATTGATTGCAGGTCGGTGTCGAGCACTCTCCCTTCACCGTCAATCCGAAGGCCGCCAAACGTGAAAGTAATCCCACATGTTATTGCATAGGCTTCGTACGGCGGTTCATCAAGCTTGTTGGCCCAGTTGGTTTTCGGTACATCCAAACCTTTGGTGCCGCGTCCGTCAAGGACTGCAGGATTGAAACGAACGTCGTCCATCACAGCATCATTATACTCGTTTAACGTTTTAAGGCATGCCGCAGCATCAACACCCTCCAGTTGTTCTACGAGACCTTCAAGCGTATCAGACGTGACCTTTGTCATCTGCTTGATGCGATATTCATCGCGTAACAATTTGGTGACCTTCTGATCGAAAATCTGCCAAGCGAACTGTGCAGGCTGATTCAGAATTTCTTTACCATATTTGGCATACGTGTAATTCCGAAAATCGGCCCCTTCGTCAACGAAGCGTTCGCCTTTAGCATTTACCATGATGCCAAGTGGATAAGAATGTTTCTGGAAGTTATCACCCACCGCTAGGTCGCCGAATTCTGGTGCGTTCAAATCCCAGCCGACAGCATGTCCGCCAGACCAATTACCATAGGGCATCGCACCGATGTCGAGCGCCATTTTAATGCCTGCGCCCATATTGTGACGAGTGCCGCGAACCTTAACCAAATCCCAACCCGGGCCCATGTATCGTGTGCGCCAGTCGGAGTTTGCCTCGAACCCTCCGCAAGCGAGAACAACCGAGTCGGCTCTCATTTCTGTGACTGTGCCTTTATGCTTTACTTTGACGCCATAAACTTTTTCGTCATCATAAAGAAGATTAATCACGCGATGCTCATAGAGAATTGGGATATCCTTATCTTTTGCAATTTTTGATTGCATTTCCCAAATACCAGGTCCCCCGCCCCAGGCTTCAAGCACTAGACCACCCCAGAATTTCATTTTTCCGTCTACTTCAAAAGCTTGACGACCGTACATAGGCATGAACCGCATGCCCTGTTCGCGCATCCAATGCATCGTCTCGTTAGATCGTGTCACCAATATTTCACATAATTCTGGATCAGTTCGATACTGAGTAACCCGGAACATGTCATCAAAAAATTGATCGGTTGTATAAGTGCCGAAGTCGTTATTTTCTTTTTCTTCGTCAGTGAGGTCGACCAGGGCAGCGACATCATCCAAGCCGTTATGGGCGAATCGGAGCGCCCCTGCCGTATAGCGGCTATTGCCGCCCGCTTCGTCTTCATCTGCGCTTTCGAGCATAACTACTTTGGCTCCATGCTCGTGCGCTGAGAATGCCGCAGACATGGCAGCGTTACCGGCGCCTACGACAATAACGTCATATTCGTTATCCGACATTACTTTACTTTCTCCTGTTTGTTCTCCGCCCGTGACAGTGGGGACAGTCAACGGTACACCACCTAAAAAGACGACAGTGTTATCATTGCCGTACTTAAAGACTGTCGCATACACTATTTTGATGCACTCTAAAAGATAATACGGTTAAATTTATCATGTGGATCAATCTTCCACGACGAAATGTAGGATGATATGTCCACACCAACTTTCATCACCGTAATACTGAAATCTGCTTTTCCTTTACCTGCCAGATTTATCATTTCGAAACGAATAAGCTTTTTCAGTTTGTTTCCCAGTTCTGTTACATTCGAATTTATTAGCTGGGCTTTGAAGAAATGGTTTGGCCGTTTGGCCTTCCGTTTTCTTCAGCGATAACGGCTTGGGCTAAGCGATGGCGGCTCTAACACAAAATAACGGTTCTCAAACTGTTCTGCATGTTATCACCGATTTGAATACTGGTGGCGCTGAGACCATGCTAACCGAGATGGTCCTTTTACAACTGCGTGAGGGTAATAGACCCATCATCGTTAGTTTAATGGACGGAGGTAGCCAGTTCGAACGATTGAAGAAGGCAGGTTGTCAGGTGATTGGCCTTGGCATGCGGCGAGGTCGCCCGAGTCTTATCGCACTGTTTAGGCTTGCCAAGCTTATACGTGACTATAAACCGGAATTTATTCAAAGTTGGATGTATCATGCCGATTTGGCATCATTGATTTCTCTTTATTTGTCCGGTCGCCGCCGTTTTATTAAGCTAATTTGGGGCATTCGCTGCTCAGATATGGATCCATCACGATATGGCTTACTATTCCGTGTCGTTTTGCGTTTATGCGCTTTGCTCTCCCCGTTCCCCGATGGCATTGTCGCAAATTCCTATGCGGGCCTCGATCAGCATCGCTCGATTGGTTATCGGCCTCGAAATTTTGCCGTAGTTCAGAATGGCTTTGATACAGATCATTATAAGTTTGATGCCAATGTACGAGACCGTATTCGTCAATCTTTAAAGATTGCTAATGATGCTTTCGTGGTTGGTGTGGTCGCCCGCGTAGATCCGATGAAGGACTATCCAACATTGCTAACAGCTCTTTCGACCATGAAAGGGATTTTCACTTTAGCGATAGGCAGAGGGACTGAGGGGTTGTCATCCGCCCCGGGCCTGATTCGGTTAGGCGAACGTTCGGACGTGGCGGATATGCTTTCTGCTATTGACGTGCTCGTAGTACCGTCGGCATTCGGCGAAGGCCTCTCCAATGTGATCGGAGAGGCGATGGCAACAGGACGTCCTATCGTAGCAACGGATGTTGGCGATGCCGCCCATTTGGTGGGCGAGGCGGGTATTATTGTGCCCCCCAAAGACCCGGTTAAGCTTGCTGCAGCACTTGAGGAGGTCAAAGGTGCTGCGGAATTGCGCATTAAAATGGGTGAAATTGCACGTGACCGTATTATGCAAGAATTTCAATTAACTCACACAATAACTAAATTTAGTAACTTTTATTCAGGTTTAAGGTAGCGTTTGGTTTTTGCGGCTAGCAGATTGAAAATATCGCTGATATAGCTAATCAACAAATCTAGAACATGCCGAAAACGAGCTCTACCAAGCACTAGAACCAATATCGCAGACTGCCTTTACCAGCCCAACATGCCAGATTGACGTCTCGGGTCGGCGGCGCCGAAGAGCCGAGCCTTCTCATCACGATAAATCGCACAGACCGCACCTGCGGCACGAGTCAATTCCGGGAAATCCTCTACTACGTGGCCGCGACTGGCCAAATCGTCTCTAACCGCTTGAGATACGCGACTCTCAACCTTTATTTTACCGGGATCAGATTCATGTGGCTCGAAAGAGTTGGGTTGGCTGTAGGACGCGAACCGTGGTGCTTCAATAGCCTCTTGCATTTCCATGCCGAAGACATTGACGTTCAAAAAGGCCTGGGTCATTGCCTGGCATTGCACATCTCCACCGGGTGTGCCAAATGGCATGGTTACTTCTCCTTTTTTGATAGCAAGTGCTGGGTTTGGCGTGAGGCGCGGTCTTTTACCTGGTGCGATACAGGATGCATGCTCTGGCACGGCCCAATTTTGCGAGCCACGGCCCGACGCGACACAGCCAAGACCGGGAATTATAGGCGTTTGGCTTGAGTTGTCGCTCGGTGTAATCGAAAAAGCGTTGCCATCTTTGTCTACTGCACAGGCATACGAGGTATCATAGGAGTGTTCGACTGGGCCGTGTACGGCCGCGGATGAGGGGCCTGAGCCGGGCCCGTCATAGCCAGGAACTTCGCCAAAGGGTGGCATTCCAGGATAGGCCTTCGTCATATCTACAAGTTTGCGACGTTCGGCTACATAATCATCAGAGAGCAGATAATCGATGGGTACATCCACAAAGCGTGGGTCGCCGTAATAGCGTTCCCGATCGGCAAACGATAATTTGATACATTCCACCATCGTATGAATGTAGTCGGCGGAATTATGTTCCATACCCTTAAGGTCGAACCCATCTAGGAGTGACATTATTTGTAGAAGAACAGGTCCTTGGCACCAGGGTTGGCAGGTATAAATATCGAAGCCGAAGTAGTTTCGCGAAATTGGATCTTCTATTTCAACACTAAACTCTTTTAGGTCATCGGCGGTCATGAGACCGTCATTATCTTTGTGATATTTAGCGATAGCTTGGGCAGGGTCGCCCTCATAAAAGGCTTTGCGCGCTGCTTCGATCTTGTCTTCCCTAGTGCCGCTGGCTGCGGTTTCTTCATCGGCCAAGTACTGCAGCGTTTTTCCAAGATCGCTTTGAACGAAATTATCGCCAACCTCGGGAACCTGGCCGCCGGGAAGATAAATTTCCGCGGTTTGTGGCCACCGCAATAGGTTATCTTTAGTATTCTGTAATGTGTCATGCATGGTCGGGTGCATGGCAAACCCATCGCGTGCGTATTTAATTGGAGCTTCAGCAACTTCGGCAAATGTCATTGTACCGAATTCACTAAGCGCTGCTGTCCAGGCGCCTGGGGCGGCAGGAATGACACTGCGCAGCACGCCGTGCGGGATGGCGCCACCATTGGCAGAAATGAACATATTGATATCTGTTGCTTTGGGCCACCAACCAAGGCCGGAAATAGATTTTACCTCGTCGCGGTCCGCGAGATAGAGGATCATGGGGGCGACACCGCCGACATTTACAATATCGCTCTGTAGCACTGCTAATGACATACCCGCAGCAACGCCAGCGTCTATTGCATTGCCGCCTGCTTCAAGTATCTCGAAGCCGGCTCGTGCGGCCAAGTAGTGGCCTGCAGAACACATGTGTCGCGTTCCTAGTTGCGTAGGTTGAAATGAAACCATAGTTGATCTCCCTGTCAGCGCGCTTTGGTGTGATTGTGTCTATTTTTGCATATTTATCATCGTACCCCGTGGGAAGTCGGCTGAAAAGGTCCCGTGGGCTTCAGTTATTTAAGGCCCAGATTTATTCTACGCCGCCGTTAGCGATGATTTCCTCAATTTCTGTATCATCCATCCATTCGCCAAGTACGTCTGAGGGAGCAATTGATACAGGGCTCACCGGCATGGTCGGTGATGCTGGTTTGGTACGACTAAATAGGGGAGCCGCTAGTGGTTGGGGTACGCCTGCTACATTGACAAATGTCCCGCGCTCTTTGAAATGAGGATGCTCGGGGGCTTCGCTGGCGGTAAGTACCGGGGCGAAGCAGGCGTCTGTACCCTCCATTATAGTGCGCCATTCCTCGCGGGTCTTTGTGATAAATTTAGAGGCGAAGAGCGCCTTCATTTTTGGCCAGTGTTCCTTATCTCGTTGGCTGGGTAAGTTCGACTGGGAAATTCCTAAATAGCCTAAAAGTTCCTCATAGAATTTTGGCTCTATGGCGGCAATGGAGACCCATTCGCCGTCTTTGCATTCATAAACATTGTAGAAATGCGCCCCGGAATCGTTCGAATTAGTGCCGCGTTCGTGGGTCATGAGCCCCCCGGCAAACATACCGTAAATACTAGTCATCAAGGAGGCCACCCCGTCGACCATTGCGCAGTCTACAACTTGGCCTTTGCCAGATTGTTGTGCTTCGTAAATAGCGCTCATAACGCCGAAGGCCAGGTACATGGCACCGCCACCAAAATCACCGAGCAAGTTCATGGGGAAGGTCGGCGGCCCATTTTTTTGCCCAGTCGCATGGAGTGCGCCAGTGAGAGCTATATAATTAAGGTCGTGGCCCGCTGCATTGGCCATGGGTCCCTCTTGGCCCCAGCCGGTCATTCGTCCGAAAACCAACTTTGGGTTGCGAGTAAAGCAATCTTCAGGGCCAAGTCCTAATCGCTCCATAACGCCAGGGCGAAAGCCCTCAATGAGCGCATCGGCGCGTTCAATAAGGGTCATAGCGAACTCAATACCTTCCTGTTTTTTCAAGTTCACCTTAATTGCGGGACGGCTCCGCATAGCGAGGTTAAACTCGAGTGGCCGAGGTGTGCCGAGCCCGCTTGGAACTGGGCGGTCAATGCGGAGCACGGTGGCGCCGAGATCTGCAAATAGAGATGCACAGAAAGGGCCGGGACCAATTCCTGCCATTTCTACAACCTTCATACCTTTGAGGGGCCCCATGAATGTATTCCTCTAGTTATGCTAATCTGTAAATTTCATAATATCTGCCGCGTCATCGCTACTGTAGCCGAGCTCTTCAAGTAGTTCTGCGGAATGTTCGCCTAAGCCCGGTGGCATGCGACGTACGCGAGTAGATGCGTCTGAGAAGGTTATCGGGTTTGCCATCATTTTGATGGTGCCTTCGCTCGGGTGCTCGTGACTTTGAAAAAAGCCGGATGAGTTGAAGTAGGGATCGTTGAATACGCCCTCGAGCGTCCGATAGGGGCCTGCGGGGATGTCGTGTTCCTCAAATAGGGAGAGCCAAGCCTTATCGGTTTTATCGCCAAGACTGTTCTCTACAAGAGAATACAGTTCGTGAATATTGGCGGACCGGGTCTGGCGTGAGTTGAATTTTTTATTGTTGATTAAGTTCGGCTGGTTGATTAGTGCGAATAGTCGTCCCCACTGTGCATCTGTCGCCGCATGGATGGTGATATACACCTGTAAGCAGGCATAAGGTCGCCGAAATGACGTCAAAATTTGGGCATGTCCGTCCATACCTTTCTCGGGTTCGTTGAAGACACCGTGGCAAAGATGCTCAGGAATACCATACCAAACCATAGTTTCGACCATCGGTACGTGCAATTCTTGTCCGTACCCCGTCTGCTCGCGTTGGTAAAGCGCCATGCCGATAGCAGCGGCTAAAGTAAGGCCGGTGGTCTTGTCGCCGATAGCAGAGGGAAGGTATCCAGGCTTGCCGCTATAACGCTCGACTAAATGGGCGAGGCCACTGCCGGACTGGGCAGTATCATCGAAAGCTGCTAAGTGGCCGTTTGGTCCATCTTTATGATATCCACAGGCGGAGGCATGAATGAGACGTGGAAATCGTTCCTTGAGCGATTCATAGTCCAGGCCCAAGCGCTTTGCTGCTGGTGGCCGCATGTTATAGACCAGGACATCAGCGGTTTCTAAAAGTTTCATCAGTGCGTCGAATGCCCGAGGTCGTTTGAGGTTGAGAGAAATACTTCGTTTGTTACGGTTAAAAACCATGAAGTAGGCCGCCATATTATCGTTTTTCCTGATGCCGGTGTTGCGGCTGGCATCTCCGGTCTCAGTTTCCACCTTGATTACGTCGGCCCCCATATCGCCCAGGAATTGCGAAGCAAAAGGTCCCAGAATGAAAGTGGTGATGTCTATGACGCGGACCCCTTCCAGAGGACCTGGTTTATCGCTGTTAGTCGAATTGTACGGCATGGTCAGATGGCTCCGTCTTTCCGTAAAGTTTTGATTTCTGCCAATGAGTAGCCGAACTCCATCAGAATTTCATCGGTGTGTTGGCCGAGCAATGGCGGGGGGCGCTGTGGTTTCGTTTTTTTGCCGTCATGGCTGAATGGCAGGCCCACTAGTTTTAAATTGCCATAGGGATGGTCTGTCGAGACGATCAAATCATTTGCCTCTACCTGCGGGTGACCCAGCGATTGGGACAGGGAATTGATGGGAGCAATTACAACTTTTTCCGCTTCAAACCTCTCGATCCATTCGGCTGAGGTTTTTTGAAGAAAAGATTCACTGAGGATATCGTCCAATTGTTTCTTGTTTTCGAGCCGTTGCGGTAAATCCGCAAAGCAGGCTTCCCTCGTTAAGTCATCACGCCCCAGCGCACGGCAGAATCGAATCCACGCATCTTGGCTCAGTGCTCCAGCGGAAATATATCCATCCTTTGTTTTATAAGCACCATAGGGTGACAGATGGCTGAGACCGCCACCAGCCCGTTTGGGTTGATGGCCAGTATTCAAGAATACTGCAGCATGAGAGCCCATTACGGAAAGTGCAGTTTGAAGAAGTGAGACCATCACACGCTGGCCTCTGCCAGATTTTTCGCGTGCCCAAAGTGCGGTCATGATAGCACTATAAGCGGTAAAGCCGGTGCTCATATCAATAACAGATGCGCCGGTGCGCACTGGCCCACCGTCTGCCTCACCGGTTATCAGCATATGACCGGAAAAGGCTTGCAGCGTGCCATCATATCCGGGTTTACTTCGCAGTTCGCCTTTATCACCAAAAGCGGATAGTGAGCAATAAACTAGCCGCTTATTCACCTCTTTTAGGTTTGGATAATCGAGCCCAAATTTTTCTACTTTACCGGGTGGAAAACTTTCGACCAGCACGTCTGCCCAGCCTGCGAGTTTCCGAATAATCTCTTGGCCCATATCGCTTTTAAGGTCCACGGTGATACCGCGTTTGTTGCGGTTCACATTCATGAAGTCGATACTCTCTCCATGCCACAAGTCACCCCAACGGCGGTTCTCATCACCAGTGACAGGGCGTTCAACTTTTATAACGTCAGCCCCTTGTTCGCCCATTAATGCACAGCAAAAAGGACCGGCTAGGACTCTACTCAAGTCGAGGATTTTTAATCCCTCTAGTGGTAGTGTAATTTCGCTCTCTGTCGTCATAGAGCTATTCGTCCTTCCAGTCTGGGTCGCGTTTTTCAAGGAATGCGCCGATACCCTCCTTTGCGTCATCCAAACCCGCTACGATGGCGACCACGTCGCCTACCATGCGAATAGACTTTTCGAATTCCATATCTTGGCCACGATAGAATGCCTCTTTGCCCAGTTTCATTACTGCGCGAGATTTATGCGCAAATCGTTCAACCCAAAATTCAGTTTCTTCTGCGAGATCTGTATCTGGTACCACCTTGTTGAAGATCATAAGCTGTTCGGCCTCTCGCGCTTCAATGGGCGTTCCGGAGAAGCATATTTCAAAGGCTTTGAGGCGGCCAACAATACGCGGTAAATGCATGAGGTGGTAGGCCGGTAAAATTGCCCGATCGATGGCAGGTAGTCCAATTGAGGCACTTTCGGCGGCAAGGATCATATCGCACATGAAGGCAATAGTGCATCCGGCCTCGCGCGCCGGGCCATTCAGAACAGCTAGTGTCGGCTTGTCGAGACTGCGGTGGGTTTTGTGAAAGCCCCAATAAAAACTTTCAAAGTGCGCTCGAGTTTCAACTGGCGTACGTTTATGATGAACGCGCAAATCAATACCAGAGCAAAATGCGGGCGGGGCACCGGTGACAATAATCATGCCAGCTTCATCGTCATCATTACCACGAAGTAAAGCGTTTTTGAATTCTACTTCCATGTCGTGATTAATAGCGTTACGCACTTCCGGTCGGTTTAGCGTTATGCGGGCGGCATTATTTTTGACTTCATAAAGAAGTGTTTTGTAACTAGTCATAATTTATTTAGTCCTACCGTTTATCGTGAGAGGAAGATAGCAATGGCTAGAGGCCCTGCCAACGGGGCTGCCCCGTGCGTAAAATTTGGCTAAAGTGCGACTGATAAAATGTAGGGAGTACTTATATTGCTGAGAGTTACGCCTTTGGCAAAGGATTTTTGTGCGGAGATCGGAGGTGTCGACTTCAACGCGCCGTTGAACCGGTCTGTTGTAATTGACTTGCGGGATGCGTTAGATACTTATTCGGTTCTGGTCATCCGAGACCAGCCGATGGATGATGATCAACAGGTGGTCTTTAGCAAATATTTCGGCCGCCCTGAGGTAGGAAAGGGAGCAAATCCAGCGGCGGGCTCGCCTTTTTCACGTCAGTCTAATCTCGATATCAAGACCGGTGAGATTATCCAGGCCAATGATCGGCGTATGCTTTATCAAAAGGGCAATATGCTTTGGCATATGGACAGTTCCTTCAAGGTGGATTCATCGCTTTGTTCGATACTGACTGCACGGGAAGTGCCGCCGGAAGGGGGTAACACTGAATTTGCATCAACAAGGTTCGCCTATGAGAGTCTATCGAAATTGCAGCGAACAGCTATCGCGGAGCTGGAGGTAGAGCATGACATTCGGCGGTCACGTGAGTTAACCGGATATATTTACGAACCCGAAACCGCGAAGAATTTTATCGTCGCACGACATAAATTGGTCCGAACTAACCCCAGCACAGGACGCAAGTCTCTGCTGATTGGCGTGCATGCATGTGGCATCGTCGGTTGGTCTAATGAGAAAAGCCGTGAATTATTAGATGATTTGCTGGCAAGAGCGGAGCAAAGCGTTTTCAGCCATCAATGGCGGAATAACGATATTGTTATTTGGGATAACCAAGCTGTAGTTCATCGGGCGACGCCGTATGATGCGAGCCGATACCGCAGGCTTATGCAACGCACGACTATTTCACTAGACGGTATTTGGCCATCGCTCAGTTAGTAGTGAGTTATCTAATTATTGAAGACATGATTGATATCGGAATTTCAGGCAGTAGAATGGAGATATTTTCTAGCCATATCGTCCACATGGCAGCCTCATCGAGACCCGGCCGTTCCTGAATTTTTAGCGAGATGAGAGCCGCTATCCTAACTAGCGGTATAGATAGCTTTGCCTAATAAGAACCTGGTATTTTTGGATGTTATCGTCTTGGTAACAAATACTGGTTTCAAGATTCCTGAGAAATAATGGCGAAAGAACAGTTTGTTGTTACGTCCTATTACTCAGCCGAATTTCACTCTATTGGTATAAAGAGCGAATGCCGTTCCTTGCCGTCGACAGAAGCAGAAAGATGTCCCTTGCCGTGTGTGTCCTCGACTAAGAAGACTTCCCCAGCTTTAATGATGCGAACTTCGCCATCGCTGGCGGTGATTTGAACTGCTGCATCTAGATTTACAATATATTGCTTCCGTGGCGCGGGATGCCAGTCTAGGTCGTAATCACCAACCGTTCGGCGAAAAATCATACCATTGGTCGGCATTCTTTCGGATAATTGGCCATAGCCTTTGTCTTCGACCCACTCTATTTCGATATCACGGAAATGAGATTCGCCGTTTTCATCAGCGTAAAGATTGTGAATACGCATGTTTGATCACCCCTTATTATTGTATTCCTGCACTTTATCATCGTGTGAGTACCAGAGAGAAGTTATTGGCTGGCATTTCGATTATATGGCGAAGTAATAGGCCATTCTCCGCCGCTATCCTCTCTACTTCTTCAATATCTCGCACACCCCAAGCTGGGTCTTTTGCCTTTAAGGACAAATCAAAACGAGCATTGCTCTCAGTTGTATGTTTCCCGCCTCGTTTATAGGGGCCGTAGAAATACAAAAATCCGTCTGCTCCGAGATGATGTGCTGCACGCTGCAGCAATTGCTCTGCTAAAGCCCAGGGTGAGATATGAATTACGTTAATACATATTATTGCTGCAAGTCCGGTCTCCGGCGCCATGCCTTTCAAACCAAGCCCCCAATGAGCTCGTAAGGCATCGAGCGACTTTGCCGGGCGCAAGTTTGTAAGGCCTATCTCCGTTTGCCATGCGTCAATACTTGCAAGGTGGTGTGGTTCTATATCTGTGGGCCAGAATGTCAGTAATGGAAAGTTGTTAGCAAAATACAATGCATGTTGACCAGAGCCTGAGCCAATTTCGAGCACATCTCCGGTCTTTCCGGTCAGATAGGATGAAAGTACGTCGCAGATTGCTTGGCTGTTACGGCCGGTTGCCGGAAAATCGAGGCGTAGATCATTCATAGTGCTCTCAATATAGGCGATTGTCGCTGCACTATCTTGACAAAAACTAGCATCCGGTGAGACTGCAGGCTGACGGCGCTTAAAGGCGTTGAAATTTATGTAAAGGGGAGGCTCATGGCCGAATCAACGGACGTACTTAGTCCAGAAACCGTGCACGGAAAATTCAAGGAGCATGGCATCAGTCATATTGTCTGGCTGCCGGATAGCGAAACTAATTTTCTGTTTACGTTGTTGGATACGGATCCGGACTTAAACATGGTCGGTGTAGGGCGCGAGGGGAATGCTTGTGCTATTGCGTCGGGATTATCGGCAGGCGGTGCGACGCCCGTTATTCTGATTCAGAATACAGGCTTGATGGAATCTGGTGATTCTATTAGGGGTTGGCTCAAGAGCTTAGAGATACCAGTCGTGCTCGTGGTTGGTTATCGGGGTTACACGCGTCACGGCGTTAATAAAGATACAGCGGCTGATTTCACCGAGCCATTCCTGAATGCGTTTCAGATTAAGTACTATCTTGTTGAGAGCGATAAGGATGCTGATCGTATCAGTGTTGCCTTTGAGGAAAGTAAAAAGATTAATGGGCCTGTCGTGGTGCTTGTCGCCGACGAATTCCATGGCTTCAATCGGTAGAGGAGACTTCGAATCATGATGGATACAGCGGAACTCCTTAAGGAGTTTAAGAAACATCGTGGCGACGCGATTGTTATTCCGGGTCGTGGTGGCAAACATTGGGTGCCAATCACGGACAACGAGAAGATGGATGCGACGTTGGGTGACCCGGCTATGGGAGGTCACTCAGGCTTTGGTCTCGGTGTCGCGTTGGCACAGCCAGAAAAAAAAGTGGTGCTGTTTGATTCAGATGGTGACATTCATATGAGCATGGGTATGTTCGCGACTATTGCTGAACAAGCACCGAAGAATTTTTTCCACTTCATGCTGGATAATGAAATCTATGCGACGACTGGCGGCCAGCCTGTGCCAAACGCCAAGGTCGTTGATTATGCTGCGGTTGCTAAGGCTAATGGCTATCCGAAAGTAGCTTCCTATTCGGACCTTGAAGACCTAAAAGCGGATCTGCCTGATCTGTTGGCGTCGGAGGGTCCCATATTCGTACATATGAAGGTTTCTCCGACAGTGGAGAATACGCCGATAGGACAGCGCAAGCCATGGAATAATCGTGACCGGGTTCAAGTGGTCGATGATCTGCGGGAATCGTTAACCGGAAGTAGAAAATAGGTTCTGCTGCACGAATACTCGAAGCAATGGTGCCTGCGTTATTAATTTGTGCAACATATAACGCGTGGCTAGGGGGGCTATGATGGCGGTTGGAGATTTCGGCGCTTATAATATTGAGGATCTGCGACAGATCGCAAAAAAGCGGGTTCCGCGCGGTGTTTTTGGTTATGTGGACGGTGGGTCTGAAGATGGCATCGCTGTGAAAAATAACCGCGATGCCTACACCTCTCTTAAGATAAAAAACCGGGTCCTTGTTGACGTATCTGGGCGTTCTACAGAAACTACTATCTTCGGCAGAAAGGCGACGATGCCATATGGGGTCTCGCCGACCGGTACTGCTGGGCTCATGTGGTATGGCGGCGAAGCCGGCGTCGCTATAGCAGCAACCAAGATGGGCGTGCCGTGCACGGTTGCTCTCAACGCTCAGACTTCGATGGAGGAAATTTGGGAGGCCGCAGGCGAGGGAGGCAACCTCTGGTTCCAGGTCTATATGTGGCCCGACAAAGACCTAAGCCTAAAGCAGATCGACCGGATCAAATCGGTTGGTTACGAAACCCTGATCATCACAGTTGACGGGCCAGTGGGCTCTAATCGCGAATACAACAAGAAAAATGGCTTTTCAATGCCACTCAAATATTCGGCGACGCTGTTTGCGCAATTGCTAGCTAAGCCGGGCTGGTTGATCCGGGTATTGGGGCAGCACTACCTCAGACGCGGTGCGCCGACCATGGTCAACTACCCCGATGAATTAATCAGTCGGATCACCGATCCGATGCTCAAGCATATGCATACCAAAACTGATAATCTCACATGGGAGCATGTGCAGCGTATTCGTGACGCCTGGCCTGGAAATCTGCTGATCAAGGGACTTCAAAGTGCTGAGGATGC
>MDTA01202479.1_pt1 | contig 48916 bp, 46 predicted proteins | sample 811151 | NCBI WGS metagenome assembly MDTA01 (sample SAMN05326648, study PRJNA326480) | marine metagenome | isolation source: seawater | place: Indian Ocean: South | collected 2010
AGACGGAGCCCGGGCTCAACGTTTCCTCGGCCGAAGAGATTCTGGCGGCCCTTTAAACCCGTAAGCCGACAGACGACGATCAAGGAGACCAAGACCGTGACCGATGGCGGAAACATGCGCCCCCTGGAATTCACCCATTTCGGCGCCGCCGGGTGGAAGATCACCGACGGTGAAACGGTGATCCTGCTCGACCCCTATCTTTCCCGCGTGCGGTTCCAGGGCCGCAAATACGGCCCCCATGACGCGACCGACATCGCCGACGATCCGCGCCCGGTCGTGAAGATGGACGAAGTCGCCGGTCACGATACGGAGACCATCGACAAGAACGTGCCCAAGGCCGATTTCATCATGCTGTCCCATTCGCATTTCAACCATGCGATGGATGTCCCCTACATCGCCAACAAGACGGGGGCCGTGGTCATCGGCACCGAGAGCACCTGTAACATCGCGGCCAACGGCGGTGTGCCGGACGAACAGATTCACGCCGTGCGCGGCGGCGAGGATTTCCAGTACGACGAGCTGTCCGTCCGCGTGATCCCGAGCCTCCATTCGGCCCTGTCCTGCAAGCTCTATAAGGACTTCGGCACGGTCCCGGTGAAGGACGATCCGCTGACGTTGGACGAATACGTCGAGGGCGGCACGCTGGCCTATCTCCTGCGCTTCGCCGGGCGGGAAATCCTGTTGTTCGGGTCCATGAACTACATCGAACGCGAGGTCGAGGGCCTGCGTCCCGACATCGTCTTCGTCGCTTCGGCGCCGCCGCGCCTGGATATCCACGACTATACCGGCCGCCTGATGCGCTGCCTGGGCAAACCGCCCCTGGTCGTGGCGACCCATTGGGACGATCAGGGTCTGCCCTTCGGCGCGAACCAGGATCATGCGCTGAAGCACACGCCCGCCTTCATCGACGAGGTCAAGGCCGTCTCGCCGAATTCGGAGGTTTTCGTGCCGCTGCATTTCCAGACCCTGGTGCTCGACGGTAAGGGCAACATGCGGGTCGCCGAATAGGCGCAGTTTATTCGACGCCGGACGGTTCACCGGCGGCGGCGATGTGCTACCCTCCCGGCCAAATGAACAATCATGTCTGGGAGGACAGATCGCATGACCACCATCAACACCCTGCTGCCCACGTCCCTGGTCGGTTCCTACGCGCAACCTAACTGGCTTTTGGACCGCGCCAAGCTGGCGGGCCGGTTCCCGCCGCGCACGCGGGCGAAGGAACTGTGGCGTGTGGACGAGGCGTTTCTTGAAGAAGCGCAGAATGACGCGACCCTTTTGGCGATCCGCGATCAGGAACGGGCCGGGCTGGATATCATCACCGACGGCGAAGCCCGCCGGGAAAGCTATTCCAACCGCTTCGCGACGGCGCTGGAAGGCGTCGACATCGACAATCCGGGCACGGCGCTCGACCGGTCGGGCCATCCGAACCCTGTGCCGCGCATCACCGGCAAGATCAAGCGCATGCATCCGGTCGAGGTCGAGGACGTGAAGTTCCTGCGCGCCAACACGGACCGCAAGACCAAGATCACCGTCCCCGGTCCCTTCACCATGTCGCAGCAGGCGCAGAACGATTTCTATGAATCAGAGGCCGAGTTGGCCATGGACTACGCCGCCGCCGTGAACGAGGAGATCAAGGACCTGTTTGCCGCCGGCGTCGACGTGGTGCAGATCGACGAGCCCTACATGCAGGCCCGCCCGGAAAAGGCCGAGGAATACGGCCTGCAGGCCCTGAACCGTGCCCTCGACGGGGTCGAGGGCGAAACGGCCGTGCATATCTGTTTCGGCTATGCCGCGATCATCCACGACCGGCCGGAAGGCGGCTATTCCTTCCTGCCGCAGCTGGCCGATTGCACGGTCTGCGACATCTCCATCGAAACGGCGCAGTCGAACCTGGACTGCACGGTTCTGGAAAGCCTGCCGGAAAAGAAGATCATTCTGGGCGTGCTGGACCTGTCGACCCACGACATCGAAACGCCGGAAACGGTGGCCGAACGCATCCGCCGCGCCCTGCCGCATCATCCGGCGGACAAGATCATCGTCGCCCCCGATTGCGGCCTGAAATACCTGCCGCGCGACGTCGCCTTCGGCAAGATGAAGGCCATGGCCGATGGCGCCGCCATCGTCCGGGCGGAGGTCTCCTGACGGAGACTTTCCAGCCCATCCTCAACAGCAAGAAGAAACGGAATCCCCAATGACCGATCACAACACCCAGGTCCTGTTCAATTCGTCGCCGGACGGCATGCCGACGCCGGACAATTTCAAGATCGCCGAGGCACCGATGCCGGTGCCCGGCGACGGCGAATTTTTGTTGAAGAACCTGTATCTCTCGCTCGACCCCTATCAGCGCATGCTGATGGGCGGCGGCTGGACCTACAGCCCCAACCTTCTGCAGCCGGGCGACCTGATGGTCGGCCGCGTCCTGGGTGAAGTGGTCGAAACCAACAATCCGGACTTCCCCGTCGGCACCCACGTCGTCGGGCGGCTGGGTTGGCAGACGCATGTGGTGTCCGACGGCACGAACCTGGATTTCGTCGTCAATCCTAAGGACGGCGTGCCGCTGTCGGCCTATCTGGGGGTCTGCGGATCGACCGGCGTCACGGCCTGGGTCGGGCTCAAGATGACGGGCCAGCCGAAGGCCGGCGAGACGGTCGTCGTCTCCGCCGCCGCCGGATCGGTCGGCTCCTGCGTCGGGCAACTGGCCAAGGACATGGGATGCCGCGCCGTCGGCATCGCCGGCGGGCCGGACAAATGCAAACTGGTCGAGGATGAATTCGGCTTCGACGCCTGCATCGACTACAAGGCCCCGGACCTGGCCGGGCAGTTGAAGGCCGCCGCCCCCGACGGCGTCGACGTCTATTTCGACAACGTCGGCGGCGAGATCCTGGATACGGTCATGGGTCAGTGCAACCGCCTGGCCCGCATTCCCATCTGCGGCGTGCTGTCGCGCTACAACGACGCGGGCGACGCCTACGGCAACAAGAACATGCACCTGTTCTTCGACAAGTCCCTGAAGATGGAAGGCTTCGTCCTCAGCCATCACAAGGAAATCTGGCCCCAGGCCCGCGCCGAACTGGAAGACATGGTTGCCGACGGCCGCATGAAGTACCGCGAAACCGTCGCCCAGGGCATTGAGGCCGCGCCGGAAGCCTTCATCGGCATGCTTCAGGGCAACAACCTGGGCAAGCAGCTTGTCAAACTGGGTTAAGCGCCGCCGGGGCTAAACGCAGGTAGCACCCCTCAAATGCGCCTTGCCGTCGGCCCCGAAGGTGCCGCGCGCCTTGGCTTCGCCGATCTGCGGATGGGTCAGCAGGCCGAGTACCGTCGTGCCCTGGATTTCCTCGCCCGTGACATAAGCCTGGCCCATGTCCGACATCGGCAGGCGGTCGTCCAGGTCGATGGAAAAGGTGAACTCCCGCCCCCTTTCGAAATTGGCGAAGCTCAGGGAAAGTTCCTCCGCCCCGTCGGCGACGACCGGCGCCGACATCAGCCCGACCTCGCCTTCGACGGGCTCGAACTGTTGTGGCTCGGACGCCCCGGCCCCGCCGAAGTCCGTGTCGAACACGACATGCCCGGCGGAGGTCTTGGTCCGGAACTCCAGGGTCAGCAGCGTCCAGGGCTCCTGACTTTTATTTTCGATGATGAAGATGTCGGGGGCGCTGTCGAAAAAGCGGATGACGACTTCCGGCCCACAGGCGCGCGCCGCGGGGGCCAGAACCAGGCCGATCAGACAAACCGTGAAACCGAAAAACGCCCGTCCCATGACGCCGCCTCCCTGATCGGGGAAGGATGACGCAAGTCTCAGTCGGCGGCAAGCAGATGGATGGAGAACAATCCCTTGGCGTCGGTCCAATGACGGCCGGACCGCCACCCGGATGCGGCGGCGACGCGGGCGAAATCGTCCAGGCCGTATTTGTAGGAGTTTTCCGTGTGGATGGTCTCGCCCCGTCTGAAATCGAAGGCATGGCCGTCGACGCGGACCGTCTGGTCGCGTTGGCTTTCCAGGTGCATTTCGATGCGGCCTTCGTCTTCGTCGTAGCGCACCTTGTGGGCGAAATCCGCGCGGTCGATGCCGCCGTCCAGTTCCCGGTTGATGCGGTCGATCAGGTTCAGATTGAAATCGGCGGTCACGCCCTTGGCGTCGTCATAGGCGGCGATCAGGATATCGCGGTCCTTCTTCAGATCGACGCCGACCACCATGAAACTGCCGTCGCCCAACAGGCGGCGTTTGCGCATCAGGAATTCGACGGCGAGCGCCGGCTCGAAATTGCCGATGGTCGATCCCGGGAAAAAGCCGACCCTGGGTGCCGCCGCCATTTCTTGGACCAGCGGCACGGGCAGATCGATGTCGGCCGTGAAATCGGCGGTGACGGGCCGGACCTTCAGGTTCGGCAGGCGCCGGGCAATGGCCTCGGCGGCGGCTTCCAGGAAATCCGCCGCGACATCGATGGGCACGTAACCGCCCAGGTCGTCGAGCGCGTCCAGGAACAGATCCGATTTGCGCGACGAGCCGGATCCAAATTCGATGACCCAGGCGCCGGCGGGAAGGGCGTCACCCAGGTCCGGCGCGATCTCACCCAAAAGGGCGAGCTCCGTGCGCGTCGGATAGTATTCGTCGAGATGGGTGATTTCCTCGAACAGGGCCGATCCCCGCACGTCGTATAGCCATTTGCAGGGCAGCGTCTTGGGCGTCTCGGACAGGCCCGCAATCACGTCGCGGGCGAAGGCGGCGCGCCCGTCGTCGTCCAGGCCGCTGTCTTCCACATCGGCAAAGGCATCCATGATCATCACCCTCCGTTGGGTTTCGCATCACCATCGTCGGCCAGGCGCAAGCCCGTGAACTGCCAGCGTTGGTGGGGATAGAAGAAATTGCGGTAGGTCGCCCGCACATGCCCCGGCGGTGTCGCGCAGGACCCGCCGCGCAACACGTTCTGTCCCGACATGAATTTGCCGTTGTATTCGCCGCCGGCGCCGTCCGTCGCGCGGAACCCCCGGTAGGGCTGATAGGCGCTGGCCGTCCATTCCCAGACATCGCCGAACATCTGCCGCAGGCCGGGCGCCGACGGATCCTCGGCCGGGGCGGGGCGCAGGCGGCCGCTCGCGGCCATGTTGCCCGTGATCGCCAAATCCGCCGCGGCGACTTCCCATTCCGCCTCGGTCGGCAGGCGCTTGCCGGCCCAACGGGCATAGGCGTCGGCCTCGTACAGGCTGACGTGACAGACCGGTGCGTCGCGGTCGACCGGTTGCGGTCCCTTGAGCGTCATCGTCCACCAATCGCCGTCGCGGTCCTCCCAATAGAGGGGGGCGTTCCAGCCTTCTTCCTGAACCGTGGCCCAGCCGTCGGACAGCCAGAGCAGCGGATCGCGATAGCCGCCGTCCTCGATGAATGCCATCCAGTCACCGTTCGTCACCGGACGGTCGGCCAGACGGAAGGGATGGATCAAGGTTTCGTGGTTGGGCGTTTCGCAGTCGAAGGAGAAGGTCTCGCCGCTGCCGTCGTAAGGGGCCGCGTCAAACCGATCGGCGCCGATGCGCCGGATGCCGCCCGTGAAGTCGATCCAACCGACGGACCCGGCGGCGGCACCGGTGGCCAGGGGTTCCGGGGATCGGTATGCGGGCTTCAACGGGTTTTGCGCGAAGAGATGCAGGATATCGGTCAGCATCAATTCCTGATGCTGCTGTTCGTGGTGCAGGCCCAGTTCGATGGTCCGCAGAAGATCGTCATCGGCGCCGCCGCCGTTCAGAAGCGTGTCCAGCGCCGTATCCACATGGCGGCGATAGGCGACGACGTCGTCCAGCGGCGGGCGGGTCAGCAGACCGCGCATGGGCCGCGGCTGACGCGGGCCGACGCTTTCGTAATAGGAATTGAACAGGAAGGCATAGCGGTCATCGAAAACCCGGTATCCGGGCAGGCCGGGCTGCAGCACCAAGGCCTCGAAGAACCAGGTGGTATGGCCCAGGTGCCATTTTGCCGGACTGGCGTCGGGCATGGATTGGGCGGTGGCGTCGGCGTCGGAGAGGCCCGACGCGAGAGATAGGGTCTGGGCGCGGACCGCCTGAAGGCGGGGCAGCAAGGTTTCCGATACCTCTGCCACCGGCGTTTTGGCCGGTCCGGCGCGTCGGTTCGCGGAAGTCATGGGTTCGGGGGGTCGGCCTTTCCGTTGCACGGGCCGCCGGGGCGTGCCCGGGCGGCGGTTCCTGACCGGCACCTTATCGGTTCGGTCCCCGCCTGTGGGAATTATTTGTTCACAGTCTTGTGACGAATCAATGGCATCGGCGGCGGCGGGCCGCCGCCGTCACGATATGGGTCACGATATGGAAGGGGGGTGAAGACGGAAAATCGGACGGGCTGGATATCAGATCTGGTCGTCGCGGAAATATTCGTCGTCGCGGCCGCCACCCTGTTTCAACAGCTCAAAGTCGCGCCAGTATTCCTCGACGTCGTCGCCCGGTTTGGGGCCTTCGCCGATGCCGAAGCGTTCCCATTTTTCACGATCCGACAGCTTGTTCATGTCGGGCTTCTTGGGCGAGGTCACCTTCAGGATGACACCGGCGACGATCGTCGCGACGGTCAGAAGAACCAAAACGGGCAGCCAGCCCAATTCTTTAATGACTTCCACCGTGACCTCCTTTGTTCCTCGTCCGCCCGCCCGGGTTTATCCGCTTGGGAAAAAGCGCTGTTTTGCGCGGGCCGTGCGCGATGGGCGCCGATTCTCGGATTTCTGCCCATGGCATTCGAAAAGCTTATACCGGCATATCCTGACATACAACTGACAGTTCGGTAAAAGCCCTGTATTCCCAAGGGGTTCTGTATGGGCCCTTTGGCCTGTCCGGGCGGCCTTGCGACGGTCTTGGCGGCGGCATTACAAGAATCGGGTTATGCGGCACGTTGCCTGTGATTTTCGCCTTGCCGCCACGCGGTTCGCGCATGCCGGTTCGCTGGCGGTCCTGATGGCGGTGGCTGTCCTGGCCGCGGCGCCGGTTCCGCGCGCCCTCGCCCAGACTGCCGATCCTGCCGCGGGGGCGGAAGTCACGGGAATGCGGCTCGGCCGCCACGCCGATTTTCTCCGTCTCGTCTTCGATCTTACGGGCAAGCCCGGCTATGACGCCCATGCCACGGGCCCGCGTGCGTTCGTCGTCTCGTTGCCGGGTGTCGCCTTGCCGCCCGAGGGGCATGCCGCGCTGGCGGGTGATCCGTTGGCGCCGGATTTGATCGTTCGCCCGACGGGCGACGCCGGTCCTCTTCGATTTCATGTCACCAGCCGCGACGACGCCTTCATTCGCCGGGCCTTCGTCATCGCGCCCCCGGCGGGTGGCGTGGCGCCCGGCGCGTCGCCCTGGCGCCTGGTGTTCGACATCGTGCCGCGCCCGGGGCATCGCACCGCCGCTGTTCCGTCAACGGTCGTCGCCGGGCTGCCCGCCCCTCATGGGATCGAACTGCCTGAAGCCGACGATGGGCGCCCAACCCGTGCAGGGCGCGCGGCTAGCGAGCCGGCTGATCGCGCGACCCGGAAGACGGCTGTCGCCGGACCGGGCCCTCAAGCGCCGCCGCCGGTGGTCGAAGTTTCCTGGGCCAAGGCCAGCCGCATTCTCCGCGAGCTCCAGGCCCGTCGTGCGCCCGAGGCGGATACCCCGCCGCCGCCCCAATTGATTCTGCCGCCGAAGTATCGCCGGGACCCGGTTCCGTTGCGGTGACGAGAGGCGGCCGGTTGGCATGGCGCGATCCGGCCGCCCGGCCGACGCCTTATTTCGAATTCGCCTCGCATTTCGAAAACCCAAAGACAAAATGACACCATCCGCCCGGCCCATGAAATTAAGCATGACGGCTTGGTCCTGGGTCGCGAACACGGCCCGCACCCGGCAGGTTTTCGCCACTTTTCGTTGGTTTCCTCCACGGCCGACGGCTCATTTTTGCCAATATTTTCAATCGGTTTGTCAGCTTGATGTCAGGTTTGCGTCAGGCTGCTGTCAGGGCGATCTGGCATAAGACCTGCAACTTGTGTTGCGCCGTTCGCGGAAGGCATTACGCCAACCAACCCCGGGAGCGGTTTTCTTGATGGAAGGTCTTGGGCCAACATCCGCGAAAAACATGCAACGCCCGGAAGGCGGGAAAACACGCCAACGGAACGATTGCAGCGGATTTCTCTAAACGACGACTACATGCGGAGTGAATCTTATGGTTATCAAGACGAATAAATTCAGTGTCATGGGTGCCGCCGTGGCTGCCATGCTTTTTGCGGGTCAGGCGCAGGCCGCCAACACCGTGACGACTTCGGCGTCGGTTGAAATCGCCGCCCCGATCGCGATCACCCAGGACGCAGCCCTGGCTTTCGGTAACCTGGGTCCCAGCGGCACCTCCGGTACCGCGACGGTCGCCCCGGGCGCCAGCTCGGTCTCCGTGACCGGTGGTGTGACGGAACTGGGTGGCACGGTCACCTCGGCCGCCTACACCGTGACCGGTGCTTCCGGTGCCGACTACAGTGTGTCGATCCCGTCCGATATCTCGCTGACCAGCGGCGGCAACAGCATGACCCTGACGCTTAGCGAAAACAGCAGCGGCACGCTGACGGGCGGCACCGACAGCTTCAGCGTCGGCGGCTCCCTCGCCATCGGTGCGAACCAGGCTGCCGGTAGCTATTCCGGCACCTTCGGCGTCACCGTCAACTACCAGTAACTCTGCAGCCTTAGGTCCGGCCCCGGCGGCAAACGGGGCCGGGCCAAGGCGCGGGTTATTGTGATAGGCTGATGGTCGCGATGTTCAGACCACACCTCGGATTCCGCCAATTTTGCGCGACCGCCGCGATGGCCGTCGCGTTTATCCTGTTGGGCCCCGCGGCCGGGCATTTGCTTCCCGGCTGTGCCGCCGCCCATGCGCAGACCGTCGATATCGAAGAGCGTCGCTCCCTGATCTTCGGCAAGGTCGCGACGACGAGCACCCCCGGATCGGTGACCATTTCGCCCTCCGGCGTGAAGTCGGTGGCCGGCGGCGTCATCGATCTGGGTAAGAACCACCGCGAAGCGGAATTTCGAATCACCGGGCCGGACAATGCCTTGGTTATCGTCACTCTGCCGACAACGGCGACGGTCACCGGCGGCGGCGGCACCGGCACCTTGAACAATTTCACCATGAACATGTCCAATCCCATCGATCTGGGCCGGCGCGGCCGGGCGACCATTTCGGTCGGGGCGACATTGAGCCTGGGCACGAATTTGCCCGGGGCCGATTATTCCGGCGACTTCACCATCTACGTGGATCCGCAATGACGCGGAATGACGCCTCCGGCCGGATTTGCCGGCGGTTCCGCGGAGCACCGGCCCCCGATGGGTCGCGAACCCGTTGCTCCCGCGAGGATTATGGTATGATTTCGCGGGTGAATATCCGAACCGAAGGCTGAGAAACGTGGCAGTAGTGCGATCATCCTCTCTTCTTTCCGGCCGTTCATTGTGGCGGCGGTCCGCCGCTGTGCCCGCCGCCGTCGCCTTGGCGCTTTCCTTGGCGTGTTGGGCGGCCCCCGGTGCGGCCCAGGGCGCCAGCGTTTCGACCAGTGTGACGGTTCAGATCATTCGCCCCGCCGGTGTCGTCGGGCTTCAGGAACTGAACAACGCGCAGGGTTTTCTTTCGCCGCCGGACGCCGATGCCGACGGCGAGGACGCCGCCGCCGCCCCGACCGTGCAAACCGGGCCGATCACGCCGCCCGCATCCGGTGGCGCCTTGGCCGCCGCGATCGCGATTTCCGGTGCACCCAATCAAACGTTTTCCTTGAAGGTGACCGACTCATTGGTCGTCGTGACCGATTCCGGCGAATTGGTCGTCACCAATTTCGATCATAACGCCGGGGCCAGCCCGACCATCGGGGCCAATGGCGCGGCGCAGATCGCGATCGGCGCCAAATCGCAAAGCGGCTCGCCGGAAAACCTGCAACAGTTGTCGACTCAGGCCGGGGGACCCGGCCCGGGCGCCGACGGTCAGTCCGATCCGAATGTGGTGGCGGTGTTGGTCAACACGGACGATGGGCCGCAGGTCATCAAAATTCAGCGGCCGGACAATTTCGGGCCAAACATCTTCGGTGAAAAGTTTTTCACCGTTTTGGTTTCCTATAACTGATTGTTCGGATAAACCTTTTAGTACAAAGGCGCAGAGTAAAAAGAACGGTTTAGGGGAGCGCGAGCATGCGTCCAATCCAATTGATCGAGACATTCGTCCGATTTCTTCCGGCCCTGGCCATTTTGGCCGGTCTCGTGGGCGCGGCCGCACCCGCGGGGGCTCAAGGTTTCGGCGACCTCGTCGTCTCGCCGACCCGTGTCGAACTTCAGGGGCGGGATCGTTCGGCGACGGTCACTCTGACCAACCGGGGATCTGAATCGGCGCTTTTCCGAATTTCGTTCGTCACCATGGCGATGGACGACAAAGGCCAATTGAACACAGTCGAGAAAACGCCGGACGGGATGCTGACGGCGGAAGGTTTGATCCGCTACGCGCCGCGGCAGGTGAATATCCCGCCGGGAGGGACCCAGACCGTCCGTTTGGTCGTCCGCAAGCCGGCGGATCTGGCGGCGGGCGAATACCGGTCGCACATGTTCTTTCGTGCCGTGCCGCCCGAAGACGCGGGCCGTGCCGTCGATGAACAAGCCAATCAGAGCGGCATTTCGGTTCGCTTGACGCCGATCTTCGGGATCACCATCCCGGTCATCGTCCGCCATGGGGAACTGGATTTGAAGGTCGGGATGAGCGGGTTTGCCGTGGTCACCGACAAGGAGACCAAAACCAAGAAGCTCGCCTTCGAACTCAGCCGTACCGGCAAGAAGTCCGCTTATGGCGACATCAATGTCGAATACCTGCCCGCCGGTGGTGGATCACCGGTGGTCGTGGGCGAAATCACGCGCCTTGCCGTGTTCACCCCGAACACCAAGCGCAACGTCGAGGTGCCGTTGGTCGTGCCGTCGGGCGTCACCCTGGGCAAAGGAACCTTGAAGGTTCTGTATCGTCAAGTGAACGGAGACGAGACGTTGGCCATGGGTGAAGTCACGCTGGACTAGACTGAAAACAAGACTCCGATCCGTGGCTGACTTCGGCCCGGTGCCGGAGGCATCCAAACGGAACGGAGCGATGGGTAGGCCGCGCCGGGCATACGGCTTTTGCTGTTTGCGAAGGATATCGCAGGTCGCGGTCGTCGCGGTCGTTCTGTCTTGCGTTCTTTCGGACCGTGCGCGGGCGGAACCGCCCCCGTCACCGGCGCCAGCCCAGGAAGTGGCCCAGGCGGGCGGTGGCGACAATCGAAATCGGCTCAATCTCCGCGAACCCCTGATCCTCGAGCTTCGCCTCGGCCAACTGATCCTGACCGATGCCTTCCCGGCCCTGCTATCGGGCTCGTCCCTGGAACTTCCCCTCGGCGATCTGGCGCATATTCTCGATTTCGCCATTACCGCCGACCCGCAGGCGGGCCTCGCGGGCGGCTGGTTCATCGACGAAAAGCGCCTGTTCTCGTTGTCCCTGGGGCGCGGCGAAGCGATCATCGCCGGGCGGACGCGCCGTTTCGACAAGGCCCTGGTCCATGTTGCGGACGGTGACATCTATATCGACGTGCGATTGCTGTCGCAGTGGTTCCCCATCGACATCGCCTTCGACCTGCCGAACCTGACCGCGACCATCACATCGCGGGAGCCGCTGCCGCTGGAAGCCCGTTTGGCCCGCGAAGAGGCCCGCGACCGCGCCCTCAGCCGGCAGGGTCCGGGCAAGGAATATCCGAAGCTGGATCAGCCGCCGGGCATGGTCTCGATCCCCCGTTTCGACCTATATGCCCAGGCCGCCCGCGCGACCAATGGCTCCTCCCAACGAAAGCTTTCCTATAACTACAACCTTACCGGTGCGGCCGATCTTGCCGGAACGGACGCCAGTTTGTTCGTCGCGGGCACCGCCGGTCAGGCGGTCTCGGATATCCGCACAACGTTCGAGCGAACGGATTTGGATGGCAAACTGGGGGAGAGCCTGCTGGGCGACTATGGCGCGACGCAGGTCAGGGGCGGCGATATTTATACGCCGCAATATGCCCTTTCCACCCGGAACCAGGTCGTCAACGGCGCGACGATCACCAATTTCCCGGTCGGCGGTTCGCCCGATGAGTTCGACCGTATTACGTTGACCGGCGATCTGCCGCTGGGGTGGGAAATGGAGGTCTACCGCAACGAAACCCTGATCGATTTCGCCGAGGCACGGTCGGACGGCCGGTACGAGTTCACCGACGTGCCGCTGTTGTTCGGGGTCAACGTCCTGCGTCTGGTGTTCTACGGGCCGCAAGGCCAGGTCCGCGAGGAAACCCGGCAGGTCCGGGTCGGCCTGGACCAGATCAAACCCGGCGAGGTCAAATACGAATTTTCCGCCGGCCTGCACGATGACCGTCTGATTTCCAATCAGGTCGTCAGTGGCACGGACGCGCGCCGCGATCAGGCCCGCGTCATGACGCGGTTTCAGACCGGCATCAATAAGAACTTGTCGGTCGGCGCCAATGTCGTCGCGGTTCCCAACAGCGACGGCGGGCGGGACACATACGTCGGCACGACGCTGGCGACCTCGTTCGGCAACCTGTTCAGCAAACTCGATCTGGTCAATCAGAAGGACGGCGGTTGGGCGACACGCATGATCGCCCAGACGTCGATCCTGGGTTTCAGCACGATCCTCGAGCACAACATCACGCGAAATTTCGTCAGCGAACAGTTCACGGGAACCGGCGATTCGAAATTGAATTCATCGACGACCTTGCGCATCGATGGGGCGATCGCCCTGTTCGATCTGCCTCAGATGCCGGTCAGCCTGTCCTTCGACCACGACCGTTTCGTCAACGGCGACCGGACATCGACCGTATCGAGCCGGACCACCGTTCCCATCGGCCGTCTGTCGGTCACCCATACCTTCGATTACTCGCAATCGAAAACGTCCAGTGGGACCAGCAAGACAGGATCGGGCACGATCCTGATGGGCGGGCGGATCGGCGACGTGCGGTTGCGTGGCACGGTGGGCTACGATCTTCTCCCGACGAAAGATTACGGCGCCATCACCTTGACGGCGGAAAAACGCATTTCAAGGAATCTGGAAGTTCGCCTTGGGCTTGATCGCTCCGCGCCGCCAAGCCCGGTAAACACGTATTCCTTCGGCCTCAACAAGTTGACGGAATGGTCCGCGTGGGGGCTCGATCTTCAGTATTCGGACGATGCGGTCTTCGAGGCGCGGGTCAACATGGCAATGTCTTTCGGGGTCAATCCGGTGACCAACCGGCCGATCGTTCAGGCGGAGCGCACCGCGACCCAGGGCGCGTTGCTGAGCCGCGTATTCGTCGATCACAACGGCAACGGTACATTTGACGAAGGCGATGTTCCCATCGAGGGCGCTAAATTGGAGATCGACCGGGGGATTCGCCGCGTCGCATCGGATGCCGACGGCTTTCTCTATCTTCCGGCCGTCACGCCGAACCGCCGCATGGTCGTCAAGGTCGATCGCGACAGCCTGAAGGACCCCTTCCTGGTTCCGGTCAAGGAAGGGGTCGCGATGGTCGCCAATCCGGGCGGGACCGTGCGCTTGGATTTCCCCGTCGTCACCACGGGCGAAATCGACGGCACCGTCTTCAAGGTCGAGGACAGCCGGGTCTTCCCGGTCTCGGGCGCCGAAATCCAATTGTTCGACGGCGACGGCAATCTTGTGAAGGAACTGCGGTCCGCCTTCGACGGGTTTTATCTGCTCGAATTCCTGCCGCCCGGGCAATACACGGTACGGATCGATCCCGAACAGTTGGCGCGCCTGGGCCTGACCGCCGACCGGATTCATCGCCTGACGATCGACGGCGACGGCACGATCCTCAATGCGCGCGATTTCATGCTCCGCAAGATTGGGGACGACGCCCCGGCATCCGGCGACGCGCCGGCCACCCCGCCGTCGTCGTCTTTGCCGGCACCGTCGGAATTCGATGACCCCTCGGCGGTGCCGTCCGCTTCGCCCGCCTTGTCGGCCCCATCGGCCCCGGCGGCCGCGCCGAGCGGAACAGCGCCTTCCGACGGCCCGCCCGTACCCGACGCCGCGCCCGTGATCCCGGTCACCCCGGCACCCAACTGACTCCCAGGCGGGATTGCGGCGGCGGATTGATCGGAAAATTCCGGTTGGCACGGCGCCCGGCGTCGGTTTATCTGACGGGACGGCTGCCGCGCGGGCGGCCGGAACAGATCACGGGGCGAAAGCGCCCCTCGGCCGCCATCCCGGGGGCTTCCCCCGGCCAAATCCCAGGAGCCGCCTTATGACCGCCGCCTTGTCCCCGGCTGGAACCGACAGCTTCGAGACCGCCGAAATCGCGGGCCTTCGTTTTCCCCGCCGCCGTCTGATTTCCGGTGTCCCGGCGTTGGAGCGCCTGGGCAATATTTCGTCCCGCCCGGATACCGCCGATATCTATGTCAAACGCGACGATATGACGGGATTGGGCCTTGGCGGAAACAAGGTTCGCAAGCTGGAATTCTATACGGGCCATGCGTTGTCGCTCGGCTGCGACACGCTGATCATCACCGGGGCGGTTCAATCGAACTACGTGCGCGTGACGGCGGCGGCGGCGCGGGCGGCCGGGCTCGATTGCCACATCCAACTGGAAGACCGCGTCGCCGGGATGGACGACGGCTACCGGACGGGCGGCAATGTGCTTCTCGACCGCATGTTCGGCGCGACCTTGCATTATCTTCCGGCGGAGGCGTCGGAGGCGGACGCCGACGTGCAGCTCGACGCCATCGCCGACGGCCTGCGCGCCGAAGGCCGCAATCCTTACGTCATTCATCTGGGCGCCTCGTTCGAACCCCGGGGGGCGCTGGGCTATATCCTGGCGGCCCGCGAAATCCTGGGTCAGATCGCCGATCTGAACGCCAAGGTCGCCCGTGTCGTTCTCGCCTCCGGCAGCGGCCAGACCCATTCGGGTTTTCTGACCGGCCTGCGCCTGTGGGGTTCGGACCTGCCGGTGACCGGCGTCTGCGTGCGCCGGGATGCGGTCCAGCAGAACGCCCGCATCACTCAGGTCTGCGGCAATCTGGGTCGGCTGATCGGGCGGCCCGACCTGGTCGGGCCCGACGATATCGTGGTCACCGACGACTACCTGGGCCCGGGGTACGGCAAGAATTCGCCCGAGACCTGGGATGCCCTGCTGACGGCGGCCCGCATGGAGGGCCTGTTGCTCGATCCCGTCTATACCAGCAAATCCTTCGCCGGCGCCCTTGCCATGGCGGCCGATCCGGCCACGCGCGACGCCGGTGCCGTCCTTTATCTGCATACCGGCGGCCTGCCGGCGTTGTTCGCCTATGAAGCCGCGATCGGCCAGGCGATGGCCGATGCCGATGCCGCCGACCCCAAACCAGCCTGAACCGGGAGAAAAGCCATGATGGATTGTTTCGCCAAGCCGGGGGCCGCCGCGGTTCCCATCGCCGCCGTCGCCGCCGCCGATTTCAAAACCTGGCTGGCGTCCCAGGACGCGGCGGTCAAGGCCTGGATCGACGCCAACGATTTCGCGCCCAAGGCGGGGAAGTATCTCGCGGTGCCGGGGGCGAAGGGCGGCCTCGCCCTGGTCGTGCTCGGGCGCGGCGACAAGGCCAGCATGTGGGATTTCGGCGACCTGCCCAAGGCCCTGCCCGCCGGGCGATACCGGCTTGAGGGCATGGACGGCGCTGACGACGGCGATCAGGCGACGGCGGCGGCGCTGGCCTGGGCGCTCGGCAGTTATCAATTCAATCGCTACAAGGCGGGTGGCGAGGCGAAGGCCAAGCTGGTCTGGCCCGCCGCCGCCGACCGGGCCAAGGCCGAACGGGAAGCCAAGGGCGTCTATCTCTGCCGTGATCTGATCAACACGCCGACCAACGACATGGGGCCGGCCGACCTGGCCGATGCGGCCAAGGAACTGGCCCGCGCGTTCAAGGCCAAGTTCAAGGTCATCGAAGGCGATCAGCTTCTGAAAAAGAACTATCCGGCGATCCATGCGGTCGGCCGGGCATCGGACCGCGCACCCCGCCTGATCGATTTCACCTGGGGCCCGGCCAAGGCGCCCAAGGTCACGCTGGTCGGAAAGGGCGTCTGTTTCGATACGGGCGGCCTGGACATCAAGGGCCCGGCCGGGATGAAGTTCATGAAAAAGGATATGGGCGGGGCGGCCCATGTTCTGGGCATCGCCAGCGTCCTGATGGCGGCCAAGGCGAACATCCGCCTGCGGGTGATGATCCCGGCGGTTGAAAACTCGATCTCCGGCAATTCGATGCGGCCGATGGATATTCTGCCGACCCGGCGCGGCACCACGGTCGAGGTCGCGAATACGGACGCCGAAGGCCGCCTGATCCTCGCCGATGCCTTGTGGGAAGCCGTCGCGGAAGAACCGGAACTGCTGATCGATTTCGCGACCCTGACAGGTGCTGCGCGGGTCGCGCTGGGCACGGATCTGCCGGCCCTGTTCTGCAATGACGATACCTTGGCGGCGGATATTCTCGCGGCCGGCGACGGGGTCGAAGATCCGCTTTGGCGGATGCCGCTATGGGACGGATATCGCCCCATGGTCGAAGGCAGCCAGGCGGACCTGACCAACGCGCCCGAAGGCGGCTATGCGGGCGCCATTACGGCGGCCCTGTTCCTGGAGCATTTCGCGACTCCGGAAAAGGGCAAGCCCATTCCCTGGGCCCATGTCGACCTGATGGCCTGGAACCGGTCCGGCAAACCGGGCCGTCCCATGGGCGGCGAAGCCATGGGCCTGCGCGCCATGGCCGCGATGATCCTGACGCGATTTCAATCGGGGCCGGTGAAACCGGCGGCGGCAAAGCCGCGGCGGCCGCGCCGCGCGGTAACACCCGCCCGCCCGGCGAAACCCGCCCGCAAGGCACGGTGACGGCGGCCGGGATGAGGCGGGGCCGCCGCCGGCGGGGCTTGTCAGAGTCCCGGAAATGGATTAGAAGTTGCGACACCGTAATGAAAACCGGTTTTTGGTGGCGATGACGCATCCAGCAAGCCGGAAATGCCGAACACGGCGCGGCGAGAACCCGGACAGGGGGAAATAAGTCTATGGAATTGAACGAACTTCAGGCGCTGGACATTTGGCGCCGGGCGATCGTCTCCAGTGTTCGCCTCGATGCGCCGGACCTTTCGGCGCGGCAGATGGCGCTGCTTTTGACCGTGTACCTGACGCCGCCGCCCCATACGGTGCGCGGCATGGCGGAAATCCTGAAAGTCTCGAAACCCGCGGTGACCCGGGCCGTCGACCGATTGTCGGAATTGAATTTCGTGCGCCGCAAGGTCGATGAGAACGACCGCCGCAGCGTGTTGATCCAGCGCACCGTGCCGGGGTCGGTTTTTCTTCGGGAATTCGGTGAATTGATTACCGCGGCGGCCAAGCTCGAGGCCGCTTCCGACGAAACGGGCCTGCCCCCCGGGTACTGAGCGCGCATTGATCCCGGGCCTTCGGCCCGCAGGTGGATCGAACCGGGCGGATATCGAAACGCCCGAATATCGAACCGAAACCCCATCGAATCGGAAATAGATCGAACCGGGACGGCATCAAGCCGCCCGGCACCCGCGTGCCGTGGCTCAGGCGTTCTGCACGCCCTGCCAGGCGTTGTTCTTGAACCGCATCAGATAGGTCGGCAGGACCGCCGCCGTGGCGCGCGGCACGATTCCCAGGTTCTTGAAGGTCTTGGTCTTCTCGCCGACGACATTGTCCGTGCGCAGCAAGGCGACCTGATCCGAAGTCAGCGGCGGCACCGGGAGCAGGCCCAGGATCGCCCCCTGGATTTCCGCCGCCCAGAACGGCACGTTGACCAGGCAGCGTTTGCGTCCGGTCTGCGCGGTTACCAGTTCCATCACCTGGCGCATGGACATCACCGCCGGGCCGCCCAATTCGTACGTCTGGCCCGCGGTTTTGGGGTCGGCGATGGCGGCCATGATCGCGTCGGCCACGTCGCCGACGTAGACCGGCTGGAACTTGGTGCCGCCGTCCTTGGCGCCGCCGATCACCGGCAGCACCGGCGACAGCCGCGCCATCGAGGCGAAGCGGTTGAAGAAATCGTCTTCCGGTCCGAACACGACGCTGGGCCGCAGGATCGTCGGCTTCTTGAAGGCTTCCTTCACGGCTTCTTCGCCGGCGGCCTTGCTGCGCGCGTATTTGGCGGCGGAATTGGCATCCGCGCCCAGGGCCGACATTTGGATCAGGCGCGGCACCCCGGCCTCCGCCGCCGCCTTGGCGACGTTGGCGGCACCCTCCACATGGACCTTTTGAAAGCCCGATTTTCCGCGTTCATACAGGATGCCGACCAGATTGATCACCACGTCGGCGCCGGCGACCGCGGCGGCCACCGTATCCGGGCGGGTAATGTCGGCGGGCCAGGGCACGATCTGGCCGACATCGCCCATGGGTTTCAGGAACAAGGCCGCATCGGCGTCGCGCCCGGCGGCGCGCACGCCCCAACCGGCGGCGGCCAGACGGCGGACCAGATGGCGGCCGAGAAAGCCGGAAGCGCCGAACACGGTGGCGATGCGTCGTTCCATGAATTTTTCCTCCTTCGGCGCGGCTTGGGGGGCTGATTCACTGTATCGCGGGCGGAGTCTCTGGCTCCGGTCCCGGCGGTGGCCGCGCGGGTCATTCATTGCCGGGAAAGATAGCAATGCCAAACGGATGTGTCGATTGCCTATGCATGGTCGAATGGCGTCTTCCGCGCCGAAATCCGGGGCCCGCCGGCCCCTGCCGCCTGGCCTGCCGGAACACTCTTTGCCGCCGGCTTGCATTGCGGCGCTTGACAAGTGAAAGCCCGACCGTTAACGAAGGCGCCTCACGCCGGGACAAGCGCCCGGCGGACAGGTTCCTAGCCGTATTTTTCGGTGGTGGAGCGGTCCCGTCCGAAGCAATTTCGACGAGACCCCGCAACCGGGCCCAGGTGGCGGAATTGGTAGACGCGCTGGCTTCAGGTGCCAGTTGCCGCAAGGCAGTGGAAGTTCGAGTCTTCTCCTGGGCACCATCTCTCTCCGGTCGGGTATCCCCGAACGGGTCGCCGAAAAGGGCGGCGCGGGATGGATGGTAAAATCCGACGATCAAATAGAGCGGCAGAGACATGGACGCGCCAAGTCAATCCGGAACCCCCGTTATCCATCTGCATAAGGGCGATTTGCCCGCGGACCTGACTTTTACCGATGCGGTCGCCGTCGATTCGGAAACGCAGGGCTTGAACCTCAACCGCGACCGCCTGTGCGTGGTCCAGCTGTCGGCCGGGGATGGCGTCTGCCACCTGGTTCAGATCGCGGCGGGCCAGACATCGGCGCCGAACCTCAAGGCGTTGATGGAAGACGCGGCGGTGACCAAGATCTTCCATTATGCGCGGTTCGATATCGCGGCCCTGAAACGTTGGTTGAACATCGACTGTACCCCCGTCTACTGCACCAAGATCGCGTCAAAGATGGTCCGTACCTACACGGACGGCCATGGCCTCAAGGACGTCGTCCGTGAACTGGTCGGCGTCGAACTGGACAAGCAGCAGCAGTCGTCGGATTGGGCCCGCGACGAACTCAGCCCGGCGCAACAGGGCTATGCGGCCAACGATGTGCTCTATCTGCATCGCGTCCGCGCCGCCCTGGACGAGATGATCGCCCGCGAAGGCCGCCAGGATCTGGTCCAGGCCTGTTTCGATTTCCTGCCGACCCGCGTCGCCCTGGACCTGGGCGGTTGGGGCGAGGTCGATATCTTCCACCACTGAGTCGGCGCCCCGACAGCCGGATCGGGCTGTCCGGCGACCCCGTGGCCTCCCCGATTTGCCCGTAATCCATGGCCGCCGGTTGACGCCCCGACACCCCGGACGCATATTTAGACAAGCTATTTTTTACGATCTGCCAGTATATTAGACGATCTGGCACGAAGATTGCTGGCGCCCGTGGCTCCCCCCGCCTATTCTGGCCCCCCCCGGGTGCGCATGTGCGGTGCCGCCGTAAAGCGGACCGGCCATGACGGCAACGACCTGATGAACGACCGGAAGATCGAGCGGGACATGACGGCGGAAGCGGCAAACAAGACACATTCAAATGATCCGGCGAACGCCCTGGACCAGACCGCCGGCGGATCGGCCGATGACCTGGCCGTGGCGCGCCGCGTGCTGGCCGCCGAAAGCGACGGACTGAAGGCGCTGGCCGCCGGGCTGGGGGCCGACTTCGTCGCGGCCCTGGATATCATGGATCGGGCGACCGGCAGGGTCGTCGTCACCGGCATGGGTAAAAGCGGCCATGTCGCGCGCAAGATCGCGGCGACCATGGCGTCCACGGGCACGCCCGCGATCTTCGTTCATCCGGCCGAGGCGTCGCACGGCGACCTGGGCATGATCACCCGGGCCGACGTCATCTTCGCGCTGTCCAATTCGGGCGAGACGACGGAACTGAACGACCTGATCGCCTATGCCAAACGGTTTTCGATCCCGCTGATCTCGCTGACCGGCAAGGCGGGCAGCACGCTCGCCGCCAATGCCGATGTCGCCCTGGTTTGTCCCGACGCGCCGGAAGCCTGCCCCATGGGCCTGGCGCCGACGACCTCGACCACGGTGATGCTCGGCCTGGGCGACGCCCTCGCGGTGGCGCTGCTGGAGCGCAAGGGCTTCTCGTCCGACGATTTCCACGCCCTGCATCCGGGCGGCAAGTTGGGCCGCCGCTTGATGAAGGTCTCCGACATCATGCACACCGGCGACGAGCTTCCCCTCGCCCCGCCGGAAACGCCGATGACCGAGGCGCTATTGACCATGACGGCGAAGCATTTCGGTTGCCTGGGCGTGGTCGATGCGGATGGCGGCCTGATGGGCATCATCACCGACGGCGACCTGCGCCGTCACATGCCGGACGGGGTGTTGGACCGGACGGCCGGGGAAACCATGACCGCCGGCGGCACCACAGTCGAACCCGACCGCCTGGCGTCGGAAGCGCTCGGCATCATGAACGCCAAGTCGATCACCAATCTGTTCGTGGTCGACGGCGGCCGCCCCGTCGGCATCCTGCATATCCACGATTGTCTGCGGGCGGGGGTCGCGTGAGCACGATGGCCATGGACTCCTACTCAGGGTTCGTCCAGGTCGCCAAGGTGATGTTGCCGGCGGCGGCCGTCGGATTGATCGCCCTGGTGATTCTCTGGCCGCATCTCAGGACCGAGGATCTGCGTTTCCGCATCGGCTTCGCGGCCATCAAATCCAACGTCGACGGGGATCCGAACCTTCTCAATCCACGCTATGTCGGCACCGACGAAGACAACCAGCCCTATGCGGTGACCGCCGATATCGCCAAGAAACTCGACGGCGAAGGCATGGACGTGCGCATCGGCCTGGAGCTGCCGAAGGCGGATATCACCTTGAAGGACGGCACCTGGCTGGTCCTGACGGCGGAAAACGGCATTTATGCCCGGCGCAACAAGACATTGGACCTGTCGGGCGCGGTCAATCTGTTCCACGATTCCGGCTATGAATTCCGCACCGACAAGGCACAGGTCGATCTCGCCCGGGGCGTTGCCGAGGGCGACCGCCCGGTCCGGGGTCAGGGGCCGTTCGGCACATTGAACGCGGAAGGCTTCCGTCTGTTGAACAAGGGGCGGACCATCGTCTTCACGGGCAAGTCCAAGATGATCCTGAAGCCCGGCGCCGAGGTGCCGAAATGACGGCGGCCCGTATCCGGCGGCCGGTCTCCGGCGTGGCGGCGGCGGTCCTGTTGGCCGGCTGGGCCAGTTTCTGGGCCGCGGGCGGCGCGCAGGCCCAGTCCATGAACCTGGGCTCCGGCGACGACACGCCGATCGAAATTTTCGCCGACAACGGGATCGAATGGCAGCAGGACAACCTTGTCTTCCTGGCCAAGGGCAATGCCCGGGCCGTGCGCGGCGGGGTCACCGTTCTGGCCGACCAACTGGCGGCGTTCTATACGGAACGCGCCGACGGCACGACCGATATCTACCGCCTGGACGCCGACGGCTCGGTGCGCATCAAATCAGACGGTCAGACGGCCAACGGGGAAAAAGCCGTCTACGACGTCGGCCGGGAAATCCTGGTGCTGTCCGGCGGCACGCCCAAGATGGTGACCACGGACGCGGTGATCACCGCCCAACAACAATTGGAATATTGGGAACAACGCCAGATGGCCGTCGCCCGCGGCAAGGCCGAGGCGGTGAAGGACAAGCGCCGGGTGCGCGCCGACGTGCTGGCCGCCTTCTTCCGCAAGACCAAGGAGGGCGAGAACAAGGTCTACCGCGTCGACGCCTATGACAACGTCTCTGTCCTGACCGACCGCGACCGCGCGTTCGGTGACCGGGGCGTGTACAACGTGGAAACGGGTATCGTGACCTTGACCGGTTCGGTTAGAATCCTGCGTGGGAAAAACGAGCTAAATGGTTGCAAAGCCGAGGTAAATCTCAATACGGGGATCAGCCGACTGTTCAGCTGCCCGGGGGGGCGGACCAAGGGGACGTTGATCCCCGGGTCGGACCGGGGTGCTGCGGGGAAATAGGGGCGGGCCGCCGAGCCATCGGCAGCGGCCTCCCGTCGATCAAAGGGACGTAAGAACAAGATGAGCGAATTCGACAGGCCTTCCGGCGATTCCGGCCAAACCGTCCCGACGGGTGCGGCGCCGCGTCTGGTCGCCGACAACCAGGGCCTGGTCGCCAAGAACCTGGGCAAGAGCTTCAAGAAACGGCCTGTCGTGCGCGGGGTCAGCGTGTCGATCCAGCGCGGTGAGGTGGTCGGTCTGCTCGGCCCCAACGGTGCGGGCAAGACGACCTGCTTTTATATGATCACCGGTCTGGTGCAGCCCGATTACGGCACGATCATTTTGGACGGCCAGAACATTTCCGCCCTGCCCATGTATCGCCGCGCCCGATTGGGTGTGGGCTATCTGCCGCAGGAAGCCTCGATCTTTCGCGGCCTGACGGTGGAACAGAACATCCGGGCGGCGCTTGAGGTCGTCGAATCGAACCGCGACCGGCGCGAGGCGATCTTGGATGCCCTGCTTGCCGAATTCTCGATTTCCCATCTGCGCCGGGCGCCGGCGATCGCGCTGTCGGGCGGCGAGCGGCGGCGTGTCGAGATCGCGCGGGCCTTGGCGTCGAACCCGCATTTCGTCCTGTTGGATGAACCCTTTGCCGGGATCGACCCGATCGCCGTGGGCGACATCCGCGATCTGGTCGCGCATTTGAAGGACCGCGGCATCGGCGTGTTGATCACCGACCACAACGTGCGCGAGACGCTGGATGTGATCGACCGCGCCTACATCATTCACGACGGCATGATGCTGATGGAAGGCAAGCCGTCCGACATCGTCGGCAACGAGGACGTGCGCCGTGTGTATCTGGGCGACCGTTTCAGTCTGTAACCGCCGCCGCCTGATCGGCGCGCGCGCCGCCGGCCCCGGGGCCGGCGGGGGGGCTGTGCCATGGTGCTGACACCCCGCCTCGATCAACGCCAAAGCCAGTCCCTGGTGATGACGCCGCAACTGCAGCAGGCGATCAAGCTGTTGCAGTTGTCGAACCTGGAACTGGCCGAGTTCGTCGAACAGGAACTCGAACAGAACCCGATGCTGGAACGGGACGAGACCGACAACCGCGCCGACGATGCGGATCGCGGCGACGGGCCGGACGGCGATGGCGATGGCGACGCGGGCGCCGATGCCGAGATGGCCGACGGCGGCACGGGCGACGACGGTGATTTCGACGGCGACGGCGACGGCTCGGACGGTGGAGAGCTGTCCATGGATTTCGGCGACGACGGCGACGGCGGCCCGGCCGACGGCGACATGGATGTCGCCTTGGACGATCTTTATACCCAGGACGGACAGGCCGACGCGGTCCAGGCCGCCCCCGACGCCGGGTACGAGCCGACCCTGCCGTCTTCCGTCAGCGGCGGGTACGACGACGACCTGCCCGGTTTCGATCAGACCCTGTCGTCCGAGGTATCGCTCCGCGATCATCTGATGGAACAATTGGGCATGGACATGGACGATCAGGTCGACCGGATGATCGGCGCCTATATGATCGATTCCCTGGACGAAACGGGATATCTGTCGGTCGATCTAGACACTGTCGCCGACGCGCTGAACTGCGATATCGCGCGGGTCGAGGCCGTTCTCACCCGTCTGCAGCAGTTCGATCCGCCGGGCCTGTTCGCCCGCGATCTCAAGGAATGCCTGGCTTTGCAATTGGCCGATCGGGACCGCCTGGACCCGGCCATGGCGGCCTTCATCGAAAATCTGGACCTGGTCGCGAAACGCGATTTCAAGGCGCTGGCGCGGGTCTGCGGCGTCGATGCGGAAGACATCGCCGACATGGTGGCGGAATTGAAGTCCCTGGACCCGAAACCGGCGTTGGCCTTCGACGGCGAGGTCGCGCAGCCGGTCATCCCCGACGTTCTGATGCGCGCCCGCCCGGCCGGCGGATGGCATATCGAATTGAACCCGGACACCCTGCCGCGCGTGCTGGTCAACAACCAGTACTATGCCGAGATCAATACCAAGGCCGCGTCGAAGACCGACCGCCAGTACATTACCGAGCAGTACCAGTCGGCCAACTGGCTGGTGAAGTCCCTGCATCAGCGGGCGACGACGATCCTGAAGGTCGCCAAGGAAATCGTCCGCCAGCAGGACGCCTTCTTCCTGAAAGGCGTGCAGCATCTGAAGCCGTTGGTCCTGCGCGATATCGCCGACGTCATCGATATGCACGAAAGCACCGTCAGCCGGGTGACGGCCAACAAGTACATGGCCTCGCCGCGCGGCATTTTCGAATTGAAGTATTTCTTCACCTCGTCGATCTCGCGCGCCGACGGCGGCGAGGCGTTCTCCGCCGAGGCGATCAAACACCGCATCCGCGCGATGATCGACGGCGAGCCCCCGGCCCAGATTCTGTCCGACGACAAGATCGTCGATATCCTGCGGGCCGACGGCGTCGATATCGCACGCCGGACGGTCGCCAAATACCGCGAAGCCATGGGCATCCCGTCCTCGGTGCAGCGCCGCCGGCAGAAAAGCGTCGCCAGCTGAACCGGGCGTTTCCGGCGGGGATCGCAGGTTGCCGCCAAGGGGTGGGGAATACCCGCGACGGCATGATTTTAAGGAAGGTTAACCGCTTTCCATCTAGGCCAATGGGGTGGTTGACAGCGGCGGGTCACGGAACTACTTTCCGGGCCTCCGTCGAGGCGGGTCGGCTCTCCCGGAATGGCCGGGGACCCGAAGACGTCCTCGGGGCCGCCGACTTTCAGGCATCACACCCGAGGCAGGGTGACCCTGGATTGGCCCTAAGTTGCCGCAAGGCAAGATACGACCCCAAGACGCGACCACAGGAAGAAGAAACGGCTAAGACCGGGACATGAATATCACCGTTAAGGGAAAGAACCTGGACGTGGGCGACGCGCTGCGGACCCATGCCGAGGACCAGTTGATCGACGCCGTGACGAAATATTTCGACAAGGCGTTGGAAGCCGCCGTCGTGATGTCGAAGGCGGGTCATACGTTCAACGCCGAAATCTCCGTCCATCCCATGGGCGGCGTGACCGTGCACGGGCGCGGCGCCCATGACGATGCCTATGCCGCCTTCGATCAGGCGGTCGAACGCATCGCCAAGCAGCTGCGCCGATATCACCGGCGTCTGACCAACCACCACGAAAACATGGTCGCCCATGAAACCATGCGGGCCCAGCATTTCGTGGTGCAGGCGGAGCCGGATCACGAGGAACTGCCCGAAGAGGGGCAGCCGACCATCATCGCCGAACTGCCGACGGAGATTCCCACCCTTTCCGTCAGTGCCGCGGTGATGCGTATGGACCTTGCCGATGCCCGTGTTCAGATGTTCCGCGACAGCGGTTCCGGGCGGCTCAACGTGGTTTACCGCCGCGATGACGGCAACATCGGCTGGATCGATCCGGCCGCCGAAGCCTGAGGCAAGCGGGCCGCCCGTCTGGGCGCCCGATTTGGTAAAAGGACTGGTTATGGAAATCAGCGACCTTCTCGATGAAGATTCCGTGATCGCGGATCTCAAGGCGACGAGCAAGAAGCAGGCGCTTCAGAAACTCGCCGAAGAGGTTCATCGCGTCGCCGGTCTGGACGAGCGCGCCGTGTTCGACGTGCTGATGGAACGGGAAAAGCTGGGCACCACCGGCGTCGGCAACGGCATCGCCATTCCGCACGGCAAGCTGCCGGGCCTGGATCGGCTGTACGGGATGTTCGCGCGCGTCACGCCGGCCATCGATTTTCAGGCCATCGACGGCAACCCGGTCGATCTGATTTTCCTGCTGCTGGCGCCGGAATCGGCGGGGGCGGACCACCTGAAGGCATTGGCCCGGGTGTCGCGTCTGCTGCGCGACAAGACGACCTGCGAAAAGTTGCGGGGCACCGACGAGGCGGCCGCGCTTTATGGTCTTTTGACCAACTCGACGGACGTCCAGGCGGCCTGATCTGCCATTCTGAATTTATTTGGAAAGACGGGGCCCGAGGGCCCCGTTTTCTTTTGCGGGATTAGTGCAGGGCCGCGACGGCGAAATCGTTTTTGAAGGCGGTGGCTTCGGCCAGCTCGAAGCTGGCGGCCTGGCCCAGTTCCTCGCCCGAAGCGGAAAACACGCCGTAGGCGGTCGTGCCGTCGGCGTTGACCGGCTTCACGAAAACGATTTTGTCCGCGCCGAGGGCCAGGAAGTCCGGCTTTGAAATGCGCCGCATGGCCATGGCTTTGTAGTTCCCAGGTGTTCTTTCCGTCATCCGTCGTCTCCCGACAGGCGCCGTCCCTTTTCCTCCACGCTTCTATGGAACCCGTAATGGGCTTTTCCGGGGCCCGTTCTCGGGCCCGAGGGGCATCGCATATGCTGCGCAGTATGGGCAAAAACGGTTAACCGATCGTTTAACGCAAACCGCCCGCCGCCGCCTTTCGGCGGAGCGGGCGGAGGTGCCGCGACGACGGGCGTCAATGGACGGAATAGGGCTCCAGATCGTTCTGGCGCACGGTCGCTTGGGCGACGGCGAAGGTCTCCGCATAGCCCAACGGATGGCCGAGCGCGGAAAAGATGCCGTAGGCGGGTTTGCCTTCGATCTCGACGGCCTTGACGAAGGCCGTGGTTTCGGCGCCCAGGGCCAGGAAATCCTCGGCCGTCAGATTGGCGGCCAGGTCGTGGGCGGAAACGTCGGGCGGGCGGCCCGTGTGGTTGTCGGAATTGTCCGGCGGATTGGCGTTCATGATCGAAACTCCTTTATGGCGCCGCGCCCCGTTTTCCGGGCACGCGGGCACTGGATTTCATGCTGCGCCGCCTATCTGCATGCCCAGGGCCGGGGGGCCTTTGGGCCGATCCTTGGCATCCGGACGGTGCGGACGGATGCCGCGGATATGAACGATGATGGCCGGGCCGGCGCCCGGGCCCGGGATCAATCCTCGGGTGCGACGTCGATGGTCTTGGCGGCCTTGGCCTTGGCGCCGGATCGCTCGATGGCGATGGTCTTCACCTCGGGTTCCGGGACGTGCCGCTCAAGGTCGATGTGCAACAGGCCGTTGTCCAGATGGGCGCGGACGATTTCGATGCCTTCAGCCAGGACGAAGCTGCGCTGGAACTGGCGCGCCGCGATGCCGCGATGCAGGAAGACCCGCTCGGTTCCGTCGTCTTGCTGGCGGCCGCGGATGACCAATTGGTTTTCCTCGACCGTGACGGCGAGATCGTCGTCGGTGAACCCGGCGACGGCCAGCGTGATGCGCAGGCGGTTATCGGCGACCTGTTCGATATTGTAGGGGGGATAGCCCTCGCCCGAGACCTTGGCGGCCTGGTCGAGCATGCGTTCGAAATGTTCGAAGCCCAACAAAAGGGGGCTGTTGAAGGCGCCGAGCCTGGACATGGGCGTTCTCCTCTGAATCCCTGAGCGAAAACGGCGGGAGGACCCGATAGAAGCGGCGCCCTCCGTCATCTCTTAATTTGGCAGGAAAAGGCGCCCTGTCAATGGCATGGCCGTGGGATTCGGGTGGCGCGGCACCGCACCCGGCGGTCAGCCGATGACACGGCCGAGCCGCACCGCCGTCGCCCCTTTGTTCAGGCGCCGGGACGGCATGATCAGCACGCAATCGTCATGCGGCGTGACGACCGGGCGGTCGCCGTCGTGACCCAACAGGCTTCCCGCCTCGGCGATCACTTCCATGCCCCGGAAGTCCTGGGCGAACCGGAAGTCGTCGGTTTCGATGGTCACCGGCTGCGTGATCTCGACGATTTTCTGCTTGGGCGGTGTCGGGCCCAGGTGAGGTCCGGCGAACTCCATGTCGACCGCCCCCGTATACAAAAGGAACCGCAGCGCCGTTTCCTTGGCCAGCGTCTCCGACGATTTTTCCCAATGCTGGCCGCATTCGACCAGAAGGGCGTCCTTGGGGCTGGCGGCATCCCGGAAATCGGCGTAATCGCGCATGCGCCGGCCGGCCGCGTGGCCTTCGTCCATCACGACCAATTCCGGCACACCCACGCCCTCGGCCAGTTTGCGGCCCTTGTCCAGGGGACCTGCCAGCATCAAGGCCCCCGTCGCGTGCTGCATGGAATGGATATCGAGCAGCCGGTCGACCGTATCGATGAAGGGCCGGACCTCGCGCGCCCGGCGCAACTCGATGCTGTCACGGGGGCCGTCCAGGGTCGCGGTGTCCCACAGGCGGTTGAAATCCTCATCGACGAAGCGCGACGCCGTCGGCATCGCCGGGTCGAACCGGGAATAGGCGGCGACGTTCATGAAGCCGAGCGACAGGCGCCCCTGTTTCGGACGCACGCCCAGCTTCATCAGCCAGTCCAGCGTGATGGCGCCGCAGACCTCGTTGCCGTGAACCACGGCGGTGATCGCGACATGGGGGCCGGCCTGGCCTGAATCGAAGGTCGTGATGTAATCGATGCCCGTGTTGCCCGCCTTGTAGGGGGCGATGTCCGGCGCCGTCAGTTCGATGGGGTAATCGTCGGTCGTCGGGACGGCGGGCGGTGTCATGGCGGAGCTCCGGATGGGTGGCGCCGAACGGGGTGTCGGCGGCATTGAAAAGGGGCCACATCGAACGATCAAACCCCGTTCAGGTCAAGTGCCGGATGTGTGCGCCGGCATACTCCCGTTCTGCTTGCCGGGTGCATTCCTTTGTTGCAACATGAAGTCTCAAGCACCTGGCAACAAGCCCGGGCCAAGCAGGGAGTCTTCATGACGATGTTTTTCCGTAAATCAACGATTGCGGTGGCCTTCGCCGCCGGCCTGACGGCGGCGGCCTCCGCCGCACAGGCACAGTCCATCACCATCGGCCTGGGCACCGAGCCGACCTCGATCGACCCGCACTATCACAACCTCGGTCCCAACAACCAGATTTCGCAGCACCTGTTTTCGCGCCTGATGGAACAGGACGACAAACAGCGCCTGTTCCCGGGGCTGGCGACCGAATGGAAGGCCATCGACGATACGACTTGGGAATTCAAGCTGCGCAAGGGCGTGAAGTTCCATGACGGTTCCGACTTCAACGTCGACGACGTGATCTTCACGATGAAGCGTGCGGCCGCCCACCCCAACGCCCGTTCCAGCTTCAAGGTCTTCACCGACGGCGGCGGCAAGGAATACGTCCGCGTCGACGATTACACCCTGCACGTCAAGACGCCGAAGCCCTATCCTCTGATGGCTGTCGATCTGTCGACCGTTCATATCGTGTCCGACAAATCCGAAGGCCATTGGGAAGGCGATTTCAACAACGGTAGCCAGGCCATCGGCACCGGCCCCTATAAATTCGTCAAATGGGTAAAGGGCGAAGTCCTGGAGTTCGAACGGAACGACGACTATTGGGGCAAGAAACCGCATTGGAAGAACGTCATCATCAAGCCGATCAAATCCGCACCTTCTCGTTTGGCGGCGTTGCTGGCCGGTGACGTGGATTTCATCGATCAGGTCCCGACGATCGACGTCAAGAACCTGAAGAAGAACGACAAGATCACGCTCAGCCAGGGGATCTCCAACCGCGTGATCTACCTGCACCTGGACCAGTACCGGGACGTCACGCCCTTCGCCAAGGGGCCGAACGGCGAGGAGATCAAGAACCCGTTCAAGGACGTGCGCGTGCGCAAGGCGATCTCCATGGCGATCAACCGTGACCTGATCATCGAACGGGTCATGGAAGGTATCGCGGTCAAGGCCGGACAGCTTTTGCCCGACGGTTTCTTCGGCGTGTCGGACAAGCTGAAACCCGAGGAATACGACCCCGCCGGCGCCAAGAAGCTGCTGGCCGAGGCCGGGTTCCCGAACGGATTCCAGGCCACCCTGCACGGCCCGAACAACCGCTACATCAACGATGCCAAGATCGTCGAGGCGGTCGCCCAGATGTTGTCGCGCATCGGCATCAAGACCACGCCGGATACCATGCCGAAAAGCGTGTTCTTCAAACGCGGCAAGAACCGCGGCCCGGAAAACCCGCCGGAATTTTCGTTCCTGCTTGTCGGCTGGGGCTCGGGCACGGGCGAGGCGTCTTCGCCGCTGCGTTCGCTGCTGGCGACCTATTCCAAGGAAAAAGGATGGGGGTCGTCCAACCGTGGCCTGCATTCCAACCCGAAGATGGATGCGGTGCTTGAGGAAGCCCTCGCCACGGTCGACGACACCAAGCGCGCCGCCCTCCTGGCCAAGGCCACGGAGATCGGCGTCGGCGAGGACATGGGTCTGATCCCGCTTCACTATCAGGTCAACACCTGGGCGGCGAAAAAGGGCCTGAAGTACCTGGCGCGCACCGACGAGCGCACGGTCGCCTACGACATTCGGCCGGAGTAAGCGGACGACCCGCATCGCGGGACCGAACACGGAATCCGGGGGTGGCTGCCTGTCGCCCCCGGACTTTCCGGACCGTTCCGTGATCCAGCCGACATGACCTTCGATTCGACTTTCGTGCCGTTCTCCGACCGATCCAGGCGAGGCCCATGACCGTCTTTATCATCCGCCGGCTTATCCAAAGCATCGCCGTCGTCCTGGTGATGTCCTTCATCGTTTTCGTCGGCGTCAATATCGTCGGCGACCCGGTGGAAATGATGGTCTCCGACGAAGCCGACCAGGCCGAACGCGAGAAAGTCATCAAGTCCATGGGCCTGGACAAGCCCTGGTACATTCAATACGCGCGATTCATCGGCGGTGCCGTCCAGGGCGATCTGGGCAAGTCCTTCGTCTATGGTGAATCGGCCCTGAAGATCATCGTGCAACGGGTGCCGGCGACATTGGAATTGGCGTTGGCGGCGTTATTGATGGCGGTGGTCCTGGGCATACCACTTGGCGTCTATGCGGGGCTCAGGCCGGATTCCGTCGGCTCCAAGACGATCATGGCGGGCTCCATATTGGGCTTTTCGCTGCCGACCTTCTGGGTCGGTCTGATGTTCATCATGATCTTCGCCGTGATGCTTGGCTGGCTGCCGTCGACGGGACGGGGTGACACGGTCGCGCTGATGGGCATCGATGTCAGCTTCCTGACGGCGGACGGCCTTTCGCATCTGTTCCTGCCGGCGGTCAACCTGGCGCTGTTCAAGATTTCCATGGTGATCCGGCTTGCCCGCGCCGGCACCCGCGAGGTCGTCCACCAGGACTACATCAAGTTCGCCCGCGCCAAGGGGTTGAGCAACAGGCGGGTCGTTCTTGTTCATCTGATGAAGAACATCATGATCCCCGTGGTCACGGTGCTGGGGTTGGAATTCGGCGGCCTGATCGCCTTTTCCGTCGTCACGGAGACGGTTTTCGCCTGGCCGGGCATGGGTAAGCTGATCATCGACAGTATCCAATCCCTGGACCGTCCGGTGATCGTCGCCTACCTGATGATCATCGTCCTCATCTTCGTCATCATCAATTTGCTGGTCGACGTGCTGTATTCGATGCTCGATCCGCGCGTCCGGTTGTCGGAGGTGAAATCGTGAGCGACGCCGTAACATCCCCCGCACCCGCGCCGGCCGAAGCGGGCGCCGTGGAAACGCCGTTCCGACGGTTCTGCCGCGACTACGCCGAAAGCCGGATTGCCACGGGGGCGTTGGTCGTGCTGGTGGCGATCATTCTGGTCGCGCTGCTGGCCCCCTGGATTTCGCCGACCGATCCCTATGACCTGGCCAGCGTCAGCATCCTGGACGGCAAGTTGAAACCGGGCAGCCAGTCGATGGACGGCACAACCTATTGGCTGGGCACGGACGGGGCCGGGCGCGATCTGGTTTCCGCGATCATCTACGGTTTGCGAATTTCGCTCGGCGTCGGCGTGATGTCGGGGGTGGTGGCGCTCTGCATCGGCACGGCAGTCGGCTTGGCGGCGGCCTACTTCGGCGGCCGGACGGATACCTTCATCATGCGTGTGGTGGATATCCAATTGTCGTTTCCGGCGATCCTGATCGCGCTGATCCTGTTGGCCATTCTGGGCAAGGGGGTGGACAAAATCATCATCGCCCTGGTCATCGCGCAATGGGCCTATTACGCGCGTACGGTTCGTGCCTCGGCCCTGGTCGAACGCAACAAGGAATACATCGAGGCGGCGCAGTGCCTGGCGCTGGGCCACAACCGCATCGTCTTTCGCCATCTGTTTCCCAACTGCCTGCCGCCGCTGATCGTCGTCGGCACGATCCAGACGGCGCATGCGATTTCGCTGGAGGCGACGCTCAGCTTCCTCGGCGTCGGTCTGCCGATCTCCGAACCGTCGCTGGGCCTGCTGATTTCCAACGGCTTCGATTTCATGCTGTCGGGGCTGTATTGGATCAGCTTCTTCCCCGGTGTGGCGCTGCTGGTCACCATCGTTTCGATCAACCTGGTCGGTGATCAACTGCGTGACGTGCTCAACCCGCGTCTCAAGAAATAAGGGGGCGCTGAGATGACCGATACGGCTCCGACCCTTCAGGTCGAAAACCTGGAAACCCATTTCTTCACCAAGGACGGCGTCGCCAAGGCCGTCGATGGCGTCAGCTTCACCGTCGGCCGGGGCGAGATCATGGGCCTGGTCGGCGAGTCCGGTTCGGGCAAGTCGGTGACCGGCTTTTCCGTTCTGGGCCTGGTCGATCCGCCGGGCAAGGTCGTCGGCGGCAAGGTTCTGTTTCAGGGCCAGGATCTGCTGTCGATCAAGGAGGAGGAATTGCGCCACCTGCGGGGCAACCGCATCGCCATGATCTTCCAGGACCCGATGATGACCCTGAATCCGGTTCTGCGCGTCGATACACAGATGATCGAGACCGTGCAGGCGCACGACGCCTCGGTCAGTGACGACGAAGCCCGCGCCCGATCGCGCGATGCCCTGGGCCAGGTCGGGATTCCCAGCCCGGAGGAACGGCTCAAGGCCTATCCGCATCAGTTTTCCGGCGGCATGCGCCAGCGCGTGGCGATCGCCATCGCGTTGTTGAACAAACCGGACCTGATCATCGCGGACGAGCCGACGACGGCGTTGGACGTCACCATTCAGGGTCAGATTTTGTACGAGGCGCAGAAGCTTTGCCGCGACACGGGCACGGCGCTGATCTGGATCACTCATGACCTCGCCGTCATCGCCGGCCTGGCCGACAAGATCAGCGTCATGTACGCCGGCCGCATCGTCGAACAAGGGGGCTTGGGCGACGTGCTCGACCATCCGGCGCATCCCTATACCTGCGGCCTGTTGGGCTCGGTCCCCGGGCACAACACGCGGGGCAAGCGCCTGTATCAGATTCCCGGCATGACGCCGTCTTTGTTGAAGCTGCCCAAGGGGTGCGCCTTCAAGGAGCGCTGCCCTCACGCCGACGCGGCCTGCGAGACGGCACCTGAAATCACCCATCCGGTCGAGGGCCGGGCACTTCGCTGCGCTCACCCGCAGGTCGATCTGGCGGGAGTGGCTTCATGAGCACGATCCTCGAACTCTCCGGCGTCACGAAGAATTTCGTCAAGCATCTCGACGCCGCCGCCAAGCTGGCCCGCCGCCTGGGCGCCGACGTCAAGGAAGAGGTCGTTCACGCGGTCGACGGTGTCAGCCTGAAGATTGCCGCCGGCGAGGTCGTCGGCCTGGTCGGCGAGTCGGGCTGCGGCAAGTCGACCCTGGGCCGCATGGTCGCGGGTATCATGGAGCCGACGGCGGGCGACATCCGCTACAAGGACCGTGTCGTCAGCGCCATGGACAAACAGGCCGGTCGGGAAACGGCGCTCGCCATTCAGATGATCTTCCAGGACCCCTTCGCCAGCCTGAACCCCCGCATGCGGGTGCAGGACATCATCGGCGAGGCGCCGATCCTGCATGGGGTGACCAGCCGCGCCGATGCCGGCGACTACGTCGCCCAGGTGATGGAACGGGTCGGCCTGGACCCGGAATACCGCAAACGCTATCCGCACCAGTTCTCGGGCGGTCAGCGCCAACGCATCGGCATTGCCCGCGCCTTGGCCGTGAAGCCGGAATTCCTGGTCTGTGACGAAGCCATCGCGGCCTTGGACGTTTCTATTCAGGCCCAGGTCATCAACCTGTTCATGGACCTGCGCGAAGATCTGGATCTGACTTATCTGTTCATCAGCCACGATCTTTCGGTCGTCGAACATATCTCCGACCGGGTGGTGATCATGTATCTGGGCCGGATCGTCGAGGTCGCATCGACCGAGGACATCTTCGACAGCGCCAACCATCCCTATACCCAGGCGTTGTTGAACGAAGTTCCGCGCCTCGATGTGCGCGGTTTTGATTATCAGCCGATCGCTGGGGAAATCCCGTCGCCCCTGGACCCGCCGCCGGGCTGTCATTTCCATCCGCGCTGCCCGCATGCGACGGCGCGCTGCCGCGAAGAACGGCCCCAATTGCGCGAGATCGCGCCCGGCCGGGTGTCGGCCTGTCATCTGAACGACGGCTGAGCCGTCATGGAAGACCTTGCGGACCTGGAGGTTCCGGGCGTCTTGCGCCTGCGGGCCCCCAAGGCACCGGCGGTTCCCCTGGTTTTCGATTCCCCCCATAGCGGCAGCGTTTATCCCGACGGGTTCGCGCCCGCCGTGCCGGTGGCGGCGCTGCGCGGGGCCGAGGATTTCTTCGTCGACGATCTTTACGGCGCCGCGCCCGACCATGGCGCGGCCTTGCTCGCGGCCTTGTTCCCCCGCCTCTACGTCGATCCGAACCGGGCCGAGACGGATATGGACCCCGCCCATGTCTCGGGGGATTGGGCGGGCCCGCCATTGGCCCCGGGGGCCAAGGCGAAATTGGGGCAGGGTCTGGTTTGGTTGCGCTATCCGCCCGACGCCCTGCCGGTCTACGACGGGCCGATCGCGGCGGCGGACCTGGCGGCGCGGATCGAGACCTATCACCGGCCCTATCACGCGGCGCTTCGCCGCATGTTGGATTGGGCGGTGGGGCGGTTCGGCGGGTATTACCACATCGATTGCCATTCCATGCCGTCGGTGGCGACGGACCTGTCGCCCGAGCCGACGGGAACGGTGCGCCCCGATTTCGTCCTCGGCTCGCGTGACGGTACGTCCTGTTGCCCGGAATTGACCGAGGTCGTGCGCGCCTACCTCGTGGGCCGGGGATACGATGTTCGGGTCGATTTTTGGTACAAAGGGGTGGAGATCGTGCGCCTTTCCGGCGACCCGGCGGCCGGCCGCCACAGCCTGCAGGTCGAGATCAGCCGCCGCATCTACATGGACGAAGCCCGCCTTCAAAAGGGCGCCGATTATGCAGCGGCGAAGGACCTTTTCACGGGATTGATCGCGGAATTACGGCAATTCGCGGCCGATTGTCCGCCGGGGCGCGCCGCCTGAGCCGCAACCAAGACCAAAGTAAGCGATGAAAATTGCGTGGCGGGTTGTACAATCGGAAAAAAGGCTTGGTGAGGGAGCATGACGTTGGAACCCGGACAGCGCGGTAGACGCATGGTTTCGGCCCGATGACGGGGCGGACGCGCCATCTTTTGATCGCCCTGATGATCGGGGTGATGTTGGCGGTGATCGTCGTTTTCGCCTCCTACAACGTACGTGAGCGGCAACAAGCTCTCGTCCAGGTCACGACGGCACAGGCATCGGAACATGCGGCATATCAGATCGAATTGCTGGTCGGCTCGCGTCTTGGCGTCGGAAGGCACCTGCAACAGCTTTGGCGCGATGGCGATATCTCCACGGAATTGCATTTCCGCCATCATGCGGCATCGCTTTTGGGGAGTTTTCCGGGCATCCGGTCCATTTCCTGGCTCGATGCCGCCGGATACGTCACTTGGGTGGAACCGGCCCTCGGCAACGAACGCATGGTCGGGCGCAGCCTGCGCGATAATCCCGGCGCCCGGGAGACCTATGATCATGTTGCGGAACACGGGGCTGCGGCCTCCAGCCCGCCGTTCGATTTGCCGGATGGCGGCACGGGTTTCATCAGTCTCTATCCGTTGGATCAGGACGGCCGGCGGGTCGGCTATATCAATGTCGCCTTTGCCACGGCGCCGATCATCGACCGCGCATTGGGCGAGGTGATCCCCCGGCGCTATCGGATCGAAGTCCTTCATGATTCGCGCCTGGTTCACGCGACGGGCCGCCCGGCCGCCGTCGACGGGTTCGCCGCACCGACCGATTTCCTGATCCTCGGGCGAACCTGGACGGTCACCCTTTGGCCATCGCGGACGACACTGGTGGCACAGGTCGGCGTCGCCCATGTGGTGGTCCTGGCGCTTGGCCTGCCGGCGGCGGTCATCGTCGCCGTGCTGTTGGCCATGTTCCTGTCCCGGCATGCGGCGCTGCGCGACAGCGAGGCGATGTCGGCCGCCTTGATCGACAACGTTCCGTCGTCCCTGAACATCAAGGGGTTGGACAAACGCTATCTGCGGGTCAACCGCAAGTTCTGCGAATGGGCGAACAAGAAACCCGAAGAGGTGATCGGCCGGACGGAGGCCGAGGTCCATGGCGAGCGGCAGGGCACGACCGAGGCCATCGACGACCAGGAGGATGCCGTCCTGGCCCGGGGGGCGCCGGTTCTGCAGGAACGCGACGGCCCTTTTTGCGACGGCATCCATCGCCATGTTCTGGTCGCCAAGTTTCCGATCACGGACGGCACCGGAAAGGTTACGGCCCTGGGCACGGCGGTCACCGACATATCGAAACAGAAAGAGGCGGAGGACGTCCTTCGCCGGTCGCACGACGAGTTGGAAAAACGCGTCGCCGACCGGACCCGCGAACTCAGAAGCGAAATCCGCGTGCGCGAGATCGCCGAAACCTCTTGGCGGGAAAGCGAGGAACGCCTGCGCGACATTGCCGAGGCGGCGTCCGACTGGTTCTGGGAAATGGATCAGGACTTCCGGTTCACCTATATCTCCAACCGCTTGTTCGAGATTTCCGGGCTGGACCGGTCGGCCCTGATCGGCAAGACCCGCTGGGAAGTCGCCGGAGAACCCGCCGACGAGGCCGAGCGCGAACGCATGATCCGCCACCGCGCCGACCTGGAGGCCCATCGGCCGTTCCGCAACTTCGAATATACGCTGAAGGGCCGCGACGGTCAGGAGATTCCCGTGCGCCTGAGCGGCCGGCCCATGTTGGAAGCCTCCGGCGCGTTTTCCGGTTACCGCGGCGCGGGCACGGACATCACCCATGCCCGCACCGCCGAACGGGAGCTGATGCGGGCCAAGGAAGACCTGGAACGCCGTGTCGATGAGCGCACCAAGGAACTTCGCCAGGAGGTCGCCGAACGCCGCCGGGCCCAGGAACTGGCCGATCAGGCAAGCCGCGCCAAGACCGATTTCCTGGCCAACGTCAGCCATGAATTCCGCACGCCCTTGAACGGCATCATCGGCTTTTCGGAAATTCTCTCCGGCGAGATTTTCGGGCCGCTCGGGTCCGACCGGTACAAGGAATATGCCGACGACATCATCCGCTCGGGCCGCCACCTGCTGTCCTTGATCAACGACGTCCTGGACGTCTCGCGCATCGAGGCCGGGGCCATGGCCCTGCATGAAGAGCCGGTCGATTTGGCGCAATCGGTGGTCGAATGCGTCTCCATGGTGGAACAGCGGGCCGAGGCGAAGGAACTGGACCTGACGACGGATATTCAGGAAGGCCTGCCGCTGATCCGCGCCGATCTGACGCGGATGCGCCAGATCATTTTGAATCTGGTGACCAACGCGGTGAAGTTCACGGAGCAGGGCGGGCGCGTGCGGGTCGAAGTTTCGCTGGACGACGCCGGCGGGCATCGGTTCCGCATATCGGATACCGGCATCGGCATCGACGCCAAGGACATCCCCAAGATCCTCAAACCCTTCGGTCAGGCCCATCGCGCCTTCACCCGGGCGCACGAAGGCTTCGGCCTGGGCCTGTCGCTGGTCCATTCCCTGACCGAAGAGCACGGCGGCACCTTGGACATCGACAGCACGCTCGGCGAGGGCACGGTCGTCACAGTGACGTTCCCGCCCGACCGGGTGATCGCCGGTACCGAAGCCGCACAATAGGCCGCGCAATAAATCGCGCGGGGGCCGCTCCGGGGCGAGGCCCGGTGCCGCCGGGCATGGCCGGGCGCGGCCTTACATGTAGTGGTGGATGATTTTCTCGCCGAAGAACCGGGTGCCTTCCATGGGCGGCATCGGCTGGAACACGATGTGATTGACTCCGGCGTCGATCCATTCGTCGATGCGGTCGCGGACCTGGGCGACGTCGCCGATCAGATTGGATTGCATGACGTCGTCGACGGTCGGTGGGATGGGGAACCGGTGTTTGCGTTCCTCGGCGTACATCTCGGCCCATTTGCGGGTTTCCTCGGGCCCCTTGTCGGCCAGGCCGACCGTCGAGATCGCGACCTCGAACGGCCGGTCCATCTCGGCCTTCATGCCTTCGACCAGCGTTTTCACCTGGGCCGGCGGCTTGGAATACATGAACCAGACGTCGCCGTGTTTCTTCATCAACTCCTGGGTCGGCGGCGAATCGCCGGCGATCCAGATCGGCGGGTACGGTTTCTGTTCCGGCTTGGGATAACAGAACGCATCCTTCAGCTGATAGAATTTGCCGTCGTAGGAAAAGCCGTTGGGGTCCTCGCATTCGATCAGGCCGCGGTAGATGTCCAACCCTTCGTCCAGCCTTGCGATGCGCTCCAGCCCGTCGTCGGACCATTCCTTGAAATCGTACGCCTTGGCCTCGGCGGCGAACCAGCCGGACCCGGGCGCCAGGATCACCCGTCCACCGGTGATGTGGTCCATGGTGCAGGCGATCTTGGTCGTCAGGCCGGGGTGGCGGAAGGTGTTGTTGATCGAATGGCCGCCCAGGCGCACGCGGTTGGTCTTGGCGCCGATGGCGGTCATGGTCGTCCAGTATTCCAGGATCGGCTTCGACCGGTCGAGGTGCGCGTTCTCGACATGGTCGGGGATCCAGACGGATGAAAAGCCCAGATCCTCGGCCACCCGGGCCATTTCCAGGGCATATTCAAATCCCGAAGACGTCGCCCCCATCTCGCCTTGTACGGTCAGGCGGATGCCGAATTCCATTTTGTTTGCCATTGATGTCCTCCCAAACGGGCCGCCGCGTGACGGCGCCCCCATCGCCGGCCCTGTCATCAGGCCCGCATCGGCGGCCTCTGCCGCCCCATTGATGTCGACGATAGGAGTGCTGTTCAGACAGGGTCAAGCACGGCCCGGGAGCGAACCTGCAGAACGGCGATAATTATGACGAGTTTGGTTCTGTATCCCGATTTTCGGGACAAGTTTGAAATAATTATCGTCCTGACGTTGGCCGTCCGTCGGGTGGAATCGAACCGCCCGGCGTCGTCGCGCGGGCAAACAAAAACCCGTCGGTTCGGCGACGGGTTCGGTATTTCCCTTGGAGGGGAAGATGGTGGAGCCGGACGGAATCGAACCGTCCCGCGCCATTGCGCGGGCAAACAAAAACCCGTCGGTTCGGCGACGGGTTCGGTATTTCCCTTGGAGGGGAAGAATGGTGGAGCCGGACGGAATCGAACCGACGACCTCTACAATGCCATTGTAGCGCTCTCCCAACTGAGCTACGGCCCCACAGGGTATTTCCGCCGGGTCCGAGGACCGGGAGGCTGGCGCCTCCGGGCGGGGAAATTTGGGATGTCCGGCGAACCGGGACCGGGAAAATACGGTTCCCGGGGTCCCGGGTCAACCGGGACGCGGAACATAAAGACGGATGGGATCGGAAGGCAAGGGGAAAATCGCTTGCCCATGCCGATTTCCGATCCGGGCATGGCGCGGCGCCGTAAAGGCGGCCGCGTCCGGTGCCCGGCGGGGACTATTCCTTGGTCTCGTCTTCCGGTTCGATGTGCTCGCGCACTTCGTCCAGGTCGTCGTCGTCCTCGCCCAGATCCGCTGTGTCTTCCATCAGATCGTCGTCTTCATCGTCGTCGAGCGAATCGTCGTCGTCATCGTCGCCGATGTCGTCGTCATCCACGTCTTCGACCTCGGGCAGGACCGAGTCCAGGTCGTCCTCGTCTTCGTCCTCGTCGTCTTCCGACGGAACCTCCGCTTTCTTGGGCTTCGGATCCGCCTGCGCCACCGGTTTCGGTGCCGCGCCGCGCTTCGGACGGAATGCCTGGAGCGGATCGTTTTCGGACCCGCACGCGGGGCAGACCGCCGGCTCGCGTTTCATGTCGTAGAATTTATTGCCGCAACCGGCACAGGTGACCTTGCGGCCCCATTCGGGTTTCGCCACGGGCTGTCTCCCGGTGTCTGGAGTTGAGCCTGATACCCCCCCAAGGGAGTGCCGTTTCTTATTAACTTTTGTTGTCTGCCCAATGCCATGAACGCCGCCCCCTGTCAAAAGCAAAATGCCCTTATTCGCGCATTCCACGGATGATTGGCGGGCGGCTCCTCTATATGCTAGAGAGCCGCGGCGCCCGGCACCGGCCCGGCCGCCCGTTTTCGCCCCGTTTTCCGCATGGGAGAGCCCCGTTCCGTGAGCGCATCCACCCCCAACCCGACGCCGCTTCGTTCCGGCCCCGCCAGGGCCCTCAAGGGCGAGATCAGAGTCCCCGGCGACAAGTCGATTTCCCACCGGGCGTTGATGCTGGGCGCCCTTTGCGTCGGCGAGACCCGCATCACCGGCCTGTTGGAAGGCGAGGACGTGCTGGCGACCGCCGCCGCCGTCCGCGCCATGGGGGCCGAGGCGGAAAAGCTTCCCGATATTGAGCCGGACGGCGCCGGAAAGCCCGCGGGCGGGCGCTGGCGCGTCGTCGGCTGCGGCGTCGGCGGCCTGGCCGAACCGGAAAACGTCATCGACATGGGCAACGCGGGCACCGGCGTGCGCCTGATGATGGGGGTCGTCGCCGGCCACGACATGACCGTGACCTTCACCGGCGATGCCTCGCTCTGCCGCCGGCCCATGGGCCGGGTGACGGGCCCCCTGAAACGCATGGGCGCCAAGTTCACCGGGCGCGACGGCGATCTGTTGCCGATGACGGTCCGGGGCGCGGCGGAACCCCTGCCCATCGAATACGAGTTGCCGGTTGCCTCGGCCCAGGTCAAATCGGCGGTTCTGCTGGCGGGGCTCAACGCTCCCGGCGTGACGACGGTCGTCGAGCCGCAGCCGACCCGCGACCATACGGAAAACATGCTGCGCCATTTCGGGGCCGAGGTCCTGGTCCGCGAGACCGAGGACGGCGGCCGCCGGGTCTCGCTGGTCGGCCGCCCGGAACTGGTCGCCCGCGACGTCGTCGTGCCGGCGGATATTTCATCCGCCGCGTTCCCCATCGTCGCGGCGCTGATCGTGCCGGGATCGGAGGTCACGTTGAAGGATGTCGGCCTCAATCCCCTGCGTGCCGGCCTGCTGACGACGTTGGCGGAAATGGGCGCCGAGATCGAGACGATCAACGCGCGGGAAGAGGCGGGCGAGCCGGTCGCCGATCTGAAGGTGTCGGCATCGAAACTCAAAGGTGTGACGGTGCCGCCGGAACGGGCGCCCTCGATGATCGACGAATATCCGATCCTCGCCGTCGCCGCCGCGGTCGCCGACGGCGAGACGCGGATGGACGGCCTGGAGGAATTGCGGGTCAAGGAAAGTGACCGATTGTCCGCCGTGGCGACCGGCCTGGCGGCCTGTGGCGTGACGGTCGAGGAAGGCGAGGACTATCTGGTCGTCGCCGGTTCCGGCGGTGCAGCGCCCAAGGGCGGCGGCACGGTGACGGTCGATCTCGACCACCGCATCGCCATGGCCTTTCTGGTATTGGGCATGGCCTGCGAGACGCCGGTCACCATCGACGACGGCGACGCCATGGCGACAAGCTTTCCGGGCTTCGCCGATCTGATGAACGGCCTGGGCGCCGATATTCGGCCGGGTTGAGCCCCGGGAACGAGAATAAGGAAGGAATAGGGCCATGATCATCGCCATAGACGGACCGGCGGCGGCCGGGAAGGGAACCCTCGCCCGGCGCCTCGCCGACGAATTGGGACTGGCTTATCTGGATACGGGCCTGCTGTACCGCGCGACGGGCAAACGGGTATTGGAAGCGGGCGCAGATCCCGAGGACGCGGCGGCGGCCGAGGCCCAGGCCCGCGCCCTTGAACCCCGGGATCTGGAGCGCACCGATCTGCGCGTCGACGAGGTCGCTCAGGCGGCGTCCAAGGTGTCCGCCGTGCCGGGCGTTCGGGCGGCCCTGCTGGACTTCCAGCGGACCTTCGCGGCGACCCCGCCGGGCGGCGCCAAGGGGGCCGTTCTGGACGGCCGCGACGTCGGCACGGTGATCTGCCCCGGCGCCGACGTGAAATTCTTCATCACGGCCTCCGATGAAGTCCGCGCAACCCGCCGTCACAAAGAGTTGCAGGAAAAGGACCCTGACGTTATATATGCGCGCGTTCTTGAAGAAATGCGCGAGCGTGACGCCCGGGACAAGTCCCGAGCCGTAGCGCCGCTGGAGCCGGCCGAAGACGCGATCCTGATCGATACCAGTGGCATGAACGCCGACGAGGTGTTCGCCCAAGCCCTTGATATCGTATCGAATAAATAGGATTGCCTGGGCCTCGCCCGGTCCCGACCACCGCCTTCTTCGAGTTTGAACACCCGCCCGCCACCGCCGTCAAAAGGCGGGGCGACGCGGGATTTTGTGTAACCCAAGACCGTCGGAACCAACCGGCCGGCCAGATAAAATCGAAAGGATCGACCCTAATGGCCAATACGGATGCCGCTGCTGCGGCCGAAACCACCCCTCAATCCACTGAAGATTTTGAAGCTCTCCTGAACGAGTCTCTCGGCGACGACGAAGGCTTCGAAGGCCGCGTGCTGCGCGGCGTCGTTGTCAACGTCGATGGCGATTTCGCCATCGTCGACGTCGGACTGAAGTCCGAAGGACGCGTTCCCCTCAAGGAATTCATGAGCCCCGGCTCGGACGAGAAGCTCGTCGCCGGTGACGAAGTCGACGTTTATGTCGAACGCTACGAAGACCGCGACGGCCTGGTCCGTCTCTCGCGCGAGAAAGCCCGCCGCGAGGAAGCCTGGGTCGGCCTGGAAAAGGCCTTCGAAAAGGGCGAGCGCGTCAACGGCGTCATCTTCGGCCGCGTCAAAGGCGGCTTCATCGTCGACCTGGACGGTGCCGTGGCGTTCCTGCCCGGCTCCCAGGTCGATATCCGCCCGGTTCGCGACGTGCAGCCCCTGATGGGCATGCCGCAGCCGTTCCAGATCCTGAAAATGGACCCCCAGCGCAACAACATCGTGGTCTCGCGCCGCGCCGTGCTGGAAGAAACCCGCACCGAAGCCCGTTCGGAGCTGATCTCCTCGCTGCAGGAAGGCCAGGTTCTCGAAGGCGTGGTCAAGAACATCACCGATTACGGTGCGTTCGTCGACCTTGGCGGTGTGGACGGCCTGCTGCACGTCACCGACATCGCCTGGAAGCGCATCAACCATCCGTCGGAAGCGCTGTCGATCGGTGAAACGGTCAAGGTCCAGATCATCCGCTTCAACGCCGAAACGCAGCGTATCTCGCTGGGCATGAAGCAGCTGGAAGCCGATCCCTGGGACGGCGTCGAAGCCAAATACCCGGTGGGCACCAAGTTCACCGGCCGGGTCACCAACATCACCGACTACGGCGCCTTCGTGGAGCTGGAACCCGGTGTCGAAGGCCTGGTTCACGTTTCCGAAATGTCCTGGACCAAAAAGAACGTCCACCCGGGCAAGATCGTTTCCACCTCTCAGGAAGTGGAAGTCATGGTCCTGGACGTCGATCCGGACAAGCGCCGCATCTCGCTGGGTCTCAAGCAGTGTGCCGCCAACCCGTGGGAAGACTTCGTGGTCAAGTTCCCGGTCGGCGCCGAAGTCGAAGGCGAGGTCAAGAACATCACCGAATTCGGTCTGTTCATCGGCCTCGACGGCGAAATCGACGGCATGGCCCACCTCTCGGACCTCAGCTGGGACAAGTCCGGCGAAGAAGCCCTTGCCGATTACAACAAGGGTGACATCGTCAAAGCCAAGGTGCTGGACGTCGACGTCGACAAGGAGCGTGTCTCCCTGGGCATCAAGCAGCTGGGCGACGACCCGGTCGAAGGCGCCATGGACGGCCTGAAGAAGGGTGCGGTCGTGACCTGCACCGTGACGCAGACCAACGACGGCGGTGTCGAGGTCAAGGTCAACGACGCTCTGCTCGGCTTCATCCGTAAATCCGATCTGTCCCGCGACCGTTCGGAACAGCGCCCGGACCGTTTCGCCGCCGGCGAAAAGGTCGACGCCAAGATCACCCAGATCGACAAGTCGGGCCGCAAGCTTTCGCTCTCCATCAAGGCCCTTGAGGTCGAGGAAGAGAAGAAGGCCATGCAGGAATACGGTTCGTCCGATTCCGGTGCCTCCCTGGGCGATATCCTGGGCGCCGCTTTGAAGGAAAAGCAGGCTCAGGAAGCGGCCGACACGGAAGAAGAAAAGCCGGCCAAGAAGGCGGCCGCCAAGAAGAAGACGGCCAAGGAAGACGACGACGCGGCGGATGCCGCGGCCGAGGAAGCCGAGGCGGAATAACGCCCCGGGGCTTCGGCCCGTCTTTCCCCCGCCTGCCGGTGCTTTCCACATTGCCCGGACATGCGGGGACCGTGATAGGATTTCCGGGAGCTTCCTGATGGGGGCTCCCGGTTTTCTTTTGTCCAAACCCATGTCTCGGCCGCGATGACCGCGGCCGGCCGAAACCGACCAGGATTTCCCATGGCCCTCGACGCCGACAGCCTTTTCGACCGCCGCCGCCTGAAACGCCACCTGACCCTGTGGCGCCTGCTCGCCCTGGGCGCGCTGGCGGCCCTTGCCGTGATCTATGCCGGGCGGTTCGACGGACCGCCGTTATTGGGTGGCGATTACGTCGCGCGCCTGTCGGTCGACGGCATCATCTTCGACGACGAGGACCGCACCCAGGCCATCGCGGCCCTGGCCGAACGGGACGACGTGCGGGGCCTGATCGTCAAGGTCGATTCCCCGGGCGGCACCTTCGTCGGCGGCGAGGCGCTGTTCGAGGCGCTGCGCAAAGTGGCGGCGCGGATACCCACCGTCGCCGTCATGGGCGGCACGGCGACCTCGGCCGGATACATGGTGGCGATCGCCACCGATCACGTGATCGCCCGGCGGGGCACCTTGACCGGATCGATCGGCGTGATCCTGCAGACCGCCGACGTGACGGAACTGTTGGGCAAGCTCGGCATCAAGCCGGAGGTCTTCAAAAGCGGGCCGATGAAGGCCCAGCCCAATCCGCTGGAGCCGCTTTCCCCCGCCGCCCGCGAGGCGACCCAGGACGTGCTGATGGAATTGTACGGCCAGTTCGTCGACATGGTCGCCGAGCGCCGCGATATGCCGCGCGACAAGGTCCTGGCGCTGGCCGACGGGCGGGTCTATTCCGGGCGCGGCGCCAAGGAGAACGGATTGATCGACGCCATCGGCGCCGAGGACACGGCGCGGGCCTGGCTGGAATCCACGCATGGGGTGCCCGCCGATTTGCCGGTGCGCGAGATCGAGTACGGCGAAGAGCCCTTGCCCTGGCGAGACGCCCTAAGCTCGCAGCTGCAAAAAGCATTGTTTTCTGAAAGACTTAGACTTGACGGCGTGTTCTCCCTTTGGCACCCTTCGTTATAGTTAGCCACATGTGAGGGAAAGGTCTCCGGCCGACTGTGGGATTCCGGCCTGTGCCGGGTGCCGATACGACCCTGCCGGGGATTTGAAGCATGACCAAATCCGAACTGATCGCCAGACTGGCGGCGGACAACCCGCACCTGTATCAGCGTGATGTGGAGCGTATCGTCTCCACCATCTTCGACGAAATCACCAGCGCGCTTTCCCAGGGCGACCGGGTGGAATTGCGCGGGTTCGGCGCTTTTTCCGTGAAGCAGCGGGGGGCCCGCGTCGGGCGCAACCCGCGGACCGGCGCCACCGTCGAGGTCGATTCCAAGCATATTCCCTACTTCAAGACCGGCAAGCAGCTGCGCGAGAAACTGAACGGCAGCTAACGTCCGGGCGGGGCAGATGCGGCCCCGGTATTTCAGCAGACGCCTTCTCAACCTATTCAGGTGACGCCCGTGGGCCGAATTTTCTCCTGGATCATCCTTACGCCGCTGGTTCTGGCGCTGATCCTGTTCGCCGCCTCCAACCGGGCGGACGTGGTGCTGCAGCTCTGGCCGTTCGATTATGAATTGACGGCGCCGGTCTCCCTGGTCGGTGTCGCCGGTCTGTTCCTGGGCTTCCTCTGGGGGGCGGTGATGGTCTGGATTTCCGGCGGCGTGGCGCGCGGCCGGGCCCGGCGCGAAGCACACCGCGCCGACATGGCCGAACGCGAGAACCAGCGCCTCAAGACCGATATCGAAGTTCTGGAAGAACAGCTCCGCGCCGCCGAGAAACAGGCCAAGGACGCCGAAGGCAAGGCCGCCGGCGACCGCGCCTCGCTTCCCGCCCCGGCCGAGGCCGGGTCCGCCGCCCCTCCCGCCATTTTCTGACGGGCCCGGCACCGGCCCGAAGGCGCCGCAAAAGAAGATGACGGCCGGCCCGGCGCGCCGGTATAAATAATCATCCCGTTTTCCGACGGGCCGCAGACCACTGGGACCGCCATCGATGACCACCACGACCATCCCGACGGGCATTGAACGCCCCGCCGACCGTATCCTCGTCGCGCTCGACACGACCGACGCGGATCAGGCGCTCGCCCTGGCCGAGGGCGTGAAGGGGGCCGTCGGCGGCGTCAAGCTGGGCAAGGAATTCTTCACCGCCCACGGGCCCCAGGGCGTGCACAAGGTGTCGGGCGCCGGTCTTCCGGTCTTCCTGGACCTCAAGTTCCACGACATTCCCAATACGGTGGCGGGGGCGATCCGCGCCTCGCTGCCCATGCGGCCCTTCATGGTCAACGTCCATGCGTCGGGCGGCCGCGCGATGATGGAGGCCGCCGCCCAGGCCGCCAAGGACGGCGGTGCGTCGCGCCCCCTGGTGCTCGCCGTCACGGTGCTGACCAGCCTGTCCGACGAAGACCTGATCGAGGTCGGCATCAATAACGAAACCAAGGCCCAGGTCGCCAAGCTGGCCAAGCTGGCGCAGGAAGCGGGCATGGACGGCGTCGTCTGTTCGGCCCATGAGATCAAGGTCATCCGTTCCGTCTGCGGCCCCGACTTCACCCTGGTGGTGCCGGGCATCCGCCCCGAATGGGCCGCCAAGGGCGATCAGAAGCGCATCGTCACGCCCCGCGACGCGGTGTCGCTCGGCGCCGACTACCTGGTCATCGGCCGCCCGATCACCCAATCCGACGACCCCATCGCCGCCGCCAAGCGCATCGCGGACGAACTGGGCGACTGACATGTCTGTCGTGAAAATCTGCGGCCTGAAAACGCCGGAGGCCGTGCAGGCGGCCTGCGATCCTGCCAACGCGGGCGGGGCGGACATGGTCGGCTTCGTGTTCTTCAAGAAATCGCCGCGCAACGTGCAGCCGCCGATCGCCAATGCGCTGGCGGCCCTGGTGCCGCCGGATGTGATCAAGACGGCGCTGACCGTCGATGCGACGGACGACGAGCTTGCGATCATCACGGCCGGCGGCAACATCGACCTGTTGCAGCTGCACGGATCGGAAACGCCGGAGCGGGTCGCCGAGGTCAAGGCCCGCACGGGCCTGCCGGTGATGAAGGCGCTGGCCATCGCATCGCCGGAGGATGTCGCCGATGCCCGCGCCTTTGAGGCCGTCGCCGACCGGCTGCTGTTCGACGCCAAGCCGCCGAAAGACTCTGGCCGGCCCGGCGGCAACGCGGTCGCCTTCGATTGGGGCCTGCTGGCCGGAACGGACTGGTCCGTGCCTTGGTTATTGGCGGGCGGGCTGACGCCTGACAACGTTGCGGAAGCGATCCGAACGGCTGGGGCGCCGGGGGTCGACGTCTCTTCCGGTGTCGAGACCGCGCCCGGTGAGAAAAGCGCCGATCTGATCCGCGAGTTTCTCGTTGCCGCCAAGGAGGCGGATTAGTCTCCCTGATCCGCCCCGATCCCTTTAAAAGCAAAGGCCCCTCGGGCCCTTTAGTCCTTGGGTTCGTGGGGGGCATATGCTTTATTTGCGCCGCCCCGGCCGGGTCGTGCCGTTAACCGTAAAACGGCGCGATCCCAGGGAAATATGAGGATTGGTTCATGTCGAAGCTCAACACCTACCGCGAAGGCCCGGACGAAACGGGACATTTCGATATCTATGGTGGCCGCTATGTGGCGGAAACCCTGATGCCGTTGATCCTGGAGGTCCAGGAAGCCTGGGATAAGGCCAAGAACGACGTGGCTTACTGGGATGAGTTCAACCGTTACATGAAGCATTACGTGGGACGGCCCAGCCCGCTTTATTTGGCGGAACGCCTGACCGACCATTTCGGCGGCGCCAAGGTCTATTTCAAGCGGGACGAGCTGAACCACACCGGTGCCCACAAGATCAACAACACCATCGGCCAGATCCTGCTCGCCAAGCGCATGGGCAAGGGGCGCATCATCGCCGAAACGGGCGCCGGGCAGCACGGCGTGGCGACGGCCACGGTCTGTGCGCTGTTCGGTCTGCCCTGCGTCGTCTACATGGGTGAGACGGATGTGAAGCGCCAGCGCCCC
>MDTA01053112.1_pt1 | contig 48677 bp, 37 predicted proteins | sample 811151 | NCBI WGS metagenome assembly MDTA01 (sample SAMN05326648, study PRJNA326480) | marine metagenome | isolation source: seawater | place: Indian Ocean: South | collected 2010
AACCATGCAATCTTGTCGCGTCGAACCGAGCGGTCACGCACCAGATCATTGCCACGGCCAATGCCGGCTTTTTTCATGGCATCCGTACGATCAAGAATCTGCACTTCCTGCTTCAGCGCCGCCAACAGGTTTTCTCCCAGCCGTGAGCGGACATCGAGCGACATCCAACCATGCTCACTCAGTCCCGAAGCCAGTTCGTCCAGCCACTCCTCGGACAACAGCTCACGTTGATCCGGCGCAAGGTCGGATGACTGAACATCACTGCCTGCCACCGCATCGTATGCGCTACTCGAGGGGGTGTTCACGGGATCGTTGATTGGGACTATTACCGGCGTTTCCATCGTCGGGCCTCGTGCTTAATTTGAGCGTATTTTAGGCGCAATTCTCGCCGGAGCGGCAGTTTTAATTTACTCTCTGTGTAGGCAAATACACTTAACCGGTTTCACTCAGCAGATTCCCATTAGCAGATAATCATGTCAGAAAGCAGTAACAGGCCACCGCTCTCACTATCGCCGGGCCAGTGGTCCTTCACGCGCTGGAAAACGATCGGGCAACTGGAAGCCCTCGAGGTACATCACCCTCTGTTTCAGGCAACCCTGTTTCTCCAGGGAGCCCACCTGGCAAGCTTCAAGCCCCAAGATGAGTCCGATTGGCTGTGGATGAGCCCATCCGCACGCTACGAACCTGGTCGCGCCATCCGGGGCGGCATTCCAGTCTGCTGGCCCTGGTTCGGGAATCCTGCCCGCAATGCGCCTGAAGTCCGAAAGCGGATCCATACCGACAAAGCCCACGGCTTTGCCAGAACCGCACTCTGGAAACTGGAGGATGTCCGGGAGAACGCGCACGAAGTGGAAATCAGTCTGTCTCTGGATGCCAACGAGGACTTCAGTGATGTCTGGGTCGGCCACGCACTTGCGCTGCTTACGCTCAGCTTTTCTATTCGGGGTTGCCAACTGGCTCTGACCACGACGAATCTGGGGAAAGACCCTCTCGCGTTTACCCAGGCACTCCATACTTATCTGCCAACGAGTGACATAAGCCGCACACGAGTACTGGGCCTCGGAAACAGCCAGTACATCGACACCCTGGATAACTGGGAATACCGTAACCAGGAAGGCCCAGTGTATTTTGACGGCGAGACGGACCGGATCTATGAGAGCGGCGAGCCCCTGACCATCGTCACGCCCCGAACCGGCCGCAAACTGACCTCGGTGGGTAGCGATTCGACCGTCGTATGGAACCCGGGGCCGGCGAAAGCGGCAACACTGTCGGACTTTCCGGATACGGCCTGGCAGTCCATGCTGTGCGTCGAAACCGCCAATGCCGCCAGCGACTATCGGGTGCTAAATGAAGGACAAAGCCACACATTAGGCGTATTCATCGGAAGGAAATCATGAGCCTGGTATCATTTCTGAAAACCCGACTGGTTCCCGCTGAGCTGGACGAACATATCAACCGCATCCGCAAACCCATCGGCAGCCTTGGCTACGATCCCTGGGGCTATAACAACGAAGCCATCAAATACGGGCTTTCGATTACCAAACAGATCTACGAAAAATACTTTCGGGTGCAGGCGCACGGCGTCGAGAACATTCCCGCCGAGGGTCCGGTGCTGATTATTGCCAATCACAGCGGGCAATTACCCATTGATGGCTTGCTGATCGGTTACGCTCTCGCCTCCCGGGAAAAAGATGCCCGCATTCCAAGAGCAATGATTGAGCGCTTCTTCCCGACTGTGCCCTGGCTGGGAAACCTGCTGAATGAAGTAGGCGCAGTTCTTGGAGACCCGGTCAACTGCGCCAAGATGCTCGCCAACGATGAAGCGGTCATCGTGTTCCCGGAGGGCGTGCGCGGCTCCGGAAAACTTTACCAGGACCGCTACCAGCTCAAGCGTTTCGGCAACGGCTTCATGCACCTCGCCATGAAATACAAAGCCCCAATCGTGCCCGTGGGTGTGGTTGGTTGTGAGGAAACCATCCCGGCCATCGCCAACATCAAGCCCCTGGCAAAGGCTCTGGGCATCCCCTACGCCCCGGTCGCCATGCCCGTGGTGCTACCGGCAAAGGTACACCTGAATTTCGGAGCCCCGATGTACTTTGACGATCTGGAAATCCCTGAAGAACAGGTCACCGAGCGCGTGGAGAAGGTGAAAGCGGAAATCAGCCGGTTGATCGACAAGGGACTGAGCGAAAGGAAAAGGCTTTTCTGATGACCGAACAACGCAGACCGCACATTCTGATTACCGGTGCCGCCGGAGCCCTTGCCCAACAGGTCATCGAGCAACTCCGGGATACCTGCGACCTCGTCGCCGTGGATTTCCGGGAGCAGGTGTACCTGGGCGACGACATCCCCAGCTACTGCATCGATTTCAACAAGCGGGTATTCGAGGACCTGTTCCGGCGCTACCAGTTTGATGGCGTGATCCACATGGGCCGGATCATGTCCAGCCAGCTCACCCGTATGCGCCGCTACAACGCCAACGTACTAGGCACCCAGAAGCTCCTGGATCTGAGCCACAAGTACGGCATCAAGCGGGTGGTGGTGCTCTCAACGTTTCACGTGTACGGTGCCGTGGCCTACAACCCCGCACTTATCGATGAAGCCGCACCGCTCAAGAGTGCCGGTCTCAGTGCCGACCTGATTGATTCCGTGGAACTGGAGAATCTCGCCAACATTTACCTGTGGCGCTATCCTGAGCTGAACATCACCATCCTGCGGCCCTGCAACATCGTGGGTCCGGGCGTGCGCAATACCATCAGCACTCTGCTTGGCAGCGAACGGGCACCCGTGTTGGCAGGCTTCTCGCCCATGATGCAGTTCATCCACATTGATGACATGGCCGACGCCATTGTACTGGCGTATAAAAAACCGACACGTGGCGTCTACAACGTCGCTCCGCAGGACTGGGTGGCCTATCAGCACGCATTGAAGCTCTGTGGCTGCAAGCGGATTCAGGTGCCCTCCATCCCGCCGATGGTTCCGAAAATGATACTGGGCACCCTGAAGCTGAAGAGTTTTCCCTCGTACCTGATGGCGTTCTTCAAGTATCCGGTGGTGATTGACGGGCGGGCGTTTGTGAAGGAGTTCGGTTTTGAGCCGAAGCGTCCACTCAAGGAGATTTTCCGGTTTTATCGGGAGAATAAAAGGCCGGTTTAGGTAAACGCTGGCTACATAAGTTACGCTCACTGCTAAACAGAGCTATTCTTGGAAAAGGACTTCTTAACGGGGCACTCTGGCATGTTCAGCAACATGGACGTACTCAGCTATTCACTGGCGTCGATTACGTTCGGGCTTCTGACGATATTGGTTGCGGCACGGTACCTCCGGCGTGGCGTGGACCGCGCCCTTGCGCTGGCTTCAACCATTTCAGCCATTTGGGCCCTTTCCCTTGTGAGCCAGAGTCTTTGGGGCTACCCGGGCTTTAATCTCCGATACCTCATTGAACTCCTCCGGGATGCCGCCTGGATCTATCTGCTATTTGCCCTGTTAAAAGATGGTTTCAAGGAAAACAGGTTTACGGGCAAGGTGAAACAGATTCTGGGCGCCAGCGCTGGCGTTCTTCTTTTCGTTCTGCTTGGAATCGGACTTGTAGAAAACTTCACTGACCTGGATTTAGCCGGCGGGAAGATTAAACTCCTGGGCCAAATCGGCCTTTCTCTGCTTGGTTTGTCTCTGATCGAACAAATTTGGCGCAATTCGCCCAGCTTTGGCCGATCAAGCATCAAGTATATGTGTATTGGCGTAGGTACCGTTTTCGCGTTCGACTTCTTCATGTATGCCGATGCACTTCTTTTTGGCCATGTAGCGGACTCCTTCTGGAACGCCCGAGGCTTTGTAAATGCACTCCTGACGCCATTGTTTGCAGTCAATGTCATCAACACACGCAGGCAGCCTGTTGATTTCCAGTTGTCCCGTTCGGCGGTTTTTCATGGCGGAACCCTGATATTCGCCGGCGGCTACCTTCTGTTCCTCGCCCTCGGTGGATACTACGTCCGAACACTAGGCGGCGAATGGGGCGACGCCCTACAAGTACTGTTCTTCACCATTTCTCTCGTGTTCCTGACAACGCTCCTTCTCTCAAGGCGCATCCGATCCAAACTGATGGTGCTCATCAGTCAAAACTTCTTTGACTACAAATATGACTACCGCGACGAATGGTTGAAGATGACGAGGGAACTGGCCGACCTGAGCAATGACCCTCCTCTGCCCCAGCGGGTTATTCGGATACTTGCGGGACTTGTTGAAAGTAATGCAGGCGCGATTTGGCTGATAGGCGAGCAGGACGCCTACATACTGAAAGCTTCGGTCAACCTCTCAACACCCAAATACACCATGATTGAGGGCGACTCCGAACTGGTTCGCTTTTTTCGGGATCGAGAATGGATTGTTGACCTCCATGAATACAAGGCTGATCCAGTCAGCTACAACCTCCTGGAGATTCCTGACGCAATAGCAAAAACGCCTGATTGCTGGCTGATCATCCCGCTTTATCTAGGTAATGATCTTTATGGCATGGCGCTCGTCGGCAACCCATACGCCAAAGTAGAACTCAATTGGGAAAATTTTGACCTGATAAAAGTGGTGGCTCGGCAAACCTGCAACCTGCTCGCCCAGGCAGATGCCCAGTACAGGCTATCCCGCGCAATGCAGTTTGAAGCCGTAAGTAAGGCTTCCTCTTTCATGGTTCATGACCTCAAGACCGTTATCGCCCAATTGTCACTGCTAGTGAAGAATGCGCCAAAGCACCGCAATAACCCTGCTTTCATCGACGACATGATTAATACGACTGAACACGCTGTGAGAAAAATGTCGAACCTGGTGGACCACATTCGCAAACCTCACACGGAAGAACAGGTCAATCTTGAACCAATCAACCTGACACACCTCGTGCAGCAGTTGGTGACACATTACCAACACCGTGCGCCAGCGCCGCATGTCGATGACGCTCCATCAGAAGTGATCGTTAAGGCTGATCTTGAACAACTTCGCAGCGTCTTGGGCCATCTGATTCAAAACGCGCAGGATGCGACGCCTCCCTCCGGCGAAATCACACTGACAATCAAGACATCCAAAGGCTCCGTAGTTCTGTTCATTCAAGACACGGGCTCAGGAATGACCGAGGAATTCATCAGCGACCAATTGTTCAAACCCTTTGAAAGTACCAAAGGTTTGACAGGCATGGGTATTGGGGCCTATCAGGCAAGGGAATACATCCGGAAAATTGGGGGCAGTATCGATGTTACAAGCGAACCCGGGATTGGCTCATGTTTTTCTGTGCGGATCCCACTCGCATCCGACAGGTCTGGCTCGATGACCGAACAAACGTATCGACCAATTCATGACGCTGAGCAGCCGAAGGAGAGCGCCAATTAATCGGCAGTTTTTCCGATTATTTCCTTCGAGCATTGCAAAGTGCCAACGATCAGTTAAGAATCTCGTTAAGGGAAACGTTTGAAAAGGATTTAATGCTGTTGTGACTAGACGACTCTTGATCGTAGAAGACGATCCCGGACTCCAAAGCCAGATGCGCTGGTGTTTCAGCGATGACCTTGAGGTAAGCGTTGCGTCAGACCGAGAATCGGCCCTCGCAATTCTGAGGCGTGAAGAGCCCAACGTGGTAACCCTGGATCTGGGCCTCCCACCCGACCCGGGAGGAGCCTCAGAAGGCTTCGAACTGCTGGAAGAGATTCTTCGGCTTGCACCGCTGACCAAGGTCATTGTGGTTACGGGTCGCGAAGATAAGGAAAATGCCGTCAAGGCCATTGGAATGGGCGCCTCTGACTTTTACCAGAAGCCTCTTGATGCAGACATCCTCACGTTTGTTGTTGACCGTGCCTTCCGTCTTTACGAATTGGAGCGTGAGAACCGTGAACTCGCGAGCCAGCAAAGTGCCACCAATATAAAAGGTATTGTTGCCGCCAGCCGTCAGATGCTGGCGATATGTCGCACACTTGAAAAAGTGGCACCGACCGACGTCACAACCCTCATAACCGGAGAAACCGGCACCGGCAAAGAACTTCTCGCCCGAGCCATCCATGATCTCAGCCCCCGAGCCGACAAGCCCTTTGCGGCCATTAACTGTGCCGCGATCCCGGAGAACCTATTGGAGAGCGAGCTCTTTGGTTTCGAGAAAGGCTCTTTTACAGGGGCCAACCAAACTAAAAAAGGCAAAATCGAAAGCGCCAATGGCGGCACCCTGTTTCTGGACGAAATTGGCGATATGCCCATGGCGCTGCAAGCCAAGTTACTGCGCTTTCTTCAGGAGCGCGTGGTAGACCGGGTAGGTTCGGTCAATCCGATCCCGGTGGACGTTCGGGTCGTCTGCGCCACGCACCGCGACGTGCGACAACTGATCAATAGCGGCGAGTTCCGGGAAGACCTATATTATCGTATCAGTGAAATCACATTGGACGTCCCCCCCTTGCGGGACCGAGAAGGCGATGCCGTTGTGATAGCCCATTCATTGCTGAAATCCCTCGGCAAGAGTATGGACCGCCCCAACCTAGCCTTTACCGAAGATGCAATAAACGCCATCAATACCTATCTCTGGCCAGGCAATGTGCGAGAAATGATCAACAAGGTCAAACGAGCAACGATCATGGCGGATGGCAAACGAGTGAAAGCCGAGGACCTCGAACTGGACGCCGACGAGCCCACAGCTCCCAGCTACATTAACCTCCGGTATGTGAGAGAACAGGCTGAACGCCATGCCATCAACCAAGCCTTACAAACCACGGGCTTTAACATGGCGCAGGCGGCGCGACTTCTTGGAATTACCCGCCCGACCCTTTACAACCTCACTGACAAATACCAGATCGATACATCGGCCGAAGCATCTGGAGTGTAAACAATCCCCACGGTCACGAGGTTTGCCCGAACGAGTTCAAGGAGTAAAAAAATAATGAAACCATGGAGCCAGACACCGAAATCCCTGACACGGCTGCTGTTGGTGAGTGCTCTTGCCCTACCGGCGCCCTTCATCATGACAGGCTGCAATAACAGCGCAGATTCCTCGGAAGCTACATCTCATATTTCCCGGGCAGAAACCTATGCCGATCAGGGGCAATACCGATCCGCGCTTATAGAAGTCCAGAATGCGATTCAAACCGACCCAAACAACGTCGATCACATCGTCCGACTCGCTAAGCTATATCTAACGGTGGGCGCGTCAGAACAAGCCTCAGAACTTCTCCAACCCTGGATGACAGATCACCCTCAGGAAGTTGCATTGCCACTCGCGCGAGCTTATTTGGAACAAGGTAAACAACTGTCTGCAAAAGAAACACTTGACGGATATTCGCCTGATTCGCCGAAAACGCAGCTCCAAGTCTCCCTGATTCGTGCAGAGGCGATGCGGCTATCGGGGGAAGTGCCCGAAGCACTCGCTCTATTTCGCAGCCTGCTGGACAGTTACGGCAGCAATATAAAAGCCGTGACAGGCGTTGCCCGTAGCCATCTTGACCTGAATCAGGCGGGGCAAGCTGCCCGAGTGCTTGAGGAATGGATCTCTCAAAATGGCCCGAATGCACAAGTGCTTTACTGGGAAGGGATTGCCCAATATCGGGAAAACCAACTCGAAGTTGCATCTGAAACACTCACGGAAGCCGTCACTAAGCTACCCACATCCGACATGTTCCTGCCAATCCGAAGGGATTTGCTCACCGCGCTGTCAAGAGTTCTGACCGAGCAGGGTAAAATCACCGAAGCACAGATATATAACCGTATTCTTGCTGAAAACCTGAACACCAGTGCAAATGAGCAGGGCGAAGCAGCAATTGCGGCCATCAGGGAAGGAAACTACGAAGAAGCCAAGAACATCCTCAGGGATATTCTCAAGCTTGACCCAGACAATGAACAGGTTGCACTGATGCTCGGTGCCCTCGCTGCCGGAACGGGAGACCGTGATGAAGGAATCCGGCTGCTCACAGAAAACGTCGACCCCGAAACCACACCAACCCGCTTTATCAGGGCGGCGACCATGGCCAAAATTGATTCCGGGGATCGTGAAGAGGCCGTCCAAACCCTCGAGCGTGCAGTCAAGGCCAGGCCGAACGACAATGAATTACTGGCCATGCATGGTATTCTTGCCCTGACCTTACCAGACCACGAAGAGGCGGGGGTAGCCAGCCTCAGCAAGGCCATCAGCAACGAACCGGAACGCGTAAGGCTTAGACTTGCTTTAGCCCAGTACCATCTACGCAATAACCAACCCGAACAGGCTCTGGGCCAGCTTCGGATGGCTTTCACTACCGATCCCTCAGACTGGAATACTACAGGCGCCTACCTCACCCTACTTATCCAAAAGGGCGAAACCTCAGAAGCTGCAGAGGTCCGGGATTCCTTGCTAAACGGCTATCCTAATGAGCCATTTGCGGTTCTCCTGGCAAGCATGGCTGACGCCGAACTTGGCGAGACTGAGAAGGCTAAGACTCGCCTTGAATTGCTAGTTAAAGAAAACCCCGAACTTCAGGCTCCGAGAATCGCTCTTGCCAACCTCCATGCGCAGGCCGGGCAAAACGAGCAAGCGGCGACACTCCTTGTGGACGCAGCCAAAATGACGCCGGATACCCTTCAACCCCTCCAGCAAGCCGTGAGGGTCTTAGCCGGAGACCGTTCCCGCTCGGAAATTTACCAGTGGCTCGAGACAGTCGGCCGGGAAAATCCTGAACTCAGTAAGAACGCGGATGTGCTTTTGGCGCTGATTAGCATCCGGCAGGGTGATCTAGCACAGGCCCGCTCGCTTCTGGATGAGTGGCAAGGCTCTGATTCCGCCTCAATTGGTCAAGCGAGAGTTGAACTTCTGGCAGCTGAAGCTCGCGCAGCAGCTAACTCAGCCAACTACACAACTGCACGCTCCAAAGCAGCGGAAGCAATTGCCTTGAAACCGGACAACTTGAACCTTGCGATGCTTTCGGTGAACTTTGCCGCACTCGAAGGCGACAATGAGAAAGCTCTCAATATTCTGGAAGAAGTAGAAACTACCTTTGGCGAGAGCGGCGAAATCGTACGTGCACGGGCACGATTATTGGGACGGGCCGACCGTCCAGAGGAAGCTATAAGCGTTCTAGAAACCTACTACCAAAAATCAGCCGACATCACTGCACTTTCTGATCTGATTAACTTCACACTCAGAACTGACTCGGGCAAAGCCGATACCTATTCAGAAGAGTGGGTTATTAAAGCCCCGGATAACCCAGCTGCACACTTGTCGAGGGCCGAGTATCTAATGCAACAAGGCAGGGAGGTAGAGGCTGCCTCACATTATGAGCAGGTGCTCAAACAGCTGCCCGAAAATACAGTCGCTCTAAACAATCTTGCCTGGACCTTGCGTGAAAGAGACCGCAAACGCGCCCTGGAAATAGCCAGACGAGCCACAGAACTTTCGCCAGAAACTGGCGCGGTGCTCGACACTTACGGATGGCTCCTGCACCTGAACGGCCAGCATAAGGCCGCAGAGGAGCAAATTAAAAAAGCTCTGCAGCTTGAGCCTGAAAATAAACAAATCGCGCAGCATCTAAAAGCTGTTCAGCAGGCACTCTAACAAAGATTCTTGCCACCTCTCCCCCTGCGAAAGTTTGGGCACCGGTACACGATGCCGGTGCCCACTCACCGCACCCTCAGTCAAACTGTCAGCATCTTTTACGGCTTACTTTGTCAAATAATGTAATATACTGATTTGAAGGGCGAAAATCGTAAAATTCACGTCGATCCGCTTTACACGCTCACAGAGTGCGAATGTATATCCTACTGTTTTAAAGGGAGTATTACATATGGCACGAAATTCGCATTCATATAACCGAAACCAGGATTTAATCCTCGGTTGAAGTAGCCAAACCATTCGCGAGGATGGGACGGAAAGCCAAGGGTCTCTCCGAGAAAGCCTGGCTGCAAGGAACGCCACTAGAAGTTGGAGACTTTCATGGATTTCAAAAAGCTTGGACTTGGTATCGCACTATCTGCGCTGTCATTTTCAGTAGTAGCAACACCTCAGTTTCCGGCCTACACCGGGGGCACGACCTCGGCCACCGAACTGGAGCTCAATCAAGGCGCTGGTTACTATTTGTGGAATGATGCCGATAATACAAATGATTGGTCACTGCGCTGGACAGGCGACGGTGCAGACCATAATCCCGATTGGTTCGGCAAAATCACCTTTTTCAATGCCAAGCTCGATTCATATAGCGACTTTAAGTTTACTGGTGCAGACTCTGCAGATCTCATCGACGACGGCTGGGACCAGTATGTGAAGTGGACAGCAAAGACCAACAACCAAGGGGGACGGGATGGCATCGACTTCACTCTCTTTAGTGGCACCGAACTCCTTAAATTCAGACTGGGCTCCACCATTTACGAGGGCTTAGCAACGCAAATTTCGGATCCAGGAGAAGCATCGACTGGCATATTTATTGGTGAAAACTACGAGTCGCCAAACGCACTCGTAAGCGTAAGTTCACGGACAGGGCAGACCGCACAGTCTTTTGAAATCGCTGTACCTGAGCCCGGCACGCTTGCCCTTCTGGGGCTTGGCCTGGCAGGTCTAGGTGCTGCGCGTCGGCGGCAAAAAGCCTGATTTCTGGATTAGTTCTGCAAGCGTAAAACCGAGGTTCTGGGGCCTCGGTTTTTCTGTATTTGCGCTTCCTGTCGCTGCGGAATCCCCGTCAGCATGCCCCAGACTCTGAGGGCCCTCCGATAAACATGTCGATAACTTTTACATATAAAGCCGATTCGCTCTCGATGCTGGCGCGCAAGGCACACCTGGTACTACGGGACTATCTGAAGGATTCCGTGCCACGCCCGATAAAGATGAACTCACCGCGCCGGCTCGCAAGCTGACTCCGGGGTAGACAGCACTATAACCGTCGAATTAGTTAACACGTTGAGCGATAGCTATTGTTGGCTGGATACGGCAAGTCATTGTTTTTAAGATTTTTTCAGAGTTCGGCATGTAGTTTGCTCCAATACATTTGCGTTGGTAAGGACGCAGTAGTAAATGCTTAACTCAGGCCAAACCAGTCCGCGAGGTTGGGACGGAAAGTTACAGACCTGCAAAGTCAGGTGGCTGAACTGCATAACGCTTAAAAGGACTAAATCATGATTAAAAAATTAATGTATGCATGTGCATTGTCAGCGGTGTCTAGCGTCGCATCTGCGGCCGTGATCAGCTATGACTTTACTGGAGGTAGCTATGCTGAAGGCGACCCTCTAACGTATTCACAGGATGGCTTAGCTCTTTCCGTAACAGGAACTCCGGGAGTCGCTGTAGACGTGAATTTGGGTTTGGGAGTCTACCAAGGTTGGCCTGATAGCACCCAAGTTGATGGTTTTGGTTATGACGAGACATTATCAATGGTGTTTGGCGAATCCGTTACGCTGTTATCGGTACTGTTCGGAGCGGTTAGCTCCAATGATGACTTCACTCTTGGCGTTAATGGTAGCTACGTAGGATATGCAGATATTCCCAGCGGAAATTTGTTCGACTTCAGCGGTTATAACTTCACCGGTACTTCGTTCGACTTCAGCGTGAAAGGAACAAACGACGACTACTATGTTAGCGGTATTACAGTAGCAACCGCTGCTGTTCCTGAGCCAGGCACACTAGCCTTGCTAGGCCTTGGTTTGGCCGGTCTAGGTGCAGCGCGCCGTCGTAAGGCCTGATAAACCCTCTTTGAGTAGCAGAAAGGTCGGCCTCCCTGGCCGGCCTTTTTGTTGCCCAGGCCGAAAACTTACTTCAGCTTTAAGATCCAAAAACAGCAACAAATTGATAAATAGGATAAAATAATAATTCACCTGAACAAACCTCTAGAAAGCAGTCAGGCACAGCGATGTTAAGGAAAACACTGACTCAGTTTCCTCTTGCCCTTCCATATCTGGTCGTTGTCTTGGTCTCCATTGCCTTATTCTGGCCCACCTGGATTAGACTAGGCGAAGAGTGGTTACAGTTTGAACAGGTTCTCGCCCATGGCCTGCCCACCTTTCTCATCTTTATTGGCTTGTTGCTTACCCACCCGCCAAGACCGACCAAACAGAAAACCTCGAACATCTCCTGGCTCGGTGGGGTTACGTTGTTATCCTCGGTGATTATCTGGGGCCTCCTTGAACTGGTACGCATTGACACCCTGTCGTACCTGATGCTGCCAGTGGGCTTACTCGCCGTCTGTTGGACTCTGCTTGGGCTCAGTGCGGCAGTGCGGCTCTTTCCCTATGTTCTTCTATTCGGGCTTTCCTTACCTGTCTGGGCCGACATCGTGCCTTTTCTGGTGACACTTGCCACTATTGTCGTAGGCAAAGCGGTCTCATTGATGGGCATAACAGCCCTGATTGAGGGAGCGAACATCACCCTGCCCTACGGACGCCTGGTTATAGCCGACGGCTGCTCGGGCATCCGTTACTTCGCAGTCTCCATTCTCGTCGCAACGATTGTCGCCATTCTCAATGATTATCGCTGGAAAGGTTGGCTGGTTGCGCTCGCCATCGGCGCGGGCCTGGCCCTGATTGTAAATTGGGTCCGAATCACAGCCCTGGTAGTCATTGCCTACCAAAGCAACATGGAAAGCGAACTCGTTACAAACCATGAAACTTTTGGTTGGCTTGTATACGCTGGCTTCCTCATACCGGTCATGCTGTTGGCACCGGTGCATCGCAGAGGTGCTGCAGCCGACTGGATGCCGCCGAAAATGACAATCAAACCTTATGGTTTTGTCGTCCTGGCACTACTGATTGGCCCCATCGGTATCACCCTGGCACATTCTGCTGCTTCCGATATCTCACCCTGGAGACCAGTCACCGGAGAGCTTCGGCCAGCGGAATCGGCGGATCTACCTTTGGCCGTGAATGTCCCCTCCTTCATGACACACCAGGTCTGGATAACCAGCGATGGCAATTGGCTGTCCCTCGCGCAGAGCAGCAGAACTGTCGAAAATGAAAAGCTGGTGCCCTATCTTCCCAGCCCCATTGATACCAACAACTGGTTTCTGGCGAGTGAACACCTGCAGGGAAGAATACGCGTCTACCAGAATCTCACCTCACGACGTCAGGTAGCGGTTTATCAGCGTTATTTAGTAGGTAGCTATCGCACCAACAGCTACAGGATAGCGAAGCTTTTGCAAATACCGGCCACGCTCACTGGCCAAGGGCGCTTCGCACTTCTGACAGTGCAGGCGAGCTGTGAGGCCCGCGATTGCGAAAATGCCATTCAAAGGCTGTCTCAGCAGATTGAGGATAGCTTGGTAACCCTAGGTGCTCAGGGAACGAAGAGAGGCATCTAATGACTCATAAACGATCCATTGCGGCTCTTTTCATCGGCGTTACGGTGCTCGCTCTTATCGTCTCTTTTTCACGTGACCCCTTGAGAAAAGCTTGGTGGAGCTACCTGAACAACTACGCGTCAGATTATTACGTCCAGCAGATGATGGCTTTTAACGCCCGTAAAGATCGTAATTTACCTGACAACGCGGTTCTCTTCTACGGTGACAGCCTGGTGCAGGGCCTCGCGGTTCAGGCGGCCGCCCAAAGGGCAGTGAACTATGGTATCGGACAGACAGGTGCCAGAGACGTTGCCCGCCAGCTGAAGGAGCACCTCAACATAGGCAAGGCTGCGGCGGTCGTCATTGCAGTTGGCGTGAACGACGTCATTCGGGGTAACGCCCATCACGTCCTACCAGCTTATCAGAGCGCTCTAATGAGCATCCCTGAATCTGTGCCAGTCATCATCAGCAACGTCTTACCCGTAGAAGAAGCTTTACTGGAGCAAACTAACCTTAATAACGCGATACAGCAGCTGAATCAACAACTTCAAAAGCTGTGCTCGGCACGCGCCAGGCTAACGTGCCTGGATGCAGGGCAATCCCTAAAAGATTCTGAAGGGAACCTCGCCAGCCAATATCACACCGGGGATGGCTTACATCTGAACGCTCAGGGAAACGCCATCTGGCTCTCGCAACTTGAAACCTCCATCGCAAAAGCATCCAGCAGTCGCGAGCAAGACAAAAATGACATCAGCGACAAACAATCGCTCTGAAATCGAATGCCTTACCTGGCTTCGAGGGCTTGCCGCCCTGGTTGTCGTTGTCTCTCATAGTTCGCGTGCGCTCGAAGTCCGCTACCAACGTACAGATGAATTACCGGGCTTCGGAGCCCTCAACATTCTTGACCTTGGCTCTCTCGGCGTGGCCATTTTCTTCGTGCTGAGCGGTTGCACCCTCACGCTCAGTAACTCCCGGCTTCCTATCCGTTCTGCCCACGCTTTAACCGGCTTTTATGCAAAACGATTTTTCCGAATCTGGCCCGCGTATATCGTCGCGCTAGCTGCATACATAGCGTTCAGGCCAGTTTTCCAAACTCTTTATGGAGAAGCTCAGGGACACTGGATCGAATCGCAGTTTTTTCAAGAAGCAAGCCTTGGAGACCTGGTGCGATATGTCGCTCTCATTTTCAATGTGACCGGACCGTCTGAGCTATACAACAATGCTTTCTGGAGCTTGCCAGTTGAGTTCCAGTACTATCTTATGTTTCCGCTCTTCCTCTTATCCATGCGAGCCCTCTCTATATTCGGCCCAGCGATTATCGCCAGCGGTATGTTCTTTATCGGCCGTTCGGGAATATTTCCTTTAGACAGCAATCTTGTTCTAGTACTGGGGTTTACATTTGCTGCGGGCATGGCACTTGGTCGCCTGTCTACTCAATGGTCATTCCGCCTTAATAGCCTAATAGCACTCTCACTGGTTGTCGTCATAACGGCACTCGCCTCGCTTATGTCAAACGAGGTTATTCCGATCGAAGTCTACCGGGTCATCCCCAACGAATGGGTCTTTTACGGGCTATGCGGAGTAGCTATAGTCAGCATCGTACTATTCAGCAATATCCAGCTACCGACCCCTTTCCTCGGACCCTCGCTTTATCTCGGCAAGATTTCCTACAGCCTATACCTCTATCATAACCTGCTCATCGCCGTTGCTGTTCTCGGACTGATTCACTTTGGAATACAGACTGATTGGGCCAGGACCCTGTGGGTTTGTACCTGGGCATTTGGTGGGAGCCTGGCGCTGGCTGCGTTATCATACCGCTGGGTCGAGAAACCAGCGATTCATCTTGGGCGGTCGATCGCTAAGCAAAAACGCGACAGCCATCCATTATCAACAAAGCCGAGGTAAATCAGTGAGCCAAAAGGACATGGCCGCCCCCACCCGAATACTCCATATTACCTTTAATATGGGCTTTGGCGGCACTGAACAGGTTATACGACAGCTCGTCATGAATCTGGATAAAACCCGATTCCACAACGAAATCGCCTGCATTGATGGCGAAGTTGGCGCTCTTGGCCAGGCAATGGAAATCGAGCACGGCATAAAGCACCACTCACGGCGAAGAGCCGCAGGCTTTGATTTAAAAACCATTTTATGGATAAGGCAATTGATTAAATCCGGCGAGTTCGATGTTGTCCATTGCCATCAATACTCTCCTTACGCTTACGGCTGGTTCGCTCACTGGGGCACTCGAGCAAGGGTCGTTTTTACCGAACACGGTCGCTTTCATCCAGACCAGTACCGAAAAAAGGCAAAGTACATCAATCCGTTCATCGCCCGCACAACCCACAAACTGGTCGCCATTTCTGCGGCCACTCGTGACGCCCTGGTTGAATACGAATATCTACGCCGAGACAGAATCAGCGTAATCTACAATGGCATCGCGCCAATAACGATTGACGAGGAGCGGCGCTCAGCACTAAAAGCACAGTTGCAGATAGAGCCGGGTGAAACAGTTATTGGCACCGTAGCCAGACTGGACGCAGTCAAGAATCAGGCACTGATGTTGAAAGCTTTAAGAGCCTTGCTGGATCAGAACTTCAGAGTGCGATTAATATTGGTTGGCGATGGCCCTGAAAGGCAAAATCTGGAAAAGCTGACAACCAATTTAAAACTTGAGGAGTCAGTAATTTTTACAGGGTTCCAATCACAACCCGCAGATTACCTGAGCCTGATGGACATCTTTCTACTTCCCTCTTTTACTGAAGGCACTTCTATGACTCTGCTTGAGGCTATGAGCCTTGGAATTCCAACGATCGCAACCCGGGTCGGAGGAACACCCGAAATCGTTATCGAAGGCGAAACGGGGCTTCTGATTGAAAGCGACGACCTTCTTGGTTTTACCAGCGCAATCCGCTTACTGCTGGAACAACCAGACAAGCTTTCAAGTATGGCGCAGCAGGCAAAAAGACGCTTCAAAGAACGGTTCTCCGCCCGGCAGATGGTTGACGAATATGAGCACTGCTATCGATGATCACCACAAGTATTCATGGACTAGAATCTGGCGACCCATTATGAAAATACTTCTGCTGGCTCCACATCCTTTTTACCAGGAACGCGGCACACCTATCGCAGTCGACTTGCTGCTAAAAAGCCTTTCAAGCTCAGGACATCAGGTAGACCTGATCACCTTCCACGAAGGACATGACAGGTATTACGAGGGCGTCAAGACCCATAGAATTAAACCATTCGGGAGGGTTGCGGATATCCGACCAGGCTTTTCAGCCAAGAAAATATATTCAGACTTTTTCGTTTTCTTCAAGTTTCTGATGTTGTTAATCCGAAACCGCTATGACGCAGTTCATGCGGTAGAAGAAAGCGCCTTTATGGCTATGCTCCTCTGCCCGATTTTCAGGACGCCATTCGTTTACGATATGGATTCTTCAATGGCAACCCAGGTCATCGATAAATTTCGATTTGCCAGGAAGGCAGAGGCGTTACTTCGTGCCCTGGAATCCTTGCCTGCCAGGGCCGCCAAGGTCGTTGTGCCCTGTTGTGAGGCCTTGGAGCGGGATGTTTCCGTTTACCGCGATCCCCGTACAAAACCAATCGTAGTGTTAAAAGACATTTCATTGCTGGACAAGAGTTCGTCCATACCTTCAAGCGGTATTAACTTAAAAGAAGTTACTGCAGAGTCTCCAGAAACCTGTAATAAGCTTCTGATGTACATTGGAAACCTTGAAAGCTACCAGGGCATCGATTTATTGCTAGAAGGTTTTGCGAAGGCTACTCACTCTTCCGAACAGCTTTGCCTGGTTATAGTGGGTGGCGAACTTGAAGATATTGAGAAGTACCGTGATAAATCTATTCAACTAGGCCTGGAACAAAGGGTTTACTTCCTGGGAAAGCAACCGGTTTCTGACCTGTATGCACTAATGAAACAGGCCGACATCCTGGTGTCACCACGCACTCAGGGAATAAACACTCCGATGAAGGTCTACAGCTATTTGGATTCCAACATTCCTGTCCTCGCAACACGCTTACCCACGCACACTCAGGTAATGACGGACGAACACGCTTGTCTAGTCGAACCTACGCCTGCAGGGATTGCAGAAGGCATTGACACTCTGATTAAAAGTCCTGCACTCGGTCAAAAATTAGCGAAGAACGCTCAAAGCCTCATCAAAGCCGAACACAGCTTTCGGGCCTTTCATGAAAAAGTCCGGCAGATCTACTCAATTATCTAGATGGCATGACAACTCAATGAAGTTCTCTGAACATCCGGACGCGCCTGATATCGAGTCGTCAACACAGGCTTACCGTAACCGCTTCTCTGGTGATGTTGGTGCTTGGTTCCTCGAAATACAAAGCGATATTACGCGGGAAATCGTTACAAGTCTTTCCCAGCGACTTGGACGCCCCCTAAAGGTACTGGACGCAGGCGGAGGTCACGGACAGAACATTGACGTAGTCCTAAAAGGAGGCCATTCTTTGACGATATTAGGCAGTAATGAAAACTGCAGTCAATTGTTACCTGATGCAGTTTCGGGCGAACTAAAGTTTGTAGTTGGGAGCCTCAACTCTATGCCGTTTGATGATGCAGAGTTCGATTTGGTGTTGAGCTACCGCATTATGGCTCACATTAGTGATTGGAGAGCATATTTAAGGGAGCTCGCCAGAGTCAGCAGATACAATGTGGCCATCGACTACCCCACATACAGAAGCTTCAATTTTCTGTCCGTTCTGCTTTACGGGTTCAAAAAGAACATAGAAAAGAACACCCGAGAATTTCGTTTATTTTCCGAGAAGGAACTAAGACCGGCTTTGCAAAGTTCCGGTTTGAAACCTTCCAAAAGATATCCACAGTTTTTTTTCCCCATGGCACTGCATCGGGCGATTCAAAATGTCCAGACAGTCAGAATGTTAGAGGGTCTTGCTTCATCTCTGCTACTTCGCCGTTTTTTTGGTTCCCCTGTCATTGTGTCTTTCGATGTAGCCAATTCTGAATCAGACGAGAGTTAATGCATGGTTGGCAAGGACGACGTTGTACTTGTTACAGGAGCCACAGGGTTCACTGGCACCTATCTTTTGAAGCTTCTCATCGAAACTGGATGCGTCGTGCGTGCAATCGCAAGACCGTCTTCGAATAGATCTGAATTTTCTGCACTGAAAATCGATTGGTTCATCGGAGACGTTTATTCGCCCGAGGTTGTGCATGATGCGATGCAGGGAGTCAACTATGTATTTCATATAGCCGCAGCATACCGAGAAGCCAAAATAGAAGACCAAGAGTATTGGAACGTTCATTTAGAAAGCACAAAGTTACTGGCAGAAGAGGCCGTCAATCAGAAATTCTTCAAAAGATTTGTTCATGTTTCTACAGTTGGCGTCTTGGGGCATATTGACAAGCCACCTGCAGATGAATCATCCCCATACAACCCGGGCGACATTTACCAGGAAACAAAAGCAGAAGCGGAAAAGTGGATTATTCAGTTTGCTAAAGAAACCTCCCTACCCATAACCATAATACGCCCTGCTGCAATTTACGGCCCCGGCGATCGCAGACTCCTGAAATTGTTTAAGATGGCAAAGCTCCCAATCATCCCTCTTATCGGCTTCAGTAAGGGATTTTACCACCTTATACACGTGAGAGATCTTATCTCCTTTTTGCTGTTTGTCGCCGACAATCCGTTGGCCTCAGGCAATATTTATATTTGTGGAAGCCCTAGGCCAAATTCGATTAGGGACATGGTTAAGGTAATTACCACCGGCATGGGTAGAAACCCAAGATTTGTTCGGCTTCCTGCATGGCCCGTTTTCTTGTTGGGGGATATCTGTGAGGCTATATGCCGACGTCTCAATGTTGAGCCACCTATTTATCGGAGACGGATAGCATTTTTTACGAAAGACCGCGCATTTAGCACTGATCGGATGCAGGACTTAGGTTACCAGACTCAAGTAAGCGACGAAGAGGGTTTGCGTCAGCTGGGAAACTGGTATCGGGAAAAAGGTTGGCTTTAAAGTTCTCACTGTAAGAAATTGCGAGTACCGTCTATGGGTAATGCTTATAAAGTTAGAGAAATGGGAACTAGTAGCGAGTCTCTTTGGAAGCGTTACGCGAAGCTAACTGTCGGAAAGGCTAGCATTCCAGCGCTGATAAAGTATGAGTTTCTCACTTTCTTTTTCGGGAATTTGGGAGGCGCACTGGGACTTTTCTTACGGAAACGTTTCTATCCCAGCTTATTTGGGAGTTTTGGTCGAGGCGTCATGATCGGACGCAACGTCACACTGCGGCACCCACATAAGATTCATCTTTCTGACAATGTAATTATTGATGACAACTGCGTTCTAGACGCAAAAGGCGAAGATAATGAAGGCGTTTTTCTAGGAAAGGATACTTTCATTGGTCGAAACACGATCATATACACCAAGGGCGGAGACATCAGCATAGGAGACAACGTTAACATCGGTGTTAACTGCGACATCTATTCGAAGAACTTGGTCACAATAGGCAAAAACACCATGATCGCCGCCTACTGCTACGTTATGAGTGGCGGTCAGTACGACTATAGCAACCCCCAGCCATTTGCTTTACAAAGCAGCGAAAGCAAAGGTCCCACCGAGATAGCTGAAAACTGCTGGCTTGGCAGTAAGGTCCTTGTTACTGACAATACCAAAATAGGAGCCGGCGCCGTAATTGGCGCAGGAGCGGTTGTCAGCACTGATATTCCTGAAAACGTCGTTGCTGTGGGCATTCCAGCAAAAATTGTAAAGAAACGCTTCGAAAAATGACCTAACAGCCATGGACGAATACGATGAAAAGAGATGTAAATGCTTTGGCAAGCACAAAATTTGATCTAGTCATCATCGGAGGGGGAATAAATGGAATCGCCTGTGCTCGCGACGCTGCGTTAAGGGGCTTAAGAACAGCAGTCATAGAGTGTGCCGATTTTGGCGGTCAGACGTCCTCCAATAGTGCAAAAATTGCTCATTGCGGCATGCGATACTTGCAGCACCTCGATATCAAACGCATGCGGGAATCGATACGGGAGCGAACAGCATTCCACCAGCTAGCCCCGCACCTAGTTGAATCGCAACCGTTTCTGATGCCTTTATACGGTCATGGTTTGAAGGGGAAGGAAACATTAAGCATCTACTTAAAGTTCTATGACTGGTTAAGTCCTGAACGAAAGCGATTCGAAGATGAGTACCGTCGCGTACCGGACTCTGGAATATTTTCCAAAGAAAAAGTGACAGAACTTGTTCCGGGAATCGATCCCAAGAAGTTAACAGGAGGCGCATACTGGTTTGAAGGCCAAATGCAAAATACAGAGCGCCTCTCTCTCTCTCTTCTCAAATCGGCGGCGGAAAATGGCGCCCACTTCGCAAACTATATGCAAGTGCTTCGAATTTCGAATCAGGGGAATAAGATCGATGGCGTCACTGTAAAAGACCTATTTACCGAAAAAGAGTTTTTTGTAAGTGCACGCTACGTTTTGAATGCTGCTGGCCCTTGGGCGAATAAAATCTTCGATCTTTGCGATCTGGACTTTAACGACCATGGTATTTACGCATCTAAAGCATTCAGTTTGTTGACACGCCCCGTGATCGGAAATTATGCGCTTACTTTTCCAATACGCGCGATGTACGAAGACAAAAAGGCTGTAGTAAACAAAAAGTCCAGCCTGCAGTTCGCGATTCCTTGGCGATCTAAAACAATGTTTGCCTCGCTGCATTTGCCTTGCGATGAGTACCCCGAGAAAGTGACGATCACTGAAAGTGAGATTAACACCTACATCGAACGCATAAACGAGGGGTTTCCTGGTCAAAATTTAGAGCGCAAGGATGTACATCACGTTCTCTGGGGAATTATCCCGGCTGAAGAAAAGGGATCTGCGGCGCCGCTCAAGAAATATAAGATCATCGATCATGAAAAAGAGGAAGGAATTTCCGGCATTGGCACTGTAGTGGGTGTGAAATACACCACATCAAGGGATGTCGCGGAAAAAGCAATAGACATGGTAATAAAACAACTCGGTGAGGTGGCATCTTTAAAACAGTGCCAAACAAAAAAGACACCGGTTTGGGGAGGTGACATCGGCTTCTACGACCAATTCATGGCTGAAATTTTCACTAAATACTCTGGACGTTTGCCTGAAAACATTCTTAAAAATCTTATCAAAACTTATGGCACCAAAATGCATGAGATAATGGATTTAGTAGATACAAGTCCAATTCTTGCTGAGCCTCTGCCGAATAGCATGGTAATAGGTGCGCAGATAATCTACGCAATTCGACATGAAATGGCCCAGACGCTGTCCGACGTTGTGCTGAGGCGCACCGATTTAGGAAGTGAACAATATCCAGGTACCGATTCTCTGAAGGCATGTGCATCAATAATGGCCGACGAGCTCGGCTGGGACCAAAATAGAGTCCAAACCGAAATTGAGGCAGTAAGAAATGCTTACATCGTATTGCCAACAATTGAAGAAGCCTGAACAATGAAGAAAGTTGTTTCTCTTTTCGTTCGACTGGTCATTGGCTTTGTGTTGGTTGTGTACGTATGTTATGCAGCGAACCTATTCTCTGATGATGGTTGGATAGCGCTTTTCTCTACACTAGCCAGCGCAAATACCGGTTGGCTTTTGTTGGCGTTTTTGTACATACCTTTTATTGATTTTATTAGCACGATCAAATGGCATTATCTCGCTAGGAAACTGAATTTTAGAGTAAGTTTCTTCCGCTTGTTCGTCTTTTATATCGTCGGTCGTTTTTTCAACTTGGTATTGCCTAGCAGTATCGGTGGAGATATAGTCCGTGTTCATTTACTAGCGCGAGAAAACAAGCGCTATGCCCAAGCTGCCGCTGTAGTTTTTGTTGAACGATTGACGGGAGTGATTACCCTTGTAACTTTCGCAATTCTGGCAGCATTTATAGCATTGGAAAAGTTTAACATTCAGTGGCTGAACATTGCCTTTCTTGTTGCAATCATTGGCGTCGTTTTATTAGTCTGGTTAATTATCGATGATCGTTTATTCTATTTCGTTGAAAAATTATTTAAAGGAAGGAATAGGATAATTGACAAAATTCTTTTGAAAACGGCGAAATTTAAAGAAGCCGCCACCCAATATCGAAATGATACCAAAAGCATCATATTGGCATTCGTATACTCGTTAGTATTTTATTTTTTCGCAATTTTTAATGTTTGGGTTACAGCAATGGTTTTTCAAAATGATGTAAGCTTAACTAGCATGTTTATCGCTGTCCCCATCATAATGTTTATTATGAACATACCATTGTCCGTCGGCGGCATAGGAATAATGGAGTTTGCGTATACTTTTGTACTCTCCTTATTTGGGTTTGCGCCTGAAATAGCGCTATCAATCGCGTTGTTAATGCGGTTAAAGACATTGATTGCCGCTGCTATTGGTGCATGCATATACCCCGTCGTGAGTAGCTGGGGAGTAAATTTCGATGAAATCAACTCCGACACACTGACTGAGGACAAAGTCAAGTCCAAAATGTAGCCATTTATCAATAGGATTATATGCCATGCCAAACAAGCGTATTAAATTCGCCTTAGCTTTAGTAGCTATTACGTTTGGACTTCTCGCATATTTTTCCATATCCCATATTTATTTTAGCTCTCCGACATTCGGAGAATTGCTCAGCAAGGACTATTCAGAAAGTTGTTTGAAGCCTGAATCGACGATGAAACCGATTTGGGAATGTTATCAGCTTCCACTTTCCGGCGACCACGAAGCACACCAATCTGTAGAATTTATTCACGAAAGTGGTTATCGCCACCATAGTTTGAGCTACATTGGCAAAACAGGATTGGAAGTGCGGTTTACGCCAGATAAGCCTGGCCGTTGGTGTGTTGAGGGCATGGACCAGTGCATTGAAGTGCAAAACTCCCGGCCGGAATACGCTAAAGGTTTTGTCTCGACCACCGGCACGAAATGGATAAGATCAGCAACAAAAGAAGCATTCGTACCACAATATCTGATGTACGATAAGTCAGATATCAATTCAGGTATTAAGCAGTTTGTTCATCAGCACGGCTTTACCGGATTTCACATACAAAATCTACGTGATTTCTTGGAGAACCCGGAGTATTTCGAAGGCGTCGTTCTTAAAACGTACCGAGCTGGAGGCGCCACCCACTTTTGGCTATGGGGTGATGAAGACCGAGGTCAAACGCCAAAAACATATGGTGTTGATGTAAAACATCTCTACCATGAAATTGCGGCGCGCTTGTCACCGCTACCGGGTTGGACGCTTGGCTATGGTTTTGACCTCCATGAATGGGCAGAATCAGAAGAAATCTCTCAGTTTCGTAAACTTCTCAATCAACTGACGAGCTATCGGCACCTTATAGGGGCTAGAGGGTATAAAAACGAGTACCAGGAAATAGCCAAAGGTTTGGATTTCGCTTCGTGGGAATGGCACCGTCCTGACTATGTTGATTACCGCGAGCATATCAACCGAGCTAGCGGGCGGCCTGCGTTTTCTGAGGACCGCTTTCGTGTCAGGCACTCGAAAATTCACCAGTATAAGGACTACGATTTTAAGCAGACCCGTAGAGGTCTTTGGCGCTCTCTATTTGCAGGTGGCGTCGCCAATATCTGGGGATACCAGACAAAAGGTGGTGTATATTCCAGCGTTTATCCCAACCAAGAAGCAATCCGTTGTTACAAGGACTTCACCGACAGGACCTATCATGTCGATACGAACGTGGTCCCACCTGCTTTAGAAGGCGCACACTGTATAAAGCCTCAGGGCGGAGCGACCAATATCTCTTGCTATTTGGAAAAAGCAAAAGAAAGTAATATTTTAATATCCCCAGAAGCAATTGCGGATATTAGATACCTCAATACCGAAAGCTGCTCTCGGGGACAAACAAGTTTAGATGAGATCATGTCTGGGAAACTTCAATTCTTGCGAGAGTCCGATTGGGTTGTCACGTTGAAACTGAACTCCCAAAACAGCAATGGCGGACTACGCATTCGTTAAAACACTGAATTATAAAGACAACTACATTGAACGACAAAAATTCCATTATTTTTAAGTATTATCGTAGATAACTGTCTTTTAACATCTTTAATTAATGTGGCTTCAAATATCTTTATTTGATCCGATTTAATCTTAAGAGTAATTGGCTGCAAATAAACCCGAAAAGGCCATCAGAACGTCCGAAAGGCCTGACCTCTTCCACTGTCAACCCCAAAACGGTTTCCCTCAAGTTTCGAACCAATTCCTCTGCTAGTTGATTAGAATAAAAAGCAGCTCCGTATATACCGACTTTCCGTTGCTGTCCCGCAACCGGTAGCGGATCTGAGCCAGGTAAAATATGCTTTCCCAACCGTTTCGCATCTTCAAACTGAGCGACTCTCTGCCAGCAATTGGGACGACTGCTGCTATCGCCCAACACATAGTCTAATTGCGCCAACTCATACATTGCCTGCTTGAGAACCAATCCTCGCTTGTCAAGCCACTTACCTACTCCCCAAGGAATGATCACCAAATGTGAACCGCTGTATTGCTCCAGGTAGAACGTCAATGGTTGCTCATGGTGTACATTGTCGGATGGACCAATAATCAGGACTTCCAGATTCTCCTTCGTGACGATCTGGCGGCCAGGAACAACGTAAACTTTTGCGCCACCCTCACCTTCAGCTGCTAGAAATTTTCCATCAAAAATGATGTCAATACGCCATTTGCCAAAGGCCGATGTTTCCTGCGCTGCTTCCCTGATTTCATCGAAGCGAGAGGAGTCTCTTGTTTCCAACAAGCAAATAATTCCTATGAAATTTGAACTTTCGTCGAACGAAACGGCTGCGCTCTGAAGGTTTTTCCATGCGCAATCGAAAAATTCAGACACACCACAGAACGGGTGGTAATGAGCATGAGTGTCCAATAAAACCAGTTTTTTTTCGTCGTTATGAGCCATTTTACGCAACAATTAGAAAGTGTTAGGCAAGCTTCTACAAACTATTGTCCGATACGAATTGCGCCGAAAATAAATAACTTCGCGCGTCACAATCGCTCAAACAATTCCTATAGGGTAGCCGGAAATCGAGAGAAAATCTCTACTGCAATCGGGTAATTCCGTTCAGCACAATAAGCCGGCCACTTAAACGCGGTAACTTGGAAAACTGGTTTGAAAATCGCAGGATGGAGACTAAACTAGATTTACTATCGATTATGGCGACAGAACGCGCTTCAAGTGCAACGTCGCCATAAGAATCAAGTTGGTACCTCCGACGCCTACAGCTCAGTAGTTTGTGATCTGGCCGAGAGTAAGCTTTGTGCTGATTGAAAGCTTGCCATGATTTACAATTCAATCTGGCCAAGCTTTCTCATGGTTTTCAAAACGATGACAATGATTAGGACTATCAGCCTGTGACAAGAGACAACCCCATACTGTCCATCATCGTGCCTTTGTTCAACGAAGAAGAAAGCATTCCTCTTCTCTATAAAAAGCTGTGCGAAGCAGTGGATCCGATGGGCATCAGCTATGAAATTCTTCTCGTCAATGACGGCAGTAAAGATCGTACATTTGAGGTGGCGTCGAAAATCGCAGAAAGCGATACCAGATTGAGGGTTATTGAGCTGCGAAAAAATTATGGGCAAACACCCGCGATGGCAGCAGGCATTGACATTGCGCGGGGCGAAATTCTGGCGACAATGGATGGCGACCTGCAAAACGACCCCAGCGACATTCCCATGATGTTCGCCAAGCTTCATGAAGGCTATGATATCGTCGTCGGATGGCGATACAAACGGCAGGATAAACTCATCACACGCAAGATCCCCTCCATGATCGCCAACTGGCTCATTGGCAAGGTCACGGGCGTACCGATCAAAGATAATGGATGCTCACTCAAGCTTTACCGCGCAGAGCTTATGACGCAAATGCCATTCTACAATGAAATGCACCGATTTATTCCCGCTTTATTATCGGTTTCCGGCAGCAAGGTTGCACAGGTTAAAGTCAAACACCATGCACGGCAGTTTGGCGAATCCAAGTATGGCCTGTCCCGAGTCTACAAAGTACTACTAGATTTGCTAACCATAAAAACGATTGGCTCGGTCGCACATCACCCGATTATGTGGTTTGCAAAGTTAGCCACGGTACCTTTGATTTTATCGCTTATTATCGCCTTGATCAGCATTCACCATCTGTTTGCTGAAGATAGCAACTTAGTTCTTCCCACAATTAGCGTGTTATTCATGTTCACCAGCTTTTTCCTAATTAGCCTGGGAATTCTTGGCGAACAGATTTACAAGCATGGCTCCATTCAGGTAAGCAAGCTCTCAATGATTACCTCAAGGATGACCAATTTGCGACCTAAAGACCAGCAAGCCCTAGGGAAAAAGAGACATGAGCCGCGATAATTCTATTGGCAAAATCAGTATAGTAGTACCCGTCTGCGAGCGAGTGGAACACACCCTCAAAAACTACCACGAATATCGAAGCGCAGTTGAAGCACTGGGGCAAGACTTTGAATTAATTTATGCGATCAACAGTCAATTCAGCGATATCGCCGACGCCTTGCGAGACATCGCCAAAGGGGACAATCATCTGAAGCTACTGGAATTATCCAGAAACTACGGTGAAGGCACTGTTCTCCAGGCAGCTTTTGACCACGTTACCGGAGATACAACACTTATTTTGCCCCCCTACAAGCAAGTGGAACTGCAAGAACTCACCAAGATGTTCGAAGCACTGAAAACTGCGGATCTCGTGCTTGCAACGCGCTCGCCCCGACTGGACTCTAAATTCAAGCAGACCCAAACACGCGTTTTCAGCAAACTGATGGAAAGACTTTCCAACCAGAAATACTCTGATGCGGGATGTCACGTTCGCTTAATGAGAACTCAGGTGGCAAAGGAACTTAACCTTTATGGCGACCAGCATCGCTTCCTGCCTTTACTTGCCTATGAGCTTGGTTATATTTCGGTCGAAGTCGAGCTGAAACAGGCCCCTGAAAATGTCGCCAGGGGCCAGCACAAGCCGGGCGTCTATCTGCGGCGCATGCTCGATTTGCTCACCATCGTTTTCCTGACCAAATTCAACAAGAAACCCTTGCGCTTCTTTGGGATTCTGGGCACATCATCCATGGCCATCGGCTTCCTTGGCCTGGTGTATATAACCTATGAAAGGTTGTTCCTTGATATCGGCATGGCAGATCGCCCTTTGCTAGTGCTGATGTCTTTATTCTTGGTTCTCGGAATACAGCTAATCGGTATCGGGCTGATCGGTGAAACCATCATTTTTACCCATACAGAACAAAATAAAGAGTACCGGATTAAGCAGATTCTCAACTAGGTGCTTATGATAGATATTTCCCGGCGTGCCAGCTTCTGGATTCTCCTCACAATCGTTTCGATAGGCGCCTATTTCCGGCTGCATGGCATCGCCTTATGGGAGCTGACCGTTGACGAGTATTTCTTGGGAAAATCAATAATCAGTGTGGCAGAAAACGGCCTCCCTAATTTTCCGGATGGTGGATATTATTTACGCGGTATATTGCAGCAATTTCTGACAGCCCCGTTTTATCTCGCGACAGAAAACATTGAGCTTTCGGTGAGGATTATTCCAGCATTCTCAAATATCATTGCGATCCCCGGTGTTTTTCTGATTGGCAGTTTGTTACTAAACAAAAGAGCGGGATTGCTGGCTGCTGCACTTTTCAGCCTTTCACTATGGGAAATCGAATTCGCGAGATTCGGTCGCATGTATGCTCCGTTCCAAGCACTTTTCATTTGGCAAGTCTATTTCTTATTGCGATATTACCTTAGCAAGAAATTGCATGACCTATTTATAGTTTCTCTCATATCGCTTACCACCGTATTCGTCTATGAGGGCGCAATTTTTTCCCTGCTGACTACGTTTTTCGCGGCATCACTCCATTCCCTATCAGTTCGAAGGCTTTTAGTCATTGCGCCATCAATAATCGGGCTGGGATTAGCCGTCTTCCTGAAGAGCTTAAACCTAAGGAATACTGAAACGACGACTCAACCGGAAGTCTCTGCAGGAAGCGGCGCAGCGCTGCCCATCAACGTGCCGGACATGCTTTTCCTGCATCCCGCATTCAACATAGTCCACGTAATACTGATTCTGATTGCACTTTCCGTCACAGTTTTTCTCATCAAGAAAAGCTGGACCTCACTAGAGCTCAACTCACCTGCACTCCTTTGTAAAATGCTGCTTATCATGATGGTAGGAGCGCTTATTATCAACCAGCTATTAATGGGCGCGATAATTCTTGGCGCGTTGCTACTGCTCTCTCCCAAAGACCCCGACTCAAAATGGGCATTAAGCGAATCCAGGGTTTCTCTTTTATTTATATTTGGAACATGGGTTATCACTTGGGCAATCGCCGCCACACTTATTGAAAAATTTAGTCCGGGTGAAATCATAAAAAGCACGATTTCATTTCCAGAGCTTCGGGAACGAGTAATTTGGCCGATGCAGAACGCCATTCCCATAACCTCAGCCTGGATCGGCCTTACAGCCTTCTTTTTAGCGGTATATAATTTATTCATACCTAACACGCATGCTATAAAAATATCCTTGGTGCTTACCGCGCTCCTGCTGCTTGCAGTAGGAAGTATCGATACTTCCTACAATGTTTCAAGGTATTCATTTTTTATATATCCTCTATTTATTTTGTTTCTTGCTGTAAGCATTATTCAAATTTTCTCCTGGAAGAAATTAAATCGATTTGGAGCCGCCGCGTCAACACTTCTTTTAGTAAGTTATATTGTATCCGCTGAGGACTATAGCGCAAGCCACTTACTAAACCTTTCGGACGCCAATTATAACTACCGAATCCCCTATCAGATGGAGCAGCAAGAACACTATTACGTAAGATTTGACTTTCGTTCGCCAGCACAGTATGTCGAAGATCATAAATTAAGAGGTGACAAAGTCTTGACTTCCGTAAGAGTCGTTGACCACTACATGAGCCATGTTGACTTCATTTATATACCGGAACACTTGCGGGCGGGCATACTTGCTTGTGGCGGTAAATGCTACATCTGGAACAAATATCCTTTAATATCCGATCAAGCTGAAGTCAAAGAATTAATTAACGAAGCGAAAGATGATTTATGGTTTATTATTTACCTCCGGAGAAATATTCACCGAGATTCTTTAGACGAATATATCCAGGAACAGTACCCTCAAAACAAAGTTTATGAGAACTTCGACAATTCAATTGCAGTCTACAAGTTTTAGGTAGTTCTGTGAGCCAAAAGGATTTCGCTTGCCCGCCCCGAAAACTGCGCATGACTTTTAAAATCGTTATTGTGTGTACATCGGAGCAGCACTTGATTCTTGATTCTCGCTGATGCCAGCTCTCAGGGACCCCCTCTGCATGTCCGCTAGTCTAAAAGTCGTTAAAAGCGCAGGGCTTTTGCTCACGCTTCAGGTTGTCCAGAGGGGCCTGGGTATAATCAGCACCCTAATTCTCGCCCGTCTACTGACGCCGGAACACTTTGGTATTGTTGCCCTCGTTACTATCGCAATACAGTTTTTCGAATTGTTGGTAGATACCGGCAACCAGCAATACATTGTCCAGAAGGACAGCGTCGATAAGGAAGACCTGAACACCGCCTGGAGCATGGACATTCTGATTAAGTCCGCCATTGCGGTCCTTATCATCGCGAGCGCTCCCGCCCTAGCACGTTGGTTTACTGAGCCTGACCTTACAGCTGCCTTGGCTGTCGCTTCCCTCGCGCTGCCACTTCGGGCGCTGAAGACACCGGGCATGATGCGCCTGGCACGCGAAATCAATTATCGCCCACTGTTTACGCTTACCCTTTGGCAAAAAGGGCTTTCATTTATCACAGTCATTGGAATTGCCTTGGTCGAGCCCAGTTACTGGGCAATTATCTCGGGTAATCTGGTGTCTGCGGCAGTACTCGCGTTCGGCTCGTACCGCGTTGACAACCACAGGCCGCAATGGACCCTCAGCCGGTTTCGTCAACAATGGGGTTTTTCACAATGGTTGCTGCTGCGGGGCATCGTCGGCTTTACCCGATCTCAGATCGACAACCTGATGGTGTCCAGGTTTTTTGGCACAACTCAGCTCGGTGGCTATAACCTGGTGCGGGAGATGAGCCTTCTACCGGCCCTCTCTGCAATCATTCCGATGAGCGAGCCCTTATTGGCAGCGATCGCCGAGGGAAGACATTCTGCCAGCAAACTGGCTTACCGAGTCAGGTTTAGTTTAGGTTTGATGATTTCGCTGCTAACGCCACTGACTGTCTTCATGTACCTCTACCCGGAACTGATAGTTCAGGTTCTGCTTGGCAATCAATGGAGCGACTATGCGCCCCTATTACGTCCTTTCTCGCTGTTCTTTTTTACATTTTGCTTATTTTCACTGATCAGCGACTCCATCATTGCTCAGGGACGCGTAAAAATGCTGTTCTGTTTTGATGTGGTCTCCACCATAGCCATTGCAGTTACCCTTTATTATTGGGGAACCAGAAACCTCAGTGACATGGCCTGGTTGCGTGGCTGGTTGGCCGTAGGTACAACCGCAGCCCTCTTGATTTTGCTGAATAACCAAACGAAATTTGGCCTTTTTAGGCTAGCCTACCTTTGCCTACCCGCAGCAATTGGGTCAGGCGCTGCAGCCTGGCTCGTCTGTCACTTACCAGCTGAATCTGCGCCAATAATGGAACTGCTGACTCGAGGCGGCCTGTTCGTGGTACTCGCCACAGGTCTAACTGCTGGCTTTGCTATGCTTTTACTGCAACACTGTGAAGAATGGCATCAGATGAAAAATCTTGCGTTTAGTGCTCTCAGAAGGGTCTTCTGAAAGCCACAAAGTCCCGGTAAAATACGGCATCGTGGAGTAGAAGACCCGAATTCATTTGGTCAGTACAGAGGGAATTGGCAGTAACTGACATGATAGAACCGATCACTATCCAACTCACGGAGCGCACCCCCACCAAAAGGGCCGGCGAGCCGCTGCAATTTGGGGTTCCGTTTCTAAAGGGTGCACTGAGAGACACTTCCCGCTTGAAGCTCTCCGAAGAACATGGTCGAATACTGCCCATCCAGCCCCGCTCCCTCTCCCGTTGGCCCGACGGCTCCATTCGATGGGCATGTATTAACACGCTTCTTCCAGCTGACTGTAATCAACCGTATGACCTTACCCTGACGCAAACCTCGCCTGAACGTCAGGACACCGCCAAAATCACGATGAGCGACGACCAGCTCCATGTCCAATATGGCGTTTATCACCTTGCCGTCAACGATGATTCAGTTGACTGGCAATGGACTGGGCAGAATGGAGAAAACTTTTTCTCCAGACTGAAACTGGATGACCAACTAGAAAAAGCCTGTACAGCCAAACTGGATGAGCACTGGCAGATCGAGAGCACCGGCCCTGTCACAACAACATTGTCTGCATATGGCTGGTGGTTTTGCAGCGAAGGCAACAAGCTGGCTCGTTTTTGTTGTTTACTGAACTTTTATGCCAATGGCCTGGTCATTGTCGACGCAATGATCCACAACCCCAAGAGAGCCAGGCATTCCGGAGGGCTCTGGGATCTGGGCGATCCCGGATCAATCCACTTCGGTGGCATGGCCGTTGAAACCGATGTTAACGGGAGCGAACACTTCCGCCTGAGCCTGGCAACCGATCAGCCCCCACGGGAATTCTCTGCGGATCAACGGTTGTCGCTCCACCAAGAATCCAGTGGCGGAGAGAATTGGAACTCCAGGAACCATATCAATGCCGACGGGCAGGTTCTGCCCCGCTACCGGGGCTACCAGCTTTACCATGGGCAGGATGACCCGGAAGAGGGGCTCAGGACCGAACCGGTGCTTGAGGCCAGAACAGCGGATTCTGCAATCAGCGTGAGCCTGCCCCATTTCTGGCAGAATTTCCCCAGCGCCCTCGAAGCAAATGATTTAACGCTCAAAGCCTGGCTGTTCCCCTCCGACAAACGGGTAGCCTACGAACTGCAAGGCGGAGAACGCAAAACACAGCGAGTTGTTCTTGGCTACGGGATATCTCTGGAACAACTGAAATGGAGCCACTCGCCTCTGGTTCCAGTACTGCCAGCGGAATACTACGAAACTACCGAGGCTTTTCCCTGGTTTCGGGCTAATCAACAAGACACGCAGCTGGACCAACTGATAAAGGAAGGCCTGAATGGCCCCTCGAACTTCTTTGCGAAACGCGAAGTGATCGACGAGTATGGCTGGCGCAACTTCGGGGACCTTTTTGCCGATCATGAAACGCTTTATCAGGGAGAAGACGAACCTACGCACATCTCTCATTACAACAACCAGTACGATGCGATTTATGGTTTCGCCAGACAGTTCGCTCTGACCGGAGACCCGCGCTGGTTTGAACTGATGGACGATCTCGCAAGACACGTGGCAGATATCGACATCTACCATACGAACGAGGATCGTGCCGAATATAACAATGGCCTGTTCTGGCATACCGATCATTATCTGGACGCTCACACAGCCACCCACCGAACTTTTACCCGGCATAACAACAGCAGTTCGACTCCAGGGCAACTTGGCGGCGGGCCGGCGGCGGAACATTGTTACAGCACGGGCCACTTGTATCATCACTGGATGACCGGAAGCCGCGATTCAAAAGACACCGTGCTGGGCCTTGCCCGCTGGATGAACGCACTTCATCACGGCGAAAAAGGACTTTTAGCGGAAATACTGGCTATGAAAAAGCAGGAGTTGCCAAAACTCAAGGCCATGCTTCGGGGCGATAGTGTGACTACCCACCGATATCCGTTTACCAGAGGCACCGGGAATTACATTAACACCCTACTGGATGCCTACCTTTTGCAGCCTGACGGAGGGTGGCTAACTCAGGCGGAACGAGTGATCAATGACACAATCCACCCGGCTGACAGTATTGAACAAAGAAACCTTCTGGATACCGAAACCGGTTGGTCGTACCTGATTCTGTTGGCAAGTCTTGCTCGTTATCTTCACTTGAAAGTCCAGACTGACGAGCGAGATGAGACCTGGCAGTATGCCAGGGCGAGCTTTCTTCACTACACCCACTGGATGCTGGAGAACGAAAAACCGTTTCTGGAAGAGCCTGAGGAGTTGGAATTTGCCAATGACACCTGGACCGCACAGGACATACGCAAAGCCATGCTGATGTTTCAGGCAGCCTGGGAGGCACCCGAGCATGAACAGAACTATTCAGAAAAAGCCAGAAAACTCCTGGACTACGTGACGTCAACACTGAGCGATAGTCCCGAGAAAACTTTTGCACGGCTACAGGTCATTTTGATGCAGAACTACGGTCCGCAGCACGTGACGTTATCAGAAAGCGGCCGGAACGCTGGCAAGGAGAGTACATTCTCTTCGGCTAACAAAGCGCCAGCGCTGGGCTGGACAACCCTGATCAGTAATATTTTCGCAAGATTGATCAGCGGTTTGATTCACTTCAATCCTCGCCGGGAAAAGGAATGGCTGGACGCAAGGTTGGACCGCCGATGAGTCCGCGTACTGCAATCAAGAAAACCATCAAGCTGATTTTTCTGGTACTAGCCTTACCTCCCTTCGGCCTACTGCTCCTGATCCATACTTTCACAGGCTCTGACAATAGCTTCGCCTCCTTCTCCCAGCTGGTTAGCCTGATTCCCGGGAAGATTGGGGTTTATTTTCGGGCCGCCTTCTATCGCCTGGCTTGCCCAAGCACCTCAGACGAGATCGTGATTGGTTTTCTTACTCTGTTGTCCCACAGGGATACGACTATAGAGCGGGGGGTTTACATAGGCCCGCAGTGCAACATAGGTAAATGTCGCATTGGCGAAGACACCCTAATCGGCAGTGGTGTTCACATCCTCAGCGGAAGTCAGCAACACAATTTCAACGACCCAAACAAGTCTATTCAGCAACAGGGCGGAAAGTTTGAAAAAATATCGATTGGAAGAGATTGCTGGCTCGGGAACCAAAGCGTTGTTATGAGGAGAATACCAGACAAGACCATAGTTGCTGCGGGAAGCGTTGTAAATCGGTCGCCTGAATCACCAGGGACTGTTATTGCCGGCAACCCGGCCAGGCAAATAGGTAACCGATCACAAAATACGATTAATAAGATGACATAGGAGGCTTCGGAACCATGAGCAGACTTGCAGAAAACATCTACTTCCGGTCTCCTACCTGGCTACAGAACCTGCTCATAAGCACATATGGTTACAACCTCTACCGCAAGCGCTACAAGGGTATATTCACCGACATCATGGCAGAAATCCGATTGACCGAAGACTTGAATGCGAAGCAAATTGAAGCTCTTCAAGCCGAACGCCTCAACCAGATGATTGAATACTGCAAAAAAAAATATCCCTTATTATCAGAAATTGCTGGCCGACCATTCGCTCTGCAGTCAGGACTTTACTCAGACTTATCACATCAAAAAACTACCAATCCTAAAGAAGTCGACCGTTAAGACCCATCCTGAATGGTTCCGGCCAAAATCCGGCGCCAAAGCCTGGATGGAACAGCACACAAGTGGCAGTACAGGAACGCCACTCTCCCTTGATGTCGACGAATATACTTATAAACTAGCAATGGCTCTCTTGGTTCGTCATGAGGAGAAGGCTGGGGTGCCGTTCCGCGCACCGCGCGCAACATTTGCAGGCCGAATGCTCCAACGGTTTGAAAACCAATCTCCACCATTTTCAAGATACAATCGTGCAGAGAATCAGCGGCTATTTTCAAGCTACCACCTGAGCGAATCCAACTTTTCACACTATCGAAAGGAGCTTAACGCTTTTCAACCAAAAGAACTGATTGGCTATCCATCTGTCATTAGTCAACTGGCCAACCAATACCTGGAGTCGGCAATAGAACCCGGCTTTTCTCCGAAAGCAGTTATAACCAACTCAGAAACATTACTTGACTGGCAACGAGGTAAAATTGAATCAGCGTTCGGCACAGCGGTTTATGATTATTATGGAACTGCTGAATATGTAATGTTTGCCGGGCAGTCCGGCGACGGAACCTACTATCCGAATCCCCTAATTGGCCTGACAGAGCTTTTACCGACCAATCTAATAAGCAACGAGCACGACATTGTAGTGACTACACTGTGTAATACGGCTATGCCCTTAATTCGATACGATATCGGAGATACAGCGATACCCCGTTCGGACGAAAGCAAACTACACGGAGCACCCAAAATTACAGCATTCAGTGGAAGAAAAGATGACTACCTACTAACACCGTCCGGGCGAAAAATCGGAAGAACGGGAGAGATATTCGGGTATTTTCCATCAGTCAAAGAGGCCCAGATCGTACAAGAAACTCCTGAACATTGTCGATTATTAGTCGTTTTGGAGAAAGGTGCCACATTAGATGAAGACGCTCTGGTTCGGCAGTGCCAGAAGAAATTATCTTCAGAGATACGGTTTGAAATAGAATACAAAACAGAGATTCCGAGATCCTCAAATGGTAAATTCAAATCCGTTGTGAACAAAGTGAGCGATTAAATCAATGACGAGAATCATGTTTGTTGGAGACATATCTTTAGGCGAGTATTATCTTTCATTTGGACACGGCACCAGAACCATTGCAGAAAAAACCGATATATTGGGCAAGGTCGATCACATCCTGGATCAAGCTGACTTTGTTGTCGGGAACCTTGAGGCATCACTTACAAATCACGCACTTGATCATACAGACCCCGAGAGCTCTGTGTTAAGGGGTGCCCCAGAATCAGTATCAATTCTTTCAAAACATAACTTTAGAGTCCTCCAGGTTGCAAACAACCATACTATACAGCACGGTGAAATCGGATTTCACGACACGATAGTCACGTTGAAAAATGCGGGCATCGCTCCTGTCGGATTGATAGATGAAGCTCCGGTAGAAATAGTTATTAATGGCGAAAAAATCGGATTCCTTGCTGCATCTGATGTGCCTGACAACACCGATCCGAACCAACAAAAATATCAAAGATTAAATGAAGAATTCCTCGCAAAAATAAAAACTCTTGTATCTGATTTTGACCATCTATTTGTACTACTGCATTGGGGTCTAGAATCATCTACCAGACCACTGGAATATCAAACCAAAATTAGCCAAAGACTAGAGAGCTATGGCGTGCGGGGAGTCATTGGAACGCATCCTCATATCTTTTATCCCATTAAAGTCCAAAATAGTTTTATAGATGCACCATCTTTAGGTGACTTCATCTTTGACTTATGCTGGGACAAACGATACCTAAAAACTGGGATACTTGATGTAACTTTAGCAGGAAAAGATACCAAGGCTTACGTTTGGCCGATAGAGATTAAAAACAATGGGTCGACACCTATACCTTGTGGAGCGCCAAGAAGAGTGGATAAAAATGGTTTCCAACCTCACCAACTTGGAACTTCGATGAATTTTATGCAAACCAAAAAGTCCCTATATTTTATTTTTAATATTTTTAAAGGGAATCGCCGGCTCAAGATGAAGTTTATAAGAAACAAGATACTAAAAAAGTTTGCTAAAAAGTCAGAATTCACTTAACTCTGATTTTATAACCGTCGAGACACTCAAATACGCCAATTTCTATTTTCCAAAATCTTATCCTTTTATTGAACAGAAATCAAAAAAATCATAATAATAGAGTTTCGGCCAAATTTAAGGGCACCCGGCATAAGCTATATTTTTTGCATCGAAAACTAACATGGAAATTACAGAGAATAGGTCGATGAAAATATTTATTATATACAAAAACGATTACCCTTGGGACGTAAGGGTCGAAAAGATTGCTGAAACAGCTCATGAACTTGGTCATGAAGTTGAAATAATAGCTAACAACTTCGATAAAAAAGACAGAATTGAGATAGTAAAAAACCTCAAAATAATCCGAGTTCCTGGCCTAAATTTTATGCCAAACTTCATAGGTAATTATTTGAAGTTACCATTTTGGTTCAACCCTTTATGGAAGCGAATTCTAGACCGAAACATTGACGAAAACTCTGTCATAATTGTCAGGGACTTACCGCTCCTGAAGCTCGCAGTATTGGTAGGGCGACGAAAAAAATGTAGGGTCATTTATGATATGGCGGAGGTTTATCCGGAAATGTATCGATCCATGGCTCAACTGTCGAGGCAGAGCTTTATCCAAAAGATTTTAAAGAGCCCTAGTTTAGCGGAAAAGTACGAAAGAGATAACATTTCGAAAGTTGATCATGTATTTACGATGATTGAGGAATCGAGGAATCGTCTGCTCGAAAATGGCTTAAAGCGATCAAAGGTGAGCATCGTTAGCAACACGCCGAGAATCGACACTCAATCAATAATTTTGCGAGAGCACAAAGGCAACGCTTTGAATATAGTTTACGTGGGATTTTTAACGGAACTCAGAGGACTGGACTTGCTTATAGAAGGCGTAGCGGAATATATTGAGCTAGTCAGAAATGAGGGGCGTTCTCCCGACATCAATGTCCACATCATTGGCAAAGGAAACGCTAAAGAAAATCTTAACGCGCTGGTAACTCACCGAAATCTTGAGAATTTCGTAAATATCTACGGATGGTTAAGCAAACACGAAGTGGATAGTATTTTAGAAAATGCAAATATTGGTGCTTTAACCTATCGGATATGCGGGCATTGGAACCACACAATACCTAATAAGATATTTGATTACATGGCCGCAGGCCTTCCTGTATTAGCTACTAACGTCATCCCAATTAAACGAATTATAACCGAAACAAATTGCGGCCTGATATCCGAACCCGCTGACCCAAAAACCATAGCGAAATCATTATTGATGTTAGAAAACGCCGAGCTTCGCAGTAAATTGGGAAAAAACGGTCAAAATTCGATTAGTAAAAAATATAACTGGTCAAATGAGAAAGAAAAAATTCGTAGAATTTTAAATGGATTTAACGAATGATATGGACGCCCCCTGCTCCCAAGGCATCGATGTGCCACATTGAAGGTGTCGAAGTCTTCAATCGAAAACAGGAGGAGTCATCATGAATGTTACAACCGTTGGCATCGATCTGGCGAAAACTGTGTTCAGTATTCATGACACCGATCAACACGGCAAGGTCCTGGTTCGCAAACGGCTGAATGGTCCCAAGCTGTTGGCGTTCTTTGCCCAATTGCCTCCGTGCCTGATCGGCATGGAAGCCTGTCCTGGCGCTCACTGGAGGGCTGATAACCGAGCACCAACGACAGGCAAAACACGCCTGCCAGCCGAGTCTAGCAACGGCAAGCGATGACGGAACGGTCAGACCGAGAGTGAGAGAGTCTGTTTAGCTCAGCGGCTGTTAAAAGCCGACTAACGATTGAGACCCTCACTCACACGCATCATCATCCTGGCCCGGGCAATTGCGCCCACAAAGAGGCCGAATGTAGAGCTGCAGTCTCAAACCGCTTCGGATTTAAATGACGTTGCTTGACCGCAGGGGGAAACCATGTAGTGAGTTAATTGCAGCGTTTTATTCGGTAAAGCTCCGATTGACTAAGTTTAAGCAGTAAATATAGGAGTACATGTCTTGAGAGGTAATTGGTAACCGCCCCGAAGAACCTCTGCCGAGTGTAGTGGTCGACTAGTCCCGGCCGTTATTTTAAGGTTTTCCCCAACGGCAACAGTCAAATGCCGTCGTTGCATGAGTGAGTTCGTTGCAGGTCGTAGCAGTCCTTTCAGTAAGCTGCCAGCATTTTTTCGGCAGCGGAGTTGAAAGCTTCCAGGGCAGGCATCCATTGAGGTTTTAGGCCCCGGAACGCCCTCTATCGATGCGTCGCCCCAAAAGTTACACGACCTTCTCATCCTTTGTGTCATTCGATAGCGCCGGTGCCTCTGGCGGAACTTACAGGCAGCATATTCGTATTGGCTTCCCTTAGATCTTCCACTGCGGGTTAATCGAATGCTTGTGGAAGCCTGCTCGCTTACCAAGCAGGCTTTACATCCTAATCTTTCACCATGAGCTATTCTACAGAAATACTCGTGGGTGGATTCGGCGCTGCCCGGTCGCCGACATCGTTAGTAAGGTAACTTGGGATTTCAGACGCAATCAGAACGTCATCAATCGCGTACCATTCTTGGTGGCGGTCCTCGTTGGTATATCGATCGTCGCGCCAGAAATCGTTACCGCCGATCCCGACTATGTTCCACTTGATGCCTGAAGCACCGCTCGGCACCCACTTAACATTTGCGTCCATTACCAGCCGATCGTCCAACCACTGCTTATACTGGCCATCCTTGGCGCCCGGAGTATTCATCTTTACGAAGAAAGCCATTTTGGTCCACGTCCCCGCAGAACCGAATATCTGAGGGTGCGTTACTGAGGTGGAGATGTCCTGGTTGATGAATCCACCATTTAGCTTGTCGGGGATCTGGACACCGGGAACCATCGCAGGAGGATTAGAGGTCCAGTTGCCGGGGTAATCGCCAGAGCCGACAAGGTTTCTTGGCAAATCTATGGAGCTGTCATTCATGCCATAGCCGTTGCCATGGTAACCGCCCCTAAACGAGACAAAGTTGTTGGTGTGCGTCTCGGAGGCTTTGTATTGCCACATAACAACCGGGCCATTCTCACGCCCTCCTCCATAGCCGAACATCTCGCCTTGACCGCTCCACGACGAAAACCGGAATATTTTTGAGTGGCCGCTCCAGGACCATCCAGGCTGGAACCGGATGTAGAACTCGGCATAGAGCTGGTCATAACCCTCGGGGAAATACTTCACAAGGAAATTTTCAGAGTTGTATCGATTCCAGCCTGCATCGTAATAATCACGCCAACCAACAAAGCTTTTGCCAACTCCACCTCGCGCCTTGTCTGCGTTGCTGGCAAGAATCTCAAGCGTTTCGTGTCCGCCAGAATACCCCTCCGAAGGGGACCAATGAGGATCTTGTCTCAGCGCGCTCCATCCCTCAGGCAGAGTGTGGGTATCCGCAAAATGTTCTCGATCTGTTGAGTGCATGGTGCTGGTGTAGTCAGGCTGATCATCAAAACTTTCTTCAAAAAGCACTTCACTCGAAGCGGTTTGGTTTACAGCCAACCCGCATCCGACAAACAGCAACAGTTTCACACGATCTTTCATCCAATGGAAATGCATATCATTTTTCCTCAAAACCTTTAAAATGTCCCGCCACTAAACTAGTGCAATAAAGACAGGAAAGACGTGAGCTGGTCATACTTTCCATGTGAAATAATGTGTCATAATGCGTTGGACTGTGAAAAACAGTTTATCATCTTTACAGTTATCAGGGCTTACGGTGGTAGATTTAATTTTTTTTAAAAACCACCCGCATAGACGATGTGGTTACCTTTTCTCTTTTTTCCTTAATATTTAACGCGATAGCCTATTACTTCCTGTGCTGATTAGTATGCTCGCACCCTACTTACGAAAACGTGACAAAGTTATTAAAATAAATTGAACAGGCGATAACAACGATCGTCGTAAGGCTGTAAGAGCATCAAGTCTTGAGGTGGCCCCACTGTCGTTAATCAGCCCCAGCTCCCAGCAAGCTCCTCTGTGATTCTAGCCAAACACTTTGACAATTTTCAGTCGCAAAAGCACATGCTCAATGACCTGCACCCAAATGCTCAGAAGCTTGTCCGGCGCCTGCTCGCTGCCAAAGGCAACATTCATCTGATTGCGCAAAGGGGTTATCTGCCGTTCGTCTAACAAATGAAGCGATCCTATCTGATTTTGGCCGACTCCCGCTGAATTCAGGAAGAAGAGCCGCCTATGGACGAGCCTCTATCGATCATGCCGGATATCACCAAAAGGCTGGAGGCTGTTGCGGCCGGAAACCCCCATGGAGCTGGCAGAGCCTGCGAACAAGTTCTGGAATCTTTCAAAGCGAACGGACAAAATTCAATTCGGATGCCAGTATTACTGCGCTAATCGTAAAAGCAGGAGTGGCCTGAGATGCGAGCTATGGATGCACCAGCAGGTGTTGTAATAGGATTTGGATATGTCAGGCAGCCGATTGCTGCTGTTTTCGGTTGTCGCCGGCTATCTGTTTTGGGTGTCGACTTAAATGAGGAAGCGGTCGGGCTCCGGGGCTGCGGATCACCTGGCCAAGGAATGATGTATGACTGTTGAATCGGCGAACCTCCAGGGCAGGAAAGTCCTTTTCGTTGCTTACTTTTATCCACCCTCTGGCAGCACTGGAGTACCGGGAAGCATGCGAACCGTGAAGTTTGTTCGCAACCTCTCAAACGGGGAATGTCACGTTCTTACAGTGCCGCCAGCGGTCACATTGGAGAACAATGCGCTTAGTCACATAAACCTGCCCGTCAATGGCGAGCAAGTACATCGCGTGTCCGGCTGGGACATATTCCGGTTGCTATTATCCGTTCGTCAGAGCTTGCGAAAGATCCTTGGTAAGGCAAGCCGCTCTGATGCATACGCCACTACTGATGCGAGGCAATCGGTTTTCAAGAGCACTTCGGTTGATGACGAGCGGCCAGCGAGCCGATTTCAACGCTTCAAAGATTTTGTCTATAACCTGTGTTATTTCCCTGATCAGGCGGGACCATGGATTATTCCGGCCTTCATAGCGGGCCGTAGAATCGTTCGCCGGCACAATCTACACGTTATTTTCGCCACTGGTTCGCCTTGGTCGGGACTCGTCACCGGCTATCTGATCAGTAAAACCACTGGCAAACCACTGATCGCCGATTTTCGTGATCCGTGGATGAACAACCCATTCCATCAATCCAAGGGAAAGCTTCTCGATTTCTTGAGCGCGAGCCTGGAACGCAAAGTTGTCCAGCAGGCGATTGCGATCTCACTCAACACGGAACCACTTCGAGAGGAATTTCTTGAGCGCTATCCGCAACTGTGCCCTGATAAATTCTTTGTTATGCCTAATGGTTTCGATCCCGCCGACTTCGAGGATATTGAACCGGAAGAACGGCAAAAAGATAATACTATTCTACTGCTCTGCCACGCCGGCTTCCTGTATGGTGTCAGAGATCCTGCCGTTCTTTTGGAAGCAATCAGAGCAGCCAACACCGATCTTGATGCCCACGGCAAAAAGGTGGTGTTCAGGCAGATTGGGAGCGTGGAGCTGAACTACGACATCAAGGAAAGATTCCGCGACCTACTGGAAACCGGCGCTCTGGTTCTAGAAGCTCCGAAGCCATATCAACAATGCCTTTCTGCCCTCGCCTCTGCAGACGCTGTGGTTAACATACAGCCTGCCACTCAGAGCCAGATTCCTTCCAAACTCTTTGATTATCTGGGAATCAACAGACCAATTATTAATATCACGTCTAGTGATGGTGCGCTTGGAAAGCTCGTGAAGACGAGAAATCTTGGAGCCCTTGCGGGCTTTAATGAGACCGAAAAATTGACAAAGATCCTTATTAGAGAGGCCTTGAATAATTCAGCCAGACCCTTCGAAGGATATCAAAACCGCTCTGATTTTGATATCAAACAGATTTCACGCATGCTTGCTGACAGAATCGCGAAGGTAAGTTAGGTATCTAGTCAAAACACCATTAATATAATGCACAAGATCCCGTTTAGGCGCGGTTGTTTTTGCTAATATTCGTGATATAGATTTAATAACTTTGGACTGTCTGTTAAATTAAGTGTTTTAACCCATTGAATTTATCTCAACTATCGGAATTGCAGTTTAACCAAAGGGACTGGCTATGTTTGCTGGTATCGTGATGCTAAATTCAGGGTGGTCGGTCGCGTCAGAATACAAGAAAGCGCTATCGTGCAACCTATCTCGCCAGCCGAATGAAGAAATCACTGAGCTTGACTTACAACAGGCCTATATGGTCAGAGCCAAGGTAGGCGCACTCAATCCATATGATGGCGTCTTAGAACGGAACCCAGACAGTGTCTCGCTTTTAGCCGGAGAGCCATTGGGGCCCGCCGGAAGTGTGCCTGCAGATCATGAGTTGATTCACGAAGATTTGGCTCAAGGCCGCTACTCCACAATCCGAACTTGCCGCGGTGTGTTTTGTGGTGCTAGTTATAGCTGCGACGAAGGTAATCTGGTTCTGCAGCTGTTTTCCGACAAGCTTGGAGTAAGGCCACTTTACTATTGGTGTGACGAAGCAATGGTTGTGTTCGCAACGGCCTTGAGGGTACTGGAAGCATTACCATTTGTTCCCAAAGTCCGCGACGATACAGGAGTAGCGGAAACAATTGCATTTGGATACCCCTTGGCCGAGCGGACTCAATACCTCGGCATTAATGTCCTGCGGGACGCAGAAATTGCATTTTTTTCTTCTTCAGGCAACTCGAAAACTTGCTACTGGCGTTGGGACCAAGTGCCTACTCAGGACATGTCGAATACAGACACCGCGAAGAAAGCGTACGAAGTTTTTACAGATGCAATAAATATAAGGCGGCAAGGGGACGAAAAAGTTGGCGCATTCCTTAGCGGTGGCATGGACTCCCGGGCGATAGTAGCTGTACTCAATGCGTCAGGCGCCACTGTGCAAACGCTTAACTTTTCTCCTGATGGATCTCAAGACCAGGCACTTGCCCGCGCGTATGCAGAGCAGACTGGCGTTCCTTTTCTATCGGCTCCCAGGGAACTCAACCCCAGGGACGGTTTCCGTTTGGCACTGACACGGTTTGTGCGTGATTGCATAGACGGTGGTGATATCAAAGCAGAGAGGCCAAACAGTTTTTGGTCAGGCGATGGTGGAAGCGTTGGGCTGGGCAACGTTCATCTTGACGATAAATTATTGGCGATTCTGAGGAATGGAGATCATAAATCGGCAATTGAGCATTTCTTCCGCTTAAACCGTATCGGATTTCCCTATCGTCTCCTCAAACCCAAGAGCAGAGGTACCGTTGCCGAGAGATTATACTCTGGCGTCGAGAATGAGCTTAACCGTCATGAGTGCGCGGACCCCGGGCAGTCAATGTATCTGTTTTTGATGACCAATGACCAGCGGCGACACTTATATGATGTATACGAGGATCTGGATCTGCATCGACTCGAGTATCAACTACCGTTTTTCGATGGTAGTTTTCTGGAATTCATATGTGGACTATCGGTAGACTCTAGAAACAACCATCGCTTCTACACTAATTGGTTCTCGGTATTCCCGGAGAGCACCAAATTAGTGCCTTGGCAAACCTATCCCGGGCATGTGGAATGCCCATTGCCGATTCCAGAAAACCTTACCTACCAGTGGGATCCATCGCCAACCCAAAAGCTCTGGAGCAAGGTATCTTCAAGGATATCAAGTGGTTTCGAGGCACTCGGCATCGCTTTCGATCCAGCAGATCTTGGCCCTGTGGGCAGGAGCCGACTACTTGCGCTGGCAGGAGTCCAACTGCTTGGCATTGAGGACTATTCATACGCTGTTAGAGCAGCATCGCTCTATAGGTTAGGCTAAGTTGTTGTCGCATTCTGCTGTACTCGAAGCGAGTCAATGTGGGCGTCTTCAAAATTAACCTATTTGGAAATCTTGTCTTTCAACCAAGTCAGCGCTATGCCGACTTCCTTTCTTAGGGGGTTCCGTGTCACGTACAAGCCTGCAACCCAAACAAAAGGTAAGATAGAAGCAACCATAATCAGTGCAAAGATTGCCCTACCGTCTTCTCCTGAGAACATGTCATAGATCACTAACGCTGCCCCCCAACAGATTAAGGTAAGCAGAATATTCGGGGCCCACGCCTTTAGGAAATCATAAGGACTGAGCTTTACGTAACGCGCAAGGAAAACAGTTGTTATAAGCATATCAACCAAGCCCAGGCCCGCGAACGCAGCAGCCACTGACAGCAGTCCGAGGGGGAATGCGAGAACCACTCCTCCGAAATACAGCCCAAACATCATGCCTTCCTTGATAACCATTATTTTCTCTTTTCCTTTTGCATTCAAAAGATCACTGGAAAACCAGTGCATGGTTCGAAACATTGCCCAGTATGCAAGAAACGTCGCGTAGGGTGCAGCAGCATCCCATTGATCTCCGAAGAACAGCAGCATGGCTGGAAGGCTGACAACACTTGCCACAGCAAGAACCGGCCACACCATTGCACCAAGCATAGTGCTGGCCCTGATGTAGGCATCGTTGCTACTCCCTCCGGATCTCTGAACATCGGAGAGATAGGGAAGTGCAACCGGCTTAACACCCATCAGTAGAGTCTGGGAAACGAATTCAATGAAACCGAGCCCACGGGAAAACATCCCAACCTGGGCCGTGGTTCCCATGCGCCCGATTATCATATCTGGAGCAGTCACCACACCTCGGTTGAAGACGTTTCCAAGGGAGTTGTAGATTCCAAACTTCAGTATCGGCCGAATTCTTCTGAAAGATGGGCCCCAAGGCATGCCTGAAGGACGAAGCGAAAAAATGACAATAAATTCCGCAATGACAGCGAGAGTATATCCCCAGGCTAATGAATAGAAACTGAACCCGAGAAGAATCAAACTGATTGTCGCAACGAAGTTGGTAATCGTTAAAATCATTCTCACGAAAAACAGTTCGCGAAACCGGAAATCCCGCATTAACAAAGAGGTTGGAATACTAATTAACGGTGCCAGAAAAAAACTGACCGCAAGAATCCGGAAGATTGTTGTGATCGGGACGAGTCCATAGAATTCTGCCACCCAAGGCGCGGCCACCCAGATGAGTATTCCGAGCCCCCAAGAGATAATTATTGTTAGACCTGTGGCTGACCGAATCTTATCTTTAGTCAGTTCCTTCTCCCGGATCAGATAATTACCGGCGCCCAGAAGACGGAACTCACTTATCACCATTACAATTGCGCTGGCGATCGCAAACGTCCCGATCTCTTCTGGGGTCAAAAGACGGGCTACAATCATGGTCGATGCCAGCCCGAACAGACGCATACCATAGCGGCTGACGGAAGAATAAAAAACGGCCTGCCGTACTTGAGACATGATTAGCCTTATAAGCGAGCAGTCAATTTATAAAATTTAAGATTCTGATATTTCAGCGCTTAACTTATCGGTGGTAATTCAATTGATCCCGGCCTTTTTTTAAACATTAATTGGCGGTTTTAATTTATTTTCACGCACTGATTATCGATCAATCATGTTTTAGCGCCTTGTTCCTGAGAAATAAATATGCGCCGCATACTATAAGAAGTAACAGAGGGAAAATCCATTTCAGAACATAGCTGACTTCTTCGAAAATATAGCGTTTAGTCACGAAATGGTAGGTGTCATCATAAAGTGCAAATGGAGTTCGATACGCTTCAAAAAGATCATCCACTTCCCTTGGAGCATAGCCTGCTTCAAGATAGGCTCCTCGAAAGTTTGACGGAGTTTCGACCAGATGTTGGAGACTGCCATTCAACTCAACCCCGAAATCCGGATCAACCAAGTAACGGTTTCCATCCTCATCCAAGTATTCGACTATAACATGCCCTCCAAATGAAACGATTCGGTTTTCTATACCTTGATTATCAAGAATTGAAGACAATATCATCGATGCATCACCGCAGATCCCGATGCCTCGCCGGATGCTGCGCTTATAATTTGCAAAGTGGTAACGCTCAAACTGAGGCAAACCCGAAAATTTACCAACAGCCCAGACGAAATAGTTCTCCCAGATTGGCACCAACTGTCTGTATTCTACAGGGTTTACTTTAAGCCACTCGACATGAACCAGACTCTGATTTACCACTGCATTGGCCTCACCAACCAAATCATTTACCGGCAGAGATGTATCGAGTTTCTCTATCGCAGCCATGCTCTGTTCATATGACCACACCTCCGACGGGACAAAACGTAACTGTTCCTGATCCGTGACTCCGAGACCAGGTTTACGTATTGGCTGCGTCAGGCCATAGAGATTAATACTCATGAGGACCAGGCCTATCACCAAGCCAATCAGAGCACCCACGAGGAAAAAACGGTTGCGACGTACAGCTTGCCAATTCGAACTCCCTGTATTCATAGGCAATGTCACTCGTTTTCGTAGGTTCGCCACCAGAGTTCAAAAGCGATCATAGTCCAGAGCTCCTGTGTATGCTGATCCTTTCCGCGCTGATGATTCAGCCACAACTCCCGCACCTTGCTCATGTCAAAACACTGTGCCAAACCACTTTCTTTCTTGCCGAGAACGTCGTCAGCCAATTCGAAAAGTTCATTTCTGAGCCAGTTGGCAAGAGGCACCGAAAACCCCATTTTCTTTCGATAAAGCACGTCTTTCGGCAGGAGCCTTTCAAAAGAATGCTTAAGTATATACTTTTTTTCCCGGCCACTTAGCTTTAGCGCCGACGGAATGCTGGCCGCGTACTCAACTACCCGATAATCCAGAAGCGGTGCGCGGGTTTCGAGGGAATTAGCCATGCTCATACGGTCTACCTTCACCAGGATATCCCCCGGGAGATAGGTTTTTATATCTGTATAAAGGATTTTCCCCAAATGGCCTTCCGCGTCCGCGTTCCGGTAGTGGCCTTTGGTGACTTCGGCAGGATCGTAATCGATAGTGTCTCGCTTAAGATCCCCTCTAACCAGTTCGCTCCAAAGGCTTTGTCGAAAAAAGCAGTTGGTGGTGAAAAATGCCTGATCCGCCTCCATTGCCAATGTTCCCAGTAATGACTGGGCCTTACGCAAGATGGGATTGTTCATGCTCCCCGCCATCTGTGCCATACTCGGAAAAACACTGCGGCGCAATGGCCCCGGAAACAGGCTACGCAAACGATTCTCTATCTGGTCGGTGCGATATTTGCTGTAGCCCGCAAAGTTTTCGTCACCACCATCTCCTGCCAGGGCCACGGTCACTTTCTGACGCGCTAACTGTGACACAAAATACGTGGGGACAAAGGAAGGATCGGCGAAAGGTTCATCAAAGTACCGGGCGATATCAACCAGGTTGTCTGCCACATTCTCCCGCACCGTAAATTCATGATGATCAGTATTGAATTGCCTTGCGACCTGGCGAGCGTAATGAACCTCATCGAACCGTTCAGAATCGAATCCAATGGAGCATGTGGTTACGGGACGCTGCGACTGGCCAGCCATCAGGCCCACGATGGCGCTTGAATCCACACCTCCGCTGAGGAAGGCTCCGAGAGGAACGTCACTGATCATGCGCAAACGCACGGCGTCTTCGATAAGCTCGTACAGGCCATCCTCGATGTCCTGAATACTTCTGTGTGCCAATGCTGAAAAAGGCACATCCCAGTACTGATGAAGCTCTGTGTTTTGGCCGTTAGTCTTTAGCCAATAGCCTGGCGGCAATTTATGAACATTGCTGTAGATGGTTTTGGGATCCGGTATGTACTGGTAAGCAAAAAAATCCTTGATCGCATCGGGTCGGACTTGCCGCGTGAAGAAGGGCAGCTTCAGCAACGCCTTGATTTCAGATGCAAACGCAAAATTTCCCCCGGACTCATAATAGTAAACAGGCTTTTTTCCCAGGCGGTCACGAGCAAGGAAGACCTCCTTCGCTTGGGTATCCCAGATGGCAAGCGCAAACATTCCATTCAGGTCATCAAGGCAAAGGAACCCT